>ENA-OPNB01000061-OPNB01000061.1-human-gut-metagenome-genome-assembly--contig:-NODE-61-length-126407-cov-7.572892_pt1 | contig 126407 bp, 95 predicted proteins | sample MGYA00241528_ERZ501754 | MGnify/ENA primary metagenome ERZ501754 (study PRJEB25962, sample SAMEA2042646) | human gut metagenome | biome: human gut; feature: human-associated habitat; material: faeces... | reverse complement strand
CCGGAGAGGGAGAACCCCTTCGGCTTTCTCTCTTTTTGTATATAGGACTCACAACGAGGCAAGGCAGGAGAGACACATGAACGCCCCTAAAGTCACATCGTTTCCATGATTATCCCTCTCCCCTGTACCGGAATGCCGAACAGGAGAGAAGTGCTAAGCCCCTCGGTAACGAGTGCAGAGAGGAATAGTACGATTTGTTGGACTTATAGGCAATTTCGACGCCTTTCGATTTGATATATTACTGTTAGAACTCGTGTATTTTGAAATGTTTGTTACCGATTTGGGAAGCTAAGCGAGGAAACCCGCTATTGTACATTTTACCGGTCTTAAAGAGAACAAGACTTTCAGCACCGCTCAATAGGAACATATCGAGGAAGGTTTTCATATAGGCCGAAGTATCGGTCGTTTTGTATCTGATGTGAATCACTTTTCCGGGTATAATATAGGTGCGGGGTAGTGTACTCGCTTTTGCAAGGAAACGTTCACTGTCGGAGGTTACTAATATTTTGTAAAATTCGGGTAAAGTATCTATGAATTTTTTTAATTCGATATAGCATTGTTCTATTAGTAGCTTCTGTTCTCTGGGAGGAAGCATTTCGTCCATACCCTCTGAGTCTTTGAAATCACCGAGTAATTCGAGGAATCGGAAGGAAGCGGCCACATATTTTTCCCCGATGTTTTTGTGATGTAAATCAATGAGTGATTGTAGTTTTTCGGAGGGTGTGAAAAGTTCTCTGAATAAGTTTGGAAACGCTTGGGTATGTATGATGCTGTTGGTGTAGATGTGATATTGTAGATATTGAGAGTTTAGAACGGTATCGTCGAATATTTTTTTATCGATGATACTTTGTCGGGAAGCATGAATATTAGGCAATGTGTCGATGACTACGATTTTAGAGTCAGATAGAGAGTATTTGATTTTTTCTTGTTCTATAATCCAGTTAATTTTATTGGGGAGCATGTATTCGGTCAATTCGAACGGATAGGTCCAGTTGATTTTGAAGTCGATGTGTTTTTCCTTGCATAAGGAGTAAATAGACAATATTCCCCGTAGCTTGTCTGCCAATCCCGGATTGTAAATGGTATTGTCTACCATTATGATTACGCATTTGTTCCCTGTATGAATGCATGGTGAGTCGCTTGTTCCCGTTGAATAACGTTGTTGCAATAAATCGATAAACCATCTTGCAGACTCCTCTTTCATCTTTTTTACGGTTTTGGAAGATGGAGATTTATAGACCGAGTTGCAATAGTTTAGAATACGATTATATATGGAGGTAAACATGAACTTGCAATTCTTATGAAATGATTGTTGAGTATACTTAATCATTGAAAATGGGTGTTTGTATCATATTGATTTTTCTTAGACAAATATATAATATTATAATTTAAAAGGGAACGACTTTCTATATAGTTTATAAAATCTATTAAATATTTTTATACGGGTTGTCTTGTTCTGAAAATGTGTTTACATTTACAAATAAATTGTGAAATATAGTGCTATGAGACGGATAAATGCCATGGGAAAGCAAATCTTATTTTTATTGTTCATTTGTAGTATTTCTATTGTTCAAGCCGAGGAAAACCGTGTTATCGTAGGGGCTGAAAGAACGGCTGAATATTATCCTCTTTTGGAAGGAAAACGAGTAGCCGTTTTTTCCAATCATACGGGTATGATTGGTAATAGACATTTAGTAGATGTTCTGGTCGGAGAGGGTTTGAATGTGGTAACTATCTTCTCTCCCGAGCATGGGTTTCGAGGAAATGCCGATGCCGGAGAGCATGTGTCGGGGTCGATCGATCCTAAGACAGGAATAAAAATAAGTTCGCTGTATGATGGAAAATCAGGACGTCCGTCGGACGAATCTATGCGTATGTTCGATGTTCTGGTAGTCGATATTCAAGATGTGGGACTACGGTTTTATACCTACTATATTTCAATGGTTAAGTTGATGGATGCATGTGCCGAACATGGTCGTATGGTGATTGTTTTGGATCGTCCGAATCCTAACGGTCATTATATCGACGGGCCTATTCTTGATATGAAATATAAATCAGGAGTAGGTTGGTTGCCTATACCGGTAGTGCACGGTATGACTTTGGGAGAATTGGCTCGTATGGTAAACGGGGAGCGTTGGCTCTCCGATGGTCGCATTTGTGATTTGACTGTAATACCGTGTAAAAATTATACACATCGAACTATGTATGAACTTCCCATTCCTCCTTCTCCTAATTTGCCGAATATGAAATCGATATATCTTTATCCGTCGACTTGTTATTTCGAGGCGACTCCGGTAAGTTTGGGCCGGGGAACCGATTGGCCGTTTCAAATTTATGGACATCCCAACATGGTAGGTTATACATTCTCTTTTACTCCTCGTAGTGTGCCGGGAGCGAAAAATCCTCCTTTGTTGAATAAGAAATGTTACGGTGTGGATTTGACTCGATTATCCAATGAAGAAATATGGGAAAAGGGTATTAATTTCGATTATGTGATAGATGCTTATCGCAACCTTAATTTAGGAGATCATTTCTTTCGCCCGTTTTTCGAGAAATTAATAGGTGTGGATTATGTACGTGAAATGATAAAGGCGGGGAAATCGTCCGAAGAAATAAAGGCTATGTGGCATGATGACGTAGAAAAATTCAGAGAGCAACGTCGTCCTTATTTATTATATGAAGAGTAATAACCATTAAATTTAATAAAAACAAATGACACCTGCTGTTGTCTTGATCGCCATTTTTGCTTATTTCATTGTGTTGTTCGGTATTTCCTATATAGTAGGACATAGAGCCGATAACCAGGGCTTTTTTGTGGGTAATCGTAAATCTCCCTGGTATGTTGTAGCTTTTGCCATGATTGGCTCTATGATTTCAGGCGTAACATTCATTTCGGTTCCGGGTATGGTTGCGGCCAGCGGCTTTTCCTATTTACAAATGGTTTTAGGTTTCGTGGTCGGACAGATACTGATTGCTTATGTGCTGGTTCCGCTATTTTATAAAATGAACTTAGTTTCCATTTATGAGTATTTGGAGAACCGGTTCGGCATGTCTTCCTATCGTACGGGAGCTTGGTTTTTCTTCATATCCAAGATGTTAGGTGCTGCGGTAAGATTGTTTTTGGTCTGTGTGGTTTTGCAGTTACTCGTTTTCGGGCCGATGAAGTTACCATTTCTTTTAAATGTAATTTTTACAGTAGGATTAGTTTGGCTTTATACCTTTCGAGGTGGAGTAAAGTCATTGATTTGGACCGATACGTTGAAAACCGTGTGTCTCATTGTTTCTGTCATATTGTGTATTTATTATATCGCTACCGATTTGCATTTGGACTTTGGCGGTTTATGGCAGACGATAAACCAATCGGATATGTCGCGCATGTTTTATTTTGACGATGTGAACGATAAGCGATATTTCTTTAAACAATTCTTGGCAGGGGTCTTTACGATGATTGCCATGAATGGTCTCGACCAAGACATGATGCAACGAAATTTGAGTTGCAAGAACTTCAAGGATTCTCAAAAAAATATGATAACTAGCGGTATTTCGCAGTTTTTCGTAATATCCCTGTTTTTGATGCTGGGCGTTCTTTTGTATGTATATGCCGAGATAAACGGCATTCAAGCTCCACAAAAGAGTGACGAATTGTTCCCTATGATTGCGACACAAGGATATTTTCCTGTAATTGTCGGAATTTTGTTTGTCGTCGGACTTATATCTTCGGCATATTCGGCGGCAGGCTCGGCTTTGACCGCATTGACAACTTCGTTTACAGTCGATATTCTGGGTGTGAAAGGTAAAAGCGAAGACCAAGTTGTCAGGCTTCGTAAGCGAGTGCATGTGGGTATGGCCGTGGTCATGGGTATTGTGATTTTTGTTTTTAACTTGCTCAATAATACGAGTGTCATTGATGCCGTTTATGTTTTAGCCAGTTATACCTATGGTCCTATATTGGGGTTATTTGCTTTTGGTATATTTGTAAAGAAGCAGGTAAAAGATAAGTACATACCATTGGTTGCCATACTTTCACCTATACTATGCTTCATATTAGATCGGAATTCTCAGACTTGGTTCGGAGGGTATTCGTTCAGTTATGAATTACTGATATTGAATGCTCTGTTCACATTCATAGGTTTATTGTTCCTGATAAGGAAACAGACCCCCGGATCCACAAAATCATAAGGTGTATGAAGTACAGTATTTCCGGTATCATAATAGGGCTTGTTTCTCTTCTTTCATCTGTGTCTGCGGACGAATGGATTCGTATCAATCAATTAGGTTATTTGCCCGAATCTCCTAAGGTAGCGGTATTTATGAGCGAAGGAAAAGCTGCTGTGGAAGAATATGTACTTGTCGAGGTGTTTACCGGGGAGATTGTGAAGCGGTTTGATAATCCGAAAAAGGCGAATACATGGGGACGTATGCAGTCTGTTTATCGTCTCGATTTCAGCGATTTTAAAACAGAGGGAACTTATGTGTTAAGAGTAGGGGAAACTATGTCTCCTCGGTTTGTCATAGGCAATCGGGTATATGACGGAACCGCCGATTTCATCTTGCGGTATATGCGACAGCAACGTTGCGGTTTTAATCCGTTCGAACGGGACAGTTGCCATATCCACGATGGGTATATCGTTTATCACCCGACGAGAAATGGCGAACGAATCGACGTTCGGGGTGGTTGGCATGATGCGAGCGACCAGTTACAATATGTCACCACATCGGCTAATGCTATCTATCAAATGATGTTTGCCTATTTGAAAAATCCGGAGGTCTATGGAGATGCGTATGATGCATACGGTTTACCCGGAGCAAACGGCATTCCCGATATTGTCGATGAGATTAAATGGGGGTTGGATTGGCTTAATCGTATGAATCCCTCGAAAGGCGAAATGTACAATCAAATTGCCGATGACCGAGATCACAAAGGCTTTAAATTACCCTCGCAAGACCATATAGATTATGGTTGGGGGAAAGGTACGGGACGTCCTGTTTATTATTGTTTGGGAAAGCCTCAGGTGCGAGGCGAGTTCTTCAATGCAACGACTGGTGTTGCCAGTACGGCTGGGAAATATGCAGCTTGCTTCGCATTGGGAACCGAGATATTGAAAGATTTTTATCCCGATATGGCCGATACTTTGCTTGTTAAAGCTCGTGAGGCCTATTGGCATGGAGCGAATAATCCCGGAGTTTGCCAAACAGCTTCGGTCGTTTCTCCATACATTTATGAGGAGTGTAACTGGACTGACGACATGGAATTGGCAGCCGTTCAATTATATGTATCTACGGGAGAAACCTCTTTTTTACAAGAAGCTGTCGAATATGGAAGATTCGAACCGGTTACACCGTGGATGGGAGCCGATAGTGCTCGTCACTATCAATGGTATCCTTTTATCAATTTAGGGCACTATCATTTGGCGAGTGTGAGCGATTCGCGCATAAGTAAGGAGTTTGGACGCAATTTGCGTAGTGGTATCGAACGAGTTTATGAACGGGCGCAGGGAAATCCTTTTTTGAATGGAATCCCGGCAATATGGTGTTCCAATAATTTGACAGTCGCTATGGCTACACAATGCCGCCTTTATCGTGAATTGACAGGTGACAACCGATATCGGGAGATGGAGTCCTCGTTGATCGATTGGTTATTCGGGTGCAATCCGTGGGGTACGAGTATGATTACCGAGTTACCTTTATGGGGCGATTATCCCATCAATCCGCACACGCCGTTAATCGCTTTGGGTGTTGGTACGACAGTCGGTGGATTGGTCGATGGCCCCGTATATTCGTCCATCTTCGATAGTTTGAGAGGCGTTCGTTTGACGAGAAGAGATCCTTATGCCCGTTTTCAATCAGAGGTAGTATATCATGACGATATACAAGATTACTCTACGAATGAACCTACGATGGACGGAACGGCCAGCCTCAGTTATTTGCTGTCATCTCTGCAAAAGGAAGGTATGAAATCTCGCGGATTGGATAGAAACGAGTATGCTTATGGAGGAATCGTCCGTACCGATGCCGAGAAGAAACAAATTTCGCTTGTTTTTACGGCTGCTGATAAGAGCGATGGTGCTCGGCGTATTTTAGAAGTTTTGGGAAAATGCGATGTGAAAGGTTCATTTTTCTTCACCGGCGAATTTTATGAGCGTTTCCCCGAGACTATACAGACTTTGTACAATGCCGGACACTATGTAGGGGCTCACGGCGATGCGCATCTGTTATATTGTGCTTGGGAAAATCGGGACTCTACTTTGGTAAGTCAAGCACAGTTCGAGCAAGACATGTTAGATGTATATGCTCGCATGCGCAAATCTGGTATAGATGTATCGCGATCCAATCTGTTCATTCCTCCTTATGAATATTATAATGAGAAGATTTCAGCTTGGGCGAGAGGATTAGGGTTAAGGCTTGTGAATTTTACTCCCGGCACATGGACTAATGCCGACTATACGACTCCCGATATGAAGAATTATCGTAGTAGCGAGTCTATATACGATAGGGTAATGGCGGTCGAAAAACGCAATGGATTGAATGGTCATATTATGTTGTTTCATTTAGGAACCGATGACAAACGTACCGATAAGTTTTATGAGCGCTATCTCGAACGGCTTATTCGTGCATTGCAGAGAAAAGGATATACATTCGTCGCACTTCCCGAAGCTGTGGGAAAATAAAGGACGATTCGGAATTTTTATAAAAGAATTTGGTTCGTAGCGAATTTAGACCCATCTTTGCACCCGAAAAATAAGGAAAATCCTCATCGGAGGGTATTATAATGATAGTTGTAATGCCGGATAAGATGAATGGTGAAAATCATTCTCTTGTCCGGCTTTTTCTTAAAAGTGGTTTTATGAAAGAATTGGATTTGACGAAAGGGAGTGTACTCAAAACGCTACTTCAATTTGCCGTTCCTTTTTTGATTGCGAATCTGCTTCAAGCTCTTTATGGCGGAGCCGATCTGTTTGTAGTAGGGTGGTTCGACGATGCCGCCAGTGTCGCTGCCGTTGCCATTGGTAGTCAGGTTATGCAGACGATTACAGGGATTGTTTTAGGACTGACCACCGGTACTACTGTCGTTATAGCTATGGCAACGGGTGCGAAGAATTATCGCGATGTCGCGACTTCTATCGGTACGTCCATTTGCCTATTTGCTTCGGTCGGTTTGTTTTTGACGTTGATTATGGTTGTTTCTCATAATTATATTGCTGTTCTCATGCACACGCCGGTCGAGGCCATGCGTGATGCAAAACATTATTTACTGATTTGTTCGATAGGCATTCCGTTTATCATGGGATATAACGTTGTATGCGGGATTCTTCGAGGATTGGGCGATTCGAAAACTCCGCTTTATTTTGTCGCTTTGGCTTGTGTTATCAATATCGTGCTTGATGTCGTTCTTGTCGGTTTTTGTCATTTGAGAGCGGCAGGAGCAGCGATTGCCACGGCATCTTCGCAAGGCATTAGTTTTTTAACGGCACTCTGGTTCCTCCATAAACGAGGATTTCATTTCCCTTTTTCCCGTCGGGATATTCGATTAAGCCCGATTCTTTCTCGCCGGATTTTTGTGTTGGGAGCGCCTATCGCTTTACAGGATGCTTTGGTGAATGTATCATTTTTATTGATAACCGTTATTGTCAATCAAATGGGTGTTATTGCTTCGGCAGCATTGGGAGTCGTCGAGAAAATTATCGTATTTGCCATGTTGCCCCCGATGGCCATATCGTCGGCAGTAGCTACGATGACGGCTCAGAATTATGGGGCGGGATTGTTGTTGCGAATGAAACACTGTCTTTATTCGGGAATTGGTATGGCATTGATATTCGGGGTATCGGTCTGCGTTTATTCTCAGTTTTTGCCCGATACGTTAACCGGAATCTTTACAAAGGATCCGGCTGTAATTGCAATGGCTTCCGAATACTTGCGTGGATATAGTATCGACTGTATTATCGTCAGTTTCGTGTTTTGTATCAATTCTTATTTCAGTGGGCAGGGAAATTCGTTATTCCCTATGATTCATAGTATAATAGCGACTTTCGTTTTTCGTGTCCCGTTATCTTATCTGTTCGGGCAGATAGACTCGGCGTCATTGCATCTGATGGGATTTGCTCCTCCTATTTCGACATTTGTTTCGTTGCTGATTTGTATTTGGTATATCAGACGAACGAACCGTAAATTGGAGTATAAATTCCGATCGTTGTAAACGATAAAATCTATTTTATATGAAGCATTTTGTATTTTTGTGAAAAATGAGTGGAAAGAGAAGTCTGTATGGAAATAGAACTTAGAAATGAACGTTTCTCGGACTATCCCGAAACAGAAAATGTAGTTCGGGAGGCTTTTTGGAATCGTTATTCTCCCGGGTGTTACGAACATTATTTGATTCATATCATGCGGTATAGTCGGGCGTTTGTACCGCAGTTGGATTTTGTTGCCGTATTCGATGATAAGATCGTTGGGAATATAGTCTTTTTGAAATCGGTCATTCAAGCCGATACCGGAAAAGAATACGAGGTTTTATCTTTGGGGCCTATTTCGGTGTTGCCGGAATATCAGAACATGGGTATCGGGAAAAGATTGATCGACCATACTCGAAATTTAGCCAAATGTATGGGCTTTCGTGCAATCTTATTATGCGGGGAGCCCGACTACTATTTGCGAAGGGGATTTGTGCCTGCCGAGACCTTAGGAATACGGACAGCAGACGACATGTATGCCGATGCGTTGCATGTGTGCGAGTTATATGAAAACGCATTATCCGATGCAAGAGGACGTTATATTGAAAATCCTGTATATAATATAGATGAATCTCAGGCTATTGAGTTCGATAAAAAATTTGAACCGAAAGAACTTGTTGTCGGGACTCCTTCTCAGAAACGCTTTGACCGAATAGTAGCCATGCGAAGAAAGGCTTGATTGGGAATTATCGTAGTTTTGAAATAAATGATGACGGTGTTTGTTTTGTAATTTTTGCGGAATCGATAAAAAAATCTTAAATTTGTATTTTTAATAGAAATACCTTTGAAACAGTTGCTCCATAAAATAGCGAGATATTTTCTGCCTGTACTATTCATTTCGTACATAGGCTGCATTTCGCTGTTCACACACTCGCATGTAGTCAATGGAGTGACGATTGTCCATTCTCACCCGTATAAACCGGGAACGGAACACGGACATACAACGGCTGAGTTTCAGTTGATACACATGTTGTCTAGTATCGAGACGGAGAATCCGTCGATGTGGACTTTTGTATCGGTGATTTTGTTTTCTTATTGCAGTCGGTTGTTTTTCCCGTCCAGATATTTCTGTCTCATTTCCGAGAAATGGGGCGCTCATGGTTTGCGAGCTCCGCCCGTTTCGGTTCTGTAATATGATATATTTAGGAGAAAAGAGTTGTTGTCCTTATCTTATTTCAAGGTAGGGACAACAGATTGTATTTTATTATTTAGAATCGAAAAATGAAGAATTATATATTATTATGGGTATGCCTGTGGTGTGCCGGGCAGTTATGTGCCGAAACTGCCGTATCGAAATCTTTGGACATCAATATTGTCGGCCATGTATTGGATAAGAACACACGAGAACATTTACCGTATATTTCAGTTGTTTTGAAAGGTACGACTATCGGTGTAATGACCGATGCATCGGGTCACTATTTTTTGAAAAATTTGCCGGAGGGAGATTTCTTTCTCGAAACCTCTTCCGTAGGATATAAGACAGAGCGTCGTAAGGTTTCGCTGAGGAGGGGGACGACATTGGAAATCGATTTTGAAATCGAAGAGGATGCCGTTGTTTTAGACGGGGTTGTCGTTTCTGCCAATCGTAGTGAAACCACACGCCAATTAGCGCCGACTTTGGTCAATGTTTTGAATATAAAGACGTTTGAAAATACCAACTCCAACTCTTTGGCACAAGGCCTTAATTTTCAGCCGGGTGTCAGGGTCGAGAACGATTGTCAAAACTGCGGTTTTCAACAAGTCCGTATAAATGGGCTCGACGGTCCGTATACACAGATATTGATGGATTCTCGTCCCATATTCAGCGCATTGTCGGGTGTATATGGGTTGGAACAGATTCCGGCCAATATGATAGAGCGAGTGGAAGTGATGCGGGGAGGAGGTTCTGCATTATTCGGAGCTTCGGCAATAGCGGGGACAATCAATATTATTACGAAGGAACCGTTGCGTAATAGCGGTTCGATAGCGCACAGTATCACTTCTATTGGTGGAAGCGGCGACTTCGACAATAGCACTTCGCTGAATGCTTCGCTCGTAACCGACAATAATAAAGCCGGTATTTACATTTTCGGGCAGAATCGTCAGCGAAGCGGTTACGACCACGATAACGACGGTTTCACAGAGTTGCCCGAATTAAAGGCTCAGACATTGGGCTTTCGCTCTTATTTGAGAACCAGCAATTATTCCAAACTAACGTTTGAATATCATCATATCAGTGAATATCGACGAGGTGGCGATCGCCTGAACCGTCCGCCGCACGAAGCCGATATAGCGGAGCAGTTGAATCATTCTATCGACGGAGGAGGTTTGAATTATAGCCTGTTTACTCCCGATGAAAAACATCGGGTTAATGTATATGCTTCGGCTCAGCATATCGGCAGGGACAGTTATTACGGAACGGAACAAAATCTTAACGCATACGGCGAAACGGAGGACTTGACTGTCGTGGCAGGTACTCAATACATATACAGTTTCGATAAATGTTTGTTTATGCCTGCCGATTTAACAGCCGGTATCGAATATAATTATGATAATTTGCGAGATGAGATGAAAGGGTATAATCGCAAGACTCGTCAAGAGGTACATACTGAGAGTGCTTTTCTGCAAAACGAATGGAAGAACGATCGTTGGAGTATCCTTGTTGGAGGACGGTTGGATAAACATAATCTGATAGATCATGTCATTTTCAGTCCGAGAGCCAACTTGCGTTTCAATCCTGTTAGAGATGTGAATTTGCGTTTAAGTTATTCTTCCGGGTTTCGGGCTCCCCAAACGTATGATGAAGATTTGCATGTTGCTGCGGTAGGAGGAGAAGCTACGATGATAAGACAAGCTGAGAATTTGAGAGAAGAAAAATCCCACAGTGTAAGTCTTTCGGCCGATATGTATCGTCGTTTCGGGGCTTTTCAATGTAACCTGTTGTTGGAAGGTTTTTATACTCGATTGAATCATGTTTTTGTTCTTGAAGAGATAGGGAAAGACGAAGAACACAATGCGGTGATAAAAGAACGACGTAACGGACAGGGTGCGGAGGTTGCAGGGGTGACGGTCGAAGGCAAGGTAGCCTATCTTTCTTTGGTGCAGTTACAAGCAGGTGTAACTTGGCAGAAAAGTCATTATACAAGGCCTGAAAAATGGAGCAAAGATAGTTCTGTTCCGGCAGAAAAGCGAATATTCCGTACCCCCGATTGGTATGGTTATTTTACGGCCACATATTCTCCGGTAAAACCTCTGAACATAGCTCTTTCGGGAACTTATACCGGTTCTATGATCGTTCAGCACATGAAAGGTTACATACCGAAGGATATAGCTGTAACTACTCCCGACTTCTTTGATATGAACCTGAAAATATCTTATGATTTTTCGTTGTATAAATTCATTACTCTGCAACTGAATGCTGGCGTTCAGAATATTTTTAACGCTTATCAAAGAGGTTTCGATCAGGGAAAGGAAAGAGATTCGGGTTATATTTATGGCCCCTCTATGCCTCGTAGCTATTTTGCCGGAGCAAAGTTGATGTTCTGAAACAATTTCTAATGTTTATAAACACTTAGAAGCCACAGTTTTGCTGTGGCTTTTATTTTTTATACAAGAGACATATTTTATAGGTGTTTGATTATTAGCTATATGTGTTAATATAAAATTATAATTTAATAGATTTTGTTTAATCTATGTAATTTCTGAGTGGTAAATTATCTTTGCATTCAGAATAATTAACATAAGAGGGACTGCAAAAAATCTTTTGATTTTTAATATTAAATAAAATCACGGAGTGAATGAGTGTAATCACATAAAAAGGGGAATATTGCTAATCTTTTTGGGGATATTGCTTGTGAACTTGGTTCAAGCTCAAGAATCCAAGTCCCCTATATTTTCATTTTCTAAGAGTTACCCGGATTATGTCGTTTTTTTACCCGAGGGGAAAATAGATTCGGTTTTTTATCATGCGCATTCTTCTATTATACCGGTTATATTTAAAGTGAATAAATACGATTTGTTCCCTAATAAACAATTGGATAGTATCGTCGAAGTGTTGAGCCGAGTACAAAAAGACGCTTCGGTACGTATAGCCTATCTTTGGATCGGAGGAAGCGCTTCTCCCGAGGGGCCTTCTAAATGGAACCATAAGTTGGGGGAGTATCGTTCGCAAGCGTTGGCGAAATATTTATCGAAAGAGACAGGATTTCCGAAGGATTTGATGAGGGTGGAAAATCTGTGGGAAGATTGGTACTCTTTTGAAGTTGCATTGAAGAATGGGGCACAGATTCCCAATAAAGAAAAAGTTCTCGATATTTTGGGGAAAGAGAAAGACAGCGAACGGAGAAAGTCGCAGATTATCGCTCTTGACAAGGGTTATACATGGCATAGAATTATTCGCGATATATTCCCTCCGTTCCGCAATGCACGTATGGCTATCGTATGTCATGAACGGTCTGAACGTATTCCGGTAAATGTCGAGAGGTTATCTTTCGACTATTCGTTGCCTGTAAGGGAACCGGTATCTTCGTTTCCGATGAATACGACAGAAAATCGAAGAAGAGTGATTGCCGTTAAGACCAATTTGTTGTTTGTCGCTGCGCTGACCGCCAATCTCGGTTTTGAGGCCGAGCTGTGGCCTCACTGGTCGATAGACCTTCCGGTATGGTATTCGCCTTACGATATTACATCGACTCGTAAGTTGCGTTTGCTGGCGGTTCAACCCGAAGTACGGTGGTGGCCGGGAGCGGTTATGAATGGTCATTTCATAGGGTTGCATACTCATGTGGCGGGGTTCAATGTCGCCATAAACGATAAGGCGCGTTATCAAGATCCTAACCATGCGCTTTGGGGTATGGGGCTGAGCTATGGATATGCCTTTTCATGGGGAAAGGACAATCGGTGGGGAATAGAGTTTAACATAGGAGTCGGTTTTGCCGAGTACGATTATGATGCCTATCGTAATCGCAGAAATGGCGCTTTATTTAAATCCGGTTCCGATGTCTATTGGGGAGTTACGCGTGCAGGAGTAAACCTGTCGTATAAATGGTCTTTCGCTCGTAGGAATAAGAAAAACAGATAGGAATAGAGATGAAAGAGTACGGTTTTCATATCATAGCGTTTGTTTGCATTGTGTCGTTATTCGTAACGGCATGTGATAAAACGATCCATCAATATCCCGAGTCGGAGAAAACATGGGTAATGGTGGAACTGAATGCCGATCGTACACCTCCTGTGTATTATAAAGAATTGACGTATGATGCTGAGGGTGAATCTTCGATAAATGATTTAGAACCTGTCCTTTCGGGAAATTACACAGCCGATGAGCGATTGTGTTTGCGCTTTGTTGTCGAGCTGTATGAAATGCCGGGGGAGATGGACGATGTGAATAAAGGCAATCTGGTGGAACGCCGTGAAATATCGGTAGAAAGATTGACAGACGCTCCGCAAGATACATTGTATTTCTGTTTGGCAGATGGAAATTATAAGGTGTTGGCATGGGCCGATTATGTGCCGAAGGAAGAGTCTGCCGACTGGCATTTCAGTACCGATAAACTCGATGCCGTTAGGGCGAATGTATCTCATAAACCGTTGGATAATCATCATAAAAATTCGGCTGCCGGGAATTGTGATTTTATAGTCGATTCGAGCCGAGATGATAAAGCAGGTCCGGTTAGTTTGTCGGGAAATGAGGCTTCTGGGGCTGCTGCCGATGGTCATATGGTTTCGGTATATATGGAGCGAGCCTCTGGCCGTTTTCGGTTATGGGCTACCGATTTACAAGAGTTTAGAAAGAAAAGGAGTGCTGTGGACGATTTGCATATTAAAATCATATACAAGCAATATGTCAGTGTCGGATATAATGTGGGAACAGAAATGCCCAATGCTTTTGTCGAGACTCGTACAATGGAAACCGCTCCCACGACACTGACCGACGATGGAACGCTTCTTTTGGCTTATGATTATGTGCTTGCTTCGGATCGTCGGGAAGATCACGTGCTGGTAGATGTCTTTGTATACGATGGAAATGGGAAAGAAATAAATCATTACCAGAATATCGACGTGCCCCTTTATCGCAATAGAGAGACCGTTATTAAGGGGCCGTTTTTGACAAAGACCATAGGAAGCGGCGATATCGGTATTGACGATGATTTCGATAATGAACATGTTGTGGTGATACCCGATTGAGAATATATTTTTAACCATTTTATATCATTTCATCATGAAAAAGAGTTATTATTTTTTAGCGGGAATGGCTTTGTTGGGGCTGATGACAGCCTGTTCCAATGAATTGGACGAACCCGGGGCGAACCCGAACGGCGACGCAGTGCGTATCATGTTCGAAGCTCCCGAAGCCTTGCAGGTGACACGTGCGGTGACCGGTACGAATAGTGCACAAGGAGGATTGACAAACGTAGATTGGAGTAAGTACGATCTTCGTTATCAGGTGGCTGTTTATTCCGAAGATGGTGCGACATTGCTCGTTGCACCCCAGACTCAGGTAGTCGATACCTATGGACCTGTTTCTTTCGAGTTTCGTCTTACGCCGAACAATACCTACAAATTTGTAGCGTGGGCCGATTTTGTAAAACAAGGAGAAACGTCCGATTTGCATTATAACACGTCTGATTTTACCGACATTTCGATAAAAGATGGGCTTGATGCTCAATTGAACGACGAGAGTAGAGATGCCTATTTCTTTATGAAAAATATCTCGGTGACACAAACGTTCGGTGAAACCATGACTTTGAAACGCCCGTTTGCAAAACTTCGTGTGATTACCACCGATTGGGCATCCGAAGGCATGGAGATGCCCGATAATTTCAAGGTCGCTTATCACGATTGTGTACGATTCTCTGCTTTAAATGCCGTTACCGGCGAGGCTGTCGGTAGTGCCGATGCCGAAAGTTCGGAGGTTTATACCGCAGCGATTATGCAAGATGAAACAGGTGATAAATTTTATGAAGGGGGATATGATGCTACTGCGAATAACCGTACGTTGGTAGTCGACTATCTCATTACCGGCGACGAGCAACGTGCCATACATTTCAGTTTGGAGATGTTGAAAGGAACAGCCCCGGTCGTTACAAAAGATTTTACAACCAATATACCCGTACAAAGGAATTATCTCACTACGATTTTGGGAAATCTGTTGACTGTGGGCGGAACGATAGATGTTGATATTCAGGAAGGTTTCAAGAACGAATGGATCGAGGGCGAAGAATGGTGGAACCCGGAGGAAATCACACCTTCTCAACCGGCTTACGATGAACAGACCAATACCTATTCGGTCTATACGAGAGAAGAGTTTGCTTGGCTGCCTACTCATATAGACGATATGCTTACGGCTACCCCCGGTTTTACCTTGCGTATCTGCAACGATATAGATATGAGCGGTGTCGAGTGGAGCCCGATTTATCCCGGTTCCAGCGGTAGGACATATACGGTCGACGGACAAGGTCACACGTTGCGCAATTTTTCCATGAGCGGGAAGTTCGGGGCGGTCTATGAGTATAAGCTGGGTTCATTTGTTTTGGGTAGATATAATGCATATACCGGCGTATGGGGCAAATTCGACGGAATCATGAAGAACCTTACTTTCGAAAATATAACGATCAATGGTCTTGCCCATGCGGAGTTTCCGGTAAAAGATGTAGACGGAGAACCCGTTGATCACAGCAAAGAGTTCTCTTATTTTGCAGGGTGTATCGGTTATACCGGAGGTAATCAGTGGAGTATGAACAGCAAGTTCGAGAATGTACACGTCAGACACATACAGATTAAGTCGTCTGCCACTCCTTCTCAAAATCTCGGTGGTCTGGTCGGTTGGATTGGTTCCGGCGGAGGAAGTGTCGGGAATAGAGTCGCCGCTTTAAAAAACTGTTCTGCGACAGATGTACATCTCACGGGATATCAGGCCGGTGGTCTTGTCGGACAAGTGTTGGGCGATCGAGGCGTATCGTTTGATGATTGTCAGACGGAAAATGTCTATATACGTTATTCGAGTATTTCGTCATCATCAGGTTTTATAGGGAATATTGGCGACGGTGGAATTAACATCAGTTGGTCGGCAGCCATAGAAATCAATAATTGCAACCCGGCTCAAAACGTTTATTACATCAATGACAGAACCGGGGAGCCCAATACCACTTATAAACCTCAGAGTCCTTTCTACGGGCACAAAAACAGTGTCGATGTGGTGACGATTACTCCGGAGGAAACGACAGAACCGTAACGATCGTCGGGAACAATTTTATAACAGAATATTATTTGGGTAGAATCCAATATAGAAAATGGGGTTGTGTCAAAACATCGACACAACCCCATTAAAAAATGACAGTTTCTGACCACGCATACAGAAGTACTCTGAGTAAAAGGGTTAGAAGCTATTTGAATTAATATCTTTAATTTTCTCCTCTCCTGTGCAGTCATTCCCCGTAATGCTGGGACACGGCAGGGGAAATTCTGAAATAGGAATACTGCTTGCCTCTCTCAGAATCGCCTTTTATTGGGCTTTCCTCTCTGTATTGTCGTCATACTTCCTCTTCCTTTACTCGCACAATGCGAATAGGTTCGGTTTTATTATTTGGTCATTAGTCTTAAAACGATATAACCCCCGAATATTTGCAGAAGCATGCCGGGAATGCCTATTCGAAAATCTTGTATGGCGGTGAAAAAATTACCTGCAATAGCCCATTCTACAAGGCTCCCTGCTACTTGATAGGAGAGTACGACTCCCGTCAAGATGAGTAGAGAGACTTTCCCGAATCGATATGCGGCATATCCGGCGGCTGCGGCCAACAATATCGATTTGGAGAGAATCGCGGGTAGGACTTCGGGTAGAGGCATCCCGAACAGCATGGAGTTTATGAAGGGCGAGAGTACTGCCGTGAGCAATCCCACGCGCCACCCGTATTTATAGGCTCCGATAAGCGTGAAGAAATAGATGGGCAATAGCATGGGGCCACCCAGATGAATCGTATGACACAATTGGGGAAGAAGAATATTCCCCGCTATGAACAAGGCGGAAAAACCGTAGGTTCTCGCATTGTTATACTCTAAGGAATAGAGTTTTGCCGTGGTCGTTTGCATAGTCGTTTATTATTTATTGTTATTAATCCAGTTTTACCAGTTCGTATTTTTGACTGCCCAAACCTATTTGTTCCCCGTATTCCAACGTATGCATACCGTGACGGGAATCGATACGTTCGATGAGGTGGATTTTTCCGTGGTCTTCCGATGCTCTCACCAAATCGGTACAAGCCTTGTCGAGAGCGACCGGGTCGAGTGATGCGAGGATACCTATGTCGCCCATTTTCGGATCTTCGGGGGAGGCATCGCAGTCGCAATCCACAGATAGGTTATTGGCTACACTTATATAAATGATTTTCTCACCGCAATGTTCAGCCACCGATTTGGCGGCTTCGGCCATCGATTCCAAGAAATCGTCTTGTGCAGGCAGGTTTTCCCACGGGTTCCCTTTGGTTTTCCCGGCAGAATGTATCCATGCTTTTCCGGTAGATGAAGCGATGCCGATGGACATGTTTTTTATTGCTCCGCCGAATCCTCCCATAGCATGGCCTTTGAAATGAGAGAGGATTATGGTAAAGTCGTAGTTCGGGTAATGGGCTCCCACATAATTCTCTTTAAGGTGCTTACCGCCGTGTACGGGTAGGGCTGTTTCTCTTTCCGAATCCATGATGTCGACAGGGGCGATAGCCGTGAAACCGTGGTCGGCAGCAGCTTTCAGATGACTTTCTGTGTCGGCTCTTCCACCCCCGTAGGCCGTGTTACATTCGACGATCGTTCCGTTTACCTTCTGTACGAGGTCTTTGATAAGAGCTGGTTGCAAGAAGTTATGACCACCCGGTTCTCCGGTAGATAGTTTTACTGCGACTTTTCCGGTCGCTTTACGGTTCAACGCTTCGTATATTTTCACTAAGTTCTCGGGGGAAATCTCTTTGAACATATATACTTTTGGCGTTTCATTGTCCTTTTTGGAAAGTTGAGTTTCCGAATTTTGAGCGCGGGTGTTACAGCTTATCCCTATAAGGGCGGATAAGAAAGCGCATAGGGCGATATTGATGTACTTTTTCATATATGTGTGTGAATGAAAGAAATTAAAATTTTACATTTATACCGGCCATGATTGTAGCTTTGGGCATGGGGTATCCGGCATTTATTTCGTATCGTTGTGCCAAGAGGTTTTCTCCACGTGCCCAAATGTCGAACCATTCGGTGACTTTGAATGACCCGTTGATGTTCCATAGTACGAAATCTTCGGTTTGGACATGGTCTACGTCTGTGTAAAGATTGGCTACATATTGGAGACCGGTGGAGACAGTCCAGCGATTTTTGGAGAACATGGCTCCGGCGTAGAACTTATGTTCGGGTGCGCCGAGTACCGGATTGTCCATGTGCAGATAGCTGTAATTGGTTTCGATCGACCAATGGGGGTGAATACGGTAAGCAGCTTCCGCTTCGACTCCGGTGTTGTCTATTTTTCCGGTGTTCATGTTCAAGGGTGTCGCTCCCGCACGAGGCACAGCGACGATCAGATTTTTCCCGTCGATATAAAAAACATTGATACCATACGACAACCTTCCGTCGAGTAAACGTTGGGCGAAGGCCAGTTCGTAATTCCACATGGACTCTGGGCGAAGGTCGGGATTTTTGGGCGGGAACATATACATTTCCCGTATGGTAGGATAGCGAAATCCTTTGCCTGCACTTGCTTTCAATTCGATGGAGCCGGGTAAATGGAACGATAATCCCGCTTGTGGAATCCATTCCGTACCGATATGCGAATGGTGGTCGATACGGATACCGGCATCGAGGGTGAGCCAATGGCTGATGTCTTGCCGAAAATCGATATAACCGGCTATTTCATGCTGTACTTTGTCGACGATGTGTTCACGTTCTCCATTTCGTTCACCTTCGACGTAACGGTTTTGTGCTTTGCCACCGAAGCGGTAGTAGTCAACTCCGGCAGTCAGGCGGTTGCCGGTAAAAAGCTGTGCGCTTTGATACCACGATATGCCCATCATGTCGTCGTGCGAGTCGAACCGGTATGGTTTGGGACTATTCTTGTCGTCGGGGTTGGCGGTATAACCGTCGTTGATCCAATGGTCTCCCCAGTTGTAGAAAAAGCTCACAGCTCCCGATGTGCGTTCGTAGCGGTTTTCTACGGCAACCGAGGTCATACCACGGGTGATACTTTGGTCTGCGTCGATCATCGGGTCGGTTACCTCACCCGGTTGCGAAGCGTTGAAGTGGGTGACATTTACGTCGCCGCGAATATTCCAATAGGGAGAAAATTCATAACCCAGTTTGGCATATCCCCCGTATTGCTCGAACCCCATATTTCGGCGATGTCCGTCGGTTCGGTTGTACGAACCGCTTATCAGGCTGGTAAATCCGCCTTTTCGAATGCGGTTCGTGACTTCGCTCTGTAAAGTGTTGAACGAACCGTATCCTAAGTTGATGTTGGTTTTTACTCCCTCTTCATGTAATTGGCGGGTAACGATGTTGATAACGCCACCCATAGCGTTCGAGCCGTACAATACCGAGGCTGGTCCGCGCAAGACTTCCACTCGTTCGGCCATTAGCGATTGGTAAGCATCGGCGATAGGGTGTCCCATTAATCCCATGTATTGGGGGTGTCCGTCAATGAGAACCATCAAGCGACCCGATCCGCTGCCTATTCCCCGTAACGACATGCCACCGGCCGCACCTCCCGATACACCGTAACCCATGATACCTCTGGCTGTGATGAATAGTCCGGGTACTTGTTGGGTAAGTATAGGGAGAATCGACGGTTGCATGCTCTGCTCGATTTGTTTACGGTCTATGACGGAAATCGTCATAGGCAGATGACGAATATCGGTCTCATTGCGAGTTCCGGTAACGACCACTTCATGGATTTGTATCGCGTCGATCAGTTTTCCATTAGAGGCTTTCGTTATATTTGGCAACGAGTCTGTTTGAGCCGATGCCGTTATTTCTCCTAATGCAAAAAATAAAAGTAAAAGTTTTGTCTTCATGCGTTTATATATTCTTCATCGTGTTCATGAAATCGTCTATCTCTGCGAGACAATCTTCCGGAGTTTCCAAATTTTTACAACGACTCTCCAACGGACACCAGCCGGTTCGGGTACGGTTGATAATGTATTCTGTCTCGATTTTGTATTCGGGTTCTATGCCGTGAGATTGAAATAAGGAGAGTGCCGGCCGACTGATGACACCGGCGAACACTTCTTTTACGCCTCCCAAGATCATCAAGGCCGCTGCGGCCTTTCCTATGACTTTGTCGGCAATGAATGATCCGTTGAGAAAATCCGGTTCTTCTTTCAATAATCGGTAAATATCTTTTACGCCTCGTTCGTGAAACAAGCGTATTTCGTGATTATTGCAAATAATGCAGGAACATTGTTCGGCAAAGAGCCGATTGATGATTTCTTGTTTTTTTTCGGTAGTCATTTTTATTACTGTGTTTAGAACCCGAACCGTTGAGCTGCCTGATGCATGGACTCTATGATTTTAACTCCGAACGGGCAACGGACTTCGCATGCGCCGCATTCGACACATTCCGAGGCATGGTGTGTGAGTGCCTTGTAGTGTTCTCGCACGGTTTCGGGTATTTCTCCTTGTGCAACAGTTAAGTTATAAAATTTGTTCACGGCGGCAATATCTATTTTTGAAGTACAAGGTGCGCAATGACCGCAATACATGCAATGACCCTTCCACGAGAATTTCTCCAAGCCGGTCATTACGGCGGTATAGTCGCGTTCTTGTGGAGTGGCATGGCTCCAAGCGACTGCCTCGGCGATTTCTTCCCTATTTTTGCAGCCTACCATGACGGCTGCCACACCCGGACGCGTCAGTGCATATTCGATGGCCTGCACGGGTGTCATGGCCCGGCCGAAGGGAGAATTTTCTTTATCCAATAAGTCGCCTCCGCCATAAACTTTCATTACGTCGATACCCACGCCTTCCCTTTCGCACAAAGTATAGAATTGTTCCCGAACCGGGTCTATATTCTGCAAAGCGTTGGTATAACTTTCTTCTGCCCACAGCGTGTCGACATCTTCGTTGGGAGGTAGCAGGTCGTAACAGGGATTGATGGAAAATAAAACGACATCTATCAGCCCCGTTTTGACCGCCATGCTCGCCACGGTCGGATTGTGGCTGCTCATGCCGATGGCCCGTATCTTTCCCTCGGCTTTCAACCGTTGCGCAATTTCGATGGTTTCATGATCGAATACGGTGTGAAAGTCTTTTTCGGCATCCACGTAATGTATCATACCGATGTCGAGATAATCGGTGCGCAGTTGTTTCAAAAGCGCTTCGAAAGAGGCTATGGTCTTTTGTGGGTTGCGAGTACGCAGGTATTGGTCGTTTTCCCATGTGGTACATAGGTGACCTTGTATGACGAAATTTTCTCGTCTTCCCTCTAAGGCAAATCCGATATGGCTCCTAAGGACGGGATTCGAAGAATAGATGTCCACGAAATTGATTCCGTTTTCTATGGCGAAATCGAAATCGGCCTTGACCTCTTCGGCGGTTTTGTGCATGAACCCTTCGCAACCAAGAGCGATGGTACTTACCCGGATTCCGGTTCTTCCTAATGTTCTATATTCCATAACGAGGCTTTAAAATTCTCTTCCTTGTTTCAGGTCTTCGACAAACTTGTCGATGCGTTGCATTTCTTCCGGGATATGAATGTTTTGCGGACAATGGTGCACGCATTGGTTGCACCCGATACAATGGTTGGCTTGGCGTAGTTTGGGAACACTTCGGTCATACCCGACAAGAAACGCCCGGCGGGCTTTGCTATAATTGGCATCTCGGGACGATGAAGGCATGTTTCCCTCGTTTATACATTTGTTGAAATGCAGCAGAATACCCGGAATATCCAGTCCGTAAGGACAAGGCATGCAATATTTGCAATCGTTGCACGGTATGGTCGGGTAACGCAATAATTGTTGTGCTGTCTCTTCCAGAAATTCTTTGTCGGCGTCGCTCAGTGGGTCGAGCGGACAAAACGTGCGCAGATTATCTTGCAGGTGTTCCATATAAGTCATACCGCTCAGTACGGTCAATACACCGGGAAAAGAGCCGGCAAAACGGAATGCCCATGATGCCACGCTCGATTCCGGTTTCCTCTGTTTCAGTTTGGCGGCTATGTGGTCGTGTACATTCGACAGGCGGCCGCCTAATAACGGTTCCATGATAATGGCGGGTATTCCCCGTTTCGATAATTCTCCATAGAGATATTCGGCGTTGGTGTTCCGTTCGTTTACTTCTTTGGCATGCTTCCAATCGACATAATTGAGTTGTATCTGTACGAAGTCCCATTTGAATTCATCGTGGCGGGAAAGAAGATAGTCGAATACCTTGATGTCTCCGTGGTAAGAAAATCCGAGGTTTCGTATTCGTCCGGCTTGTCGTTCGGTGAGGAGGAAATCGAGGACCCCGTTGTCGATGTAACGGGCGTTGAACTCTTGTAATCCGTTCCCCATGCCTACGCCATGCAGCAACAAATAGTCTATGTAGTTTACTTGTAGTTCTTTGAACGAATTGTGATACATGGCTATCGAAGCCTCCCGGCTCCAAGTCGAGGGCGCGAAATTCGATAGTTTCGTGGCGATGAAATATTTGTCTCTCGGATAGCGGCTGAGGGCGATTCCGGTAGCCCGTTCCGAGCGGCCTTTGCAATAGGCGGGAGATGTATCGAAATAATTTACTCCGTGGGCAATGGCGACATCGACCAGCTTATTGACAGTTTCTTGGTCTATATCGTCGCTGCTGTCTCTGGCGCTGTTGTTCGAGACGGTCGGCCAGCGCATGCAGCCGTAACCCAGTAGAGATACTCGGTCTTGGGTCGATGGGTTTATTCGGTAGGTCATCTGGTCGGTGGGAATATCGGTTGTCGCCGTGTATGCCGATTCTTGTTTGTTTTTGCAGCCGGGAAGAAGGGTTGCCGATGTGACGGCAGCCGCACCACCCAATACTTTCAGGAAATCCCTTCTGTCTAAATTCTTTTTATGTTCGTTTTTCATTGCTTTTCGTTTTGGAGATTAGATGATACGATGGTGTTCGTGACCTTCTACATAGATCGCGCTGAACGGACGTGCCGGACACAGGTTTTCGCAAGTACCGCAACCGATACAGCGTTCCGTATTGATAACCGGGATCATTATGGTCTTGTCCTGTTCGCTGTTTTCGCGACCTCCTCTATGGCGGTGACGGCCGTGGAACGGAACCATTTGTATAGCTCCGACAGGACAATGTCGAGCACAATTCCCGCAATCTACTCCATCGGTAAGCGGGATGCAGTTCTTTTTCACCCACACGGCGTGGCCTATCTGTATGCTCGATTTTTCGGCAACGGTGATGGGGCGTATGGCCCCTGTCGGGCACACCTCCGAACACTTGGTACATTCGGGACGGCAATATCCGCGTTCGTACGACATTTCGGGTTGCATGAAAGTCATCAGATTACCCGATGGCCGCAAGACTTGATTGGGACAAGCCGATATGCACAACTGGCATGCCGTACAATGCTGGGCTATGTTCGATGCGCTTAGCGAACCCGGCGGGGTAATGGGTGTGATTCGGTTGGGAATTTTTTTATCTTCGATGACCGCGAGACCTCCGTCTACTTTTTTCTCCTGAGCTTTCAATAAGGCAGTACCGGCCAACAATCCGGCGAACGAGAGGAACTCTCGTCTGGGATTTTCCTTTTTGTCTTCATGTGCTGGTTCGACAGATTCCGAAATAGTCTTTCTTCGGGGAATGTATCGTATAGCTCCCTGCCTGCACTTTTCGATACAATCCATGCAAGCCACGCAACGGCTGTAATCGATGATGTGGTTTTTGGCATCGATGCACGAGGCTTTGCAGTTGCGGGCACACGATTGGCAACCGTTACATTTTGTCGTGTCGATAACGGGGCGGAAAAGAGAGAATCGGGACAATAGCCCCAGAACAGTACCCACCGGGCAAATCGTGTTGCAATAGGTGCGTCCGTTTTTCCATGCTAATATAATTAACGAGACGAATGTGACGAGGGCAATGATAAAAGTGGGTATGCTTTTCAGCCACACGTCGGTGGAATAGAACGCATAACTGTCGATACGCTCGGCAAAGTAAGCGAGTAAATTGTTTCCCCATTGATAGAGTGGAGCGAACAGATTGGATGCGATTCGTCCGTATGCGCTGTATGGAGCGATAAGGGCCGCAATAGCAGTGAATCCGGCAAGCAGGGCGACGATGAACAAGGCCAACATGCTGTAACGCAGCCATGAGATAGCCGGTGAATAACGGAATTGGTTCTTTTTTCGTTTACCCGATATCCACGAAACGATATCTTGGAATACACCGAGCGGACAGATTACCGAGCAGTAGACACGTCCGAACAATAAAGTGAGGATAACGAGGAATGCGACGACACCTACGTTCAAAGCCAATACGGCCGGGAGGAACTGTATTTTAGCGAGCCACCCGAACCACAGATGCAGAGTCCCCGTGAAATCGAGGAATAATAAGGTGATTAGCGTGAAACAGATAGTCGCTGCGACTATCCTGATTTTTCTTAACATAAAGGTTCGTTTTTAGCTGTTAAATGATATATTTCGATAAATCTGTTGGGCATAGTACAGAAAATCGCTACGAAAATACACAAAGATTTTTTAATTTTTTTTGCTCATAATCAATAAAAAAGAGTTTTTTATATTCTTTTTTTCCTTCTCGATTTTCCATTTGCAATGGAAGAAATAAGACGATATGATTCGAAAAGTAACGGCCTATGGTGTAAATGTCGATTTTATAGGCATTCTTTTTTCCGAGCTTAGATCACCTTCATTTCAGAATACAAAGATAAATGGGAATATTAGTGATATATGTAGATAAATTACGGATAGTTGTACCAATTTTACAGATACATAGCAACTCCTTTCCCTTTGCGAACATGCTCCTTTATATTGCTAATGCAGAGTCCCCCGTAATACTACGGGACACGGCAAGGAGAGAAGGGATAATACCTTCGATAACGGGAACAGAGTGATGCATATCCCTCTCCCCCCTGCCGTGCTCCGCAATGCTGCGGGGCACGGCAGGGGAGGTGTCTGCAAGACGGAGGGGTTGAAAGAAAATTTGGATTGTCATTTTAACCCTTTCCCTCTGCTCACGTTTAGCGCGATAGGGGTGTGTCACGTGGTGAGGAAATATAGGGGGATAAGTATTTGAGTTTGGGTTACAGGCTGCTGGCGAATATCCCGACAGTAGCCATCGATTCCAATTCCAACAAATATTTTTTGGCTGTGAGCCCGCCTCCGTAACCGGTGAGAGACCGGTCGCTACCGATCACTCTATGGCAGGGAACGAAAATGGAGATGGCGTTTGCTCCGTTGGCATTCGCTACGGCGCGAACGGCGTTCGGTATGTCCAGTCGTTTAGCCATTTCACCATAAGAAAGAGTTTGTCCATAAGGGATTTCCAATAATTTGTGCCATACTTTTTTCTGGAAATCCGTACCAGTGAATAGTATGGGAATATCGAACGTTGTCCGCTCTCTTTTGAAATACTCGTCTAATTGTCGGGCGGCTTCTTGAATGATATCCGATTTCCCTTCTTTATAGTCCGCATTCAACAGGTTTTGTAATCTTTTGTCCACTCTGCCCTGATGTTTTTCTATCACCCAGTTGCAAAGGCAAAGTCGGTCTTCGTATGAACCGAGTATTAAATCCCCGCAAGGAGAGGGATAGTGTTGTGTTAGAATCACATGTTTTGTATTCATGATCGTTTCTTTTTAGTCGTTGCGTAATCTTTCATTCCTTCGATGGCTCCACCGGCTACCGCCCACAGGTATAGGCTGGCCACACTGCTGTAAGGCGAATAACGTCGGCGATATTTTTCAAACAGTTTACGGGTTATGTCGCGATGGTGATATACCATTCGTAGTCCTCTTTGAATGGCGAGGTCGCTATAACTTAGAATATCCGGTCGTTGCATGGAAAATAACATGAGCATTTCGGCACTCCATGTGCCTATCCCGTCGAGTTTTGACAAGCATTCGATGACCTCTTCGTCGGTCTTGTCGTAAAGCCCGTGAATGTCGAACTCTCCGTTCAATATCTTTGTGGCTGCGCGTTTAATGTAGGTCACTTTTTTGAATGAGATGCCAAAGCGTTGCAATTCTTCATCGGTCAGGCTTATGACTCTTTGGGGTGTAATTTCTCCTAATGAAGATTGTATCCGCTGCCAAATAGTCTCATGAGCCTTTGTTGAAATTTGCTGCCCTACGATGGAATGTACCAATGCTGCAAAAAGGTTCGGAATGACTCTCCTTTTTACCCAGCCTACCTTGTCTATGATTTCAGACAGGCGTTTGTCCCTCTGTTTCAAGTAAGAGAGTTCTTTTTCTCCGTATTGAAAATATTCTGTCATATCTGTTATTTTGTTGTCAAATAACGGTTGGAGTCTTCGGGGGCCTCTTGGCGGTCGTCTTTTGTATATTGGCGAATGACTTCGGCTACGGAAATTTTGTATTTTTCGAATAGCGAGTCATGCCCTTTCTTTTGGCAGTTACGATGGTTCATCTTATTACGCCAATTGGAGGCTGCTTCTTCGTTTTCCCAAAAAGAGAGGCTGAGTAGTTTCCCCTCTTCGTTCAGACTTAGAAATCGTTCTACGCTGATGAATCCGGGCATATTTGTCAATTCGGATTTTAACATAGCTCCGAGTTGCAAGTAGGTTTCCTTATATTCTTTTTTAGGTGTTACTTCGAACAGTACAGCGACTTTCGAAGACGTTGTTAGGGGCGCATTTTCTTTTGCTTTCATCTTGTTATCGATTTGAGGGTTTTATGTTAGGTAAAAATCCGGCGATGATACCCAATAGAGGTAACAATGTACTGACTTTGAAAATAAATTCTATACTCGTTTCATCAGCAAGCCAGCCGAAGAATGCGGAACCGATTCCTCCTAGTCCGAACATAAGTCCGAAGAAAATACCTGAGATCATTCCTACTTTATCCGGCTTTAAATCGGTAGCATAAACCAGTATGGCAGAAAAGGCCGATGCGATGATGAAACCGATGATAATGGCTATGACGAGCGTCCAAAACAGATTGAGGTACGGTAGTACGAGTGTGAAGGGGGCTGCACCGAGGATAGAAAAGAGAATGACGTATTTTCGTCCGTACCGGTCGCCGAGGAACCCTCCGAGCAAAGTCCCTATGGCCAGTGCCGCAAGAAAAGCGAATAGGCAAAGTTGCGATTGTTGTACCGTGATGCCGAATTTTTCGATTAAAAAGAAGGTGAAATAACTCGTCATGCATGAGATAAAAAAGTATTTCGAGAATAGCATGATTACCAGAATAATCAGAGCATTGCGGATTGCTTTCTTACTCAAATTACAACTTGTCGTTTGTTGAGCTCGATGCGACATTCCGGTTTGGGAAAGCGTCAGCTTGTACCAATATCCTACCCGTACCAGTATGGCAGAGGCGAGCAATGCTGCGATTGAAAACCACCCGACGGCATGTTGCCCGTAAGGAATAATAATCAATGCGGCGAGTAATGGTCCGATGGCGCTTCCTCCGTTTCCGCCGACTTGAAAAATAGACTGGGCCAGACTTTTCCTGCCCCCCGATGCTATTTGTGCCACTCGGGATGCTTCGGGGTGGAATACCGAAGAACCGCAACCGATAATCGCGACAGCGAGGAGAATCAAGAAAAAGTTCGAGGCGAAAGCGAGCAGCAATAACCCCGTTAGGGTAAAACACATGCCTGCGGATAATGAATAGGGCTGAGGCCGGCGGTCGGCATATTGTCCTACAAAAGGTTGGAAAACGGAAGAGGTAAGTTGGAATACCAGTGTGATGATGCCTATTTGTGCGAAGGTAAACCCGAAATTATCTTTCAAGACAGGATACATGGCGGGGATAACCGATTGAATCATATCGTTCAATAGGTGGCAAAAACCCATGGCGAACAATATCGTATAGGCTGTACCTTTTTGGACATGGGGATGCCCTTTGAGTTTAATTAAAATGCTCTTCATCGGATTCCTTTTCTATGTTTACGTCCTTCCATAATAGTTTGGCCGCTCGCATGGCCGACTCTATATTTCCTGTTTCGATGTGGTGCAACAGCCTTTCGTGCAGCGGTTGCGATTTCATAAGATAAGTGGTGTCCTCATAAATGTAGTCGTATCCGGAGGTAAGGTGAACCGTCATGCTGTGGTAAAGCTCGGACAATATCTCGTTATGCGTAGCTCGGGCTATCGAGCTATGAAAATTTATGTCGGCGGCGATACACCGTCCGACGTCGCCCGATTTTGCGGCTTCTCCTCTTTCTTGGATATATCGTTTCATATTTTCCAGATCGATCTTTGTTCTCCTTTGTGCGGCCAGTCGGGCAATGGGAGCCTCGATGATGTCCCGTACCTCCCGCAGTTCCTGTATGTCTGCTCGTTTCAATCGTTGGTGGAATGGTTCATTGGTTTCTGTAACGCTTTCCACGAAAGTACCCCGTCCCTGTTGTACACTCAAGTATCCCATGTTTACAAGCATTTTGATGGCTTCTCGTACAGTGGAGCGCCCTACGCCGAACAGCTTCATTAGCTCCGGTTCGGTAGGTAGCTTTTCTCCCTTGGTCAATTTCCCGTCGTTTATTTGTTCCCTGATTAGGGAGGAGACTTCCTCTGCGAGCGATTTCTTTTGAATGGTTGTATTTATATCCATAATAAGTCTTATGATAATATCATCTGATGAATTTTTTGCGTTGGCGAACATACTTATTTTTTAGAAAACAAGAAAATAAAAAGTAAAATTTAACTCGGTTTTTCGATGTGTCGGTTCTCAAACTACTCCTTTTTGCGAGGGAAAAAATAATATTGATAACTCCTTATCTGCCGTTTCCCGTAGCATCATGGGGTTGGGTAGAATAGATATGGAAGGGGTCGCAGGGGGAGGTATTGAGGTCTTTAAAGTCAAAAGAAATATCATATACGTGTCGTTAGCGGTGGTATGGTTTGGGAAAGAGACTGTTTATCCTATACACTATTCGGCTGGATTTGCCGTTTAATATATGTATAATAGCAAAACGAGTATCATGGAAAAACGACAGGAAGAGAGTTTGGTATGGCTCGATTGGGCCAAAGAATTACAGTTTATCGCACAAGCGGGTTTGACCTATTCAAAAGATCCGTTCGATTTGGAGCGGTTTCAACGAATACGCGAAATTTCGGCGGAGATAGTGAGTCGGCAGACCGGATTGTCTTTTGAACGAGTGACGGATCTTTTTTGTGGCGAGACCGGATTCCAGACTCCCAAACTCGATACGAGGGCTGCTATTTTTCAAGACGGAAAAATCCTGTTGGTCGAGGAGAGGGACGGTACGTGGTCGTTGCCCGGAGGGTGGGTCGATGTGAACCAAACCGTCAAAACCAATACCGAGAAAGAGGTGCTCGAAGAAGCTGGGCTCGAAGTCGAGGCTGTCCGTCTGCTTGCTTTGCAAGATCGCAATCTCCATAACCGTCCGCCCTATGCCTATAACGTATATAAAGCCTTTGTCTTGTGCGAAATCAAAGGCGGCTCGTTCCGTCCCAATATAGAAACACAGGGTAGTGCCTATTTCGCTTTGGACGAACTGCCGCCACTCTCTGAGGACAAAGTTACTCGCGAGCAAATCGTCCTCTGCTTCGAAGCCGTGCAAGCTGATGATTGGGTAGTCCCTTTTGATTGATTAGAATAACGGTTGGAATCCGTTTCCCGAGACTTCTCTTTTTAGGGTCTTTCTGTGACACTTCGTTCTATATTTGTTTGATAACAAAACACCCCATAAGGCTACGGGAACGGCAGGGAAGAGGATTAAGGTATCTATACCGATTAAAAGAAGTAATGCATGCATTCTTTTATTATCCTTTTCATAAAAGAAAAGGGCAGTAAAAATTATCGTTAAGAACGATATTTTTTCTACCTTTGCACCCGGACGGGGTCATACAGCCTCACGTATTCGATGATAAGAAACATACAAACTGCATTTTATTTTTTCTTGAATAATGTATTGACAAAACTCGAATTTTTTCATCAGTGGGGAATGGCTAATTCCGATTAATCAATTACGCAGTCGATACATTTTATTAAATCTATTTTTTAATTCATAATTTATAACGAATGAACAAATTCAATTTGTCCATAGCGATGTTATATGCGTCGCTATGTGTGAAAGGTGTATGTGCGCAGGAACATGTTAGACAGGTCGTTACTATGGAGGAGATGTTCTCGTTGGCCGATCGTAACAGCAAATCGCTACGGCCTTCCGTCACAGCTATTGATGAGGCCCGTGAAGCAGTGAGGGTCGCTAAGAACAACAAGTTGCCCGATATAAGGGCATCGCTTTCGTTCAGTTATCTGGGTGACGGTACGTTGATGGAGCGTGATTTCACCCAAATGGAACGGGCTCCCATTCCCCATTTGGGGAATAATTTCGCTTTGGAAGTTTCACAAGTGATTTATTCTGGTGGGGCCGTTTCCAACGGTATACAGATAGCCCGATTACAAGAGGAGAGTGCTCGGCTCGACTGGGAGAAGGACCGGAATAAAGTGAGGTTTCTGCTTGCCGGATACTATTTCGATCTGTTTAAACATCGGAATATATTGAAGGTTTACGAACAAAATATTGAGCAGACCAAGCAGTTATTGAAGGTTATCAAGGCGAAGCAGGGCGAGGGGCTAGCGTTGAAGAACGACATTACCCGATACGAGTTGCTGTTGTCCGATTTGGAATTTACGGTCGTACAAATCAGAAATACGTTGGGAATACTCAATCGGAATTTGGTTACGAATCTGGGAATGGACGAAAATGTGTGGATAGATCCCGATACGACTATTCTTTCCCGGGCGCTTCCTATGGGCGATGAAGCTTATTGGAGGGAGAAGGTCGTCGAAAACTCACCGGAGTTGAGGCTGTTGGAATTGGCTGTGAAGATGAATGAGCGTCAGGATAAAATCGTGAAGTCAGAACGTTTACCCCAAATAGCTCTTGTGGCAGGAAATCACTTTGACGGTCCTATCACTATCGAAGTTCCGCCCATCGACAAGAACTTCAACTATTGGTATGTGGGAGTTGGGGTGAAATATAATCTTGCCTCGTTGTATAAGACAAATAAGTCGGTTAGCCGCAGTAAATTGACTATTCGCCGTACGAAAGAACATTATGACGATGTTTGCGAACAGACCGAATTGGCTGTGCAGGCGGCTTATACACGCTATGTCGAGGCTTATGAACAGCTCGATACCCGTCGAAAGAATGTGGAACTTGCCGGTCAGAATTATGCCGTGATTCAGAATCGTTACAAGAACGAATTGTCGCTTATTACCGATATGCTCGATGCAAGTAATGCCAAGTTATCGGCCGAGGTACAGTTGGCAAATGCCCAAATCGATATTGCTTTCAATTATTATAAACTTCTTTATTTAACCGGAACATTATAAATTGTTTACAGTCATGAATAAGAGAACTCGAAAAATAGTTTTTAACCTTGTTGTCATCATTTTGTTGATGATTGGGTTCGTGTGGGTATGCTCGCGATTCGTCCACTTAGGGCAAGTAGAATATACCGATAATGCGCAGGTACGGCAGCAGATCGTGCCGGTCAATAGTCGGGTGCAGGGTTTCATACAAAAGATATATTTCGATGAGTATGAGTTTGTCCATAAAGGCGATACTTTGTTACTTATCGAGGATACGGAATTCCGTTTGCGGGTGGCTCAGGCCGAGGCCGATTATCAAAATGCCTTAGCCGGTCGGAGTGCGATGGGAACGGCGGTTTCGACAGCACACAATAATTTGGCAGTTTCCGATGCCGGTATTGACGAGGTAGAAGTGTTGTTGAAAAATGCCGAGAAAGATTATGTGCGCTATAAAAAATTGCTCTCCGAGGAGGCGGTTACTCCACAACAGTATGACGGCGTGAAGACCAATTACGAGGCGTTGAAGGCGAAGTATGAAATGTTGGTTCGCCAAAAACGTTCCGTTGTTTTGGTGAAAGAGGAACAAACCCAGAGGTTGAATCAAAACGAGGCAGCTGTCGCCGTGGCTTCGGCTGCTTTGGATTTGGCGAAATTGAATCTTTCTTATACGGTGGTATTGGCTCCCTGTGATGGTGTGACTTCTCGTAAGACCATACAGGAAGGACAGCTTATACAACCGGGGCAGACGTTGTTATCGATAGTCGATGAAAAAGAAAAATGGGTAATCGCTAACTACAAGGAGACTCAGACCACCCGTATTGTCGAAGGCATGAGGGTCGATATGAAAATCGATGCCATTCCCGATGTGGTTTATAAGGGGTGTGTTCAAGCCATATCCAAAGCTACGGGAGCGCAGTTCGCTGTTGTCCCGCAAGACAATTCAGCTGGTAATTTCGTGAAAGTGGAGCAGCGGGTTCCGGTCAAAATTGTTTTCTCTGCCGATAATACCCCGGAGGATATGAATCGGTTACGGGCCGGATTGAATGTGGAGTGCGAGGTAAACTACCAGGACTATGACGCCGCTCGATGATTTAATGCGCAAGATTCCCGCTTTCAAAGAGTGGGTTCCTATGTGGGCTCGGGTAGGGATATTCTTGTTTTGTATTATGGTATTTCAGTGTTCGGGGGGAATCTATTTGGTTTCGGTGAACGAGATGATGGGAGCCACCTCGCTGATGCAGGAAGATATTCTCATGGCCGGGTATGCTTCATTCATAGGGTTAACGATGGCTTTTCCCGTTTTGTTTCGATTGAAATTCCGATTCCCTACGCGGACGATCTTGCCTGCCGTGGCGATCGGACTTATCGTTTGTAATCTCGTGACCATGCAGACTCGCAATCTACCGTTATTGGCTGTGACCTGTTTTATCGCGGGATTCTTACGAATGTGGGGTACGTTCGAGTGTTTCTCGTCCATACAGTTACGCATAACTCCTACTCGCGATTTCGCTGTCTTTTTCCCTGTTATTTATTTATCTATTTTCGGTTATATTCAGTTATCGGGGTTGACTGCGACTTATCTCACCTACTTTTACAGTTGGCGGTATATGCACTATCTGGCTGTGGGGTTGTTGCTTGCGGTTATTCTTCTTTCCCATCTGTTCTTGCGCCCGTTCTATTTACGTCCGCCATTACCTCTTTACGGCATAGATTGGGTGGGGCTTGTGCTTTGGAGTGTAGTTTTGTTACTAACAGCTTTTACATTTAATTATGGTGACTATTACGATTGGTTCGATTCTCCCTATATTCGACTGGCGTTGGTTTGTGCCTTCTTCTTTCTGACTCTCAACTTGTATCGTATGGGGCATATCCGGCATCCATATGTGGAGGCGGAGACTTTCAAGTACAAGCATTTCTTTACGGTGATGTTCTTATTTTTTGCCTTGAACTTCCTGACAGCTGTATCGACTGTATTGCAGGGTGTTTATACCGGGGGAATACTTCATTACGATACATTGAATAATGTCTCTTTGAATTTCCCTTCTCTGTTGGGTGTCGGTTTGGGGGCTTTGGCCTCGTGGTTGGTCTTGGCTCGGCTCCGAACGGGTTATAAGATGGCGACATTTATCGGGTTTGTTTTGGTGGTGTCGTATCTGATTATAATGTATTTTTTGATTTCACCCGACACGAACATCGAGAAGCTCTACCTGCCCGTCGTTTTGAGAAATATGGGTAATACGATGATTTATATTGTATTGACTACCTATCTTTCTCAGATAATTCCCTTCCGCCATTTCTTTCAGTCTCTTTGCGCCGTTGGGTTCGTGAGGGAGGGAATCGGAGGCCCGATAGCTACGGCGGTGGTTTCCCGGTTGTTCAAAATCACCGTGCAGTCCAATTATTATACATTAGGCGGAGTGTTGGATTCGTTGAATCCGGTTACGGTACGATTGCCATTCTCTATATATTTCGGTGAATTGCAACGACAGGTGATATTGGTGTCGGTTAAAGAGGTATTTGGTTATGCCGTTCTTGCCGGTATTTTACTGCTGATTTTCATTCTTTTCGCTCGTTATACGAAAGTTGTCCATCGCATCAAAGTTTTTCGGGTTCCGGTCGTCGGTCGTCTGTTTGCGATGGGCTTTTCCAAAGAGGGAAGGAAAGAAGATACGATTCGTTGACAGGAATGTCACGGATTATCGTACGTTTTCCAAGCGACAAGTATTGGTGGAGTAGGTTCAGTCCCGAGTATAACAGTTTCGGTATTCCGATGGTGAAATTTTGAGTCGCTTTTGTACATAGCGGCTGAAATAAGAAACGGACGAGAAATTCATTCGCTCGGAAATCGCCGTCAGGGATAGTTCCTTTTGACGAAGTAGGCGAGTGATTTCCTGAATGGTAAAGCGGTCTATCCAATAAGTAGCTGGGCGGCCGCTTACTTTTCGACATAGCTCCGACAAATAATGCGGGGTGATACAGAGGCGGGAAGCATAAAAGTCGAGTTCCCTGTTCCGTATGTATTCGCCGTTGTACAGTAATTCGATGAATTTACGTAATTGCGAGGCTGTATGTTCCGACAGTTGCGATATGTTACGGCTACGGGCATGAATATCGTAAAGGTCGAGAATATGCGCAGTCAGTAGACTACCGAGCAATTCTTCATAAAACGAGTGCCCTTTTTCGGTCATACGCATACGAAGGCATTGCAAGGCTGCTTCACATATCCGAAAATCGTGGGGAGAAAGTTTCATAACAGGATTTTGTAAAAGCGATAGATGTCCTATAATGCCGTAATTGCTACGGATAGCGATAGAGGCGACAAAGGTTTCCGAAAGGCTCATTAAAATACCTTGAAAATCGTCGGATATTGAAAACTCAGAACCGAGTTCTCCATTAGGCAGAATGACATAATCGCCCACTGCAATATTGTAGCGTGTGTCTTGAAAGGTAAATCCCATATTGCCGCCGCAGCAAAGGATATGAACAATATGCCCCGCATAACGCAAGTTATTGAAATCTTGCAAGGTGTCGGCAAAAACAATTCCGTCGAAGTCCGTCTGTTCCATAACCGTTTTTCTTTTGTCTCAAAAGTAACCGAAAACCACGAATAGTGAAAATTTCTCCTCGATTTTTATAACAATAGAGCGATGAGTGTGCGGTAACTTTGTAACAGACAATCAAACCAGAAAGATATGAAAGATGTAAGACTGAACAACGGGGTGATGATGCCGGCCATAGGTTTCGGCGTTTTCCAAATCCCTGAGAATGAAACAGAAAGGGTTGTAACCGATGCAATAGAAGTCGGTTACCGTCTGATAGACACGGCGTCCGCTTATTTTAACGAGGAACAGGTGGGGAGCGCCATTCGTCGAAGCGGCATAAAACGCGAAGAGTTTTTCATTACCACCAAATTGTGGGTACAGGATTATGAGTATGACGATGCACTGGGGGCATTCGATCTCTCAATGAAGAAACTGGGTCTCGATTACCTCGACCTGTATCTGATGCATAAACCCTATGGGAATTATTATGCGGCATGGCGGGCAATGGAACGGTTGTATAAAGAGGGCCGTATTCGCGCTATTGGTGTGACGAGCTTTTCTGACGAACGATTGCAAGATCTTTTTCTGCACAATGAGGTAAGACCTGCTGTGAATCAGTTGGAAACTCACCCGTTTTTTCAGCAACAAGCCGCCAATACGTTTCTGCAACAGGAGGGCATCCAACATGAAGCATGGGCTCCTTTCGCCGAAGGGCAGAACGACATTTTCAATCACCCGGTGCTGAAAGAAATCGCTGCACGGCACGGTAAAGGCGTGGGGGCGGTCGTGCTTCGCTGGCTCAACCAGCGCAACATCGTGGTTATACCCAAGACCGTGCGCAAGGAACGAATGATAGAGAATTTGAATATCTTCGATTTTATTCTTACAGATGAGGAAATGAAAGCTATCGCGGGATTGGACACGAGAAAGAGTCCAATTTATGACGATATGGATTTGCCGACTGTAAGAGCAATAGGAACTCATAAAATACATGACTGAAATGAAGACAATTAAATTGAACAACGGTGTCGAGATGCCGGTGTTGGGTTATGGTGTATTCCTTGTTAATTCGGAGGAATGCGAACGTTGCGCTCTGGATGCCATTGAAGTAGGTTATCGATTAATCGATACAGCACAGGCCTATTATAATGAGGACGGTGTAGGACGGGCTATCGAGAAGTGTGGTGTACCTCGCAACGAATTGTTTATTACGACCAAAGTGTGGATTTCCAATGCAGGAGAGGAGAAGGCCTTCCGAAGTATCGGTGAGTCGCTCCGAAAATTGAAAACCGATTATATAGATTTGTTACTCATACATCAGCCTTTCGGAGACTATTACGGGACGTACCGAGCTATGGAACGAGTGTACCGAGACGGTATGGTGCGTGCTATCGGTTTGAGTAATTTCTATGATGCCCGATTCGTAGATTTGGTGGAGAATGTGGAAGTGAAGCCTTCTGTGTTACAGTTAGAAACACACGTCTTTTCCCAACAGAAGGGGATGCGAGAATTAATCGACGACTACGGGATGCATTTGATGGCATGGGGACCTTTGGCACAGGGGTCGGACAGACTTTTTACAGATGAGACTTTGAAGGCTATCGGTACGAAATATGGTAAAACCAATGCACAGGTGGCTTTGAAGTTTCTAACGAGCGAGGGCATTGTCGCTATTCCTAAATCGATTCATAAGGATCGTATGGCGAGCAATTTCGATATAGCCGATTTTGAACTGACAGAAGAGGATAAGGAGACTATTCGAAAAATGGATACTGGTAAACTTAAAGTTGATTTCAATGATCCAGATATGGCAAGGTATTTATTGGAATATGACAAAAAGTTTAATCCGAACAGCTGATAGACGTTGTTGTGGTATGGGTATATAGCCCGACCTCTTTCACAGAAAAAGCGGGAAAAGGGAAAAATCTATTTCCCTTTTCCCGCTTCTTATCGGATAGGCCTCAGAGAGAATTAAGATTGGATCGTTTTCTTCAAATCTCATTTCTTTGTAATGTATTATAAAGCGTCGATAATACGAATCGCATTCAACGCATTTGGAAATCCTATGTAGGGAAGGCATTGTATCATTGCTGCGATTTGGGTGGCTTTGTCGTTTCCGGCCTTGATATTGCCCTTGCTGTGCGAATGTATTTGAGATTCGGCTCCGATAGCTGCTAATACACAAAGAGAAAGTAGCTCCCTTGTTTTGATGTCGAGTCCAGAACGGGTATAGAAATCACCGAAACCTACTTCGGTGAGAAACCGAGGAAGACTTTCATTCATTTCGTCGGGTAAGTTACTAAATGTTCGGGCTATTTCGTCGCCGTATAGGGGGTATTGTATCTCTTTCCCTTTTTCGTATCGGTTGTCTTCATTCACCGTTCCTTGTGCTTCCAGAGGTAAAGGGATTCCTTTTTCTTGAAAGACTTCATTAATTGTCGAAATGGCATTCAATGTTTTGGGGAATCCGATAAATGGGGTGCATTGATAGATGGCTTCGCGCAATTCTATCGGAGATACTCCTACGTTGAGTGCCGCTGCTGCATGGGATTTCAACTGGGGGAGTGTTTGCATGGAGGCTAAGGTGACACACGTAATCATCTCGCGGGTTTTGTGGTCGAGAGAACCGGTTTCGAATACTTCGCCGAAAATGAATTTTTGAAGTATATCCATCAACTCGGGGTCGCTTCCTTTCCCTGAGAGAGCTTCACCACCGAACAATCGGGTATAATTTTGTTTACATGTTTCTATTCTGTCCATCGTCGTATCTTTTTTATCGTTTTCAGCTTCGACACCAAATGCTAAGCTTAAAGATATTCCTATTATCAGAACTATTTTTTGTTTCATAACATAATCATTTAATTAATTAAGGAGTTTTAGTGTTTGCAGCCATTTAACTACGTCTTGACAATTATCGTTTACATAACTGTCTCTGATTGCCAAACCTTCTGAGGAAGATGCATCGGGGCATAATTTCTTCATGTCGGAAATAGAATGCCCGAATCGGCCTCCTCCATGAGTCATGAAAGGAACGATGGTTTTTCCCGAGAAATCGTGTCTTTCCAAGAATGTAGCCACCGGTGGCGCTATGGTGCTCCACCAGTTGGGCGAGCCGATGAATATTATGTCGTATTTATCGAAATCTTGTACATCGTTTTTCAGCGCAGGGCGATGGTTGGTGTTTATCTCTTTTTTAGCTTGATCCACGACTGAATGGTAGTCGGTGGGATAGGCTTCTTGGGGTTGTATTTCGAACAAGTCGGCTCCGGTCGATCGGGTAATTTGTTCTGTAACGGTGCGGGTATTACCGCTGTGTGAGAAATAGACGACAAGTATTTTCTCGCCGATCTCCTTTTTCTGAGCGGGAATGGATAGGCATGTGAGCAACATCATGATTAATATTATTTTGTTCGTCATAATTATTTGATTGTTTATTAAGAAGCTGTTTTAAATTTATAGAGAAATAATATTATCATTGCAGGCAGGTATGTTTTCCGGCCATATTGAGCCCCCGTCTCGCATCTTGAATCCCTTGATTTTTGTCAATAGCCCGCTATTGACTGCATATCTCGAACTCCAATCTGCTTCAACATAGGCTCAATCTGTCTCGGAATAAATTTAAAACAGCTTCTAAATTTTTTCCCCGATTTCATAGGCTTCTTTCAAAACGGGTTTTCCTTCTATTTCTCCGACTTTCCATACCCCGGTTCCATAGATAATCCCTTTTTCACGAGCTCCTTCGAGGCAGTCGAGAAATCCTCGGAATCCGTCAATCGTGCGTTCCATAGCCGGGGTACTCGGTTCGGCGGCCGTTACGATGAAATAAAAATTTTTGTTTGTGATTTCTGTGTAACGGGCGCAACAACGGTCGATGAGGGTTTTCATCTGTGCACTCATCGTATAGAAATAGACGGGCGTTGCCATGACTATGACATCGGCGGCAATCATTTTTTCGATCACTTCGGCGGCATCGTCTTTTTGCGGACAAGGCTTGCCGTACATGCTACATATACCGCAACCTGTGCAGTAGTTTATGTGTTTGTCTTTTAGAAATATTTTTTCGACCGTGTGCCCGGCATCTTTACAGCCTTGTAGGAAAGCATCGCATAGGCGGTCGGAGTTGCCGCCTCGCCGCGGGCTTGAAGAAAGTATCAATACATTTTTGTTCATGTTTCTTTACCATTAGATTTGTGAGACAAAATTAGAAGGGAAATCGTAAGGGCTTTGTATATAGATTACAGATAGATATACCATTTTTACGGATTCGGAAGTTGAGGTATGAGACCTATTTGGAAAAGTATTAACTTTGTTTTCGTAAAACAGAGAATGACTGCGTTTCGTATGATTAAATATTTTTGAGAGTGTATTCTTTTTTTTGTGGAATTTTGAAAGACAAACGATTATGAACGAGATTTTGAAACTTGACAATATATTCCAATATAACGATATGATGGGACAGGAAACCTTGCACCCGTTAGTCAGCGTTGTCGATTTTTCGAAATGCAAGCCTATGCTGCATTCTCTTCAACGGTTGGGTTTTTATGCCGTTTTTTTGAAAGATGTGAAATGCGGGGATATTCGTTATGGTCGGAATTATTATGATTATCAAGAAGGAACGCTTGTTTTTCTGGCTCCGGGACAAGTCGTAGGGATTGTCAATAATGGAGAATATTTCCAGCCTAAGGGCTGGGCTCTTTTGTTCCACCCTGATTTGATACGGGGTACTTCGCTTGTACGCGAGATGAAGAACTATACTTTCTTTTCTTATGAATCGAATGAGGCGCTTCATTTGTCGGAACAGGAACGAAAAGTAATTCTCGATTGTTTTCATAATATAGAGTCGGAATTGCAACATGCTATCGATAAGCATAGCAAGACATTGATTGTAAATAATATAGAATTGTTCTTGAATTATTGCGTTCGGTTTTATGACCGGCAATTTATTACTCGCAGCCATGTGAATAAAGATATTTTGACTCGCTTCGAGAATTTGTTGAACGATTATTTTCAATCGGAGAAACCTCAAATCATAGGGCTTCCGTCGGTTCAATATTGTGCCGATTCCTTGCATTTGTCGCCTAATTATTTTGGTGACTTGATTAAAAAAGAGACCGGAAATTCTGCACAGGAGTATATACAAGCTAAGTTGATCGGAGTAGCGAAAGACCGTATTTTCGATACCAGCCTTTCGGTCAGTGAAATTGCTTATAGCTTGGGGTTCAAGTATCCACAACATTTCAGTCGTTTATTCAAGCAGAAAGTGGGTGTTACCCCTAATGAGTATCGCATGCGGAATTGATTTTCGGGATACTTTTTTATTGGAATTCGGTTGGCGGTTTTGAGATATTGATTTTGAGAATGGTTCGAAACAATTTGGACCTGTTTCTGAGCGAGGTTTTATTTACGTTTCTTTTTTCTTTTTCCTTTGGGATTGCCAGGCGTTGTTGCCTTTATCGTTTTAGGTAATTGATTTTTTACCGGTCGGACGAGGGGGATTTGATGGGTCGATGTTTCTTTGACAATTGTCAGAGGATTGACTATCGTTAGATTACAAGGGTCTTGTTTTGGGTCGTTGTCAGGTATGGAATCTATGTTTTCGTTATCGCTGCGTGCCGATTGCTGTGTTTCCGAAGAGTCTTGTGTCGTATCGTTATGTTTCTTTTTGGAATCATATTTACGGGCGTAACGTTCGAGCGTGTTGATACAGCTCATCAGGGCTTTTACCTCTTGGGGTTGCAGAAGGGGATCGAGTTCGAGGAGTTGTGTGTAATACTGTAACAACACTTGATTACGCAGCAGTTCTATTTGCATTCGACTTGCCGATAGTTCTTGTTCAAATTGTTTTTCGAGATTTTCCATACCTTTGTTTTTGGAGCAAAAGTATGTGACAGTATGCACGATTTTATGGCATGATTGAACAAAGTTTGAAAAGAGCTCTTGTTTGTCAATTCTTTTCAACAGAGAGAAGAATGTATCAGGGGGTACTTGATATAGGTGGAATTGATGGGACTTAACCCCTCCTTCCCTTCGTGCCACCTCCCCTATATTTTGCAGAACAAAACACAGGGGAGGAGGTTAAAAAAGCACGCCGATAGTGTCATACTAATCTTTCGCTGTTCTAAGAGTTAGACAAGGAGTATTGCAGCTCTCTTTTGTCGTGTGATTTTTGCCAGTAAGATAAAAAGTATTCAATCTTCTCCCCTGTGTCGCAAAGCAATATTTGATTGTATATATTAACCCCCTCACCCTACGGGCACTCCCCCTATATTTTGCTGCGCAAAACACAGGGGGGAGAGGTTAAGACGTATTCCCTTTTCTTTTCTGTTCCGATTTTATATGCGAAACCCCGTAATGCTACGGGACACGGCAGGGGAGGAGGACAAACACGAACAATCCCTGTTAATTATCGACAGAACCGTTTTGGCGGGGTGGACATTTTTGGTGTTAAAAAAAAGGCTGTTAATCTTACGATTAACAGCCTTATGCAGTACCCGAAGGGGGTGTAACACCGTGAAAAAATGATATTAAAATTTGAATATAAGTGCAAGAAAATCAGATATAAAAATAATTTTGTATTATCTTATGTATTCAAATTTAAGATTGTATTTTCATATTTTTGGCTACCCTTTGGCTACCCAGAATAAAAAAATTCCTATATTTGCAAACAAAGGAATTTAAAAGAAATGGCTACTAAAAAAAAGTTGAGGAGCGATAATACATATATTATTAGTCAAGATACGACAGATAACCCCAAACTTGGGGCTAAGGTATTATCGGACGGTAGAGAAAGTTTGTTTCTCGATTATTATTTGGGGTATCAAAAAATATATAACGAAAAACTTGGCAGAGAAGTTATGAGGAAAGACCGGAAAAGGGAGCATTTGTCTTTGTACCTCTGGCAAGCACCGAGGACACCGATAGAGAGGCAACAGAATAAAGATACGTTGGAATTGGCAAAAAAGATAAGGTTTGAGAAGGGGCAGGAACTGTTAGAAATGACAGAAGGATATAGACTTAAAAGCAATAGAAAAGTAAATTTTTTAGACTATTTCCAGACATATATAGATAATTACACTAAGAAAGATATTAGAATGGTCCGGATTGCATTTGGGCGGTTTGTCGATTTTCTTAATGAGACACCGGAATATAACAAGTATAAGGATATGATTAGGCCGGATCAGATTACTAAGGATATGATTCTATCCTTTTCAGAGTATTTGCAAAGCAGGAGTGTCGGGGAGGGGGCGAGAAGCCTATATGCACGTTTTAAGAAAGTGATAAAACATGCAGTCGAGCATGGTGTAATGCGGATAAATCCGTGTTCCGGGATTTCTATAAAAGTAGATGACAGCCAACTAAGGAAAGAAATACTATCACAGGAGGAGATGCAACTTTTGATAAGTACAAAACGAGAAAATGAGAATCCCAATATAAGAAGGGCATTTATTTTTTGTCTCTACTGCGGTTTGCGATTTTGTGATGTTAAAGAGCTTACATTTGCCGATGTGGACTATTCTAATAAGCTGTTGAGGTTTGAGCAGAACAAGACAAAAGGACATAGCACAAAAAGCGGAGTTGTTATACCTCTTAACGATAGTTTGTTAAAGTTGATAGGTATGCCGGCAAACTCCAATAGCAAGGACGATTTGATATTTCCTTTGCCGAGTTATGAAATGTGCTTAAAATCATTGAAACGTTGGGTAAAAAGAGCCGGAATCAATAAAAATATTAGTTGGCACTGTGCGAGGCATAGTTTTGCTGTAAATATCCTTAATAACGGAGCTAATATAAAGACGGTATCGAGCCTTCTGGGGCATAGTAGCCTACAAATGACAGAAAAGTATATGCACGCCATAGACAAGCTAAAACAAGACGCTATAAACAGCCTTCCGGAACTTGATATTTAATCAACTTATTGCAAGAACATTATAATAGAACGATATGAAAAACAGGGAGTCAGAAGTTGATATGCAGCAGCTTTGCAAAGAGTATTATTCAAAGATTCTATTATTAGAAAAAAAAGGTTTTACACGTTGTTATTATAGGTTAGATGAAAATATAGTCTTTGTTAGAAGATTGTCTAAAATTGGATCAAAATTCTCGGATTTTGAAAATATAATCTTGGGGCAAATTCGCATTGAATATCAATTTGAACAGATAGAAAACAGCCCAATAGATTTAAAAACAAAGGCGGAAATTTTGTTTGCTATGAGTACAAAATCAAAGATGTATATAGAAAAGTATATAGATTATACGGGTTATGCATATATGAAATTTGGAATGCATGATCCTGTTAATGACTTGTATCATTATTTACAGGATATAAATACGAAAATTTATAAATGTTTGAGGAAAACAATGTGCCAAATAAGCATAATAAATGAGTATAGCAATTCAACTAAAATAACGGTTGATAAGGATAAGGATATTATGCTTATTGAGAACGAAGAATTAAAGGATATAATTGACATCGCATTTGATAAGGGGCTTATTGACAAAAATAACAATTGGTTAGCCACAAAACAATTACAAGATTACTTTTGCCAAGAGGTATCATCAAAATTGAATCTTTCAAAAAAATATTCAAACGGGAGTCCGACTACAAATTGGAACTTTTTTAAATTAAAATTTGGGTGGAAAAATTTAGGGAATGCAAGAAAAAGCTGGTTACAAATCAAGGGAATGGATGCACATGGTAGAGACGGAGATAATAATTTTTTACCACAAGGACATGATGTGGTAGATGATATTTTCAATGAATTGTGTTATACTTCCACAGAATAAACGTTAAAAATACTCTTATATACTGGTAGTAATAAGTAAGTTTTCTGTTTTTTTTGTGTGATTTTGGTTCAAAATGACTAAACACACCGGTGTGTTACCGGTGTGTTTTTTTATTTCTTATACCCTATATCTTTGCCTGTGTATTCATTGAATAGTGAGTGTAAGCCTATTTTGATGAATACGATTGGCAAAGACGGGATAGTCTTACACCTATACCCTGAAAGCCTTAATTCTCAAATCAAAAAAATATGAAAGAGAATACAAAGGAGGTTGCCGATTATATTGCGGCAAACATTATCGGTACTACAAAAACAGTATTGACAAGTGAAGAAGCAGCCCGGTACATGGGTATATCGATGAGTTATTTGTATAAGTTGACAATGGCTCGTAAAATCCCGCATTACAAAAGCCCAACCGGTAAAATGTGTTATTTTAACCGTTCCGAACTTGAACAATGGTTACAGAGTAATCGGGTATCTACCGACGATGAGGTCGGGCAAAAAGCGCAAGAATATTGCATGAAAGGGGGTGTAAAATGATAACCCCCAATATTATCTATTATGCCCGTTTGTCGTTGGAGAGAAACGGCAGTAAAACACCTAAGTATGTGATTACGGCGACCGCCGGCAACTATGCGCCAATGGAAAAATTAAAAGGCCGTGACGGTCGTGTATCTATGTTCCTCGTGCCTAAGACAAGTTACAAATCAAGTGCGCCACAGATGAGGCTACAAGCCAAAGACAGCCTAAATTTTACAGGATTGAAGGATTATTTTATGGACGGTAAAATGAGCGGTTATGCGTATGGCTATGCCCCGACGGTGCGAACATACACGGTAAAAGGGAAAGAAAAGCCTAACCCGCTATATGGGCATGAAAACGACGGCTTTCTGTTCATAATCCACCAAGACGAGACCGCCACATCGGAAGCCGAGAAAATCATACCGTCGGAAATAGAGCTTATAGTGTTGGAGGGTGCAAAAGTGCTCATACCCTCGTATTGCAAGCAGTTATGTATGGGCGGTTTTAATGAGATTCTTAGTTATTTAAGGAAACAATCAAATGTATTATAATTATACAAGGCGATGAAAAGAAATGCAAAAACAATAGAAGAAACGAGCAAATACAAAATAGTTGTCGAGAACAGATTTGATAACATACCGCTCACCTTTAAGATATGGAAAAATACGAATCTGAAAGAATTGAAAATAGACAACGGATTTGCGAGGGCTGTCGGGTTTAACTCACTGGAAGATATGAAGAACAAGGTGGGTGAGAGCATTATAAAATCTATTGGATATTTCCCTGAATGGACGATTTTAGAGGAAGCGGATCCACTTAATAACATAGGATTGAATTAGAGCAACAAACCGGACAAACCGGACAAATCGGACACTTAAAAAAAGGATATTATGAATAATAATTCAGACAAGGAAAACCCGAAACGAGATGCTTTTTCGTTCTTTTGGAGTTTCAAGGATGCTATAATGGGACTTGAAGATGAAAATGAAAAACTCGCCATTTATGAGGCTTTGACCGATTACGCCTTTCTGGGTATTGAGCCTACCGATTTAACCCCGATATGTAAAATTATTTGGAAGTTGGTAAAACCAAATATCGACTCATCGATTAAACGTTATGATGCCTGTGTAAATAACGGCAAAAAGGGGGCGGAATATGGTTCTTTGGGGGGTAGGCCAAAGAAGAAAAAGGAAACCCCAGAGGAAACCCCAAAGGAAACCCCAGAGGAAACCCCAGAGGAAACCCCAAAGGAAACCCCAAAGGAAACCCCTAAGAAACCCCTTAATAAGAATAAGGATAAGAATAAGGATAAGAATAAGGATAAGAATAAGGATAAGAATAAGGATTTAAAAGAAAATCTATGTATAGACATAGATGAAAGAAAAAATTTTCTTTCAACCACCGTCTCGGAAGATTTTTTGAAATTCAATAACTGGTTAAAGGAAAATTGCCCCTTTGTTTTGAAGGTGGCAACTCAAATGACGGAGAAACAGTATAACCAAATTTTGGGACAATACAGTAAAAAAGACCTTTGCGAGGTGCTTCAAAACCTAAACAACTGGAAAGATTTTCCCAAAAAGAGAACATCGGTATATATCAGTGTTATCGACGAACTGAAAAAGAAAGGAGGAAATAATGGGACTGCACGAGGATTCAAGAATGCTGTATGATACCGAATGCGAGAAGTTGGTATTGGGTACTATCCTGTCAAAGCCCGGAGAGCTTGAAGAAGTCCGGGAAATATTAACGGCGGATTGTTTTTATAATAGCCGCCATAGGGATATTTACAAAGCTATTTTGTCGGTATGCGACAGAGGCGAAGAAGTAAGCATGATTTCCGTATTGCCGGAGCTTCAAAAATCCGGATCGGAAATAAGCCCTTTTGAGTTGTCGGAAATATCCGGCCATATATCCGTGGATAACCTGTACCAATACGCAGCACGTTTATACGACCTTTCCCGGCGTAGAATGTTCTGGAAAATCGGGCAGTACCTCATCAAGGCCGGGACGGAGGAAAGCGAGGATATAGCCGACGTACTGAGTCATGCAAAAAACAAATTGGATTCTGTTTTTGAAGATTCAACCGTGGAAATATACAAAGTCCGAGATACCATAAGACAGCTTTACGAGCAAATTAACAAGAACAGCAGCAACAACCACGGGATAACGGGAGATAAGACGGGGTTCTATCAGCTCGACGATAAGGGAGGGCTTCAAGGTTCCGACCTCATCATAATAGCGGGCGAGACCTCGCAAGGGAAAACCTCTCTTGCAACCTCGATAGCCTTACATGCTTCTGTTTCGGGTGGTAGAGTCGCTTTCTATTCCCTTGAAATGACAAAGTTGCAACTAACCGCCCGCCTCGCAGCAATGGAAAGCGGAGTTCCCTCGACCCAGATATTATACAGGAAGTTGGCAAGCGACCAAATAACCGATGTCGATCGAGGGGTATCTAAATTCATGAACGCAGAATTATATTTTGACGACAGAAGCAACAGCAACATAGACGCCATAATCAACTCTATACGGTCGATGAGGCGTAAATACAACATTACCGGAGCCGTAATAGATTATATCCAGATTCTTAACGTCAACATGAAAGGAGCCAACAAGGAGCAGCAAATGGGCGATGTGTCGAGAAGGCTTAAAAATCTGGCAAAGGATTTAGGGATTTGGATAATAGCCTTATCGCAGTTGAGCCGGGACAGGGCAAACCCTATACCGACAATACACCGTTTGAGGGATAGCGGGCAAATAGCAGAGGCGGCGGATTCCGTTATACTTGTTTACCGGCCGGAGCTAAACGAAACGACCAAAAAGATATACCCGGAACCTTTTTCCGATATAGACCCCAAAGGCACGGCGATGATAGACGTTTGCAAGGGTAGGAACACGGGAATAATCAAATTTATAGTCGGTTTTGACAGTCAAACCACAAAATTTTATCCTTTGTCGGAAATGCCGATGTTGGCAGACGGCAAAGAGGATAATATGCCGTGGTAATTAGATAAAGCGAAATAAGGCGATTTAAGAGCGTTTCTTTCCTGTTTGGTATAATTTATCGTTTTCAAGGAGAAACCTCCGCAAATCTAAAAAGAATAGGCAATAAGACGCATTTGTGATACAATTAAACATTCAAGCTATGGAAGTAATAAAAGAAGATTGCAATTACCGGATTGTCGTTGAGCGTTTGTGCGGCTATCCGATAACGTTCCGTCATTGGAAACGGGGCGATGTGGTTGAAATTAAGGTTGACGACAATTTTGCCAAAGCAAACGGTTATCAATCCGCTACACATTTCCTTGAAAATATACAATGTTTCAAGGAATATTTAACCCGAATAGGCCGAGTCCCGGAATGGGTTATAATAAGCCCGAAAGGGGAATTTTATTTTAGAGACATAAGCATGTTAAATTAACTAACCAAAAAAATAAAACAATGAGTAACAAAGAAATTCTTATCGGAGTAAAAATCCAAGTGAACAACGAGAAGGCAATACGGAAGATTGTCGAGAGTCAGAAACAAATCGACGAGCTCAAAAAAAAGCAGACGGAATTAACCGAGGCTTTCAAGGAGGGAGCGATTAGCGAGGAGGAATATAGAAAGGGAATGGAGGAATACCGTACCCAAATCGAGCAAAGCGCATTCAAAGTGCGAGCCCTACGGAAAGAGATACAAAACAACCTCCGAATCGAGGAAGAACAAAAAGGGTCGTTGAAACAGCTGCGTGCGGCACTCTCGAACCTTACGGCCGAGTACGACCGATTGAGCCAAGCCGAGCGGGAAGCCACCAAAGGCAAGAGGCTTGAAGATAAGATAAACGGGGTAACCAAAGCGTTGAAAGGAGCGGAGGAGGAAACCGGTCGGTATTACAGGAACGTCGGCAATTATGACAATGCCATAAAGGAGGCTATCGGCTTAAATTCCGATTTTGCCAAAACCCTGTTTGAGATAGCGGAAGGCGGCACGGGGGCGACGACGAAGATAAAAGCCTTTGGCAAGACCCTTTTATCCCTCATCAAGAGCCCCTCATTTATGGCTGTCACCGGCATTGTCGGTGTCGGCTCTGCCTTCAAATGGTGGTATGATTATAACGCCGGACTGGTGGAGGCAACCCGATTGACAAAGCAGCTGACAGGTTTGTCGGGGAACGAGCTAAAACAGTTCAGAAACGAGGTACAAGCCATATCGGACACATTCGGGAAAGATTTCCGGGAGACACTGAACACGGCCAACGCCTTGACGAGACAGTTCGGCATATCTACCGATGAGGCTGTTTCCTTGCTGAAAGAAGGGCTTATCTCCGGTGCGGACGTATCGGGAGAGTTTTTACAAAACGTCCGTGAATACTCGACATTCTTCAAAGAGGCCGGATTGAATGCCGATGAATTTATAGCCATAGTCAGCCAGACGAACAAAGACGGCCTGTTTTCCGACAAGGGTATCGACGCAATCAAGGAGGCAACGATCCGTTTGCGGGAAATGACGACCGCCACGTCCACGGCGTTGGAAAATATAGGCTTAGACTCGAAGCAGGTACAAAAGGAGCTTGTAAGCGGAAGCAAAACGATATTCGATGTTATCCGGGAAATATCGGCCAGACTTGGAGAGCTGCCGGAAAACTCTGCCGCCGTTGGAGCCGCAATAGCCGACATATTCGGAAGTCCGGGAGAGGATGCCGGGCTTCAATATCTGAAAACATTGAAGGACATAGATACGAGCATGCAAACCGTGATGAAAAGCTCCGGCGAGCTTGGAGAGTTGCAGAGGGCACGAATAGACTCTGAAATAGAGCTTCAAAACGCCATATCGGAGTTTGCAGACATAACCGGCGGCACGTTTGAAGCGTTGCAATCCAAGATAAAAACAGGTTGGAATGCAACTATGACGGACATAGTTAAAACAATTAACTCACAGATAAAGAGGGTAAAGGGAATGTTCGATTTTGTCGGGGGGCTCATGGACGGACTTAAAGGCAAGCCGACATTTACCATTCAAGAGCCAAAGGAGGAAGTTCTCAACGATACCGATCCGAACAGGTTAACACCTTCACAACAGGCGGCTATGAATTCTCAAAATAAATGGAAGAAGAAGCAACAGGAAGAACTAAACCGTCAGGAGAGGGAAGAAAACGAGAAAAGAATGAAGATGTTACAGGAACGCCAAAAGAAAGAGATAGCCGCCTTGCGAGCTCTCAGAGACGCAGAAAACTCGCTCATCGAGGACAGTGCGGAAAAGCAGCGAGCCACCATAAACGCAAGCTATGACGACCAAATCGAGGACTTGAAAAGATACCTTGAAACCGAGGGCAATTTGACCCCCAAAGCCAAAGCCGCCGTAAACGAGACTATCGACCGACTGAATAAAAAGCGTACCGCCGACCTCGCTAAGGTAAATGAAAAGGAGATGAGGAACCAGTTGCAGCAAGAGGCCGACTACATACGGCAGAAACTCGAACTTTCCACGGAAGGCGATTATCAAGAGTATGATTTGAAAGCCAAGTTGCTCAAAAAGGAAATGGAGATAGAGCTATCCAATACCGAGCTTACGACCGAGCAGAAAAAGCTAATCGAGGACCGTTATCAAAAGAAACTCGACGAAATGACATCTGAGTATGAGCGGAAAAAGCAAGAGAAAGCTATGGAAGCATTAGAGCTCGAACTGTCTAACAGGTTAGCGGAAGCCAAGATAGCCGGAGAAGATGAGTTGCAAGTCGAGCTTGAAAATGCCAAGAAACGGCTTGATTCCTTACAGCAGTTAGAGGGAGAAAGCGATGCCGAGTTTAAAGCTCGACAACTCGAAGCCCAGCAGGAATATTTGGATGCACAACAGGCTATTGCCGATAGAGAGGTAGAGATACAAAGAACCAAATATGAGGCTATCGAACAAATCACGGGAGCATTATCGGGTTTATTCGAGGAGCTCGGAGAGAGCAATAAGACGTTTACAATATTGTCAAAGACCCTTGCTCTTGCCGAGATAGCCATCAATACGGGTAAGGCCATATCGAGTGCCGTTGCCGCTTCTGCCGGTAAGGGATTGTTCGGGTTGGCCGAGATAGCTACGTTGGTAACGACGATAATCTCCAATATGACGGCCGCTATCGGTATAGTCAACTCGGCCAAGTTCGCCAAAGGCGGCCTTGTAGAAGGATCCGGCACGGGAACGAGCGACAGCATACCCGCTATGTTGTCTAACGGTGAGAGCGTGATAACGGCGAGAGCGACCTCCATGTTTTCCCCGATATTGTCGTACATAAATCAAGCGGGCGGAGGTGCGCCTATTGTGGTGGAAAAGGGTAGCCAAGCAATGGGCGAAGATATGATTGCGAGGGCTGTCGCCAAAGGAATAAAAGGGATTCAACCGGTCGTTTCCGTAACGGAGATTAACAAGGTTGGCTCACAGGTTAATGTGGTAGAGAATTTGGGCGACAGGTAGAGAGTAAAAATAAGCCGTTTTAGGGTGTTTCTTTGTCTTGGTGATAAAAATCTACACGAGAACAAAGAAATGCTCTCAAACGGGCTAAAAGGCATATAAGGCGATGTTAAATTTAATAACAAAGATATGAAAGAGGAACTATATATCAAGGGTGAAAGTGTCGATTTGGGCGACAGTGAGATAACACTCAATTTCAAGAGCAATTTGTTAGGGGACATTTCCAAGATAACAGCCTCGAACAGTTATACGATAACCCTACCGAGGACGAATAAGAATATAAGGCTGTTGGATTTTCCCGATGTTGCCGGTCATGAGAGCTACTTGATGAGGGACTATTTCAATGCGGAGTATTACAGGAATGGGGTAAAACTGTTCGATGCAAAAGCCGTTCTTATATCGTGTAGCGAAGATGGGTTTGATGTGGCCTTGACTTGGGGAATGAGTGAGAAATTTATTCAGCTCATGAACGATGATAAAAGCATACAGGAATTTGCCGATATGGCTTTGCCGTGGAATAGCTCTACGACATACGACAACGGACTGGTTGACGGTCAACTGTCACACGGTTATATCCGCCATAATGCGGGTATAGATGTGGATTCCAACCGAGACAAGATATTTATACACCCGTCCGTAAATTGCATGAGGCTGTTGGAGGAAATAGCCTCATATTACGGTCTTACAATGGATTGGGGCAGTTATAAGCAATATATAGAACTGTTGTACTTGCCCCTCATCTCACAGAAAACAAATCCCAAATACAACTGGTTTGAAGCGGAAATAACGGGAATACACGAAGATTTCCACACTGTTAATTTGAGGCAAGTAAATGCGATTCAGAATATACGGATTATCACGGGTCACGATTGGAATGATATAATTATTCACAATACGAGCAACTGGAAAGATTGGGAGTTGGATTTGTGCATATCGACGACCGCCCCAGCCGGAGCCCAAAAGGCGGTTGAGGTTATGTTTGTTAGGTCGTCTCATATCATTATGGGTACATATTACCTTGAAGCCGATGAACTGGGGGTTTGCAGATATAAAGGCCGTATTCCTATCGATTTGGAAGGATATAACGATATTGAGATGCGAATAACGTTGATTTATAACTTAGGGACAATCAAAAGCTATGTGAAGATAACCGACCCGGATATAACCGAAGATGTTGCTTATGGAGGTGTTTACCCGATCGGCTCGAACCTGCCGGATATATCGGTTGTCGATTTCATAAAGCAAATATGCTGGCTATTCGGCTTGTTCGCCATAAAAAGCGATACCGGTGTCTCTTTCATATCCGTAAACAAGATAATAGACAATAGAGACAAGGCGGTCGATTGGAGTAAGAAATTAGTACCGACAGGGTGGACGGCCAAAGAGACCTCGTACACGTTTGGGGACTTTGCACAAAAGAACTATTTCCGTTACGAGGAGAACGAGAACGCCAAGAGTGCCGACGGCTATATGGTTGTACAAAATAAGACTCTCGACTATGAAAAAGACTTATTGAAACTCCCTTATACTGCCGGGGGTGACAATGGGGACATGAGAGCCGTTCCATATTTCAAATGGAGCGACGACGGTACGATCGTGGAGCTTGAAGATTGCGGAGACAGGATTATGCAGCTTGTAATCTCTTTTGACAGTCAAGGCAAGGAGGATGCCCGTTTGGACTTTTCAGACCTTAAATTTCAAAACCGGGTATCACGTTTCGGTCTATCTTCTTATCAAGACCTCATCAAATACCCGGTTGTGATTAAGGACACATTCAGGCTTACAGAGATAGATTTGAAAAACATCGATTATTCGATACCTGTGTATATAGAGCGATATGCGGCATTTTTTGCTATTATCTCTATAAGGTCGCAGGGCGATTATTCAGAATGTGAATTACTTAAATTATTATGATACATATTTCCCGTAAATGAAGCATGACAAACCTGACTTTTCTGACTCTTTAAAAAAGGAGACAAACCGGACTTTTCGGACTCTTTAAAAAAGATATAAACCGGTGTTTTCGGAGTCTTTAAAAAAGGGGCGGAAATGATTTTAAGAGTAATGTGAAATTTGTATATTTGTATTTAATTGTAATCTCTTTTTGCTAAACCAAGAGCCCCCTTTTGTATGGTGGTGTAAGTGGAAACACGAGATCGGCGTTTTTCTCCTGCCATGTACGCCAAGCAATAGGGGGCTTTTTTTTGAGAATGTAATGAAAGTACACGAATGTATGGAAATAAGCCGTCCTGTGTTGGAGGCGATGAGGCGTGCCGGGGTTAGGCTGGACGATGTTCGATACCTTGACATGTACAAACGTTTCCTATCGATGAAAAGGGATTGTTTGAAAGTAACGTATATCGCCGAGAAATTGAGCGAGGAATATAATATAAAGCCGAGGCAATTTTACTACATTGTAAAAAAAATGGAGTCCGTTATAGAGTGACTCGAATGTGATCTAATGGGGTGTGCTGAAAATTCAGCTAACCCTATATTTTTGCCGTTTCTGTCGCTTTTCTGGCATTTTTACCTCTTTCCCGATATAGCTATCAAATAAATATAGAAACGCTCTTATAACGCAAATATTTGTGCTGTTTTTTAATACCCCTTTTTGGGGGATTTAAAAGGGCGTTTTTTTAATTCCGTAAAATCTACGGATTTAACATTAAGATTGTAACATGTTGATTATTAGTTTGCGGGGATTTTTCCTTTCTAACAAATGGAATATTTTAATATAAAATGTTGCCGGAAAACGGAATATTTTTTACGCATTTGTTGCCGGCAAGCGGTAGAGTTTATAAATGCCCTGTCTGAATTCCGAAAAACCTATGAATCAAATGTTTAATTATATACCTCATCAAAGATGTATTTTACATACCCCAAAAATGGTATATGTAAAAGCATAATACCGGGGAAACGGGTATTTAAGGCTCCGTAAGTTTGTAAAATGGCTGAAAATCAATGTAAAGGATATTCTGAGGGAACATCAATACAATCTAAATATGTTATAAAACATATTTACCTGTCTAATAGAAATGCAATCGGGCTAAATAATACGCATGAAATTGCGTGTTTATAACGGTCGATCGATGAGGGGTAAATTTATGGATATGGGCAAAGTGCGGAAAATTTTCCACACTATTTTACGCTCATCGATGAGGTATAAAAGAAGGGGGTAGCCAAATTTTCGGCATACCCCCTAAAATACCTCTGCGTTATATACCCTATTCTGTCTTTTTTATGGCTGCAAGAGCCTCTGACAAGTACGATATATCCTTCAATGTAAATTCATACTGACTTAACAAATTAGACTCCCTACATTCAGCGATAAATTTAACTTCTCCCTTACCCTGTTGTAAGAAGGCTTTTAGTTTTTGTATATATTTTGTGCGTACAGAATTATATCCATACTCGTCGTTAAGAGTTTCAAATTCCAAAATTTCTCCGTCGCTTCTCTTTGCCTTAAATTGGAAGGTGTTTAAATAGCCTTTTACGGGGTGGTTCCTGTTGTATTCATACAAAGGTATGTGAATATTTGATTCGTCGATTATAAACTCAACACCTAACTCTGAATTTGTAGTTGCTGAATTGCTGAATTTTCCGGTGCAACGGGTAAATACATATCCCTCTTTTGTCGGTTCTCCAAAGTCGTCAACGTAATATGAGACTTTCCAAATGCCATACTCGCCTTTGTCCTTGTTTATTTTGGGGAGTTCGTTTTTGGGGGAATCGGCTTGTTTTTGTTCTTGTTTGTCCGTTTGCGGGGTTGATGTACAGCTTATAAATGAAGCAAGCACCAACAAGAAGCATAATTTTTTCATGATACGATTTTTTAAGTTGAAATGAATGCTCAAATGTAATAAAAATCTTAATTCTCTTTAATTCAAATTCAGACAATACTATCCTACAATCGAGAGATACCGGCTTAAAGATTCTATTTCAGCCCGTATAACGACCTTTTGGAACTCTACCGGGTTGTTCTCCGTATGAGAGGCTTCCAATGCCTTGTAATAGCTTATTTTGTCCTCGTTGCTGCCTTTGAGATTTACCAGCGTATAACCGTTGCGGAGTAAGTATAGATTCATCAGAAGCCGAGATGTGCGCCCGTTCCCGTCTATAAACGGGTGTATGCGTACCAACTCATCATGAAGGTAAGCCGCAATGAGTACCGGGTGAATACTTTTCTCCTCCATTTCGGCAAACCTTGTCATAAAAGCCTCCATTTGTGGTTGTATCAAATACGGCTGTGGAGGGACATGTGTACTTCCCGAAATCATAACAGGAACGCCCCGATAACGTCCGGCATTCTCTCTGTCTATTCCATGTAGCACAATAGCGTGTATTTCCTTTATTGTGCGCTCCGATATTTCCATACCTCCCTTTGCAAAGTCCTTTATGTAGTCTATCGCCTCAACGTGGTTAATCGCTTCAAGGTGCTCCCGCATTGACTTTCCGGCGATAGTAACCCCCTCGTTCACTACTAACTCCGTTTCTTGCAGTGTGAGCGTATTTCCCTCGATCCGGTTGCTTTCATAGGTATATTCAATGGCAAACGCATTCTCTATCTTTTGCAGGGCATCCGGTGGTAATGGGCGCAGCCCCAACAAACCGGCTTTCAATGTGTCGCATTGAAGCAATAGCTTTGTTATTTCCTCGTTCATGGCTTAATCTTTTGACTCGGTTACCTTTAACTTGGTTCCACATTTAGGGCAAACTATTGTATTACTTAGCTCGTCCGCAAAAAAATCCCCGACACTGCATCCTATTACATCGGCAATCCTTTGTAGCGTGTCGATAGTTGGATTATTGTTAATAGATTGAGATAATGCGCCACGAGTTATTGACTTGCCGTGTTTACTCTCCCATTCGTTCGCTATACGTTCAATAGTATAGCCATGCATTTTAATTACTGATTTAATATCCATAAAAATAATGTTTAGTTATTGCTAACGGCAAAGATAAGTATAAATAATATATAATTTAGAAATAACTACTCAATAATTATAATTTGACATGGTTTAACTAAATGTTTGTTTTGTGTTAAATATTAGTTAAAGCTAACGAATTATTTGTTAGTCGTTAGTTTTAACTATACATTTGTACCAACAAAGTCAAACAAAAACAAACAAGGATATGAAAACGAAAATCGACAAATCGCAACTTTTCAAAATGGCATGGTCAATGTATAAACGCTCTATCTCGGTTCTCGGCCGTGAGTTCTGCCAGTCGTTCAGTGCTTGTTTGAGGAACGCATGGTTTAAGGTGAAAGCGGAAGCCCGCAAAGCCGAAAAAGAGGCTCGCCGGTTAATGAAAAAGTCGGAACCCGCACAAAAGCCCGAATCGGTTGTATTTGACGCAACAATGGAAAGAGGGATAACGGAGTATTACAGAAGCCAAAGCGGGCGTTATTGCGGAGATTGATACACAAAGTTAAACGAAATACATTGCTGCTCTTCCAAAACAGCATGAGACGGTGGACCGGTCACTGGGGAAACAAAAACCGGTCCACTTTAATAGAGACCAACAAAATAAATAAAGATATGAGTACACGGAACAGAACACAGTTAAGCGAGATTATGAGCCTTGCATGGCAGTTTGTAAAACGCAACGGATATACGATGTCGGAGGCTCTCAAAACGGCATGGGCAAATATGAAGTTAAAAGTACAAATGAAACATCGGATCGTTCGGTTTTATTTCCGCAAGGTGGACGGGACGATTAGAGAGGCATACGGGACACTGAAAGAGTCTATACTACCGCCGACGCAGGGCACAGGAAGAAAGGCAAATGAGACGTTGCAAACGTACTATGACACCGAGAGACAGGAATATCGCTCTTTTAAGCGGGCGAACTTGGTAGAAGTATGCAGCTAAAAGGGGCGGTTTATCCGCTCCGGGGTTCCCTATCCCCTAAAATAGGGTGGTTTTTGTATCTATTTGTTAAATTTGTAACGGGACAGTTGCTTGTGAAAGTAACCCAGTCCGCCGGTAGCGGACATGTCCGGGAGGATTCCCGCTATTTCAAACATAGGTTAACAATAAACTTTTTATTATATGGAAACAAATGAATTAAAACAGACCACCACCGTAGAGGATTTACTAAACACAAATGAACAATTAACACAGTCTTTAAGAGATGCTCTTATAGGGGCTGAACAATTCCGCAAGGAAGCAGAAAAGGAACGGGAAAGGGCGAATATGCTTGAAGATAGGCTATATCGTCAATCTGTGGCAGACGATAAGATTAAAAGGAAAATTGTAGATGATGATGAGGTAAAGAGTTTGCAACATCTATGTAAAAACATAAACAAGTACAATATTCAAAAGCTGTTAGAGCTGTTTGTTGAAATTGACAATCCGCAAGGTTGGTGCGAAGGGATAGCAAAAATTTCCATGATAATATCCGACCTTATTACCCGTAAGGCTCTTGAAAACGATGATGAGGAATATATATATCCGCCGGACTATGCAGGGGCATTTTACACTCTTAAAATACTATATGAGGCATTTTTAAGCATGGATAAAAAATATACACCAAAATCCTTTGATGTTCAGTTTTTGATAACAGCTCAGTGCGGAGAATCTTGTATTTAGTAAAATTTTCAGCCAATGGTGACCCCGTCGTCAATCCGGGCGGCGGGCACAATACACAGCGATGATATGGAGCATAATATTTTTAATATTAACATAGAGATACCGATGTTTATAATATATCGGCTCTCTATGGAGTTGCAAGACCCCGAACAGCTATTGCAAACGGTGATAGATGTAATTAAATACGCCTCATGTGGCATAAGCCCGGATCGGCTAATAGTCTCGCCGGAGCTATGGGAATGGATAAAAACAGAGATAGACAAATACAACTCTTTTCAATCGCCAATGTAAAAACATAATTTATTGATTATCAATTTGTGCTCAATTTTGAGAGAAAAGGATATTTTCAATATGCCCTTTTATTTTGTACATATATAAATGGCTTTGCCCTTGACCTCCCTGCACCATATCTGCCCTAATTTTTCCCTTAGATTTGCCCCTCATCGATGAGGCATAAAAGAAGGGGGTAGCCAAATTTGGACATACCCCCTCTTTCTAATACCAGACAAAAAAAGGATAACTAATAAGGACATACAAATATACAAATAATACTGAATAGCGCAGAACTTCATGCACTATTATGCAAATCTAAATAGGGGGAATTTCCCCTATTATATGATCTTCATAGGGGTATTACCTGTATGATAATCTTCTGCACACGTATATAAGAATGGAGATAAAACAGGGGGATAATGTGTCGATTTTGGCTACCCTTTGGCTACCTGTAAAAATAAATAGAGCTGAAAATCAAATGATTAACAGCTCTATGCAGTACCCGAAGGGGGACTTGAACCCCCACAGCTGCAATAGCCAAAGGATTTTAAGTCCTTCGTGTCTACCATTCCACCATTCGGGCAGCCTTAGAGCGAAAAACGGGACTCGAACCCGCGACCCCAACCTTGGCAAGGTTGTGCTCTACCAACTGAGCTATTTTCGCAATTGCGAGTGCAAAGATAGTTTTACTTTTCGGTTTATGCAAATGGTTTACTAATTTTTTTCATCGGACAAGCTCCTACAAAACAATTAGCTTTTGAATCATAGAAAGTTATTATCCGATAGAATTTTTCCCGATAAGCGAATAAAATTCTCGTCTCCACTCTTCTTGCTCGAACTTACCACTACTATCGTATGTAACCGTAACAGCTCCTTGCTTCTCAACTCCTCGCATTTGCATACAAAGGTGGCGAGCTTCTACGACGACCATCACCCCCTCGGTAGAAAGCGTATCGGTAAGGCTTTGACAAATCTGTGCCGTAAGACGCTCCTGCACCTGAAAACGCCGGGCAAACACTTCGACCAAACGAGCCACTTTACTCAAACCGACAATACCGCCAGACGGGATATACCCGACATGGACTTTCCCGAAAAAGGGAAGTAAATGATGTTCACAAAAAGAATAAAACTCAATGTCGCGTACTACTACAATGCGAGATCTCGTATGCTCAAATACTGCCGATGATATAATTTCCTGCGCCGATTGACGGTATCCTCTTGTTAATTGCATCATCGCTTTCGCCGTACGTTCGGGAGTCTTGCGCAATCCCTCACGGTCAGGATCATCGCCCAACAAAGAAATAATAGCTCGATAGTGCTCGGCCAATTCTTGACAAATGCGGCGTTGCTCCTCCGAGGCCAAAACAGACTGTTCTTCCTCCATCGCTCAAAGTTATTCTGTAAATCCCTGATGTATCTGTATATGTATTTTGTCCCGAACGACACGCATCTCCCGTGCCATTTGGGGAAACTCTTTCTTTAATTGTATCAACGCATTTCCGGCTTCCTCATACGAACGAAAATCGCCCACTCTCAATCGCCAAAACGGAGACGTAAAAGTCACGTATGTTTCCAATTCGGGAAAGGCCTGTTGAATAAGTCCCTCTTTATATAAGGCATTATTTTTAGCCGTACGATAGTCATTATCGGAAAATACTTGTATACGAAATCCCGAAGACTGGGCATAACCTTTATTTCCGTCATACTTTATCACCCCTTCTGCCCGACTTACCCGCTTAGCCAACAGAGCCGGTTGTACGACCTTGACTTTACCACCCGTCTCGGGTCGTTCGAGATATTGAACGATCGAGGTATCCATAACGGCAATCTGAGCTTGCGCCCCATTCGTTAAACCAATCATGGCCAACAGCAAAATAAAAAAAAGAGACTTGCGCATAACCAACGTTTTCATTCAAAATAGTAAGGCTGCAAAAATAAGTATTTATTCTTACTTTTGCAGCCTTTATAAAGTCTATTTTATCAGAATGCAGTAATAATGCCCATAAATGAATCGGCTTTCAAAGCAGCACCTCCGATAAGACCACCGTCTACATCGGGTTTAGCGAACAACTCGGCTGCATTGCTCGGCTTACAACTTCCACCATAAAGGATCGAAGTATTCTCTGCCACTTCTTTTCCATACTTGTCAGCAATGGTCTTACGGATAAAAGCATGTATTTCTTGAGCTTGGTCGGCAGTTGCAGTCTTTCCTGTACCGATCGCCCAAACCGGCTCATAAGCTAAAATGATTTTTCCGAAATCCTCAGCCGAAAGATTGAATAAAGATTCTTCCACCTGAGCTTTCACGACATCGAAATGTTTTCCGGCTTCACGTTCTTCCAAAACTTCCCCGATACAAAAAATAGGAGTCAGTCCATTAGCCAAAGCCAAAAGAACTTTTTCTTTTAAGATTTCGGGAGTTTCGTGATAATATGCACGACGTTCGGAGTGACCGAGAATAACATATTGAGCGCCAGTCGATGCCACCATCTTGGCAGAAACCTCTCCTGTATAAGCGCCTTCCGTTTTATCGGCGCAATTTTCAGCACCTACCCCGATACGTTTGGTATCTATGGCATTGACCACCGACACTAAATGAGTAAACGGAGTAGCGATGATAACATCGCACTTGGTAGATACCCCTGCCAAAGCGGCATCTATTTCCTTAGCCAATGCTACTCCTTCTTGAAGAGTAGTATTCATTTTCCAGTTTCCTGCAACAATGTTTTTTCTCATAACAAATAAATTTTTATTGGTTAAAACTATACATTATTTTTTTCTATCATATCATTTTCAGTCTCCTTTTTCTTTCGACGATGGGCATCCCGCCACTGCCGTACGCGTCCAATTATCATCGCCACAGTTTTCTCAGTCAACAACAAAAAGAGCATCGGCACGGCATATAACAAAACGATAAACCATATCCGTCTTTCCGGTCGATAAATTTCCGGCTGACCGTATGTAAGCTTATCCAGCGGCTGAACCAACAAAGTCTCATCGGGCAATTGTGAAGGAGAAGTTTTTCGTAATATCGTTCCCCCTTTCAATAACAGCACACACGGATTTCCTCTCGCAATAGTGCGGATAACCGTTTTATCCATAAAATAGAACGGATATTCCGCCCCTGTATTTTCTTGCCAAGCCTCTACACCCTGCGGGGTAGAAGCCGTAACGCAAGCAAACTCATATCCACGCTCGACACAATAATCATAAAGCTCATTAATTCGGTCGACCTCACTATCATCGGCAGTTTCAAGATCTGGCGAAAGCAATAGAACACGATAGTTCTCGTCATAAATAATATCCTCGGTTATATCGGTCGCTCCACGATAGATAGTGAAATCCTCGATTATCGGTGTTACGGATTCCTGTCCCGAAACTGTCTTTTCATACCTATCTACAAATACCCACCCCTCTTCTTCCGAAGGCAGATTATCGAGTAAAAACTCCTTCCTCTCGCCGTTCTTTTCATAAATGAACACAAATTCACGCTCCGGCTCTTCGACAGCTAATGCTTCCGGTATATTTACGCCTATTTTATAAGGCCGAAAATCGAGATAGGGCTGATAATACGTACCAATATAAACAAAAAAGAAGACAAACAACAGCGAATACAATCCGGTGAGCCATTGCACCTGCTGATTATACAAAGCTCTCAAAGAGGTATTCCGGTAAACTAAAAACAATACGATAATCAATAGCAATACATTTTTGAAAAATGTAGCCCAGTTACTTAGATGAACCGCATCCCCGAAACAACCACAATCGGATATAGGATTGGCTATTGCCAAATAAAGAGTGACAGGAGTCATCACACAAAGAAAAATAAAGATCAGCCGAGGGGTAGACTTACGATAAGATCCAAACAACAGATGTACTCCTAACACAAACTCGATGATAGAAAGAGCCACCGAAAAAAGCATGGCAAAAGAAGAAAGGAAATCGAGATGAAACGCCGAAAAATAATCCTGAAACTTATAAACCGTGCCATAGGGATCGATAGCCTTCACGAACCCCGAAAACACAAACGTTCCGCCTACGATCAAGCGAGATAGAAAAACAAGCCATTGAATCAAAGAAGATTTCCTATTATCTTTAATCGTCTTGTTCGCCATATTCTATTTTTATAAGACCAAACAATGAATAGTTAATCATATCCATATAGTTGGCATCGACCCCTTCCGAGACAAGAGTCTTACCATTGTTATTCTCTATTTGCTTAGTCCGACAAATCTTTGTCAATATCAAATCGGTGTATGAACTGATGCGCATACTTCTCCAAGCCTCGTCGTAATCATGATTTTTAGCATACATCAACTCCTTTGTTTCCGTCATGTATTTGTCATACAGATCCAAAGCCCTCTCGACAGTTATATCCTCCGAATCGGAATATCCGAGATGCAATTGAATTAATCCTATAATACCATAGTTAACAATTCCGATTAGTTCCGAACGGACACCCTCATCTATTTTGCTTTCGCCTTTCGTCTCTATACTTCTTATACGTTTTGCCTTAATAAAGATTTGGTCGGTGACCGACTGCGGACGCATAATCCGCCATGAAGCGCCATAATCTTTCAGCTTCTTGACGAATAAATCCCTGCAAATAGAGATAACGTGTTCGAACTGTGCAATAGTATCTGCCATGATAAATGTATTTTCAAAGATAGCAACCGACTACATGCAAAGGTGAAAATATACCCGCTTTACACAAAGCCCAACTACTTCCGACTTTCGCATACAAAGATACAATTTTATTCTAAATACTTGTATTCAAATAACGATCGATATTTATTCCAGCATTTTTATAGTTCAGTAAAAAAATCCGTGGGATTAGCGATGAATTTTTATCCGCAACATCAAATTTTACACTAAAAAAGCCCGACTCTATAAAAGTCGGGCTATATAAGGGGTCGTATCAAAGGATGCGATGAAACTCCGAAAGACAGGATTTGAGAGCCTTCGCCCCTTTGTAATCCACCGTGCTAAGCATACCTCGAAAGGCGTGGCCCGCCATTGGAACGAAAAGCTTGTCTCGGCATTTCATAATTTTTGATGAGTTTCCCAATCTACTTTGATACGACCGGGCTTTCTCTTGTCTTTGATACAAAGCTAACCAAATACTTTGAATAAACAAAATATTTTCAATAAAAAAATTAGGGGTTTACCGATTTCGGCAACCCCTAATTTTTTATATAAAACCACAAATCCCTTTGTCTTATTTTACTTTCTCAACGATAGCTTTGAATGCTTCGGGATTGTTCATTGCCAAATCGGCAAGGACTTTACGATTTATTTCGATTCCTGCTTTATGCAGTGCACCCATTAACTTAGAATAAGACATACCTTCGAGACGTGCAGCCGCATTGATACGTTGAATCCACAACGCACGGAAATTACGTTTATTATTTTTACGGTCACGATAAGCATACGTCAAACCTTTTTCCCAAGTATTTTTGGCAACGGTCCAAACGTTTTTACGAGAACCATAATAACCGCGGGTAAGTTTAAGAATCTTTTTTCTTTTTGCTCTTGAAGCAACGTGATTTACTGATCTTGGCATAGTTTTTTCTGTTTTGAATGTTAGCGCTACCGTTCAAGGTAAACTTCAAGCTAAAAACATTCGGTTAATAAAATTTGAAACTACTCTTTTTTTGAGAAAAATTTTAGAAATCGCCGAAGCTTATTTCATACCCAACAATGCTTTTACATTGTTTACATCAACGGTATTTACCGTTCCCATGTGAGTAAGATTTCTTTTTTGCTTCTTCGTTTTCTTAGTCAAAATGTGACTTTTGAAAGCATGTTTTCTCTTGATTTTTCCTGTTCCGGTAAGGGCGAACCTCTTTTTGGCACCGGAATTAGTTTTAATCTTTGGCATTTTACTAAATTTTAATTTTATAATTGAATGAATAGTTTGTCAAATATCCTATTTATTTTTTCTTCGGGCTTATCATGATGATCATACGCTTACCTTCCAGAACCGGCATCATCTCCACTTTTCCATAGTCTTCCAAATCGTTCGCGAAACGCAACAAGAGCACTTCACCCTGTTCCTTGAACAGAATAGAACGACCCTTAAAAAAGACATAAGCCTTCACTTTTGCTCCTTCGTTCAGAAAACCGATGGCATGTTTCAATTTGAAATTATAATCGTGATCATCGGTTTGAGGTCCGAAACGAATCTCCTTAACAACAATCTTCGTCGACTTAGCTTTCTGCTCTTTCTGACGTTTTTTCTGCTGATAGAGAAACTTTTGATAATCTAAAATCTTACATACCGGCGGCACTGCATTAGGCGAAATTTCTATCAAGTCAAGACCTTGTTCATCAGCCATATGTATAGCTTCTTGTATGGTATATACCCCTTGCTCTACATTGTCACCGACCAAACGAACTTCTTTCGCCCGAATACGTTCATTGACACGATATTGGTCTTTTATATCATTCTTTTTTGCAGGCATAGGCTTGTTTGGCCTATTAGACTGCGGTTGCGGTTGCGGTTTTTTATCCATTCAGACTACCATTCTTTGAGTAATTCTTCTACTTCTGCATTTAAATTTTCGGCAAAGGTAGCAATTTTCATCGAACCTTTATCACCTTCACCCTGTTTTCTTACAGAAACTTCACCATTTTCAGCCTCTTTTTCACCAACAACGAGCAAATAAGGGATTCTTTTCAACTCGTTATCGCGAATCTTCCGCCCTATCTTTTCATTCCTGTCATCGACAAATGCCCGAATATCCTTCTCGGCCAATTCTCTAACAACCTGTTGCGCATAGTCGTTAAATTTAGCGCTTATAGGCAGAACAGCCACTTGATCGGGAGTAAGCCACAACGGGAATTTTCCGCCCGTATGCTCGATGAGAACTGCAACAAACCTTTCCATAGAACCGAAAGGAGCCCGGTGAATCATTACCGGACGATGTTTCTGGTTATCGCTACCGGTGTATTCGAGCTCGAAACGTTCCGGCAAGTTGTAATCCACTTGTATGGTTCCCAATTGCCAACGCCGGCCAATGGCATCTTTAACCATGAAATCGAGCTTAGGACCATAGAATGCAGCTTCACCATATTCGACTCTGGCTTTTAACCCCTTCTCTTCACAAGCCTCGACAATGGCCCGCTCCGCTTTTTCCCAATTTTCATCGCTACCGATGTACTTCTCGCGATTGTTAGGGTCGCGCAAAGAGATTTGGGCTTCGAAATTATCGAACTTCAAAGCTTTGAAGATAATGAATATGATATCCATTACTTTCAAAAACTCGTCTTTCAACTGATCCGGACGACAGAATATATGCGCATCGTCTTGGGTGAAACTACGTACACGAGTTAAACCATGCAACTCACCACTTTGTTCATATCGATAAACTGTACCAAACTCTGCAAAACGAAGAGGAAGATCTTTATAAGACCGCGGTGTCACCTTGTAAATCTCACAGTGATGCGGACAGTTCATAGGCTTCAACAAATATTCTTCTCCTTCTTCCGGCGTATGAATGGGCTGGAAAGAATCTTTCCCATATTTGGCATAATGCCCCGATGTCACATACAACATCTTATTTCCTATATGAGGAGTAATCACCTGCAAATACCCAAAACGTTTTTGAACTTTACGCAACATAGCTTCAAGACGATCCCGCAGTTGTGTCCCTTTCGGCAACCAAAGAGGTAATCCCGGCCCCACATTGGAAGAAAAAGCAAAGAGCTCCATTTCCTTGCCAATTTTACGATGGTCTCGTTTTTTCGCCTCTTCCATCAAAACAAGATACTCATCGAGTAACTTCTTCTTAGGGAACGTAATGCCATATACACGAACCAATTGTTTGCGCTTCTCATCACCTCTCCAATATGCCCCGGCCAAAGAAGTTATCTTCACGGCCTTGATAAGCCCCGTATTGGGCAAATGCGGTCCCCGGCACAAATCGGTAAACGCACCTTGCGTATAAGTAGTTATCGTACCGTCTTCGAGTTCGTTGATAAGTTCAACTTTATATTCTTCTCCACGTTTACCGAATCGGTCGAGAGCATCGACCTTCGATATTTCTTTCCGAACAATCGGTTCTTTACGGCTCGCCAATTCGAGCATCTTAGCCTCTATCGTAGGAAAATCGGCCGCCGTAATAGTAGCCTCCCCCGGGTCCACGTCATAATAAAATCCATTTTCGATAGCCGGGCCTATACCGAATTTAATACCGGGATACAGTTCTTGTAATGCCTCGGCCAACAAGTGTGCCGAAGAATGCCAAAATGCATGCTTTCCCTCTGGATCGTCCCACTTGAAAAGTTTAATAGCAGCATCTGCGTTTATGGAACGAGAAAGATCCCACTCCTGTCCATCGACTGTCGCCGCAAGAACTTCCTGAGCCAATCTTGGACTTATACTCTCGGCTATTTGTAAAGGTGTAATACCAGATTCAAATTCCTTTACCGAATTATCGGGAAACGTAATCTTAATCATCATTTTTCTGTCCTTATCTATTTTCAACGTTTTTCAAAAAACGCTTCTATTTTATACATTTAATAATAGAGACACATGACTGTGCCTCTTTTTCCAAGGCACAAAAATAATAATTATTTCATTACCCAAACGGATATTTATAAAAATCTTTTAATCACTCATTCGTTTCAACAAGTTATACGCAGCCACAACTCCCAACTCACCCGCTTTACTCAAATCTGCCGTACCTTTAACCGTATCGCCTTGTTTTAAATAGACTAACCCTCGGTTATAATAAGCGTCTCCAAAATCGGGACGTAACCGTATCGCCTCGGTATAATCGGCAATAGCACCCCTATAATCTTGCTGGGAACAACGCAGATTTCCACGATTGTAATATACATATATAAACCGCGGTGCAGACTCTATCACCTTCTCATAATCACGCAGCACCATCTCATATTCCATTTTCAAACTCTCATTTCCCACTGCCGGTAATCCAGACAAAGAGAAATCTTTGGAGTTTTTCGAGCGCACCTGTTGAAAATCTATACTCTGTACAGACTCCGCCGAAAGTTGATATTCTATTTGTTTCGCTCTTACAACAGCCCGAAGGAAATAGGCTAACGTAAAATTTTGACTCGTCATAATAGCTCTATTCAAATCGTCAAGAGCACTAGAAAAATCCTGAACAAGCATAAAATCGACAGCTCGACCGAAATAGGCCAATGGATTAGAAGGATTTATCTCTATAAGACGGGAATAATCATTTATGGAAGAGAAATGATAGTTTACCTGATCGGATAGCAGTGCCGCCTCGGCATTCGTAAGCAATAATTTCTTGCTAAACACATGGGTATCGTTCAACTCTTCGAGTTCCCTTACATAATAAATATTCTGACGAACGGCATCGGGTCTTTCATAATAAGTAAGCACATACATTGGCTGTACGGATACTTGCACATTCTGATCTTGTACCCGTCCCCGAATTTTATTCTCATATTCCGGCTTATATTCGGTATGGGCATCGGCTACCAATATTTGATTGAACTTATTAATATTTTTATCAGACTCAGACCGCTCATCGGCTGCTTGTCCCGATTTTTTACTATTATTCGAAGCTACTGTATTTTCATCGATCGGTTCATACTGGGTCTTCTTTTGTAAATCCATAGCTAGCATGAAATCCTTTTCACCGCCTTTCATATCGCCCATTTTCCGTTTCGCATCAGAGCGAGCATAAAAACCCGCGGCAAAATCGGGGTACTGTTCCAAAACTACGTTAAAATCAGAAATAGCCTTCCCATAATTCCCGATCATATCATATAACAAAGCTCGATTATAAATTGCGAAATAATTGTTCGGTTCAGCCTTTATTACTTTTGTAAAGTCGGATATAGCCTTATTCCGTTCACCTACTTGCATACGCAATAATCCCCGATTGTAGTAGGTCATTGTATTATCGGGATCTAGTTTCAATATATAATCATAATCGGCCATAGCTCCCTGCAAATCATCTTGATGATATTTTATACGAGCCCTATTGAAATAGTAAGACACTTCTTTGGGATCGAGCCTTAAAGCCTCGTTCATATCGGCCAAAGCCGAATCATAATCGGCATCGTGCAACACTTTAATAATAGCCCGTTGAGCATATGCTCCCGATATGTATTTATCTATCGAAATAGCTTTATCTATATCATCAATCGCTTTTATCGTATCGCCCTTCTCCAAATAAAACTGGGCCCTACTCATATAACCGTTGTAATAGTTCGGATGCAAAGCTATGAGTTTATCGAAACTTTTTTCGGCTTCGTCATATTTTTTCAACTGCACCTCGGCAATAGCCTTATTATTCAAAAAAGACCTATCTTCGGGGGCATAACGCAAACCCTCGGTATAGTCGTCGATAGCGCCTTGATAATCCCCAAGATTCTGTCGGGCAATCCCCCGAACTTGATAGGCATTGACAATAAAAGGATTACGTTCGATACAAAGGGTACAATCTTCTTCTGCCCCTTTAAAATCATCGAGGCTCAACTTCGCAACTCCTCTATAAAAATAAGGCTCGGCCATATACGGCTTTACCTTTATTACTTGATTGAAATATTGCATCGACAGAATATAGTCCTCAAAATAAAGTGCATTACGTCCGATATTCATCACTCTATCGGTATTAATCTGCGCCACAGATAAAAAAGAGGAAAACGACAGCAATAGAAATATGATATTTGACTTGAATATAAGTTTCATTAAATGCCTTAACATGATTATCAGACAAATGTACGTAAATAATGACAAAACAACACAACCCTGAGAGCATTTTATAAGATTTTTCTTTCCCAACGCATCGAATGAACATTTTTTACGCCAAAATGTCTTATATAAAAAAGAAGAAACTTTTTTCGTATCTTTATACCTCAAAATTGCACAGACATGAGCACAGAAAAAAAACTACAACACATCGTTATCGTCGGAGGCGGATTTGCCGGATTTTTACTGGCCAAACGAATTAATCCTGAAAAGTTCAGAGTGACCTTAGTCGATAGAAAAAATTTTCATGCCTTTCCTCCTCTGTTTTATCAAATAGCCTCGTCGGGACTTGAACCGGCCGCCATTTGTTTTCCTTTCAGGAAAGAGCTACGTAAATTACGTCACGTCCGTTTCCATATGGGAGAAGCTCTTGCAGTAGATACTCAAAAGCAAATTTTAACGACCAATACAGGAAATATAAATTATGATTATTTGGTACTCGCCACAGGCACAACCAATAATTTTTTCAATATGCCCGAATTAAGGGAACGAGTATATACTCTGAAATCTACTGCCGAGGCTATCCGACTAAGAAATGAAATACTATTCTGTTTAGAGCGGGCCTGTACCTGCGCCGATCCCGAATCGCGCCGCACGCTTCTCTGCTTCACGGTTGTCGGCGGAGGCCCGACCGGAGTCGAAATAGCGGGTGCTTTGGGTGAAATGAAAAAGTACATTCTGTCTCGAGAATATCCCGAGATCAGTCCTTGCGATATGCGCGTCGTTATCGTCGAAGGTTCAGACCGCCTATTACAGAATATGAGTACAGAAGCCTCTACCAAATCTCGACAATACCTCGAACAACTCGAAGTCGAAGTCATTACCGGACATACCATGAAATCGTTCGACGGGACTTACGTGAGTTTTGACAACGGCGATAAAATAAAATGCCATACCCTCATCTGGACAGCAGGTATCACCGGCGAACCTTTGAAAGGAATTCCAGAAACGTCCATAGGGAAAGGAAGACGAATCGTCACAGACGAATACAACCGGGTCGTCGGGTGTGAAAACCTTTTCGCAATCGGCGATATAGCCCTGCTTACCGAAAAAAACTATCCCAAAGGTCACCCGCAAGTAGCTCAGGTAGCCATACAACAAAGCAAATTGTTAGCAAAAAATTTGAACCGGAACAGTTTCGAAACGCCTTTTCGTTATAAAGATAAAGGAAACATGGCAACCATTGGCCGTAATCGTGCCGTAGCCGACTTGCCCTATCTAAAATTATACGGGCGGCCGGCTTGGTTCACATGGATGGGAGTTCATTTGGTTTCCATATTAGGCATGAAAAATAAAATTATCACTTTTCTAAACTGGTGTTGGTACTATTTTACCTATAACGCCACCTTACGATTGTTGATACGCCCGACCCGATATCCGAAACGGAATGAAGAATAACCATATTTAATCCGTGTTTTAGAACAATTTTGGTTTGTTTTTCCTCTAAAAAAGTGACTTTTTTCAATCTACCTTTGTCCCCCGAACAAATAGGTATTAATTTATGAAAAAAGTCACTAGCGTATTTTTGTGCTGTTTTTTATTTATTGCACTCAATTATGCCCAATCTGGACAAGTGATGACATTGAAAGAATGCATCGAAATGGGCATAGCGAATAATCTCTCCCTGCAAAATAAAAATCTAAATGTCCAAAAAAGCAAATACGGGATCTCTGAAAACAGGTTCAAACTGTTACCGGTCATCAATGCTTTCGCCAATTTTACCAATAGTCCCGAACCGGCCGTTTCGGTAACCGACGGAAGCAAATATGGAACTCCCTATAACGTCACCAAGACACTACGATACAATGCCAATGGCGGTTTACAACTGCAACTACCATTATATAATCAGACCCTATATACAAGTATCGCCATCTCGGAATTAGTAAATCGGATAGACCTATTGTCTTACGAAAAAGCCAAAGAGGATCTTATCGTCGAAATAGGGAAACTCTATTTCTTGGGACAAACGACCATCTGTCAATTACAAATTATCGAAGGAAATATCGCCCGTCTAGATTCCCTTCGCAACATCACACAAGCATTCTTCGATAATGGAATGGCTATGGACGTAGATGTAAAACGTGTTGAAATAAATCTCGAAAATATGAGGGTTCAATATCACAACGCCCAAGCTATGCTTAACCAGCAGCTCAACCTTCTGAAATATACGCTTGACCTTCCCTCGGAATACGAGATAACTCTTACCCCGCTCAATCCCGACATAACCGGAAATGTGCGTTTCAATGGTTTATCAGATTCTCTATATGAACTCCAATTACTGGATACTCAAACCCAATTATTAAAGAAACAAGGACGAATAATCAATCAAGGTTACATACCTTCGCTCAATTTCACCAGCCAACTGGCTTATTCGGCTTATACAGATAAATTCAAACATTTCTTCCACTCTCATATATCCAACAAATGGTACGAATCATTCAACTTCGGCCTATCCTTGAAAATACCCATCTTCGATGGTCTGAGCAAACACACCAAAAAACAACAAGCCAACGTCGAATACCGAAAAGCTGTACTCCAACAGGAAAATACCCGCAAACAACTAGAAACACAGTACACCAACTCGGTATCGGATTTGATGAACAATCAACGCAATTACGAAAAACAACAAAGCAACTACAAGTTGGCCGAAGAAGTTTACTTGGTTACAACCGATAAATACAAAGAAGGAATAGCTTCCATGACCGAGCTCCTACAAGATGAGCTCCGATTAACCGAAGCCCAAAACGGCTATTTGAGCGCGCACTACAATTATAAAATAGCAGAATTGAATTTGCTGAAATTAACCCAACAACTCGATATTCTCACCCAATAATCCTGTAAAATTAATAATCAGTATATATAAATACTTTTACAATTATGAAAAAAGAAAATAGCTCTCATTATAAACGGAGTAAAAAATTAAAAGCATTGCGTTTCGGACAATATACATTAAATGCAATCGGTATCATCGTTCTATGCTACGGAGTTTATGAAGCGGCTTGCCTTTTTCTCAATTACAAACGCTGCGAAACCAGCAACGATGCCCAAATAGAACAATATATATCACCAATCAACATACGCGTACCGGGATATGTAAAGAAAGTTTACTTCACCGAACACCAATTCGTACACAAAGGCGACACATTACTTGTTCTGGACGATAGAGAATACCGTATACGAGTATCGGAAGCCGAGGCGGCTTTGAAAGATGCCGAAAACGGAATTGCAATCTTATCTTCCAGTTTGACAACGACACAGGCGACTGCTTCGGTTTATGATGCCTCTATCGAGGAAATAAATACACGCATAAGCAAATTGCAAAAAGACTTGACTCGTTACCGCAACTTATTACAACGTAATGCGGCTACCCCCATACAAGTGGAACAACTCGAAACCGAGTTAACAGCAACACTCGCCAAGTTAGAAGCTCTGAAAAAACAGAAAGCCGCAGCCACTTCGGGAGTAAACGAAGTTACAAACCGCAAAGCATCAGTCGAAGCCGGAATATTAAGAGCCCAAGCAGCTTTGGAAATGGCCCGACTAAATTTGTCCTATACAGTAGTTACCGCCCCTTGTGACGGAACACTGGGAAGACGGGCCTTAGAGGACGGACAATTTGTACAAGGCGGTCAAAGCCTCACTTATATCATACCCGATACTCAAAAATGGGTGATTGCCAATTATAAAGAAACCCAAATAGCCAATTTATACGAAGGCCAAAAAGTAAGCATCAAAGTCGATGCCTTTCCCGATAAAGAGTTTTCGGGACACATATCGGCCATATCGGGAGCCACGGGTTCTAAATACTCCTTAGTACCTACCGATAATTCAGCCGGGAATTTCGTAAAAATACAACAACGTATTCCTGTAAGAATCGAGTTTGACGAATTATCGGAAGAAGACAACCGACTCTTAGCAGCCGGAATGATGGTTATTATAAAAGCTAAATTGTAAAAATGGCTCACACAAAAAATTATCCTTTTTACGACTGGGTTCCAAAACCACTGGGAATCATCATACTCATCATGCTATTCTGCCCTATTATGTTCATTAACGGGGCATATACCATAAATAGCGGAGAGATGTCGTCCGGTCTTGGAATTATCTCGGAGCACATTCAATATGCAAGCTATGCCGGAGCAATCGGCATGGTAGTATTCGCACCATTTATGCAACGAGTCTTAGCTGTGAGGAGACCCAAAATGATGTTAATGACAGGCTTCATTCTGTTATTTTGGCTCAGCTATATTTGTGCAATTACAGACAGTTGGTTACTACTCATGTTATGCAGTCTCATTACAGGTTTTATCCGCATGGCTCTCACTTTGGTAAATCTATTTGCTCTCATACTGTATGCATTTAAGATAGAGGCCAGCGACATCATCACCCCGGGAGCCGAAGCCACCGATCCCGTAGTTGCCGACAAGAACGATCAAGCCAAAGGCCTCACACAACCTATCATTTATCTCTTTTTCATGCTCTTCGCGCAAGCCGGTAATTCGTTGACCGCATGGCTTGCCTATGAATATGAATGGCAATATGTCTATTACTATATGATGGGAATGTTGATGCTCTCAATCGTCGTTGTTCTTTCCACCATGAAATATCAGAGGCATCTGAAAAAACTCAACTTCAATCTCCGTCAATTCGGCGATGTAATTGCCGCATCATTGATGATGATGGCTGGGTCATTCATACTGATTTATGGTAAAACACTCGACTGGTTTGACAACTACTACATACGGCTGGCCGCCATATTATTCCTACTGTCCACGGCCGCTCTCATTTTTATTGAGGGAAACTTGAAACACCCCTATCTGAAACTAGGAGTATTCAAACAGAAAAATGTTATTTTCGCTTCAATAACATTCATCATGCTTATGATGATTAATTGCAGCGCCATGTTCGTGAGCGTATTCACCAGCATATCTACGAAAATAGACAATTTTCAAAATGCCATGTTGGGAAACTATTCATTGGTAGGATATGTAATAGGAGCCATATTGTGCATGATTCTATCGGCTTTCAAGATACCCTTCAAATATATCTTCGCATTCGGGTTCAGTTTCATCACAGCCTACGCCATATATATGTATTTCCAATACCAAAGCATGGGTCTTTATGAACACATGATATGGGCCACGATACTGCGCTCGACAGGTATGATGATACTCTATACCATGTGTGCCGTATTGGGTAGTATACGCCTGCCTCTCAAATATATGTCGTCTTGGATTTTTGTAATGCTCTTTGCCCGGTCAATCATCGGGCCGACCGTAGGAACAGCGATTTATTCCAACTTATTGAACGAACGTCAGCAACATTATATGGCCACACTATCGACAGGAGTAGACTTGATGAATCCAGAAATTGCAGGCAGCTTCAATCAAACGGTGAAAGGAGGTCAATTCATGCAAGGACATAGTGCCGAAACCGCAACTACTCTTGCAACCATGCAAGTATCAGGACGTATTCAAGTACAAGCCATGTTGTCGGCTCTCAAAGAAATCACAGGCTGGACAATCTTTGCAAGCATATTATTCATTATTATAGTTCTCTGTGTCCGGTACAAGCAACCAGAATATCCGGGAATACTGAATCTCAAAGAAAAGGGAGCTTATGTAGGGAAAGAATTAGCCTAATATATAACAAATAAAAAAATGTCCTACTTTTCGAGACTTTATTTGTTATCTTTGCATATAACCAAAACAAATATATATAATGAAAAATTTTCTTTTTACCGGATTCATTATTTTACTTCTATCCGCAGTATCTTGTAAAACGACTGAAAAAGGAAGTATGACACAGACTCAAACTCCCACATCACAAACCAATGAGAAGAAAAACATTTCTATAAATCGAGAAGAACTCAACGGGACATGGATTATAAAAACAGCCAAAGGTAAAACCGTTATAGGCGATTCACCAGTAGAAATCACTTTCGATCTCACAAACGGACGTATTTACGGCAACGACGGTTGCAACGTGATAAACGGCACTGCATTTTTCGAAAATGAGAATGGGTTACGTTTCGAATCGCTCATCTCGACGATGAAGGCCTGCCGACCAGAAGTTACAGATCGTACTGTCCTCAATGCTTTGAACGAAACCCGCTCTTATAAACGAGCTGATACCAAAGAGCTATCTATCAAATTCTGTGACGAAAAAGGGAAATCAGTGATGACCCTTGAAAAACGAATGGTAGATCTATTAAATGGTTCTTGGAAAGTCACAACTATCGACGGGAAAAAAATCACCGAAGAAAATCCGACTATGGTTATCGATATCCCAGAGGCAAAATTATCTGGATTTGCAGGCTGTAACCGTATGTTCGGAGGGATTTCTCTAGATGGAACCGCTTTCGGAATAGCTTTTACACAAGTAGCAACTACCCGCATGGCTTGTCCAGACATGAAAACGGAGCAATTATTCTTATCGGCACTCGGCAAAGTTACCGGATTTTACATGATAGACAACTTTCATGCAGCATTATATCAACAACCCCAAACTCCGATAATCATCATCGAAAAAGTTCAATAAGAAAATACAAAGCAACGATTACATGTCCACTGAAAAAAGAGCAGGATAAAAAATTATTCTTATAAAAATAAAAAACGCAGGCGTTATCGACCTGCGTTTTTTATTTAGAAACCCATTTAAATAGTCTATAAACCATTAAAAAATTCGGGTTATAATAGAATAGCCATTTTTTCAAAAAAATGAAATCAAGCACCGCCTTTTATTCAAATCTATTGCTTAATTTTGAGTCGTCTTACTTGCTTACATTAGGGAAAATATGTGTGTGTTACAAAATAGGAAGAAGGATTTTAAACCTTCCGCCTAATCATGTGTAACACACCATTCTGTGAAAGCAAGTAAGACATCTTTTGAAGAATGTGAATTAGGCGGAGGTTTTAATATATACAACTAAAAAACAAAAAAGTTTATGTTGCCGCCGACAGTCAAGCAATTTTTATTCAAATTACTCATCTCCATTTTTGTTCACGATTACAAAAATGTACTAAGGCAATATCGACAAGCCTACACGACTCAACGTCAAATGGAACAATATTTAAGAGTCATCACACCCGAAGACTTATACGATAAAGAACTCGTACGAATTTCAGAGCGAATGAGCGATTTACAAAAACTTATTTATCAACTGCGAAAAAAGGGACTAAGCGACGAGGCAATATCTCGCAAACTAAATCTACCGTTACACAAAATACAAAAACATCTCGATCTCGTAGAATTAGATATTCTCCAAATTTCCCGATATTTCAATTAAGATATAAACGAAAAAGGAGATAATCCCAATGGGATTATCTCCTTTTTCGTTTGCTACAATCCATTACCAAATAATCACCCGATCTTCGGGAGCCATGTACATGGCATCTCCTTCTTTAATATCAAACGCCTTAAAGAAAGTTTCCATATTACGCAACGCAGCATTGACACGCCAACGGCCCAACGAGTGTGGGTCAATCTTCGTCAACCGGAGAATTTCGGCATCTCTAATATTGCCGGCCCACAATGCAGCATACGCCAGATAGAAACGTTGATCGGCAGTAAATCCATCGATCGGAGCCGGCTCCACACCATCGAAAGTATTGTGCAATGCAGTATAAGCAATGCGTAAACCTCCATGGTCAGCAATATTCTCACCTAATGTAAAATGACCATTGGCATGCACTGTATCGAGCACAACAATGTTATCATATTGCGAAGCCAAAATTTCAGCTCGTTTAGTAAATTGCTCAGCATCGGCAGAAGTCCACCAATCATTAAGATTACCATCTTTATCGAACTGGCGCCCTTGATCGTCGAATCCGTGAGTCATTTCATGTCCTATAACGACACCGATAGCCCCGTAATTAACGGCATCATCGGCATCAAAATTAAAGAATGGAGGCTGCAAAATTCCGGCAGGGAAACAAATTTCGTTAGAGCTCGGATTATAATAAGCATTAACGGTTTGAGGACTCATATACCACTTGGTCTTATCCACAGGTTTCCCTTCATCTTTCAGAGAATATAAAGTTTCAAATTCGGCTGCACGACGAATATTAGCATAATAACTATCTTTCGGATTCACCGTCAAACCTGTATAATTGCGCCACTTATCGGGATAACCGATCTTTACATAAAAGTTGTTTAGTTTCTCATGAGCTTTCGCTTTGGTTTCGTCGCTCATCCATTCAAGGCTGTCTATATGTTGTCCCAGTGCGGTCTGCAAATTCGCAACAAGTTGTACCATACGCTCTTTTGCCTCAGGAGGGAAATATTTGGCAACATACATTTCACCCACGGCCTCCGACAAGAGACTGTTAGGAACATCGAGAGCACGTTTCCAACGAGGTTCGATTTGTTCTTTCCCCGATAAAGTCTTCGAATAGAAATCGAAATGAGCATTTACAAAGTCATCGCTCAAATAGGGAGCTGCACCGTCGATACAGTTGAACGCCAGATAATCGCGAATCTCTTGCTCGTTCAATGTTTTCAGCAAATTATTTACAGCTTTCAATGTACGCGGCTGACCGATGTTTATCTTTTTCAAGCTGTCTAAACCCACCGTATTAAAATAAATATCCCAATCCAGACCGCCGAATTGCTTTTTCAATTCATCGATTGTCATAACATTATAACCCGCCTGAGGATCACGCAACTCTTCGCGAGTAAAAGCGGCCTTAGCGATTTCGGTCTCCACCTTCAATACGGTAGCAGCTGCTTGAGCTGCGGACTCGGCACTGTATCCCGACAATGTAAATATTTTCTGAATATAGTTGCGATAACTATCCCGTATCTTGCTATTGGCTTCATCGTCGGCTATATAATAATCACGGTCACCCATATTCATACCCGCCTGATACCAACCTGCGATATTCATCGTACTGTTCTTAGCATCGGCATCCACATATATGGCAAAAAATGGGGCAGATGTGGTACGATGCATCTCTCCTATCATGGCACTTATCGCCTCTTTACCGGAAAGTGATTGTATACGACTCAATTCTTCCGCAATAGGAGAAGCACCCTCCTCATTCAATCGCACACTATCCAATCCCATATTGTACAAATCGCCAATTTTTTGAGCGATACTACCCGGTTCAGCCTTTTGTTTACCTAATTCTTCGAATAACAATCGAATTTGTTCTCGGTTATTTTCACGTAATTGGTCGAAAGATCCGAAACGAGCATACTCAGGCTTCAACGGATTTTTCTTCATCCAGCCGCCACACGCATAATCATAAAAATCATCACCACAAGCTACCGTCGTATCGAGATTGGAAAGATCGATACCCGGAGTCTTTACGGTCGATTTGCTTGTACAACCAGTAGCAAGCAAAGCAGCAGCAAACGACAAAATCATTACTCTTTTCATTTTACTTTCATTTTTATATGTTTCATTCACTTTGTAGAATATAGAATGCGTTTCCTCAAAGATTCTAATCGAACTTAGCTTTTTGCATTCGACTTTTGCTACATTTATTTCTGTAATTTATCCAATACTTCGGAGGCCTCAGACCATTTCCACATTACATCATCGAGTTGCTTCTTCAACTGTCCATGTAGTTCGTATAACGAAGTATCTGCCGCACCATCGGGCGTTGTCAACTTTTCCTCCACCTCTGCTATTCGTTTCTCCAAACCAGCAATCTCCGATTCAATATCCGCAACCACCTTTTCGGCCTTTCTCAAACGACGGGCAAACTCTTTTTGCTCTCCATACGACAACTTAGAATCCTCCGATTGGGCCGGGGAAGCAGAATCTTTCGAAATATTTCCGTCCTTCTCTGTTTTCGAAACTGTGGCTCGTTGTTCAAGCTCTCGCAAAGAATCCAACTTACGACTTTCCAGAAAATCATAAATTCCGCCCAAATGCTCTCGCACCTGTCCTCCACCAAACTCATATACTTTCGAAACCAAACCATCGAGAAATTCCCGGTCGTGGGAAACAAGAATTACCGTCCCGTTAAAATCACGAATCGCTTGTTTCAACACATCTTTGGTACGCATATCCAGGTGGTTAGTCGGCTCATCGAGAATAAGCAAATTAACAGGTTCGAGCAATAAACGTATCATTGCCAATCGGGTCTTCTCCCCTCCCGACAAAACTTTTACTTTCTTGTCCGAAGCCTCGCCCCCAAACATGAAAGCACCGAGTATATCTCGTATTTTTGTACGAATATCCCCTACCGCGACCCGATCGATCGTATCGAAAACCGTAATAGATTCGTCGAGCAAGCTCGCTTGATTTTGAGCAAAATACCCGATCTTTACATTATGCCCTATCTTCAAAGTTCCTGTATAGGGAATTTCGCCCATGATACATTTTACCAAAGTCGATTTTCCTTCACCGTTTTTCCCGACAAAAGCGACTTTTTCGCCTCGTTTAATCGTAAACGTGGCATTCGAAAAAACCACATGACTGCCATAATTCTTTCCTACTCCTTCGGCGATAATAGGATAATCGCCCGAACGAGGCGCCGGTGGGAATTTCAGATTCAACCGGGAGGTATCTACTTCGTCCACTTCTACTCGTTCGAGTTTGGCTAGTTGCTTGATACGCGACTGTACCTGCACCGACTTCGTTGCCTTATAACGAAAACGCTCGATGAAAGCCTCGGTATCCTGTATCTGTTTCTGCTGGTTCTCATAAGCTCTCATCTGCTGTTCGAGACGCTCTTGCCGGAGAACAACATAACGGGAATAATTGACTTGATAGTCATAAATGCGCCCCAAAGAGATTTCAATCGTCCGTGTTGTCACATTATCGATAAACGCCCGGTCGTGAGAAACCAATACGACCGCATTGGCGCGAGTCGATAAAAAACTTTCAAGCCATTGTATAGACTCTATATCCAAATGGTTGGTGGGCTCATCGAGCAAAAGCACATCGGGACGCTGTAACAACAACTTCGCCAATTCGATACGCATACGCCACCCTCCGCTGAACTCCGACGTATCCCGTCCGAAGTCCTCTCGTGTAAATCCCAGCCCTATTAAAGTTTTCTCTATCTCTGCCTGATAATTGGATGCCCCGATAAGAGCCAATTGCTCATTAGCATTGGAAACCCGCTCTATCAACTCCTGATAATATTCCGACTCATAATCGGTACGCTCGGACAATTCGGTATTCATGCGCTCTATACGCAACTGTAATTCGAATATATGAGAAAAAGCCTGTTCCGCCTCTTCCATTACCGTACGAGTGTCGGATAGATTCATCTGCTGGGGAAGATACCCCACCGTAAGGTCTTTCGGCATATTCACATTACCCGATGTCGGAGCCTGCAACCCGGCTATGATTTTCAACATAGTCGATTTCCCCGCACCATTTTTCCCCACCAATGCAATGCGATCCTTTTTATTAATTACATAAGTAATATTGTCAAATAGTGTATTTCCTCCAAAAGCGACCGAAAGTCCTTCTATCGATATCATATCTTTTATATTACAGTCTGCAAAGATAATGTATGGTAAATACAGAACAAAATTTATTTGCTTCCCATTTAGTCATAAACTATTCAGAATCCTATACCACAGAGTGAATATTTGCAGTCTCCATTTCAAAATCCGAATAAAAAGCGTAAACTTGTAGTCATAAATTTTACATTACAATATGACACCCTTTCTATATCGCATAGCCCAAGCCTTTTACAAAAAGTACGGTAACGAAGTCTCTCGACTTGCATTTGTTTTTCCCAACCGGCGAAGCGGCATTTTTTTTCAAAAATATTTAGCCGAAGTTTCCGGGAAACCGATCTTCTCGCCCAAAGTAACCACGATAAACGACCTAATGGCCGAGCTATCGCCCTATACCTTAATAGACCGAATCAGCCTACTTGTAACGTTGTATAAAAAATACATCGAATTGAGAAAGAGCGATGAGACATTCGACAATTTCGTTTTTTGGGGAGACATGCTGTTAGGTGATTTCGACGATGTGGATAAATACATGGTCGATGCTCGGCAATTATTTACCAATATACACGATCTGAAAGAGATAGACGAATTTTATCTGACCGAAGAACAAATAGAAATCGTCAAACGTTTCTGGGGGCATCTGTTTTTTCCTTCCACCGAAAGCGATAATAAACAGCAATTCATTCAACTGTGGCAAATCCTTTTCGATCTTTATACCGGATTACGAGATGAGCTATCCTCCCGAAACAAAGCCTATGAAGGCATGATATTCCGAGACGTCGCCGAACGAAGTAAACGGAAAGAATCTATCAACTTACCTTATACACAAGTGGTATTTATCGGATTCAATGCTATCACCGAAGCCGAAAAAATATTCATGGAATATTTACGCGACATCGGCATAGGAGATTTCTATTGGGATTATTACGCTCCCACTTTGCAAGATTCATATAACAAAGCGGCATTCTTTCTCAACGATAATAAACGAAGATTCCCATCAAAAGTCGAGATCGAAGAGCGTATCGAACAAACGCCTCAGATCGAATTAATATCGATACCGTCGGCTGTCGGGCAGGCAAAGCAAGCGACAGATATACTTCAAAGCCTTATCGACAATAATCATTTATCTCCCGAAAAGGCCATCAATACAGCCATCGTTCTCCCCGACGAAGAATTGCTGCTTCCTATGCTATACTCCATTCCACCGGAAATCTCTACGGTAAACATCACTATGGGATATACGTTGCAACACACCACTGTCGCAGCACTCATGGAATCGATATACCAAATGCAGCGCCGCGTCCGGTTCTCAAAAGGAGAGCCGAGATTCTATCATCTTGATGTAAAGCAATTATTGGGACACCGGTTCATAGCGTCCCGAATAGGCGAAAAAGCCTATCAAATAACGAATTTCATCAACGAAAACAATCGCACATTCGTTTCCCCAAAAGAATTAGGGAATCATCGACTGATAAAACTTCTGTTTCTTATCCCCCGTACGACAGATGAAGCGGCAGCCTATCTGATAGAATTGCTCGAATATTTGCAACAAGGTGGAAATAGGAGCGATTCATCAGAAGACGGCGACGAAGAAACTCCTGTGGGATTCTCGGCGATAGAACTGGAATTTATGTATCACTACTACATTACCGTCAAACGGTTACGTGATGTCATCGCCGAGCAAGATATAAAGATGACCGTAGAAACATTCTTTCGGCTATTGGGGAAAATGGCCGCTTCGATTTCCATACCGTTTCAAGGAGAGCCTTTATCGGGATTACAAATCATGGGCGTACTCGAAACTCGTGCGCTCGATTTCGATAATCTTATTATCCTTTCCATGAACGAAGGGGTGTTCCCCGTTAAGAAAGTAGCTGCCACATTCATTCCCTACAATTTAAGAAAAGGATTTGGCATGGCTACGACAGAGCATCAAGATAGTATTTATGCCTACTACTTTTACCGCATGATAAGCCGGGCTAAACGGGTATTCTTATTATACGACAGTCGCACCGACGGACTCAAAAGCGGAGAAGTGAGCCGATATATATACCAACTGAAATACCATTACCGCATACCCATACAAGAAATACAGATCAATTGCGACATAGCGACCTTCTCTCCGATAACAATCTCCATCGATAAACGGAAATATGGCATAGAAAAAAAATTAGCCGATTTCATGCAAGAAGGAAATAGCGCATTATCGGCCAGTGCAATAAATCGTTATTTGAACTGTCCTTTACAATTTTATCTGCAATACATCGAAAAGATAGAACAAACCGACGAAGTCGCAGAAAGCGTCGATAGCAGTACTTTCGGTAGCATTTATCACGGTATGATGCAAAAAATCTACAACCGTATCAAAGGCGAAAAAGAAAAAATAACTGTCACCGCCGACCACATCGACACCATACGCAAAGACAAAGGCTTGCTCACCCGGTATCTCGAAGAATGTTTTGCCAAAGAGTATTACAAAACTCCACATAGCCCCGAACCGCTAACCGGGTATGATTACCTGACTGGGGAAATCATTCTTAAACTGATTGACAAAACTCTGGAAAAAGACCGTGCCCTTACGCCTTTTTCCTATGTAGCCTCTGAACTTCCCATACATAAAAACATATCTATCGAAAACAACCGATCCATACAGTTGAAAGGCTTTATCGACCGGGTAGACGAACGTAACGGACTTATTCGTATCGTCGATTATAAAACCGGACGAGAAAGACTCGATTTCAAATCGGTAACAGAACTTTTCGACCCTTCTGAAAAAGATCGTAAAAAAGCAATCATGCAGGTGTTATTTTACTGCAAATTGTATAAACTAGACAAAGCACCTATGCAACCTTTACAGCCGTCTATTTATATTGTCCGTAACTTATTCGATAAATTCGAATCCTTCTTGAAATACGACAAAGAGCCTCTCACAGACTTTAACCTTGTAGAAAAAGAATTCGACCTATACCTTACTCGTTGTTTAGAAGATATATTCGACCTCGACAAACCATTTTCACAAACCACTGTTGAATCGCATTGTAAATATTGCGATTTCAAACAGTTGTGCAAACGATAACTCGAACAAATGAAAAGCGAATAAATTTTTCTACATAAGCTAATGTTCTTTCTCCAAGAAACATGGTATCGCCCAATTTATTTTAACTTCGCCCTTATACGGCTTAAACTTACAGGAGTAATTCCCAAATATGAGGCAAGACATTCTAAGGGAATTCTTTGTAACAAATCGGGAGTACGCTCCAACAAAACTCTATAACGTTCGGAAGCCGTCGTGAATAACAGTGGAATTAGTTTTTCCTCTGCTCGCAAAAATTCCAATTCGGCGAGTTTTCTCCCCCAATTCGCTATATCGATGTCTTCCTCAAACAAGCGATACAAATCGCTCCTCTTTAAGCAATACAAAAGAGAATCTTCCATAAGCTCTATGGTTTCGTATCCAGCCTCATTCTTTACATAACTTTTCAATGACATGATAGTCGCCCCCTCTTTCCCGATCCAAAACGTTATATCTTTACCTTCGTGCGAAACATAGGCCCTCACAATTCCTCTTTTTATAAAGAATATATCCGACTCGATTTTCCCTGCCTCCAATAGGCGATGCCCCTTAGGGAGTCCGAGTTCCAAAGAACAAGATAACAACCTATCCATCGATTTCTCCGATATCGGATATATGCTGTTGATTATGTCTCGTAAATCCATAAAACACGACTCATTCCAAGTATATTAAATACCTCTCAAAAAATCTTCGAGCGACTCTTTCCCCAAATTCAACTTTTGTCTCAAACGATAACGATTTTTCTTAACGCTCTCAGGTTGTAAAGAGAGCATTTGGGCTATATGTTTATTTTCCATACCTGTACGGATATATGCACATAAACGAAGCTCCCCTTCGGTAATAGATGGACACAAAGTCTTCAACCGAACAAAGAAATCGGGATGTACCTTTACAAATTGCATTTTAAAGAAATCCCATTCATCGTCGGTCCCCAAGTGCATTCTTATATTGTTACTAATTTGCAAAGCCGTGTTCGATTGAATATTTCCGGCATCTTTTTCTTTTTCCAACTCATCGACAAGAGATTTCAATACTTGGTTCTTCTCCATGATGATCAACGAATTGGAGGCAAGCTCCCTATCTTTGTACTCCAATTCCACTTTGAAACAATTATTCTGCAACATCTCATTCTCCAACCGAGTCACCAATTCTTTATTTTCCAACTCTTTCAATTGTTTCTTTATCTTCTCCTCCCTACTCTTTTTCCAAAATATATAACAAATCAATGCGGCAATACAAAGTATGAATGCACAAACGACAAGAATCAAAACGAACCGGAACCTGCCTCTTTCTTCCGCCTGCTGCAATTCGAGTTCCTGTTTCTCTATGGCCGCCCGGCTTTCCATACGTCTAATTTCAGCCAAACTGTTTACTTGGTCCAACGAATCTTTATATTGTTCATACTTGTTCAAATAAACATAAGCACTGTCCTCCTGCTGTATGGCAGCAAAACATTCCGACATATTCTTTATGACAGGAACGATGAGGTCGATATTCCGAATATTCATTCTACGGCATGCCTTTCTATAATAATACAAAGCACTATCCGGTCTATGATTATTTTGGTAAAAACGCCCCATAAAACACTCCGACTGAATCAACAGTCTTTTATTCGCAAATTCGGTAGACAATCGATACGCTTCTGAAACATATTTTTTACTCAGAGGTACATCATGTTCAGTCAACAATAACAAAGTATTGATATAGAAAGACGTATCTTCAACACAAACAGGATTTTCCAACAGCTTATAAAGAATTTTTTCGGCCTGCACCTCTTCATTCATCGAATATAAAACGCTCGAAATATTCAACTGGTTTTTTGCCCGATAAACCGGCTTATTCAGTTTCTTATAATAAGAATCTGCTTTCTGCAAATACTCCAACGCCTTAGGATAATCTTTCAGGCGACTCAGTATGTTTCCCATATCGATATAAGCATGAGCCAACATGAACAGATTGTTCGTCCGGGCATAATACTCCGATATTTTCTTTAAATTCTTATAAGCAACATGCGGCTGATTTTTATGCATAATTGTCCATAAATGAAAAACACGCATATAATCATAAACATAACGTATGGAATCTACCTGCTGATAGGCCTCATCAATTAAATGAATTGTAGAATCGGAATTATTCTTTTTAAGCTGCGACCTTGCATCCCAAAATTTAGCTCGCCACAGGTACATCGGTTCTTTATGGTGAGCTCTGGCTATGGTATATAATTCCTGTATCAACGAATCCCGATAATAAATACTATCGGTAGATATAAATTCCAATTCAAGCACATCTGCAATCGAATCGAATGTATTATCGATAGGCTTCCAATACGTCCCTATAACCTCACGCCCCCAAAAGTTAAAGGAATATAACCATAAACAAACGAATAAAAAACCTCTTTTCATGATACAAATATACGAAAAATGCCATCTGTCCACCGATTGTCCATTCTTTTTTTTCGAGAAAAGCAGCATATTAGTTTACATTTGTATATTAAAACTAAAAAATAGTGGTTAATATGAGAAAAGAAAAACTTTTTCATTTATTAGTATTATTAGGATTTACCTTATTATCCATGACCATCTCTGCCCAAACCGACAGTCGTGATGTTTACGGTTGGCTGAGATATGACGATTACAACCAAGACGAATACGGTATTTGTAAATTCAAAACCGATGCGGCCGATGACATTCAACCCGTATGGCCTTACGACCAAGCAAGAGTAGCCTGTGCAGGTGCATTCGCCGAAGGATTCTATTATGTTTATCTATATGAGACCGACGGTTATAATGCCACCCCTTACTCATTCAATCGCATAGATCTTTCCACCGGAGAGTCCACACAGGTCGCAGATTATAGAGGCATGCCATTTTTATTTCAGGATATGACATACGACTATTCGACCCAAACCATGTATGCCATCGGGTATGATGAAAGCGTCTATACAACACTGCTATTGAAAGTAAATCTAACCACCGGAGAAACGACCATTGCAGGAGAGATAGGCGAAAGCAAATATGTAGCCTTAGCCTGTTCTTATGAAGGTCAATTATATGCCATCGATGTAGACTATGGAGATTTATGGAGTATCGATAAATTTACGGGGGCAGCCACAGACATCGGCTATACCGGTGAACGGGTAAGCGAGGATCTTCAATCTATGGAGTTCGATCACGAAACAAATACTCTTTATTGGGCCGGATATAATTTTTGGGGAACGATAAATACCTCTACGGGAGCAGCAGAAGGGATTAGTAAATTAGGGAACTATGCACAAGTCGTAGGACTTTATATACCCTTCAAAAAAACGAATCCTAATGCTCCTGCCGAAATCTCGGATTTACAAATCACACCGGGAGCTAATGGAGAATTATCTGCCGAATTGAGTTGGACAAATCCATCTTTAACTTTCGGAGGGAATAAACTAACCAACTTAACAAAGATAGAAATTTATAGAAACGAACAACTCGTTCACGAAATCACAAACCCGACAATCGGAGAAAAAAGTAATTGGCAAGATACCGGAATACAACAAAATGGATCGGTTGTATATCGAATTACCGCAATCAATAACGAGGGAACAAGCAGCACCACGGCACAAGCAATATTTATAGGACGTGACGTACCGGCAGCTCCTTCCCAACTATCATTGATTGCCCTCGATGAAAACAGAGCAAAGATAACATGGACTACTCCACAAACCGGTGCAAACGGAGGTTGGATAGATGCCTCTGCTCTCACCTATAAAATTACTCGTCTTCCGGATTCTATCGTTGTAGCCGAAACTACGACCGGTAATGAGTATATAGATAATTCCATTACAAAACTAAATATCTATTCTTATCAGATACAAGCCATTACCCCCGATGGCGCAGGTCCAACCGCAACCACGGACAGGCTTGTCATGGGCCCGGCATTAACTGTACCTTACCGATGTAATTTCGCGACAGACGACCAATTCGCTCTCTGGAATGTGATCGACGCCAATAATGACAAATACACATGGAAACGGGAAACGACTCTTGCAGCCGCTTATTATTACTATAATGAAGATGGAGAAACCGGGGGAGACGATTGGTTGGTTTCTTCGCCGATTCATTTGGAAAAAGACAAAATCTATCGCTTAAAGTTTAAATTACAATCCTATGACGTAGGTTATCCCGAAAAGGTCGCCGTACATCTGGGTACAGGAGCTTCTGTCGCTGAACAGACGACCTTACTCGGCGACTACGAAATCGAAAGCAATACATTCGTCGAATATAAAGTCATTCTCCCCGAAAAGTTGGAATCAGGAAATTATCACATTTCTTTCCATTGCCACTCTGAGCCGTACATGTTTATCCTTTATGTAACCGACGTCTTATTAGAAGAAGTCAGCGAAGGGGTCTTATCGGGTGTCGTAACAAACGGACAAACACCTTTGGAGGGCGTGGAAGTAACCATAAAAGACGCTGAAACCAAATGCACTACCGATGAAAAAGGTTTCTATGAATTTAAAGAACTGGAAGCAGGGAACTATACATTGACGTTCAATAAAACAGGTTACCGCTATATCGAACAGAGCGATATAATCGTCGAAATGGGAGATACTGCGAAAATAAATACGACGTTGGAGGAACTGCCTACTTATTCCGTAAGCGGTAAAATAGTAAACAGTAAAAACGAACCTATCAGTCATGCGAAAGTATCGATAACCGGATATACCGATTACTCGACAGAATCCGGTTCCGACGGTACATTTATATTCCCACAAGTATATCAATCCAACCTATACGCACTAACCATCGAACGTTACGGGTTAAGCAACGATACACTGACTCTGAACGTAGAAAATAGTAATATCGTTTTAGATGACATCATACTAAAAGACAAGCCTCTTCCACCCTATTCATTGCAAGCTGAAATTCAGGGAGAACAGGTAAAATTAGAGTGGAAAGAACCTATGGATACCCGTTTATTCCGTCACGATAACGGGATACATGGTGGAAGACTCGGAACAACAGGATCGACAGTAAAAAGCGTATATGGTTCGGTATTCAGAACACCGACCAAGCTAACCGGAATGACATGGTTCACAGAAAACTACCTTACCACACATCACACGGTCAATATTTTTGTGTTCGATTTAGATACCGAAGGAGAGCCCACTTCGACCATCTTATACTCTCAAACGAATGTTCCCAACAAAGATATGGAATGGAGCAGTTTTGAATTCCCGGAACCGATAAATGCACCGAATGGATACATGTTGGCACTCAGCTATGAAGGCCACGTCGGATTAGGACTCGATACAGGCGAAGGTCCCGACTATCCGTTTACCGAAAAAACAAATTGTTTCTCAGAGGATTACACGACCGGAAAGTTCACTTATACGGAAGAACACGATATCAAACGTTCTCTGATGATTCGCGGTATCGGTATTCTGATCGGTGAAGACGAATTACCGCCTGCCACGACAGATAAAAAATACCAAGTATGGAGACTAACCGCCGAACAGAAAGACACTCCGGAACAATGGGAATTATTAACCGCCGAAACAGTAGAGGCATATTCTTATACCGATACAAATTGGAGTTCCTTGAAACAAGGATTTTATCATTATGCAGTCAAAACCGTTTACAATAATGGAGAAATCGTTTCGCCGGCAGCATTCACGCAAACGTTAACGAAAGATATGTACACTCGGGTCACCCTCAATATAAAAACGAACACTCCTACCAACGAAGCGAAAGGAGCCCAAGTAGTTCTGACAAATATTGATGGAAACAGCGAACATATATACACCGGTACAACCGATGCTTCGGGTAAAATCGTCTTCTCCAATATATGGAAAGGGACTTACGATATAAACATTTCATTAAAAGGATTCAATAACTACACAGCTGAATCCGAAGACTTTTCCACTGAAAACAGTTACGAAAAATCTGGCTACGTATTACAAGAATATATCGTCAATCCGTTCAATCTCGAAGTGGTGAAAACCGACAACGAACAGGAGCGTATGTTCAAATGGAACGTGGCGGAACATCTTTTCGACGATTTTGAAACTCATACCGATTTTGTCATCAACTCGGCAGGAAACATAGGCTGGACTTATATCGACGGTGACGGTCAAGAAACTTATGGAATCGACGACGTAGACTACATCAATGCGACTCTTCCGAAAGCCTATATGATCTTTAACCCATACGCTACCGACCCCAACATCGCTCTTTTCGATCCTAATATCAGACCTCGTAGCGGAGAAAAATACTTAGCTTCATTCCCTGCACGTCCGGGTGCGAACAATGACTTTATCATTTCTCCCGAACTGAACTTCAATCGAAACTTTATATTGAAGTTTTATGCCAAGAGTTATACGGAAGATTATGGTAAAGAGTTGATGAACGTAGGATATTCGGTCACCGGTAATGACGCAACCGATTTCATCTGGCTGAACGGAGAAAAACCGATAGAAGTTCCGATGGGAAATTGGACGGAATATAAATATACCATTCCTGCCGAAGCCAAATATATAACGATTAACTGCGTCTCCAATAATATTTTCGTCTTTATGGTCGACGATATATTCATCGGAGTAGAGTTACCAGAAGGAGTCGATTTAAACAACATGAAAGAAAATATCTCTTTCGAAGTCTATTTAGATGGTGAAAAAATCAACACGACCCAACAGAGCAATTATCTGTTCTCCGGTCTGAATAAAGGTAAACATAAAGCAGGTGTGAAAGCTGTCTTTTCTTCGGTAACGACCCCTATGACAGAAATAGAGTTTGATGTGGAAGAAGGCAGCGGAATAGAAGAAAACCAATTAAACGGCAGAACGATTCACCCCAATCCGGCAAAAGAGACAGTAACAGTTTCCGGTGAATATGACTACTTGTCCATATTCGATATATCCGGGAATGAAAAGTCTCGTTATTCTTATGGAGAAACAATAAACGTACGGAACCTGCCATCGGGTATCTACATCGTCAGAATCGTTTCCGGCAGCCAAACAGAGGTGACCAAATTGGTCGTGACTAAATAATAATTTTCTAATTATATTTCGAAGAATCCCGATACATAACGATGTATCGGGATTTTTTTACTACGTTCGATATCATTCATCATTAATCGTCAAAAACTTATTTCACTTCTTATCAAATGTAAAGTAAAAATAGGCGGGACTGGAATAACTTTGCACCGTTTTCAAATTAACCTCTCGATTTTATGACGAACTGGATTATTTTGATTGTAGCAGGATTCTTCGAATCGTGTTTCGCTTTTTGCTTAGGAAAAATGAAAGGAGTTGTAGGCCTCGAATATTACTTTTGGGGCATAGGTTTTCTAGCTTGTCTGGCTCTAAGTATGATACTTCTGGCCAAAGCCATACAGACAATTCCTATCGGCACGGCCTACCCTGTATGGACAGGAATCGGCGCTGTCGGTACGGTGATAGTAGGCATCGTCTTTTTCCATGAACCTGCAACTTTCGGTCGACTGTTTTTCGTTACGACATTAATTGCATCAATCATAGGTCTGAAAATGGTTTAATTAGAAATAAATAGTAATATATGTTCAAAGAGATAATGGCTGCCACCGAACACAACAACCTTAAACCGATACAGACGAAAAATAAATGAGAAATAAACTACAACCGTGTTCTTTACTATTCTCCGAGCTGTCGTTTTATCCACTCCATCACCACAGCCACGGCATAATGTTGTTCCTCATCGGTCAATTCTCGACCGGCCGGTATACGATGCCATTTTTCGAAACAACCTCGGCAACAACACCCGGTGGCATGTTGAGCTATAAACACGGGATGCCCGCGCATGGGAGTTTGTTTACCATCGTTGGGAATCACGGCCGGAGCCAATCGTTTACGAATAAAATCGGCGGCATGACGGGCAATCGTATCCTCTCCTTTTTCTTTCAGATACACTATTTCCTTAGTAGTTAAACGAAATTTGCTGCGGAACCGGGACTGTGAAAGTCGTTCGAAAAGGTCTCCCCAATCATAGGTATTGGGTAAAGCCTCTGTTTTTTCGACAGAAGTCGATTCAGGGAATAATTCACCGCAGAAAAAATCGCTTCCTTTAACCTTCTTCATGAGACAAAAACAACAGAGGTTGACCTACAAAATCATCTCCATTCCTACTTTTTGAGGTTTTAAACCACATTTTTCATAAAACGTCATAGCCGATTCGTTGCAACACCACACATTTAAAGTGACATTGTAACACCCTTGTTCCTTAGCCAACCGAACCACCGCATCATAAATCACTTTACCCACACCATTGCCCCGTTGGCCTTCATCGACACACAAATCGTCGATATACAGAGTCTTTATATCCGTGAGGATATGACTATCCCGATGTTGCTGAAAAATACAAAACGCATATCCCAAGACTCTATCTTTATCATCTGCCGCTACCAAAACCGGGGTATCACAATCGGACATAATTTTTCTTAATTCTTCATCTGTATATTTTTTCTTCCCGGATTTAAATAAATCGGGGCGTCCTCGATGATGAATACTATTCACTTGAACCAAAAGTTTGTTTATCTGCTCTATATCCTTTTCTTCTGCAAACCTTATTATCATTGTGCTTATACTCTTTTTCATTACGAAGATACTGATTCTTGAATATAAAAAGAAATGTCACCACCCCCAAAAATCTATCTTTCCCCAATCTCACGGCACATATCACTCTGCGGAACAATCATCGAAGAATCAACAAAAAGGATATATTTCACTAATAATCAAAACAATACAAATAAAAATTCATAAATATCAATCAAAATAAATACCCAAGAGTAAAGTATAATATATAGATTTTATCGAAAAACGATAATTATTTATTGATTTTCTTTTTGAATTAAAATTTTATATGTATGTTTGCACCATATTAAGAATGAAAGATAAACCGGTTACAATCCTTTTTATTCACAAAAAATCTATCTTTGTAAAAATAGAATGAAACAAACAATAAATAAAAACAAGGAACAATGAAAAAATTTTTCACCACGACATTCGCCTGCGTATTGGGCGTAATGATTGCAGGAATATTATTAACCTTATTGTCCATCGCCGCATTAACCGGAATGGCGGTTTCGACAGAAACCGAATACACAGCGAAACCAAACACTATCATGAAATTGGATTTAGGTATCGTTACCGACCGTAGCCAAGAAGATTTCATGAGCGTTTTGTTTGGGAATCAACAAAAAACAGACGGTCTTGACAACATCATTAAAGCTATAAAAACGGCCAAGACAAACCCGAACATTGCCGGCATATACATCGATGCTAACGGCTCTTCCCTCGGTGTTGCCACTCTCGACCGCATACACCGGGCTCTGAAAGATTTCAAAGAGAGCGATAAATTCATCTATGCTTATGCCGACGACTACACACAACGCGAATATCTACTGAGTGCGATAGCCGACAGTGTCGTTCTAAATCCGGTAGGAGCTATCGATTTCAGAGGGCTGGCAAGTCAAATAATGTTTGTAAAAGGGCTTTACGATAAATTGGGTATCGAAGTCCAAGTCCTAAAAGTAGGAACATACAAATCGGCGGTAGAACCTTATATCAACACGCAAATGAGTGAAGCGAACCGCGAGCAGACGATGGCCTACATGACTCCTATTTGGAATCATCTTCTCGAACAACTTTCGCAAGACCGAGACATATCGGTGGACCAGCTGAACAATCTGGCCGACACTCTATTGGTGACAGTCGATGCCAAAGAATTAATTGCCAAAGGATTGGTCGATACGTTAATGTACCGTCCTCAAATGAACGAATTTCTGAAAGCCAAAGTGGGAATAGATAAAGACGATGATTTAATCTTCGCATCAATCAACGAAGTAGCATCGATCAAGCAAGCCCCAAATAAAGCCAAAGACGAAATTGCTATCGTCTATGCCGAGGGAGGCATCGATATGGGTGAAACCAACGGAGTGAACACCGCCAAGCTGGTCGAAGATTTAACCAAAATACAAAACGATAAAAACGTAAAAGCAGTTGTTCTCCGGGTTAATTCTCCGGGTGGAAGTGCTTATGGTTCGGAACAAGTATGGGCTGCTATCGAAGCTATTAAAGCTGCCGGAAAACCAGTAGCCGTATCGATGGGCGATGTCGCTGCATCGGGTGGATATTACATCTCTTGCAATGCCGACCGTATCTTTGCAAATCCCACTACATTGACAGGCTCGATCGGCATTTATGGCCTAATCCCTAACTATAAAGGTTTATTGACTGGTAAATTAGGCCTTACATTCGACGGCGTACAAACCAATAAATATGGTAATTTCCCCTCGGTAAGCCGGGCTATGACAACCGATGAACATCGGCAAATGCAACAATACATCGAACGAGGCTACGAATTATTCACCACTCGTTGCGCCGAAGGCCGTGGCATGAGCATCGAGGCGATCAAAAAAATCGCCGAAGGTCGTGTGTGGGACGGTGCAACAGCCCTCGAAATAGGTCTGGTCGATGAATTGGGAGATTTGGATGCTGCTATCGAATGGGTTGCTCAAAAAGCCAAACTCGACAAATATAAAACAAGTGCTTATCCAAAACAAAAAACGGCTATGGAACAATTAATGGACGAGCTGGGAATGAATGTTCGCTCAAAAATAGCCGCTTCTTATTTAGGTGAAAATTATAAATATTTCAAAGCGTTGGAGCAATGTCAAAATATAGATCCCGTACAATACCGTATGGAAGACATTGAGCTCTACTAAGTCTTATGTACGGAAAATCGATTAAGATAAACCATTGGCTCATTCCGGTCAGTTGGCTATATGGACTCGGAGTAGAGATTAGAAACAAACTCTTCGACTGGGGCATTCTCCCGGCCGAAGAGTTTGACATACCCGTCATATCAGTAGGCAACCTTGCCGTAGGAGGAACAGGCAAAACGCCCCACATCGAATACCTGATCGAATTACTCGGTCATAAATATCATATTGCCGTACTCAGCAGAGGATACAAACGGAAAAGCAGAGGATTCATATTGGCCGATGACAAGTCTACCGCCCGTGAAATAGGAGACGAACCTTACCAGATAAAAAGAAAATACCCCAATATAACCGTCGCGGTAGATGCCAATCGCCGTCGAGGTATCAAACAATTAAAAAAACAAATACCCGACATCGATGTGATTCTACTCGACGATGCTTTCCAACATCGCTATGTTACGCCGTTGTCCTCGATAGTACTGACCGACTACAATAGAGCTTTACATCTCGACAAACTATTACCGGCGGGACGGTTACGTGAATCTCGACACGAATTGTCGAGAGCCAATATGGTCATCGTAACCAAGTGTCCAATAGATATGAAACCTATTGAATATAATATTATATCTCGTTGGTTACACCTGTTTCCCTACCAAAATCTATATTTCTCCACTCTTTCTTACGGTCATCTGCAAGCAGTATTCCCCGATACTGCCATAGGAGAAATATCGCTAAAAGATATATCAAGAAAAGACGGATTGATGGTAGTAACCGGAATCGCCAACCCGGCTCCCATGCTGCAATACATCTCTCATTTTCACGACCTGCGAGAAAAGTTACTTTATCCCGATCATCATAACTTTACTTCGAACGATCTGAACGATATAACGACACGTTTTTTGGCTTTGAAAGGAGAGAAAAAATACATCATCACCACAGAAAAAGATGCAGCGAGACTACGATCGGTCCCATTCGATGACGCAATAAAAAAAGCGCTCTATTTTCTTCCGATACATGTTCGTTTCATGCAACATACCGGAACATCATTCGATGAAAAAATTTCAGACATAATCTATAAGAACCGCAGATCGAAACAAGTGAAAAAATAACTTCGAAGCCGTATCGAGTTTTTTATGCCAGATTAAGATCATAGCACAAAATATCTATCTACAAAAATTAAAACAGTTTCTTAAAACTCCACGGTAATTCCCAATGTCGGCAGAATCACTCCGCTTTGTTGGGCGATGTATTTCATGCGATACCGTTCTGTCCCGTCATTATCCACATATTTTTCGCCCGTGCTTATCAATACCGGAGGATTATCGTATTTAAAATTCAGCACATTCTGTAAATCTACATAAAATCCCAACATCACACCTTTGAAATAAAACGACTTATCTACTCTGATATCAGCCTCATAGAAAGTCTTCAAACGTCCCGTATTATACCGGTCATAATCATAATAAGGTCTAGCCGTGGCATCCCACGCCGGAACAAGAGACGAAGTATACTCATCATAAGGAGTATATGGAGCCCCTCCCATCAACCTGAATTTCAATCCTATATCCCAATTTTTAGGTAGCTTATACGTCCCGGACAAAGTAAAAAGATGACGATAATCCCATGCCGACGGTATATAAATCCCGGTGGCCGGATCCTCGAACTGACTGCGATACCATGTATAAGAAGCCAATGCCGTAAACCGCCCCATACCAAACCAACGGAGCATCACTTCCAAACCATAGGCTCTGCCTCGCGCAGTCGAGCTTGCCGCCTCATTACCCGACACACCATAGTCCGTCCCCTTACAGGCCAATGGAATACTATCCCTTAGAGACAACGGTGAATGAGTATATTTTTTATAAAACCCTTCAACCGTCAAACGTGCCCACTTGTTGATATAATACTCCACTCCAACGACAGCTTGGTCGGAACAAACATATTTCAATCTCGATTTATTTATCAAAACATTATCCTCTTGATACCCCATTGTCGTATATGCCGGTAGCTGATAAAACCGGCCTATGCTACCATTCAAAAAGAAATTCCCTATCACATTATACGAAAGCGACAATCGGGGAGAAAATTGCTTGAAAGGATTATCCGTCAAAGAAGAATAATTACAAGCATCGAGACGAAATCCAAATGAAGCCGAAAAACGATCGTCGGCCGACTTATATCCAGAAGTTACGAAGATACCCCATTTAAACAGACCCAAATCCGTTTTATATCTTATTTCCTTAGGGATATCGGTAAATGCACGTTGAAACGTATTATTCCTATAAACAGCATAATCGACATTAAATCCAGCAGTCAAATCAAACAGCCCCACCAATGACCTGTTCTCGAACCTCAAATGATTTTCAATCTCGTCCGATTTAAGCCTCAAAGTCAGATTATCGGTAGAAGATTCATCATTATCCCTATACTTAATATTACTGTTATTCATAAAACTACGGCTCAACACGACCGTCTGTGTATGATTGCCCGAATAATGCTTATAGACTGCACCCAGAGTATAGGTATTCTGTTTAATGGTAGGCAAATAGTTCAACAGATATTGTTTCGATTCATCTTCGGGATCCGTTTCCGTGTTCAACTTCATATCGTCTATCGCGCCCAATCCCAAAACCGTAAGCTCATGTTCCTGTGAAAAACGGGTCTTTACCTTGAACTGAGCGTCGGTATAACGGGGCAAAAACGGCATATCGAGCAAGGAAAACAGTAGTTGCAAATAAGACTGCCTTACTGAAACGATATAAGTCGTTTTATTCCCAATATGTCCTTTCGAGGTCAAAGCCAACTCCGAAGCTCCGACGGTTCCTTTAAAAGTATATTTATCGGGAGTACCATCGAGCAGTTTAAAATCGAATACAGAACTTAAAGCATTTCCTCGACTTACAGGAAAAGCCCCCGTATAGAAATTGACCTCACGGATAAGATCGGCATCGATAATCCCAACCGGTCCTCCCGATGCCCCTTGTGTGCTGAAATGGTTGATATTAGGTATCTCTACCCCGTCTAAGAAAAACTTATTTTCCGAAGGACCTCCACCCCTTATCATCAAATCATTCCTGTACCCATTTCCCACAGCCGAAGCCACACCGGGAAAAGAATTTACGACCTTCGAAATATCCCGGTTTGCACCCGGACTTTTTTCTATCTCCTGCACACCGATAACCCTCATAGCGATAGGGCTCTCTATCGAATTTCTAAACGGAGCAGCCACAACGCTTACCTCGCTTAAAGCCACCTGCGATTCTTCCAACGCTATATCAAGCGTATAATCATAAGACGATATACGAAACTCAGGAGAGACATAAGTTTTATATCCGACAGAAGAAACCTGTATGCGGTACATTCCCGGAGATAAATTTCCAATGAAATAATTACCCAAAGAATCGGTCATCGTCCCCATCGGAGTATTCCAAATACCCACACTGACAAAGGGCAATCCCTCACCCGTCGCATGAGACGTCACTACTCCTTTTACAGAATACGTTTGAGCTCCATAAGCCGAAATAAATACAAAAAAGAGAAAGACAAAAAGTGTATGCAACCGCAACATAAACAATCCTTTTTTAAGAGTACAAAGATAAATATATTTTTGTTCTCGATTCAAAAAAGAAAATAACCGATTACGTACGTTCAAAAAATTATCCGTATAAATGAAAAACAATAGTACCATGAAAAATTTATCAAATTTCAATCTGCTGATTATCATTTTATTATTCTCGTCTTGCCGACAACAGCCCTTTACAGGAACAGTCCACATAATCCCCTACCCCAACCAAATCGCCATCGGAACTCAATATAGGCCGATAGGGAAAAACTTATCGATTTACCTATCTCCCGAAAGTGGAATGGACAAAGATTATATCGAAGACCTCTTGTCCGATACCGGTGTCAAATGTAAGTTTACTAATTTTAAATGGATAGCCGATTTAACGTTCGACATAGAACCCGATACAATCGGCCTAGAAGGCTATCGGCTCGTATCCAACGACTATGGAACAAAAATTACGGCCTCCAATACAAAAGGTCTATTCTATGGATTACAGACATTCAGACAACTAATAACATCTCAAAACAATACGCTTGTTATTCCGTTCGTCGAAATAGCCGATAGCCCTAAATTTCTCTGGCGGGCCCTCATGCTGGACGAAGGCCGTTATTTCAAAGGAAAAAAAGAAGTTAAAAAGCTATTGGACGAAATGGCTCGTCTCAAAATGAATACGTTTCATTGGCATTTGACCGACGATCAAGGGTGGCGAATCGAGATAAAAAAATATCCGTTACTGACCAAAATCGGAGGGAAACGAGATTCTACCCAAATAGGGAATTGGAACAGTAACATTTACGATGGAAAAGTACACGAGGGATTTTATACACAAGAAGAAATCAAAGAAATAATAGACTATGCAGCCAAGCGACAAATAACTATCGTTCCCGAAATCGAAATGCCGGGGCATGCTTCTGCGGCTATTGCAGCTTATCCCCAGTTAGGAACAGAAAAACAATCTATCAAGGTTCCTACACGCTTCGGAGTACAATACCATGCTTATAACGTCGCCGACCCCAAAGTCATACAATTTATAAAAGATGTTTTAGACGAAGTATGTAACCTTTTCCCCTCGGAAACAATTCACATCGGAGGAGACGAAGTCAAATACGACCAATGGAAAAAATCGGCACAGGTACGTAATTTCATGAAAGAACAGAATATAAAAACACCTGCCGATCTCCAAATATGGTTCACAAATACCATTTCCCATTACCTGGAAAACAAAAAAAAGCACATGATGGGCTGGAATGAAATTACCGGAGTTAAAATACACGATTACACCGATTTTGAGGATGCAGCCTCCGGAGCATCGCTTGCAGAAGGAACCATCGTACATTTTTGGAGAGGAGACCCTTCTTTGATCAAACAAACAGTCAAAAAAGGATACCAAGTGGTTAACTCCTATCACGAATATACCTACCTCGATTATGACACGGCATACACTTCTCTCGAAAAAGCATACCATTTCGATCCTTTGGTGGGTATCACCGGAAAAGAAACGGATTTAATTATCGGAATAGGAGCCCAAATGTGGGGAGAATGGATACCTACCCCTTCGGACATGTACCGTAAATTATATCCTCGTATAGCGGCTTTTGCCGAATGTGGCTGGACCTCACCTTCAAATAAATCATGGAAACGTTTTAATCAAGCGGCCTACAAAGAAAATCTCCGTTGGAAACAATTATACCAATAAATATTAATATTTATTCTAAAAAATCTACATAGGTAATTATTGATTTATCTATGTAGATTTTTAGAATTATAAAACTTCATTCTTTTCATTCCTTAAATATTGTTTTTCTATCATTTTTTACCGTAATTTGATGCCGATAAAACAAGCTGCTCCTCGACAGCATCACTTTATGCAAATCACCAGTCAACAAATAGAAGAGATACGTGCAGGCAAAATCAAAACATTCGAGATTTTGTTCAACGCATATTATCCTCGGGTTAAAAGCTTTGCATTCGGTATGATAAAAGATCAATACGAAGCCGAGGAAATAGCACAAAATGTATTCTTAAAGTTGTGGTCCAATCGGGAAAAACTCTCGTCCGACAACACTTTGAGCAGTTACATATTCACCATCGTGCAAAATGAAGTTTACGATTTTTTTCGAGAAAAACACTATTCGCTCGGATACCAAGAAAAAATGTTGTCTACTCCACAAAATTTACAGTACGAAATCGATTCGGAATATAACATCAAAGAAATAAAATCCATTGTCAATCGTACGTTGCAAAACATGCCTCCGCAACGAAGGACAATATACCAAATGAGCCGAGAACAATTCTTAAGCAATGACGAAATCGCCAAAACCCTCGGTTTATCCAAACGTACGGTAGAAAAACACATCAGCCTCGCATTGGCTACCATTAAAAAAAATTTAGGAGACTTCCTTTTCTGGCTGTTTATATTCTTTATTAAATAAATAGCTGTTATCTCCTATCGTCATTTTCTTTCCGATAAAGATTTATATTAAAATTTTTTCACGGTCGTTACGTGTGTAATTTCCTTCAATCGTATAATATTATATAAGATAAAATTATGCAGAATCCAACTCCAACCAGACAAGAACTATCCAGTTATTTTTTCGACCGGTGCACGCCCGAAATAAGCAATAAGGTCGAACGCTGGTTTTTCAAGAACGGTAACAGTCAAGAAGCCAAAAAGTTATTATTCTCCTTATGGGAAGAATTGGAAGATACTACATCATCTACTTCTCCCGAAGAGATACAAGCCGCTTTCGAGCAATTCAAAGCCCGACTACTGAGCTCCGCACCCCAAGAAAACAAGTCTAAAAAACCAAACTTGTTTCTCTGGATACAACGTATTGCGGCAATCCTCATTCTCCCTCTGATTATATTTTCGGGGTACTTATTCTATCAACACCAAAAAGAAGAAAACATAGTGTGGATAGAAAAAAGTGCCGGATATGGCGACATCAAACATATCACTTTGCCCGATAACACTACTGTATGGTTGAATGCCGGCAGCACTATTATTTACCCCGAAGAGTTCATCGGCCGTTTCCGGCAAATATTCTTTACGGGAGAAGGTCATTTTTCTGTGGCAAAAAATAAAGAAAAACCATTCATCATTAAATCGAACGAAAGCAGTATAGAAGTTTTAGGAACCCAATTCAATTTAAAATCGTACAGCAACGACAACAGAATAGAAGTAGCCCTTCTCGATGGATCGGTAGCGTTCTGTTATCCGAGTACGACAGACCAAGAAATGAAATGTATCCTCTCTCCGGGCGAGCAAGTTTATTACAATCGCACAACCCACAATCTGGAAAAGAAAAATTTTATCCTATCCGACTATTCTTCATGGAAAGATGGAAAATACTATTTCAAAAACGAAACATTGGAAAATATTGCCAAACAGTTAGAGCGGAATTTCGATGTCAACATAATTATCAAAAACGATTCACTCAAACAAATTCCTTATCACATGGCATTTGTCAACAACGAAACTTTAGACGACATTCTATCGGCCATGAATTTAGACGGATATTTAACAATCAAACGAGATGGTAAAATCATAGAAATTTATTGACAATCAAACTAATTTATCATGAAAAGGCACAAAATTCATCACTCCGCCGACATTGTCGGGAGATGCAAGAAAGGCATAATCCCATTTTTATTATGCTTCGTCTTTATGGGATACGGACAAAACATATCTGTCAACTTCCCGAATATAACAGTAGAAAGAGCTTTGGAAATTCTTCGGAATCAAGAAGGGTATTCTTTCTCTGTCAAAACAAATGATGTAAACTTACGACAAAAAGTCAATGCCGATTTGCAAAACCAACCTATCGAAAAGGTCTTGGAAACCATATTCCAAAACCAACCGGTTTCTTTCGAAATAGAAGGTAAAATGGTAAGAATCATTAAAGCCCCTGAAAAAGATTCGAAACAGATAGGAAGCACAGCCGAAAGCAAAAAAATCTCCGGTAGAGTAACCGATAAACAAGGTGAACCACTCATCGGGGTAAGTATCATTGCAAAAGGAGCTAACAAAGGCACGATAACCAATATAGACGGGTATTATTCTTTAATTGTACCCGACAAATCGGTTATACAATTCTCTTATGTAGGCTACGATACCCAAGAACTAAAATTAGGAAAAGGGAATATATTGAACGCCACCCTACAAGAAAAGATAAATGACCTCGACGAAGTGGTCGTTATCGGATATGGCAGTATGAAAAAAAGTGACCTGACAGGAGCTGTTACCTCGGTAAAAACCGAAGACCTTCCGATGGCAGCCAACACATCGATCTCTCACATGTTATCGGGAAAAGCCGCCGGGATAACATCGGTTCAAAACAGCGCACAACCGGGTGGCGGCGTCACTCTACGTATACGAGGCGAAGCATCTACCGGAGCCGGAAACGAACCTTTATACATCATCGACGGATTTCCAGTAGGAGGATCCCAAGTCGAACCGGCAGCAGACAACAGATATAGCGATTTCGGGTCTCGTAATCCTCTGAACTCTATCAACCCCAACGACATCGAATCCATAGAGATTCTAAAAGATGCTTCTTCCACGGCTATTTACGGAGCAAGAGCTGCGAACGGTGTTATCATCATTACGACTAAAAAGGGACGCGAGGGAAAACCCGTTGTCAATTACAGCGCAAACTATGGCGTCCAACAAATTGCCAACAAGACGGAAATGATGACAGCCGAAGAATTCATGACCGAAGCCAACAAATTCGCCAAAGAGCAATGGCTCTATAACAACAGAGTATATCCATACGGAAATACGAACCCATCGTCGATAAAAGACCCCATCGTCTATCCTTATGACGCAAAAGATATAAAAAATGCGGGGAAAGGAACCGACTGGTATGACTTAATTACCAGAGAAGGTATGATTCACCAACACAATTTATCGGTATCTGGCGGAACTTCCAACCTGAAATACATGGCATCATTCAACTTCTTCGATCAAAACGGAGTTGTTAGAAACAGCGACTTCACCCGCTATACCGGACGCCTGAACATCGAACATCAAATAAATAAAATATTCAAATACGGAATCAATGCGACTCAAAGTTATATCAAGTCCTCGAATGTTCCATTGGGAACAGAAGACTTCGAAAACTCAGGATTGATAAACTCGGCTATGTCGTACGACCCGACGACTCCTGTCAGAGACAAAAACGGGGATTATGCACAAAGCGATCGAATGACTACTGTACCCAATCCTGTTTCCATGCTCGAAATAGATGACTATACACAAACTAAAAGATTATTGGTGAACGCTTTTCTTCAAGCAGAAATTATAAAAGGATTGGTTGCAAAAATCAATATAGGATTCGATGACCAAAACGGTGTAAGAAATTCCTACATACCCACTACTACATTATACGGTAAGCAAGAAGGAGGAAAAGCCAGCAAAAGTATGGCACAGCAATTCGACCGCTTGTTAGAAGCAACCGTAAACTATAATTTCAATATTGCAAAAGCGCACAAGTTCAATATTTTAGCAGGATATTCCTATCAAGATTTCAACAATGAAGGATTCTCTGCTGCCAATTCACAATTTTTCACCGATATATTCAAATACAACTCACTGGCTTCCGGAGAAGCAGCCCGCCCCACGGTAGCTTCCAACAAGTCAAAAACTATGTTCATCTCCTACTTCGGTCGAATAAATTATAACTTGTTCGATAAATATCTTTTCACTCTCACTGCTCGTGTCGATGGCTCAAACCGATTCGGTGAAAACAATCGATACGGAATATTCCCGTCGGGAGCATTTGCATGGCGTATCAAACAGGAAGACTTTTTAAAAGACGTCGACTTCCTCTCCGACTTAAAAATGAGAATAAGTTTAGGTCAGACGGGTAACAGTGAAATCGGGAATAACGCCTTTGAATACTATACGGCAGCATGGCAACAATATGTGTTTGGCAATTCGATTAACACCGGAACGGCAAAATCGCAAATCGCCAACCCAGATTTAAAATGGGAAACAACAACCGAATTTAACTTTGGTTTGGATTTCGGATTCTTCAACCAACGGTTAAGTGGTACATTCGAATATTTTAAAAAAGAAGTGAAAGACCTTTTGGGTTACCGCTCGCTAAAATCATTCATGGAAGTATCTACGGTAGCCGCCAACATCGGAAAAACTCAAAGTACCGGTATAGAAATCTCCTTGAAAAGCCGAAATTTTACAGGAGAATTCAAATGGGACACTGAACTTAATTTCACCCGATATGTAGACCGTTGGAAAGAGCGTAATCCCGAAGACGAACTAAGCCCTTGGCAAAAAGCGAATGATCCCATTCGAGCTCACTACGGATACCTATCCGACGGAGTTCTGGGTATAGACGAGACACCTCCCGCTTCCATGCCCAACCTGCTGCCCGGTGAATATAAAATAAAAGACATAAACGGTTATCTCCGAGACGACTTCGGGAACCTTATACCCGATGAAAACGGAAACGTTCAATACACAGATGCCCCGGACGGGATTATCGATGAAGCGGATATCGTATTATTGGGAACATACGATCCGGGCTTCTCAATCGGATTTGGAAATACATTCGAATACAAAGGCTTCGATCTGAATATATTCTTTTACGGCATGTTCGACCGAATCGTCAACAACGCCACGCGTGGAAAATTCTCCATTCCCAATATTCGTTTTATTCTAAACGGACAAAACATGATGAAAGAAATATCCGAACGTTGGTCTAGTGAAAACCCACACAGCAAATATCCGTCTGGATTCGTAAGCCAATACCCGCAGCCATCTGATTATCTGTGGGAAGATGCTTGGTTCATACGTTGTAAAAATATCACTCTGGGTTATACACTTCCTCAAAAATGGATACGGAAAGTATTTTCCAGAGCCCGGATTTTTGCAGATGTTTCAAATCCCTTCGTAATTACACCTTACTCTGGCAATGACCCGGAAACCGATTTCAAAGCCGGTTACCCCAATCAACGTACCTATTCTTTTGGAGTGGACATAACCTTTTAATCCTATATGAATTATGAAAACTAAAAATATATTTTTCTCCTCGCTGTTTCTCATAGCAGCATATTCGTGCTCTTTGGAAAACGAAACTTATGATCAACTTGGCTCCGATAACGTGATGACTACCGAAAACGATGTCAAAGCCGCTGTCACCGGGATATACCACGAACTACGTGGCGGAGGCTGGGATCGCTATAATTGTGCATGGGGTTCTCTACTAACTATGCAAATCGGTTGTACCGATGAATGTGACTGCAACTGGGTATGGGACAAACAACTCGATTTTCTGTGGACTGCCGAAACAACCGATTTAGGACAATTTTATACCGGACTAGTTCCCGCTGTTACTAAAGCAACCTCTCTGCTGGAACGCATGCGAAAAATATCTATATCCGCTCCAATAAAACGCAGATATATGGCCGAAGTCCGATGTCTCAGAGCTATGTGGGCATATGATCTATATGATCTCTACGGAACAGTACCATTAATTACCGATCCAGATATAGCCCTCGATCCTCAAAAAGCCCAATCTTATATGCCAGAACGGCCCTCGATAGAATGGTATGTCAACTTCATAGACACTGAATTAAAAGAAGCAGAAGAAAATTTGAAACCGGCCAGTCTGCTCGCGGCAAGCGAATACGGGAGAATGACCAAAGGTATCGCTCAAATGTATATGTTGAAACTCTATATGCATGAAGCCGGTCAAGAACGCCACTATCGAAACGACGAAGGCAAAGCTATGATGTGGTGGAATCGGGTAGATTCGATTACCGAAGTCATGATAAAAGACGGAGAATACTCCCTACAAAAAGATTACATGTCGATATGGTCTCCTTCGAATCAAAGGAACAGCGAAGTAATTTTCCCGATACCCAATTTCCCCGAAGGCGGTTTAGGAAACTGTTTCCTCGCACATGCATTACCCGCCGATTATGTATCGCAAAACGGAATAGCATTGACTAAATGGGGAGGTTTCCTTGTTCCCTGGGATTTTTACGACACCTATGATCCCAAAGACAAACGGAGAAATGCTTTGTTGGCGACCTATTGGAATGGGAAAAAGATGGTCGACCGCCGTACTGAATACACAGGTAAACCGGGTGCTGTTCCAATGAAATACCAAGAAAATCCTAGCACGACAGGGCAATGGGATGCCAGCGAATACGTAATAAACCGATATGCCGAAGTAATATTGGCCAGAGCCGAAGCTCTGAACGAAATATACGGTCCGACCCAAGAGGCCAAAGACCTCGTTCATGAAATACGGGAACGAGCATTCGATAATTACAAAGGCAGCAAATACGAAAAAGAGATAAATGACATAACCGATAAAAATGCATTCAGAGCACACCTATTAAAAGAAAGAGGTTGGGAGTTTTGTTGGGAAGGCATGCGTCGCCCCGATTTGATTCGTCATGGAGAACTAATATCCAATGCCATTGCTCGTGGCAAGCTTATGGCCGAACCCAAACACATTCTATATGCAATACCACAATCGGTAATTTATGAAAATCCAAATCTTAAAAATAACGAAGGTTTTTAGTTATGAACAAATTAAATTTTAAATATCTGTTTCCTAATTTATTCCTATTTTGTATCTGCATGAATCTTACAGCGTGCAGTGAAAAGAACAGTGGCGGAGACAATCTACAATCGGGAGATGAAATAATCTCGTTCGAACCCGACCTGAATACACTTATCCGCAATCCAGCATCGGGTTGGACTTTATACGACGATGCAAACGACTACGTCGCACAAGCGAATACCTATTGGAATCAACAGGGAGCCGCAGCAGAAAAATATGCTTCTATTTTCTATTGGCGTTCCCGATGGTCTGAGCTCGAACCAGAAGAAGGTAAATATGCATGGGAACATGACGAGAATTTCAAAGCGCTCATTCAAGGCGCCCTTGACCGAGGATTGAAATTGGCATTCAGAGTTTACATCGACGGACAAGACAATATTCATAACGGTACTCCCGACTTCGTAAGAGAGGCCGGAGCCAAAGGTTATGCAGTCCATAAGCTCTGGGACCCTGCAAATGAAAACAACAACTGGACTCCCTATGCCGACGACCCCGTCTTTCAGGAAAAATTCGGGAATTTTATCCGTGCTTTCGCCAAAGAATTCGACAATCCCGAACAAGTAGATTTTATCGACGCTTACAATTTAGGCTGGTGGGGTGAAGGGCATCACGTACAATATTTGAACAACAATAATAAATTCAAAGTGTATCAATGGATTACAGACCTATATGCCGAGAATTTCAAAAATGTTTTGCTTGTCGTGAACTTTGGAACAGAAATAGGATTCGAATATGAAAAACGATTGGCTATCGACAAACACGATTTTTTGACTCGCCGTGACGGAATCGGCAGTTATTGGTTCCAAGATGCAGAAGTCAATATCATCAACTCGCTTTTCCCACAAAAAGCATTCATAGCCGAAGGCTGCTATTGGGGAGGAAATTCCGACAGCTATCAACCGTGGAACACCGATCCGCTTTATGCCGACAAATTCAAATCATGGTCCGACTTTTATACTCAGGCTTATAAAGACGCTATACGAGGACATGCCAATACACTCGATTTGAGAGAGGCTACCGAAACCAGAGGTTGGATAACCCATGCCAAAGATTTGGTAAAAGACTTCATTAGTAACGGTGGATACAGATTAACCCCTATCCAAATAGAATATCCAGCATCGGTACAAATGGGAAATACATTATCCATAAAGCATACATGGCGAAATAGCGGGGTAGGCGTATGTCCCAACAATAACAAAAGATGGAACTATAAATATAAAGTTTCATTTGCCCTACTCGATCCCGAAAGCCATGAAATAAAACAACGGATCACCGATGAAAACGCAGAACCGTCGGCATGGATAAAAGGAACCGATAAAACGTATAAAACCAGCGAATCTTTAACTGTCCCAGCCGGACAATACATATTGGCAGTTGCCATTACAGACGATACCCAAAATCAAAAACCGGGATTGAATCTTGCCGTAAAAAACGGGAAATTCATAAACGACTGGCTACAAATCGGTACTATACAAATCACTAAATAATTCATCAACCCTAAAAACACAATTACAATGAAAAAATCACTTTTTTATTTAGCAGCAACACTACTCATTGCTACGACCTCATGTTCCGAAGACAACAATGACGATGACCCCAAAGGGCAAGAGAGCAACATTACACTATACGCTCCCGACGATTTGGAAGAGTTTGGTCTTTTGTACGAAAATCCCACACGAAAACTGAAATTCGAATGGGAAGGCGATAAAGAAGGGGCTACATACGCTCTTATATTCAGCCTCGATGAAGAGATGAACAACATCGAGAGAATTGATATCGGAACCGAAATGTACACATCTCTCACCCATCAAGACCTCGACGACTTACTCGGTAAACTGGGCGTAGGCGAATACAAAAGAGGTGAATTATATTGGGCGGTCGAAAGTGAAAACGAAGGATCCTTGTCCCGCAGCGAAATTCGCAGCATGAAATTGTTCCGTTTTTATAAACCTTTCATCGATCCTCGTGACAACGAAGAATATCGCGTATGTCGTGTTTTCGATCCCATATCCGAAGATTATGCCGTATGGTTGGCCGACAATTTAAGAGCGACGACCTATTCCGACGGAACTCCTCTTGGAGAAAATGATGTAAAATTCTATACTCCCCAAGAAGGAGAAGACGAATCTTGGACAAAAGTTTTCGGAGGGTATTACACATGGACCGCCACCATGCGGGGCACTCGTGGAGCAGAAGAAGGTGAAAAAATTCAAGGTATAGCGCCCGAAGGTTGGCACATACCGACTAAAACTGAATGGGACTTCTTAATCAATGCTTGCGGTGACCCCACTATGCCCGCCACCATATTAAAAGAAAAAAGCTATTGGGATCCTAATGCCGGAGATGTCGGTATGAACTCTATCGGATTCAATATGGCTGGGACTGGATACATTTGGAGCATACCTGAAAACGATGTAATAGAAGCCTTTGCCAATACCTATTTCTGGACCTCGACAGCCCCCAAAGACGGAGATGTGTACCCGTGGAATCCCGATCCCGTAAACTTCCCCAATCAGGGAGTAACATACGGATTCACACTTAACGATTCAGGAGCCGCCCTTTATCCTTACGACAGGAACAGAGGATATAGTGTCCGCTGCGTATTAGATTAAACTATTGCTATACGTTATTGCCGGATCCTTCGGCAATAACGTATAACATACTTATCCTAACCCCGATAACTGAATATCATGAACATCAAAACCTCAATTGCAATAGGGCTACTCATACTCCTACTTTGTTCTAATTGCACCAACGTCAACAAAACCAACCAACCGGAATCCACCGCAATATTAGCCGAACGCCCACCGATGGGTTGGAACAGCTGGATATGCTTTGGAACTTCTGTAACAGAAGACGAAGTTAAAGCCAATGCCGACTTCATGGCCGAAAATCTGAAAAAATACGGTTGGGAATACATTGTTATCGATGCCGGTTGGTATGCACCCGGCATGGAGACTTTGGAGCAATATGAATCGTCAACGCCACATCAAATCATCGACAAATTCGGACGCCTCATCGTCGATACGGAAAAATTCCCATCTGCAAAAAACGGAGAAGGGTTGAAACCTCTCGCCGATTATCTGCATAGCAGAGGCTTAAAATTGGGTATACACATCATGAGAGGTATTCCCATTCAAGCGGTCGAAGCTAATACTCCCATAAAAGGGACATCATATCGAGCACGAGACATTGTCAATACCGATTCTCGATGCAAATGGTATTTCGGATTTTATGGGATAGACATGAGTAAGCCCGGAGCTCAGGAATACTACGATTCGCTTTTCGAACTTTATGAATCATGGGGAATAGACTATATAAAGGCCGACGATTTACTATCTCCCATTTATGCACACGACGAAATAGAAGCGATAACCAAAGCCGCAAGAAAAAGAAAAAGGCCCTTTGTCCTGAGCCTTTCTCCCGGCCCTGCCCCTGTCGAGAACATAAAACATTTGCAAAACGTAGCCCAACTATGGCGCATTTCCGAAGATTTCTGGGACGACTGGGAGGCTCTGAAAGAACAATTTCCACTTTGTCGGAAATGGCAAAAGTATATTTGTAAAGGGCACTGGCCCGACGCCGATATGCTCCCCATAGGCCCAATGGCACAAAGAGCCATGAGAGGAACTCCCCGAATGAGTAATTTTACACCAGACGAACAATACACGATGCTTACACTATGGGCCATGTTTAGATCCCCTCTGATGATTGGCTGTAATCTACCCGAAATAGACGATTTCACGCTAAACTTGATTACAAATAAAGAGGTACTTGACATCAATCAATATTCCAAAGGAAATAAAGAATTGTTCGATCGAAATGGAATAATCGCTTGGTATGCTCAAAGTGAAGACGAATTGACCCACTATATCGCCATATTTAACACTACCGATAAAGATATAGAATCTTACACCTTTCCACTACAAACCATAAATTATATCGGAGACGGTCACATCACCGATTTGTGGAAAAACGAATCAATGGAAATCAAAAATAACTCCGTCTCGTTTTCTGTTCCTGCGCATGGCGTAAAACTGATTAAACTAACTAAATAGTCTTGTAGGTATGAAATCATCACATTTTTATTATATAATACTATTCTCGTTTTTACTTGCCGCCTGTAAAGACGACGGGCCGGGTGAAAAAGAAAATTCGGACAACGACGTTCCCTCCGTAGCGACCAATACTTGGCTATTAAACAGTCTGGATAACATAGAAAATTATTCCAACTCGGATCCAGAAAACCGATACGATATAAATATGGTTCGTAACGAATACGAAAGTGTACAGCTCGTTATACAAACCGATAGTAAAAAAAGTCTGAAAATAGAACGTATCGGCAACAACGATGCCATTGAATTTCAATGTCGGAAACTGGAAGCTTTCAACGGGAAATACGATGTTCTGATTCCTTGCGATAACGAAATAGAACCCGACGACAAAGTAGTGCGAGCTTGGCTCACTTTTAAAGTCAAGTCCGAAGCCGAGGCTAAACGACATAAAGAAATCATACGATTCAAAACCGATGACAAAGAATATGCCGTAGCTATATCGATTAATGTCGTTAACGCCTCTTTGCCAGAAACTCCATCTATTGCCTCGGTATTCGGAATCAACCCTCAAAATTTCATATTCACCGGTCTATCGGAAGAACAAAAAATAGAAAAGCGCAAAGCAGCTTCGGATCTTTTATTGGAATATCGCATATCACCCTACTTTTCCACATGGCTGAGCGGAACGATGAAAACCGAATGTTTCTCCTCGCCATACGCATGGAATGACGATCGCACCTGGGAATACTTAGCAGACAAACGTTTTAACCGTATTGCCTTGCCATCGCATGGGTTATCCGACGGTGAGTTAGAGATGATGCTGAATAAAGCTCGCGAAACCGGATTGCTAAACAAAGCATTTTTCTATGTATGGGACGAACCTACAAAGACCGATGAATATGAACAGATCAAAACTCTTTCGGATCGCATTCATCGATATGCACCGGAAGCCAAAGTGCTCACTACATTCTATTGCGGCCCTACCGACGGAGAACACAAAGACGATTTATTCGCCGTATTCGACATTCTAAATGGAGCGACATCTATTTATTGTACTGGCGTATGGGCGTTGCAGGATAATGAAAATCGCTCGGAGCAATGCAAAGCCAAATTAAAATCAGGACAAGAATGGTGGAGCTACGTGTGCATGTCCAACACTCCGGGGCTTGCCTCAAATTCTACCGCTATCGGTAACAGGGCGACCATGTGGCGTAATTATAAAGAACAAAATTCCGGATTCCTATATTGGGTCGTCAACGGATTCGCCAGCGTTTATCCCCTCAGACCTCGCCCTGAACTGCCCGAAGGAGACGGGATACTCATCTATCCCGGCGAATCGTTCGGCACAAACAAAATTTGTACCTCTGTCCGGTTGGAACGATGGCGCGATGGAGCCGAAGATTACGATATGTTGGTCTTGTACGAAAAAAAACTCGGGCGATCGGCCGCCTTATCTCTTCTCAACAACGTTTATAAGAGTCCCTCGAATTACACAGATCAAAGCAAATACGCATTGGCTCTACGTAAAAATTTAATTGAAAACATCACAGAATAAATATTTCGATATGCAACATCACCTTTTCTATCGGCTTCTCATCATAAGCTGTACATTCTTTTTAATCTCTTGTCAACAAACAATCGAATGTTACCTTATACCTTCGACCGAAAAAGCATCTGATTTTTATAAAGTTCAACCTCGAAATTCCGGCACGTTATTCCTCGCTAAAAATGAAGCGGAACATATCCAAATCGTTTTCAAAGGCTGTCCGGGAGAGACCTATAAAATAGGTCGAAACGAAAATGCCGACAATTCTATCCGATATAGTTGTCGGCAAATCAAATCGGTATATGGATTCGACGATGCCTTAGTCCCCATAGATGGAGAACAAGTTACTTTAAACGACTCTATCGCTAAACTATGGATTACATTCCGTACGGCCGAGTCGACCCGACCGGGGAAATACGAAGAACAAATTTCGATCGATGGTAACGGAAAACGGCAAAAAATAAAAATCGATCTGCAAGTGTACGACACGACATTACCCTCGACACCTTCGCTACCAGCAGCATTCGGTATCATAGAAAAGAATCTCATCGACTCGGCTTCGAAAGAACAAACTTTGCAAAACAAACTGGAATGGGCAGAATTATGCCTTGATTATCGCATGAACCCCTATTTCTCCACATGGTTGGCCAACAGCATGAAACATGAAGCATCTTCATCTCCGTGGAAATGGAACGACAAGCGAACGGTTCCTTTCCTATCGGACAAACGATTCAATCGGTTCGCTGTCCCCTACCACTCTCTGTCACACAACGAATTGGACAGCTTATTACAGCAATTAAAACAAACCGATTTACTCGATAAATCCTACTTCTACTTATGGGACGAACCTACTTATATGAAAGAGTATCACCTCATCGGTCAATATTCCCAAGAAATACACAAGCTCATGCCCGAAGCAAAAGTCCTCACGACCTTTTACTGCGGACCGAAAGACGGGAAATACAAAGACCGGTTGTTTTCCGTATTCGACCTTTGGCGAGGAGACACTCAAATTTTCAGTATGAGCGCTTGGGCTTTACAAGCGAACGAAGCCAACGCAGACACATGCCGTTCTCTTCTCCGAGGCAATGAAGAATGGTGGACTTATGTCTGCATGGGACCCGGAGAAGAGCAGCCCAATCTATTGCTCACGATGGACGGATACCAGCATCGAGCTGTATTATGGCGCAGCTGGAAAGAGCGTACCACCGGATTCCTATATTGGGCAGTCAATGCCTATGCCGAATCCGACACATTGGCTTTTCGCAAAGACCTCCCCGAGGGCGACGGTGTGCTGATTTACCCCGGCCAATATTTCAACAGCACAAGCCCCGTAGTATCGATACGAATGGAACGTTGGAGAGACAGTATGGAAGACTATGAATACCTTGCCAAGCTCGAAAAGAAAATAGGAAGAGCCAAAAGCGAAACCCTTTTCCAATCTATATACCAATCGCCCGAAAAATACTCGAAAAACAATGCAGAAATAGAAAAATTCAGAAAATCCATTTTAGAAATTCTCAGTAAATAATTCTTTAATCATTTAAATTTCAAATCTATGAAAACAATTACTTCATTCAAAATCGCAGGTTTAATAACAGCTTGTCTTTTTGCAGCTATGCCTACAAAAGCGGACATCGGAGCTATTTCTTTCAAAACATCGGCTGCCGGTATGAATGCGTTGGAAACAACAATCGGGTCTAATCAAATGACTTTAGAAACATGGTTATATATAGACAATAGTACCGGATTTTTCGCTAGCAATATGCACAACGACAAGGGATTCGCATTAGGATTCGACGGGTGGTTTAAATTTCAGTTGGACGGAGCATCTATATGGATCGATCCTACTTCTTGGAAAGAGAACTGGACTCACATCGCTTGTGTCGCCGACGGAAGTCAGATGATTGTCTATGTTAACGGTGAAGTAGCCGGAACACAGGAGAATACAACAGGATATAATACGGAAGCCGATGGAAAGCCTCTTTTTTTGGGAACTGCTCCGTGGGGCAATCCTTGCAATTGCAAAATGGCAGACTTTCGACTTTGGAGTGTAGCCCGCACAGCAGAAGAAATAAAAAATAATTATCAGAAACAAGTAGAACCGTCCACGACAGGACTGATTAAAAATTTCAATTTCGCAGAAGGTAATGGAGACCACACGGCCAACTTAGCAGAGCCCGAAGGTAATCAAGCATGGTGTATGGGCACTATCGATACCGATTACAGTTGGGAAACAGTAGCGCAGACTCCTACGAATCTACGGACAGAAAATCAAACCGAAAATTCATTCGACATTTTATGGGACGGAACCGACGGTAACACATGGAGTGTCGAATTATCTGCCAATGGACAAGTTGTCGACACGAAAACCAGACTTACCGAAAAGAAGGCCAGTTTCTCTAATCTCGATAAAAAAGATTACACAGTACGTGTAAAGGCACATTCGTTTATGGAAACTGCATTCTCCGATGCTTTCTCGGTCAATCTATCTACCTCCTCGGCCATAACCAATATTCATAAAAATATTTCTATTGTCAGACACAATAACGCAATCCAAATTGACGGCATTCAAACTGGAAAATTGATTTCGATATATACCGATCAAGGCATTTTGAGCCGACAAATTTCAGCCGAACACGAAACAACGGTTCTCAGTATAGAAGGATTCCCTCATGGCATATATTTCATCTCCATAGAAGGATACGATACAACATTTAAAATTGCTCTTTAATAAATTTTCCACAAACTATAAAGGCGGGAACATGCAATGTCTCGCCTTTTCTGTATCTGCTTTTTCGGAACAAAAATATATCCTATCTTTGCACGCATGAGTAAGAATGAGAATATTATGAATAAGGTTCTAATCATCGACGATGAACCACAGATAAGACAGTTATTAGCCCGCATTTTAGGGCTGGAAGGATATGAAGTTTTACAGGCAGGAGACTGTAAAGCGGCAGTAAAACAAATGGAGTATTCTCCCAATGTTGTCTTATGCGATGTATTTCTCCCCGACGGGAATGGTGTAGATTTCATAAAAACAATTAAAAAAATATCGCCCGAATCGGAAATCATTTTATTAACAGCCCACGGAAATATACCCGACGGGGTACAAGCCATAAAAAACGGAGCCTTCGACTACATAACCAAAGGTGACGACAATAACAAAATTATTCCTCTGATTAGTCGGGCTATGGAAAAAGCTCGAACTAACGGAGTAAAAAATCGTCCCGAAAAAGAAACCTTTCAGCAATATTCATTCAATTCTATTCTTGGTCAGTCAAAGCCTTTGTTGGAAGCTATCGCGTTGGCACGAAAAGTGGCATCGACCGATGTACCGGTTCTTTTAACCGGAGAGACCGGTACAGGAAAGGAAGTTTTCGCCCAAGCGATTCACCACGAGAGCAAACGAAATAAAGGAAATTTCGTTGCAATAAATTGTTCGGCATTTAGCAAAGAGCTCTTGGAAAGCGAAATATTCGGACATAAAGCAGGCTCCTTTACCGGAGCCTTGAAAGACAAAAAGGGACTTTTCGAAGAGGCTCACAACGGAACGATATTTTTAGATGAAATCGGAGAAATGGCGATAGAGTTGCAAGCCAAGTTGCTTCGAGTATTAGAAACCGGAGAATATATCAAAATAGGTGAAACCAAACCGACATCTGTAAATGTTCGTATTATTGCAGCAACCAACCGAAACTTGCCGGAAGAAATAAATGCAGGGCATTTCAGGGAGGATTTGTTTTATCGGCTGTCGGTTTTCCAAATACATTTACCACCTTTGAGAGAACGTCCGGGAGATATTAGGCTTCTAACCGAAGCGTTTGTACAATCCCTATCCGAAAAAATGACCCATTCCTCGAAAACGGTTTCCAAAGCATTCATCGACATGCTCGAACAACAAGAATGGAAAGGCAATGTGCGTGAACTCAGAAACGTTATCGAAAGAAGTCTTATTGTTTGTGAAAATGATGAGTTACACCCCGAAGATTTACCCATAGAAATACAAAATGCAGCTTTTAAGGAAAAAAGCTGTAATAATAGTGGTTTCGAATTATCGGCTATGGAAAAACGCCACATCGCCCGAGTACTGGACTATACGAACGGCAATAAAACCGAAGCTGCAAAACTTCTAAAAATAGGACTTACCACTTTATATCGAAAAATAGAAGAATATAAACTCTAATTCTTTTCAAAATAATACACAACCCTACCAAAATGAAAAGGGAGTATCTGTTCGCCAGATGCTCCCTTTTCATTTATAATACTAATTATGAACCAATTAAAATATTCAAAAACAATATTGGCACAACTTTGGCATACCCCAAACCGAAAAAAATAATTTAGTATTCACTTAAAAAAAATGTAACATGGAATTTGACGCATTAGGTTTTGGAGTTTGTATACTCAGTGGAATTGCCTGTTTCTGGCTCTTCTATAAGTGCATAGACTGGTTTGAAAAAATTTAATTAAAAGGAGATTTAACATGTACACTGCATTATTTATTATCAGCGTAATTATGTTCGGGTATCTGATGTATGTATTAGTAAAACCCGAAAAGTTTTAGTCATTTATAAAGATTAAACACAATGAATACAGAGATATTAGGTGTTATTGCACAAATTGTCCTGATGGTCGTACTCGCCTACCCCATCGGGAAATACATTTCAAAGGTTTTCAAAGGTGAGAAAGTTTGGTCGGACTTCATGACTCCCATCGAAAAAATCATGTACAAACTGGGAGGTGTCGATCCAACAGAAGAGATGAACTGGAAACAATTCCTGAAAGCATTGCTCGTGATAAACCTCTTTTGGTTTTTCTGGGGAATGATATTGTTAGTTTCTCAGGGAGTACTGCCCCTAAATCCAGACGGCAATTTAGGACAGTCTGTTCATCAGGCATTCAACACATGTATCAGCTTCCTCGTGAATTGTAACTTACAACATTATAGCGGAGAGAGTGGGCTAAGCTATCTCACCCAGTTATTCGTTATCATGCTGTTCCAATTCATTACCGCTGCAACCGGTATGGCGGCAATGGCAGGTATCATGAAGGCATTGGCCGCTAAAACGACCAAAACAATTGGAAATTTCTGGTACTTCTTAGTAAGGAGCTGTACCCGTGTTTTACTTCCTATTTGCCTCGTTATCGGATTCATACTGATTATAGAAGGGACCCCTATGGGCTTTGACGGAAAGATGGAAGTGACTACAATAGAAGGACAAACACAACATGTATCGCAAGGTCCTACTGCGGCGATAGTTCCCATCAAACAATTAGGTACGAACGGAGGTGGATACTTCGGAGTAAATTCATCGCACCCTCTTGAAAATCCTACCTATCTCACTAATATGATAGAATGTTGGGCCATATTGATTTTACCTATGGCTATGGTATTCGCTTTTGGGTTTTACCTTAAACGAAAGAAATTAGCATACAGTATTTTCGGAGTAATGCTATTTGCTTACTTAGCCGGGGTATGGATAAATGTATCCCAAGAAACAGGTGGCAACCCGCGCATCGACGCAATGGGTATAGCACAAGACAACGGTGCTATGGAAGGAAAAGAAGTCCGACTGGGTTCTGCTGCTACGGCGCTTTGGAGCGTGACAACCACCGTTACTTCCAACGGCTCTGTAAACGGTATGCATGACTCTACCATGCCTCTCTCCGGCATGATCGAAATGCTGAACATGCAAATCAATACATGGTTCGGTGGTGTAGGTGTAGGTTGGATGAACTACTTTACTTTTATCATTATCGCCGTATTTATCAGTGGATTGATGGTTGGTCGTACCCCCGAATTCCTCGGCAAAAAAATAGAAGCTCGAGAAATGAAAATCGCTACGATCGTTGCCTTGTTACACCCATTTGTCATCTTAGTAGGAACCTCATTAGCGGCCTATTTATATGTCCATGCACCTTCCTTTGTCGAAAACGAAGGCGGTTGGTTGAATAACCCGGGATTCCACGGACTAAGCGAAATGCTTTATGAATTTACTTCCTGTGCCGCCAATAATGGTTCCGGTTTCGAGGGATTGGGTGATAATACATGGTTCTGGAACTACTCTTGCGGTATAGTATTGATACTCAGCCGATACCTTCCCATCGTAGGACAAGTTGCCATTGCAGGATTATTAGCCAATAAGAAATATGTACCAGAAAGTGCAGGAACCTTAAAAACCGATACAGTTACTTTCGGTGTCATGACCTTCGCTGTCATCTTTATCGTTGCAGCTCTGTCATTCTTCCCGGTTCAAGCATTAAGTACTATTGCAGAACATTTCAGCTTATAATAACAGAACGATAGATATGAAAAATAATAAATCAGCTTCTTTATTTGAAAAAGAGCAAGTTTTAACGAGCTTAAAACAATCATTCGTTAAATTGAATCCTCGAATCATGGTGAAAAACCCCATCATGTTCACGGTAGAAGTTTGTACAGCCATTATGTTCCTTGTGATGATTTATTCCATCTTTGACAACGCTCAAGGTTCATTCGTGTACAATGCATGGGTTTTTGTTATCTTGTTTATCACACTATTATTCGCCAACTTCGCCGAAGCTATCGCTGAGGCCCGAGGCAAAGCACAGGCTGATAGTTTGAGAAAAACCCGCGAAGAAACTCCGGCAAAACTACTTGTCAATGGACAAATAAAAACGACAAGTAGCTCTCAACTGAAAAAAGGTGATGTATTTATCTGTGAAGCAGGTGATACCATACCAGCCGATGGTGAAATCATAAACGGATTGGCTTCTATCGACGAAAGTGCGATTACCGGAGAAAGTGCTCCTGTAATTCGAGAAGCCGGTGGTGACAAAAGTTCAGTGACCGGTGGAACAAAAGTCCTTTCGGATCGCATCGAAGTGCTTGTCACACAACAACCGGGAGAAAGTTTCTTGGACAAAATGATTGCTCTCGTCGAAGGCGCTTCCAGACAAAAAACTCCTAACGAAATTGCGCTGACAATCCTTTTAGCCGGCTTCACATTGGTATTCCTAATCGTATGTGTAACCCTTAAACCGTTTGCCGACTATACAGGAACTGTTATTACAATAGCATCTTTCTTATCGTTGTTTGTCTGCCTTATCCCGACGACAATCGGAGGTTTGCTTTCAGCTATCGGTATAGCAGGAATGGATAGAGCTCTGAGAGCAAATGTAATTACCAAATCGGGAAAAGCAGTAGAAACGGCCGGAGATATCGATACTCTCCTTTTGGATAAAACAGGAACTATTACAATCGGAAACCGTAAAGCTACCCATTTCTATCCCGCCAACGGTTTGGAAAATCATGCTTTTGCCGAAATTTGTATGATGTCGTCTCTATCCGATGAAACACCCGAAGGTAAATCTATCGTAGAACTGGCTCGTGAATCGGGTTTAAGAGTACACAACTTGAATACAACCGGTAGCAAGCTTATCAAATTCAGTGCCGAAACAAAATGTTCCGGTGTAGATTTAGCAGACGGTACTCGGATTAGAAAAGGGGCAGCAGAAGCTATTCGAAAAATTGCTCAAAACGCAAGCTACGAAATTCCACAAGATTTGGAAAATCGTATCACAGAGATTTCAAAAAATGGGGGAACCCCTCTTGTAGTTAGCGTCAATGAAAAACCTGCCGGTGTCATAGAATTACAAGATGTTATCAAACCGGGAATACAGGAACGGTTCGAACGGTTGCGTAAAATGGGAGTTAAAACAGTCATGGTTACCGGGGATAATCCATTAACGGCCAAATACATTGCAGAAAAAGCCGGTGTAGATGACTTCATCGCAGAAGCCAAACCCGAAGACAAAATGAACTACATCAAGAAAGAACAAAGTGCCGGTAAACTGGTAGCCATGATGGGCGACGGAACCAACGATGCTCCTGCTTTGGCCCAAGCGAATGTTGGTGTAGCTATGAATAGTGGAACTCAGGCAGCCAAAGAAGCTGGAAACATGGTAGACTTGGACAACGATCCGACGAAATTAATCGAAATTGTAGAAATCGGGAAACAATTATTAATGACTCGCGGAACCCTTACCACATTCTCCATCGCCAATGATGTCGCAAAATACTTTGCCATTATTCCGGCTCTATTCATGATAGCCGTACCAGAATTAGCTTCACTGAACATTATGGGATTACATAGCCCCGAAAGTGCTATTCTATCGGCCATTATTTTCAATGCAATCATTATTCCCATATTGATTCCATTGGCTTTAAGAGGTGTTCAATACAAGCCTATCGGAGCTTCGGCTTTACTCCGCCGCAACCTGCTCATTTACGGATTAGGTGGTATAATAGCTCCATTCGTCGGCATTAAACTCATAGATTTAGTAATAGGATTATTCTTTTAATAAAAGCAACAATGAAAAATTTCATAAAATCAATCAGGCTAACATTAGTTTTCTGCCTTTTCTTCTCAGTATTTTATATACTGATATTATGGATATTCGCCCAATTCGCAGGGCCAAACTCTGGAAACGCCGAGGTTGCGACCTTAGATGGGAAAGTAGTGGGTGCAGCCAATGTAGGGCAAGTCTTCACCGAAGACATCTATTTCTGGGGCCGTCCCTCTTGTGCCGGAGATGGATATGATGCCAGTAGTTCTGCCGGTAGCAACAAAGGACCTACGAACGAAGAATACTTGGCAGAAGTAGAAACTCGTATCGACACCTTCTTGGTACACCACCCTTATTTGGAACGTAAAGATGTACCGGCAGAAATGGTCACAGCCAGTGGTTCTGGTCTCGACCCTGACATCACGCCAGAAAGTGCATACGTACAAGTAAAGCGTGTTGCCGCAGCCAGAAATATGGACGAAACTACCGTAAAAGAAATAGTAGACCAAACAATTGAAAAACCATTTTTAGGATTATTCGGAACAGAGAAAGTAAACGTATTAAAATTGAACATTAATTTAGAAAATTATGAAAACAAATAAAAACATTTCAGCAATAGCTACCATGAAAAAGAAACAATTAATCGATAAAGAAGGCGCTAGCCTTATCAGAGCATTGATAATCATTTCGATTATAGGACTCCTTGCCATGTTTACCAATAAAGCATCTGCTCAAGTACGATTCAATGTACAAGGAGATTTAGTTAGCTCCTATGTGTGGAGAGGTATGTATCAAACAGGTGCCAGTATTCAACCGACGTTGAGTTTCAGTGTTGAAAACCTATCGTTGACGGCATGGGGATCCACCGACTTCGATGGTTACCGGAATGGTAATATTCCCTCTGCGAATAAAGAACTTGACTTGACTCTGGCTTATACCTTCCCCAAATTGGGACTAACAGTTTCAGTTGCCGATATGTGGTGGGCCGGACAGGGAGCTGGAAAATATTTCGATTTCAATAACAAGACGACAGCTCATCATTTCGAAGCAAGTCTTGCTTATGTACTTCCGGTAGAAAAATTTCCTCTTTCGATCGCATGGTACACCATGTTTGCCGGTATGGATAAAAATGAAAAAGGCGATAAAAACAACTACTCGTCTTATGTAGAACTCAATTATCCGTTCAGTGTAAAATCGGTCGATCTCAATGTAACATGTGGTATAGTACCTTATAAAGCACCTCAATACTATACCAACGGATTTGCCGTTACTAATGTAGCATTGAAAGGAAGCTACGCAATTAAAATCACAGATTCGTTCTCCCTTCCGATATTTTCACAAGTAATATGGAACCCTCGTATGGAAGATGCTCATATCGTATTCGGAATCACTCTTAAACCATAACAGGGAGAATGGATATAATTGAAAACGAAAAAAATGTACAATATTTTCTCGACTTGATAAAAAAATCGAGGAGAGGTAAGTTTAAACTCTACATCGGCATGATTGCCGGTGTAGGGAAATCTTATAGAATGCTACAAGAAGCCCACGAACTCTTAGAAAACGGCGTAGATGTGAAAGTGGGTTTCATAGAGACACACGGACGTACCGGTACAGAAGCTATCCTACAAGGGATTCCCGTTATCCCAAGAAAAAAAATTTTCTACAAAGGGAAAGAATTGGAAGAGATGGATTTGGATGCTATCCTTCAAATGCGTCCCGAATTGGTTATTGTTGATGAATTGGCTCATACCAACGTCGAAGGTAGTCGGAATGAAAAGCGATGGCAAGACGTCATGGAGTTACTCGATGCCGGTATCAACGTCATATCGGCAGTAAATATCCAACATATCGAAAGCCTGAACGAAGAGGTGCAGGAAATATCAGGAATCGAAGTTCGAGAACGAATTCCCGATCGTGTTTTGGAAGAGGCCGATGAAGTCGTAAATATAGACCTCACAGCAGAAGAATTGATCGAACGGTTAAAAGCCGGGAAAATATATAGGCCGGAAAAAATAGAATTGGCATTGAATAATTTTTTCAAGGCCGAGAATATTTTACAACTACGAGAACTCGCACTCAAAGAAGTTGCTTTACGGGTCGAAAAAAAAGTAGAAAACGAACTCCCCTTAGATACATCTCACGTACGTCATGAAAAATTCATGGCGTGCATCAGTTCCCACGAAAAAACGCCCCGCAAAATCATTCGACGCTGCGCTCGATTGGCTACACGATATAACACAAAATTTTTCGTACTATATGTACAAACACCCAAAGAGGATCCCGATCGCATCTCGCTGGCAGATCAGCGACATCTGTTAAACCATTTCAAATTAGCCACTGAATTAGGTGGAGAAGTCATACAGGTACATTCCCCGCACATTCTCGAAAGCATTATAAAGGTCGCAATCGAAAAACAAATTACAACAATATGTACAGGAATTCCAGCACTGAAATTGCCCCAAACCATATTTACGGTGTCCAAATATAAAAATTTCATGAAATCTTTATCCGAGAACAATATAGATTTAATTATCTTAGCCTAATAAAAATACCCGTCATGAATATAAAAACAAAGTTGCTTTTAAGTATAGGGTTACTGACCGGAATGATTATTCTGCTGGTCTCCTTATCAGTTATCTATTTACAGATGCTGACGGCTGCCGAACCAGACAGCCCGATAGCTTCGACAGGCTTAAAACAAGCCGTTGTATGGGTGGCAATTATCGGAGGCATCTGCATAGTCTGCGGTATCACATTAGCTATCTGGCTTCCTCAATCGATAAATAGACCTATCAAGGAGCTAACCGACGGTATCCTCGAAATAGCGAATCGCAACTATGAAAAAAGGCTGAATATATCGGATAAAAACGAAGAATTTAAAAATGTGGTCGATAGTTTCAATAGAATGGCTCAACATTTGGCTGAATACAGATCTACCACCCTATCGACACTACTGGCACATAAAAAATTTCTCGAAGCAATTATCAATAGCATCAGCGATCCCATAATAGGATTAGATCCAGACCGCAAAATACTTTTCATAAATAGTGAAGCTCTGAACATACTGAATCTGAAAAAAGAAAACACAATCTTCAAATCGGCCGAAGAGATTTCTTTGAAGAATGATTTATTAAGGAAATTAATACGAGAATTGGTTTCTCCCAATCCTCAGAAAGAGCCTATCAAAATATATGCCGACAATAAAGAAAGTTACTTCAAAGCCTCCTATATAGAAATAGACAACACGAATCACGACAGTGAAGAACCCGAAAAACTGGGGCACGTAATTATATTGAAAAACATCACGGAGTTTAAAGAGCTGGATTCTGCGAAAACAACATTTATCTCGACGATATCTCATGAATTGAAGACTCCCATATCAGCCATTATGATGAGTCTGCAATTATTGGAAGACAGACGTATCGGGTCTCTTAACAAAGAACAAGAACAACTCTCCCAAAGTATTAAGGAAAACGGAGAACGGTTGCTCAATATCACCGGAGAATTGCTGAACATGACCCAAGTAGAAGCCGGAAAACTACAACTGATGCCCAAGATAACCCGGCCCATAGAATTGATCGAATATGCGATCAAGGCCAATCAGGTACAAGCCGACAAATTCAACATACACATCGAAGTCGATTATGACGAAAATACAAAGAAACTATTCGTCGACAGCGAAAAAATAGCATGGGTACTTACCAATCTTGTAAGCAATGCCATACGTTATTCCAAAGAAAACGGTCGCGTCATTATCGGCACTCACCAAGACGGCAATATGGTCGAAATCTATGTACAAGACTTTGGGAAGGGAATCGACCCTCGCTATCATCAAAGCATATTCGACCGTTATTTCCGAGTGCCGGGAACAAAAGTACAAGGCAGCGGATTAGGATTGTCTATATCCAAAGATTTTGTAGAAGCACATGGGGGGACTCTTTCCGTAGAAAGCGAATTAGGAAAAGGGAGCCGTTTTATACTAAGATTGAAATCATAATAAACGGGGACTAAAAATCTCACCAATCGATTTCCCGTATTCCCTTACTCCGTAAAAATGCATTCGCTCTACTGAAATGCCGACATCCGAAAAAGCCACGATCAGCCGATCGTGGCGACGGGTGCGCGGCTGTTAAAACCAAATGCTTGCGAGCATCAATAAGCGCAATCTTCTCCTTAGCATAACTCCCCCACAGCATAAACACGAGATTTTCTCTCTCATCGCTCAACTTTCGAATGACCGCATCGGTAAAAACCTCCCAGCCCATGTTTCGGTGCGATCCTGTTTCATGAGCTCGCACGGTAAGCACAGAATTCAAAGGAAATACACCTTGCCTCACCCACCGATCCAAATTACCCGAAGCGGGAATAGGCTTGCCCAAATCATCATGTATCTCCTTAAACATATTAAACAAAGAACCGGGAATAGCCACCCCCTCGGGCACAGAAAAACAAACACCGTAATACTGTCCGGGATTGGGATAGGGATCCTGGCCTAAAATAACAACTCTCACAGACTCGAAAGGACATGCATCGAATACATGAAATATCAAATGTCCCGGAGGCAAAACATGCGCACGGCCATATTCGCTCCGCACAAAAGAAACCAATCGCTCGAAATAGGGCTTATCGAACTCGTCTTGCAGCCTCTTTCGCCAACTTTCCTCTATCCTCACATTCATATCTTATAAATTATTTCTCCAATGACAGCGCCGCTTCGGACAACAATAAATACACTCGTACCGAAATCTCACTTGTCGCATTGCCTCTTGCAAAGTTACACAAACAATGCACTAAAAGATTCATACGGCCTACCTTTTTATTTTTAGAGTCATTACAACAACCGATAAACACTCGCCGATATACAAACAGACTTCTATTCGAACACAGAAAATCACATATTCCCAGCAGAGATTAATAATAAGTTATGACTGCGTTTAAACCTTTTTTCGTTAACTTCGTCAAATGAAAAAAGATTGCACATGAAACCACTACTTATCCTTATTTCGATTTTATTCGGATTCCTATCCATACAAGCCCAATATGATTATCCTTATGATAACGGCAATCATTACTACGATAATGCCCCACGTCTTATTATTCAGAAAAGCCGAATCATGGGTTGGTACGTTTCCGACATAAACGGAAACCGCATTAGCGACTATTACGAACAAATCCGACCTTATAGGCAAGGTCGGGCAGCAGCATTAGACAAAATCATGGGTTGGTGTTTCATTTCCCTCGACGGTAAACGATGCACCGATTATTACCTTCTCGTCGACGACTTCCACGAAGGGTATGCACTTGTCAAAGATAAAATCATGGGCTATTGTTTCATCAATAGGGACGGTCATCGACTCTGCGACTATTACGAAGAAGCCTATCCGTTTCACCGGGGCGTCGCTTTGGTGAAAGACAAAATCATGGGGTGGTACTTATTGAACACTGCCGGAAAGCGAATAAGCGACTATCACGACTCGCCTCGCGATTTTCAACCGACAAGACCACCGCACCGTCCGTGGTGAAAGCCGAATTTTCTATAATAGACAAAAGTAAAGAAATAAAAAAGAGAGTCACCAAACTGTAACTCTCTTTTTTCAAGTGGTGCCAACGGGAATCGAACCAGTGACACAAGGATTTTCAGCAATAAATCGTTGTTTATCAACAAGTTTAATAATCAATAATTTATACTGTATGCCCTCCATACGGTTAAAACAATAGGAAAAACGAAGAAGTATTTTCAGGTTAATATTAAATTAAATAATCTCATGAAATTATGCACCTAACTTTTCTTATCATAAAAAAATAAAGATAAGTTAGATGTACAATTTTTATTTGTAGTTAAAATATGATTTATATAACACTAATTTTTAAGGTTATAAAGTGATAATTTTTTACTTCTAGCTCATAAATTTTTAATCTAATGAACTGAAAACACGAGCCAAATCCAATAGAACTCCAGATGGAAGTCTGTTATAGGCATCACGGTAATAGTCCGAACTCACATCATCAGACCACTTACCCCTTGCTTCCATCCATTTATCCATTAGAATAGGCAACTTTTTATATTCTTTTAATGCGTCTTCATAAAGTTGCTTATAATAATCTATTTCGAACTTGCCCTGCATTTCCATTTCTTTAATTTCAAGATATCTGGTTTTACAACAGTCAATGAATAATGTCTTAGCGGACTGTAACGGCACTTCATATTCAAGATTCTCGCCCGACCTATTGATGCACCAGTCAATATCTATTCGATTCAAATTGATATGAGTTTCATATATCAAATTACGTCCTTCTCCCCGATGGGGTCCTCCACCGGAACTGCCTTCATAAACCAATGTTGTACAGTCACCCCAAAAGCCAATACAACAATACATAAATTCTCTCCAAGCCGCCCATTCATCAATGAGTGAACCTTTTTGCTGGTCATTCTTGCACAAATCTAAAAGTTCTATCAATGAATTATATTGTTTGAATATAATCCATGAA
>ENA-OPNB01000015-OPNB01000015.1-human-gut-metagenome-genome-assembly--contig:-NODE-15-length-234007-cov-8.458376_pt1 | contig 234007 bp, 300 predicted proteins | sample MGYA00241528_ERZ501754 | MGnify/ENA primary metagenome ERZ501754 (study PRJEB25962, sample SAMEA2042646) | human gut metagenome | biome: human gut; feature: human-associated habitat; material: faeces... | reverse complement strand
GTGTTTATTATTGATCAAGTACACACTTTTTGAACCCAAAACAAGAAAAACGCTTCTGGAGTGCTGACCAAAAGCGTTTTGTCTACAGTCTGAATACACCTCAGTTTTTGAGGTGTATTTTATTTACATTAGTTATCGTATAATTTTTTACAGTACACGCCGTAGCTTTAGCCACGTTCGTTTTCATCGTTATTTTTTTGTTTTTCAAAAGTGTCTATTATTTTTTTAAGTGTATTTTCAGAAAGAGCTATTTTATTTATTTCATCTTTTGAAAATGTTCTATTAAGTAACGGTTTATCGCATTTTCCAATAATACTTTTGCTAAATAGAGATATATCATTATATTTTTCGATAAAATTAATGATATGAATATTTTGAGTGTCAAGTGCTTCAATTCCAGTTTCAATTATACTAAATGGAATGCATTTTATATCTTTTTCCGGTATATCAATACCATAAATATTATCACCAATATTAAGTGGCTTACCAGTTCTGTCTCTCATCTTAATATCTCCTATCTCTGTTTAACTCACATTCTCTAGGATCAAGTACTTCCATAGGACTGTATCTGTCTTTTCTGACAATGATATTACCAGTAGGTGTAAAACTCATAATCTGGCTACACTTGTTACCATATTCATCTGAAAAATTTACCTTGTCACCTAAATGCAATCTTGTATAATTCTTGTCGTACATACTCATTACCTCCATGTTAATTGTTTTAAAGTTAATTGGTAAACTTTGTTTACCAAGTGTTACCATCTTTCACAGTTTCTAGCCTTTACAACTCTATGTCCATTTATAAAGCTACCACTAACAATAACATCACCATCATTTGTATACCCTATAACCGTACTGCTTTCGTATTTATCCCATAATTATCAGTATAAAAATAAGTTCGTTTTTTATTGAATAATTTCATATTATTCTCCTTTTTGATATTCTGGACAAATGGCTTCCCAGATAACTTTAAAAATATAAGTATTTGTCTCTTCTGAAAATCCATACGTTTCGATATCTTCTTTGATAAGATTCCATTTCGTTGGAATTTTGATATCGATGTTTTTATCCATAATCATAGAAATGTAGTCATTGATAATGCTTTTTATGCTCATCTTATCTCCTTAATCGCAGCTTTCATAATGAAACCATGTAACATAATGGTCTCCGTCTTTTTCTTCTAGTTCCGGATTAAAAAATCCATATCCCTCCGGTGGGAAATTACTGATAGCTGCTTCATTCAAACAATAATTTTCCAGAAGTTCCGGATGAGACTGTAAATGTTTGTAGTCATTTGGAGATATTTTAACATGTTCTTTTTTCATCAGTTCACCTTCCTATTTATATATGTATAAAAAAACAACAAAAATAGCAAAAAATCAAAATATTTTTGACATATATAAATAGATAAAACATTTTTATACTGTGATAGAAAGGATACAATTTATGGGATTTTTTGAAGGAATTGAAGAAATAACAAAACCGGATACCAATGGTGCTTCTGTAATTGAAGATGAAGCTGCTATGGTAGAAAACTTATTACCGGAGGATGAAACACCTGTTGAAGCTCCTGCATCTATGGCTGATGTGGCACCAGAGCCTCCTGAAGCACCTGCACCTGCACCAGCGTCTGTGGCAAAACCGGAGACCCCTCCCGCGCAGAAAGAAAAAGCAACCAATAAATCTGCGGAAAATAGTAATACCATTATTGCTTTTGGTACAAAGATTGGTGGAGATATTTCCAGCGAAGGTGGAATCTCTATTAACGGCGAAGTTGCAGGATCTCTTACAGCTAAGGGAAATGTATCTATTATGCATAACGGAAAAATATTGGGAGATATTACCGCTATCAAAATGGTAAATGTTGCCGGTAAAGTAAAAGGTAATATTGACGCAGGTATCGTAGCATTTGATAAAGCGAAGGTAGTCGGAAATGTAAAATCAGCAAAAGATGTAAAAATCTCGAAGGATACTGTCATCATTGGAAATATCACTGCTACTGCTGCTGAAATCAATGGAGCTGTAAATGGAGATATTGATGTAAAGGGACCTGTTACTGTTTCCGGAACTGCGATCATTAAGGGCAATATTAAATCTGCAACAATCACAATGGCAGATGGTGCAGCAATCGAGGGTGTATGTTCCCAGACTTATGCAAAGGTAAGTCCTACGGAATTCTTTAAACAGTTTGAAGCCAAGGAGGAGAAAAAGAATGGGTAATTTTATTAAGAAGGCACTTTTAGGAAGTGCTATTTTCACTGCCGGTGCAGCTTTTGGTGTTGTGGCAGCTCTTGCATATAAGAAAACAATGGAAGAACTCGAAAACCTTGATATGGTTGATTATGAAGAGGATGAGGAAGAAGGTCCTACCCCTGACAGCGAAAAAAAAGCAGAGACTACCATTCAGGAAGCAGATGCAAAGAAATTTGAGGAAGCTTTTCAGAAGGATACCACAAATACAGAGAATTAAGTAAAATGGACTGAGGTAACCCCCAGTCCTTTTTGTTTATAACAAATCCTTATGTTTGCTACGTATTAGCTCTACTCTTAGTCCATCTGCATGTAATTTATAAATATTATTCGATAAACGTTCTGTTGATTTTATCGTCTGATTGATTTCATAAACACTTTCTAATAAATTTTCCGGTATATCCATATCTGTTTTAATCGCATAAAACATGTCGATAGATGCAGGAAGGAGGTACATATCTCCATACTTTTCTGCTAAAAAACGGATTGCTTTGTGATTTAAGATACCAGCAGCACCATACTCTCCTCTTGCACTGATTGCTATCATTTCATTATCGCGTCTATCGTTTGCTTTTGATGGTAAATCTGTGGTATGAGCTAACATAGTAGATATTTCTAAATTTTCCATTGCTTTTTCATATAAATCATTTTCCGATAGATTTATATGTTTCAATATTCCATTTGTGATAAAAAGAGTCATTACTGAAGTTTCATCCCGTTTTAGAGATAATTGATAAACGATTGTTAAGTCCAGCCATTGTCTATGGGCCAGTTCGGAAATAAATTTTTCATTTGCTTTGGTATTGATCAGTACGGGAATAAGGTTTCCAGTTTCAGATATTTTATCTATATAAGTCTGCATATTGGTTAAATTTTGTTTGGATAAATCTTCATAAGCATCATTTTCGCAATACCATAAAAAAGTTGCAAGTATTTTTTGAACAATGGTATTCATATTCTGATGTTCTTTACAATATTCCAGATAGATATCACCTATGCTGATTGACGGAGCCGTGGTCAATTCTTCTGGTGTTGTAAAAGATAATTTCTCATCGAATGTATTGATTTTCCAAATTTTATGAATAAATGCTTTTACAGGTACTTTATTTTCCACGCAGGTGTTATTTATGGTATCTATCAGTTCTGATTTAAACTCTTCTATACTCATAATATTTATTCTTCCTCCATAAAAGTACTATGTTTCCTGAGCAGACGAATAAGTTCTGACATACGTTCATTATATTGTTTCCAAAAGGGAACGCTTAAATCATATCCAAAATATAAATTCTTCCGAATTAAATTCACACCGTCTTCTTCCCAGCCTTGTAGGAATGCAGCTAATAAAATCTGGTCATTTTCCCATCTATCCTCAAATACAGGATCGGTAATTGCTTTTTGTACGACTAAACCTTTTCGGGTAATATATCGTGGAACTCTATCTTCTGATACAACTTCTTCAAAATAATGTGTGGTTAAAAATTCTACAGATTTTCCGGTCTTACGTGAAAAATAATACATATCTCTTGGATTTATCTTTTGTGTGATCATAACTTCTGTCCTTTCCCAGTTAAGACAGACTATCTCCTTCGTTTTGTATTAAATGAATACTGATAGTCATGTTTTTACATTGTATCATAATAAATTCGCAGTAAAGCGCTTTTCTGATATAATTTTTTAAAGTCTTAGGGGGAATTTTTCGTATGAGTGCAAAATAAGTACGACACAGCCATACTGTTTCATTTACAGTATTTGTGTTTTCACGCACACTGATTTGTATATCCGGAGAATATGTGGTACAGATAACTTCATACATAAAAAAGCCCCTCTAAACTTTCTTTTGTCTCATATCTTAGTTATCACTTTCATATTTTCCATAGCTATGTTAATATAATTTTTGCAAAGAGATCGGAAGAACCCGATAAGATGTGTTGTTCTCTTCACAGCTTGAACATAATGTAAAAAACAATCTTTGTCAATAGAATATTGCTAAAAAAATATATTTTTTATATCGTAGTGTAAAAAAAGAAAATTATAGGAGTATAGAAATGAATTATAGAATAAAAGAGACAAGAAAACAATTACATTTAACGCAGATGGAATTTGCAAAATTATTAGGCATCAGTTATAGTTCTTTGTCATTGGCAGAAAAAGGAACTCGGAGTTTACCTGCAAGTGCGATGATTCGATTAGCAGAATTACAAAATGCTGGAATGGATATTGATATATTATGGATATTAACTGGAAAGAAAATAGATAGAGAAGATAATCTTTATCGTATTATGTCTTTATATAATACATTAGATGAGAGAGGGAAACAAACAGTATTAGATTGCATGGAGTCACAGATGAAATTACAAAAAATATAGTAAAATGTCGTCATAATATATACTACTGATACTTCGAAAAGTACGTATCATATTATACGACAGAAAAGCTGGGTTATAAATTTGTGCAAAAAATGCGGAAAATAAAAAGTGTATATATGATACTTATTACACCTTTGCAATTTTTCGTCATTTTATATTAAAAATAGACACTAAGAAAATACTTAGTGTCTACTATTATTACTATCTGTGAACGTCCACTACCGCTTTAGCGGTCATCGTGGATTTCATTTTCTAAATCCGTATCACTCTCTTTTGTAAAAGGAATAATTTTATCGTATTCCTTCCAGGCAATTACCGGATAAATACAATTCCATGTCCTATTCCACAACCATTCCGTAATATCCGTTTTAATGGTACCATCTGGCAATTTGTATTTCACCTCATATTCTATTCCAAAATTTTCATCTTGTGGAATATCTGGAGGTGTATTATTTGGATATGCATTCCACGATTTTTTAGTATCTGTCATTATACATCTCCTTTACTCATAGTCATCGAAGTCAAAAGATTGATAGTCGAATTCTTCATCGATTTCCGGAGGAATTTCATCTATAATCATTTGTCTTTCCGTACAAATATTGGTAAGTAATCTGGCAACATCTTCTGCCGATCTTTCATAAGAAATCTTATTTCCTTGAAAAGTCCCTTTTGTTCCATTCTTACCATTTAGATATTTGATAGCAGTTTGTCCACTTCTATCCCATCTATGTAGATTCAAAGAATAATCATCAAATAAATAATCAGTACTCATCTGTCCACAAGGAATATAGTCTACCTTGTTTTTCCCATCAGGTACAAAGATATAATGTGATTCTTCTAATTCCGGTAGATATTTTTGTAGCCATGCAATTTTTTCCCGCTTTGGGGATCCTTTTTCTGTATTTGGTAATACGCAGGATAAAACATAAATATCTACTTTATCTTCCTGAATCATTTGTTTTATCGCATCTATAATATTCTGATGTGGTTTCAAAGAATAGAAATAACCCGGTGTATTCAACAGATAGTGTAATTGACTCTGGATTTTATCTTTATCCTCATATTTACCTATGTTAAATTTTAAAGTTCTCCATTCTGTCAAAGTGCCATCCATATCTACAAATAATCTCGGCTTATTTACCAGAATATCTGTTGCAGCAAATATAGCCGCCGGTTTTCCATAAGAAGATTCATTATATAATTCATGCCATTCTCTCTCTGTATATATGAAAGAACAATTTAACGTTTTTGGCTCATTACTATTTGGAAATTTCTTTAGAAATGCAGTACAGGCAGATTCCATATTATCAGCTTTTATAATAATGTAAGTATTCTGATACGGAAGTCTTTTATTGCGTCCAAAAGTAAAATAATAGTTATTTAACATATTTCCATTTCCTCCGTATTAGAATGATCTAATTCTGTATCTAAATTTATATTTGTCCTTTTTATTGCACTTTCTAAGTTTGATTTTATCATTTCCATTGCATATGTTTTGATTTCATTACGTACTTCTTGTAACTCATCCCATGTTGTTCCTTCGTTCATGTGACAATCGCCCCAATTACAGTACATATATTCTGTAACCGAATCTATAATACTTTCAATTGCATCATCGCTTGCTACTATTCCGATTCTCTCCATAGGACCATCTAAATGCATTTTATAAATTTTGTTATTTTCTATATGATAAAGTCCGTTTTTCATTGCATCCTCCATTTGTAAAAAATATTGTTATATTTAGCACATTTCCATTTCCTCTGCATTATAATCATCCAGTTGTTTATCCATATATTTACCGCAATATTTATCAAAAATGTTGCGGCTGATTTCATAAATACCCTCACTAGACGTAGACATAATTAAATCCTCATCTACTTCATCTGCCCACTCTTCTCTTAGAGCAGCTTTTAATTCATCCAAATCTGTATCCAATGTCACTTTTTGTTCTTTATAATAACTATCCTCATTTGCCATCAAATAATCATCTCTTGATGTAAAAATAGGATTCTTTTTTGTATATTGAATACCTGTGATTTTTAATATACTGGGTGTTTCCTCCACCCAGCGTTCCCATGCAGAGGTAAAAACATCTTCTTCCATATCTGTTAATTGATACATAATAGCACTCCTTTTTTATGTCGTAGATATTTCTTTTGTTATTGTTTTATGTCAAAAAAATCCAGAAAAATGGGTGATTTTGGGCAGAAAAATACCCCAAGATTGAAATATCTTGAGGTATCGTTTACTACTTCCATTCTGTCCAAAGTGCTGCTCCACCTTTTGGTAAAGTCCCATCCATTCCGGTTGAGATGCGTCTTTCGCTTTCTGCCAGGGCGTCCTTTTGTTTTTGTTCTTTTGCTTCCTGATCTGCTTGTTCTTTTGCTGCAGTTTTGGCAGCTCTCAAATCATTTAATGAAAGCTCACTGGCTCTTTTTACAATACTGTCTGCGTAATTGGAAATTTCACCTTTTTCATACATATCGTTTGCTGTTGATGTTTTCATATTATATCGCATTAGTATATAATAAATGTCATCTTTTTCCGCTTTCAGGTCAGATAAATAATCCGCACAAACTAATAAGTTACTGTATGGATCATAAATATCGGTAACCCCAAGCGCTTCCATACGTTTTGCATGATATTTAATATTAATCTGCGTAATTCCCTTACAATCCCCATTTTCAGCTTTAATGTATAATCTACTTTCATTCTCAGTCAATGCCTGTAAAATATAGGGATCAATGTTATACTTCTCTCCGATTTCTTCTGAATAAGTCTTTAAATCCTCCCATGCAACGAAATTTTCATTGGTTTCTGCAGCCATTACTGGGGTACTAAAAAGCATAGTTCCTAATAAAATGCCACATAATACTTTTTTCAATTTCAAACCTTTTTTCTCCTTCTTATACTCTTGATGCAAGATATAGGAGTAAGGTAGTGGTTCCAACAGTCATAAGGAAATTTGCAACGCTTGCTCTGATAGTACCGACATACATTTTCCATTTTTTAGGAAAAATCCGAAAAGTGCTTTTCTTATTAAATGCCCAGGTAAGTCCCGGAATCCCTTTATAAGTGCAAGCATCTAATAATAGATGTCCGAAAACACCAAAATATAGTCCAATAAGATTAAAATTCTGTGGTAATGTAAAGCCTAAAAGAATCATCCAAAAAATAGGATAATGTATCAGTCCTCTATGTCCAAACAGGTTGTTGATCAGTTTTGAGAGCAAAGTAGTAACAGGAGGTAACATTTTAGAAATGGTTGCCTCTCGACTATCAATATCCGGAAGTAAGCTGCCAAGAGCAGATCCTCCTACGACAAAGAACATCGCTTCTCTTGTCTGTACCGCACCGATGCTATACAAATAAGCTGTGAATGCTGCTCCAGTTACTAATCCAAATGTTAAATGCTGTCTACCCGTCATGTCAAAACTGAAATCTCACTTATGAAATTAAATTACGTAGTATTACGTTTTTTAAAACTGTGTGGATTCTTTCCTTTCTACATATATCTTGTGGATACATTTTGTATCTACTACTATATGTATAAAAAATCCGTAAAAACTTGCTTTTTTGAAATATTTTTGTAATATTTTTATTTCTTTTCGTAAAATTTTGGCAAAAAAATATACGTAAGAGAAATTCCTACGTATATTTATTCTCTGGTGATATGGTCTTCATGTTTCTTGACATCACATTTGATAAGATAGTCGTCCATTACTTTTTGGACTTGTTTCTTTTTTAGATGACCACAAATATAGATGTTTTGTTCATCAATTGGATAATGATCGATATTGGACATTTTTAAAGCTTCCAATGCTCTTTCATAATGCTTCTGCTTTTTAAAAGAAATTTCGATATGGTCCATAATGTAGTATCCTTTCATTTTCTATCTATCTATATATGTCAAAAAAATCCGCAAAAATACTGTATAATCGTAGACATCTTTTACATAATTTGATAAAATAATTAAGTCGGCGCTACGCTAGGTTTTGTTTCGTGGTTTGACATATTAAATATTTAAGGTAAAAAGATATGGAACAAAAAAGACCTACATTACTTGAAAAAATTATGACAATTCTTGGAGTTTTATTATTGCTGGCAAGTGTCATGATGGGGATTCACAGTTGTGCAATACAAGAAGAATTAGAGGCATTATCCGGATATGAAGAATATTTACAGCAGCAAATAAGCGATAGACAATAATCTACCGCTCTATTTCTATCTGATTTTTCATTTATTGGTCTATTTCGTTAATTTCCTGTTCTGTTTCCGAAATTAGTATTTCATATTTTCTCAGCATTTTTTCGTTTTTTATGGTGGCAGGCAGTCCACAGCCTTTATCTTCTATAATTTCCTTTTTTATTTTTATCATTGTAAGATAATCCACCAATAAATAACGTTTGTTTTTTAATTCATCTACCGTTAATCTATTATCTGCAGTATCCTTCCATATATTTTTGCTTTGTAAAAACATAATAGAGCCTCAGTTTTCATCTAATTGTAAGAAATCATCTTCATGTGCAGTATCCGGTTCATAGGTTGCAATATTAGCAACTCCTTCTTTTACCAGAATAGCGTTTAACATTTTTGTAGAGATTTCTTCCAAGTCATCAGTATTTGTAGGAATTTCCAACCATACATAACGGAGTAATCTTCCATATTTATCTGTTTCGGAAATATCTTTTTCCAGATATACGGTAGTTGTATTTTTTAAGATTTCTTTGGTAAATGCACTTGCATCTTTTCCTGCCTGGGAGTTTTCTTTTCCGGTTTTTTCCAGATATTCTTCTGATGCAACAGATTCTGGGGTATTGATACCGATAAGTCTTACTTTATATTCTTCGCCATCAATTTCTACTACAATGGTATCTCCATCTACTACTCTCATTAAGGTAGCTTTTTGAAATTCTGAGATGGATTCTTCTGTTTCTGCATAATCTTTTGCCCATTCAACAACTTCAGTTGTCATCTGGTCTAATTGATCAGCATCCGTAAAATCTGTGCTATCTACGATATCTGAGATTTCTTTTCCAAGTTCTACGCTGATTTCCTGCACCTGGTCCGGGACCTGAGGAAAATCTTTTGGTGTGGAAAATTGAAAACTACATGCTGTTAAGGTAAGGGAAGTTACTAAAGTTAAAAGAGAAATAACTGATTTTTTACGCATAAAATAAACTCCTTTTCTTTTGTTATTTATTTATGTGTAAAAATTATGAAAAAATGGTCTATTTTCATTTGCTAATCTAAATTTATATCTATTTCATTTTCCTTTGTTGGATGTTACCGCCTTATTTTTTAAATCATCTAAATTGCTTTCACAAAATTTGACATCTTTTATATATTCATCTATTTCTGCTTCTGTCATTGTACTTATTTTCCGGATTTCTGCTTTTTGTTCCTCTGTATATTTGAATTCATCCGGAATGTCAAATGTATCCCAGAATTTTCCATTTCTTTCATCTTCTTGCTTTTTTAGCATAGCTACATGTGTTCCGTATAAGTCCCATATATCGTCCGGAATCTTAAAACTATAAGTTTCCACCAGTTTGACGACATCAATATGTTTGATATCCTTATCTTTTAAATATTCCTGAAATACAGGTTTATTTTTCTCAGGTTGGAAATCATAAATTTCTTTTAATTGTTCTTCTGTGAAATAGATAACATTATTCTCTTGCATTTTATACCTCTACTCTTTCCTCTAATAAATGATTAATATAATCTCTGTTTATATCTAATTTCCATTTATGTTTAGATCTTTTCAACCACTTTTTGTGGGCTTTTCTTTCCTTTTCTACAAATTTAGAATACCCGCAATGATTTACTGCCATAAAATGGTCTACTGCTCTTTCATAACAGTTTGTATGTGTCTGTTTTCCTAATGCTTTTGTGTGTCCGATATGTATTGCAGCATGGCATTTTTTACAAACTGGAACAATCTCTCTTAAACGCTGGATATATTCTTTTTCTCCGTTTTTCTTTTCTATAATATAATCCCAGACTTCATGGGCATCCATATCTCTTAAATCTAAATTTTCCGCTTCGCAAATAGAACAGGTACCATGTGCCTGATAACGAATTAATCTGGATAACTGCTGCCAGTCTGTTGTAGTAAGTTCAGACCGCACATTTTTTTCATACATAGTTTTTGGTATCATTTGAATTTTTAATCTCATAAATATGCCTTTCTTTGAAAAATATATCTATTTACTTATGTCAAATTTTTTTTGAAATTTGATGAAAATAGGATTTTTTTATACATATATAAGTAAGATGATATTTACTTAAATGAAGTAAAAGTGGGATACATTAGATTTGGAGATATAGGAGATAATTTTATGAATAATGCAAAAATAGTTTTAGGTGTTTTATTGATTTTTTGTGGTTTCTTTATTATTGCTTACTGCATCGGGCAAAAAGAAAAGTTAAAGCAATGTGATACTGCCGTTGTCGCAAAAGTAATCAACTTAAATGCAATTCAGAGTAATTTCAAAGCATTAAAATCGGCAAGCGCAAAGATTAGTAAGACTCCCCAGGCAGAGGTTCCTGTTTATATGGCTGTTTTGGAATATCAATATAAGGACCATACTTATACCACAAAGCCTACGGAAATTAACACAGAGATAAAAATGGGGTCTGAAGTTCAGATATTGATCGATCAAAATGATCCGGAGCACTTTAAGATAAATGATAACGATATCCTTACTACCATGTCTTATGGATTGTTTTCTGTTGTGGGCGGACTTGTAATTCTTGTAATATCTATCATACGACTATTTTAAGATGGGAAATCTCCCATCTTTTTTCTTTTTTTTGACATATATAAATAAGTATGTGGTATGGTAGAGATACACCTCATACAAAAAAGAAAAAGGAGAAAAAATATGCAGAATTTTGAGCAAAGAGTTGCAGAACGTAGAGATATGGCTACGAATATGCAGGAGTTAAGAGAGGCTTATAACTGGCTTGCAGAAGAAACCTATGCAGTAGCAAACGCAAATATGCAATTAGAAGCAGCTATTATTGAAAAATATGGTGCAAAAGCTTTAATTGAGTTACAAGAAAAGGAGATTCCACAAGAACGTATAAATGCTGATTATCGTATTCTTTCTATGACTGATCAAATGTTTGACTATGGTTATACAAAAGAGGATGTAAGACCTGTTGAATTCCAACATGCTATCAGTATGTTTCAGGTTGGATATGATATTTATTTGTTACATCAGGATAATACCAAAACAAAAGCAGAATCTATTGAGGAAATAAAAAAATTTAATGGTATCCTTGCTGTGGATCAGGCAGAAGTTGATAGACGTAAAATGGCATTAGAAAGCGCTATTTTAGGCAAATAAGCCACTTTGTATGAGGTGATGATATGAATTATCAAAAAATGTTAAATGCCCGTAAAATGCGTATTAAAGCCTTTGTAGAAACGGGTTTATATTCTTTAGAAGATATCGCAGCATTTTTTTATACACTGCCGGATTATGTAAGAATGGATATTGAAAAAATGGGATATTCTGTTGAACTACTACCCCATTCTGACAATCCGGACATTAAAAAAATGATACATGATAGAAACCAAATCTTTTGGAACGATTTAGTTGAAATGACAACCGATGAAGTTTTGGAAAAACATGGACTTCCAATTGTACCCTATGAATTTCCTGAAATAAGAGATAATTTCCCGTGCAGAGAATACAAAGCTTTGTGGGAAGGATTACGTTTTGAGAATTTGCCTACTTATTTAAATGAATCCAGATTTCAGGTAATTGCAACTCTTCGCAAATATGGATATAGTGATTTAGAATCCTATCGTGAAATTCGTAAGCTTGGGAAACAAGAACGTAGAGAAGCTATGATTAGTGAAGTTCTTGGATATATGGAAGAACATATCAAACCACCAAAAATTCAATCTATTCTGGGAATTACCTCTGGTGAATTTACCAGACTGAAGGAGCTTTTAATCGAATATGGCGCATTAGATACAAAGGGACATCTCATTAAACAAACAAGTATAATTGGAGAAGGTATTTGGCGTGGATTAAATCAAAGGCAGATTGCTTATTTTTTGGATATTTCAGATGATATTGTATTTCATATTTGTAAAGATAATCATTTTATTGAAAATGCAAAAAATGATTTAAATATGCAAAAAGATACACCATTTGGATTTAGGAAGAAAGAACTTAAAGAAAAAGTATATATCATGCACAAATATGAAGGTTGGACACAACAGGAAATTGCAGATCATTTTCGGCTTTCCAGGGCAACCATCAATTCCTATATCAAATATTATAAAGCGAATAATCCTATTGAATTTGATCAAACTTATTTGGTCAGATTACGGAATCAGCGAGAAGGTAAACGTGAAGTCGCGGAAAAATTAAAATCTGATATCTTATTATTGCATGACTGCGGATGTTCTATTTCGGAAATTGCAAAATGTGTAAATAGATCTGAAGGTATAGTATTTAGATATATGTATCAAATGTTATTGGATGAACAAATAGATTCGATGCAATCAGAACATTATTTAAAACCGTCCCATGCAGCAATCAATGAGCGTCGTGGTCAAGTATTGGATTTGAAATTAAATGGAGAACGAGCAAAAGATATTCAGGAAAAGGTAAAAGTAAGTGCTCAAACCGTATTAAGAGATAGAAAGGTTTTACAAGCTAGTTTACAAGCATATTATCCAAAAGCCTTAAAAGAGATTAAAAAAATCCGATCCGGAGAAGAATTAAAGGATTATGAAACATATGCAACTCCGTCTCCATCAAGACCTTATGCAACTGCTGTTTTGGGTATGCATTACGTAAAAAAACAAGAAATAGAGAAAGCACTAAAAGAATATGAAGATAAAATAGATATAGCCAGAGATGAATAATCCCTGGCTATATTTTTATCTTTCAAATGCATTAATCTCTTCTTGGATTTTTGAAATATCTTTTTCTAAAGATTCTATTTTTTTCATATATTGTTTTTGTTGTTTGCCGATTGGCCAATCTATAATGCCTTCCATATACTCTTCTGTTAATCGTTCCAGTGAATATTTTGTCTTTTCGCAGCTTTCTGTTTTTTTCTGTAAGGCTTGTTTTAATTGTTCTAAATCTTTTTCTTTTTTAAACATCATTTTGTTTTCCTTCCCTTCAGATTGTGTTTTAATACAATTCTGGCAAATCTAAATTTTCGTTTTCTTCCTGTATTTTTAAATCATCTGTTACATCTAAGGCCTTTTCAGGTAATAATGCAGTTTTACCATCTTCTTTATCTGGAGTATTGAACATTTCTATTGTGGGTGCCAGTTCTCTTTTTAAATACTCTATGTGACGTTCTATATACTCATAAAATTCAGGAATATCACCCCTATATTTATACATACCATTATCAATTGGATATCTGGTTGGAGCACTAATCTTTTGCATAAAAGATACTACCATGAAATATTCCTGTTTTGTAAGATTTGGATATTCTTTTAGTATCTCTTTTTCTAAGGTATCGAATTGTTCTTTATAGACATCCAGTACCATTTTGATTTGATAAAAATGAAATACATAATCTCTTGGAATATCATAATCTTTTAATAATTTTGCCATATATTTTTCAGCGTATATTTTCCACCCATTTGGTTTTGAAAAAACATCTGCGATTTCCTTTAAGTAAGCAGCTAGTTCCGGATTTTCGTTTTCATAGCTTTGAGATAAGGTTTTGAAAAATGTCTCTGCATAATTTGTCTGATATATACGGATGGCTAAATCTTCTATATTTTGTAATAACTGTGAAAGTTCCGGTCTGTAATATATTTTTTTATCTTCTTTTTTCATAATCTCCTCCTAGCAAAAATGGGTCTCAATTATGAGGCCCACTTGTGTTTTACTTAATATTCGTAGTCTTCCTCTTCTTCGTCCTCGTCATATTCCTCGTCATCATCCCGGTCCTCTTCGTCATCCTCATACTCGTCTTCATCTTCATAGAACCGTTCAGCGTCTTCATCGTACTCAGATTGATGTTCCAGATAATCATTTACTTTTTCTTCAATGACGCCAGCCATTAAATTGTAAATGTTGTCATACCAGGTATCAACGAAATTTGCAAACTGCAAGAAAGCTGCTTTTACATCCTCTGACTGATCTGCCCAGATCAAACGGTTATCTTCGTTCATATCAATGACAGATGTGCAATAAGCATCATCCAGCTTTACTTTCTTTTTGCTTAAGTCTTTGTTTGCTAGTTCATCAAAGGTATATTGTTTTACTCCGATATTATCTTTGTTGGCAACAACTCTGGTGAAATATACCTGTGCTTCCAGGTTACGCATTGCCTCACTGGGGATACCCTTTACATCTTTGTTGTAACTGGAAATATAAACAGGTGCTGCACCGTTATTGGAATATAATTTGCCCTTTTTATCAGTTAAGCAATAGACTGCCTGATCTTCATAATCATATCCGGCTTCATCCAGTAAATCGTTAAATGCCTTATCCTTGTCTGTTACTCTGTGAATTCTGTATTTACTCATCTTTTTCTCCTTTTTTTAACCAAATGGTAATTCTTCTTCGTCCATATTGTCGGTATGGTCTATTGCATACTGCAAATCACTTTCGTTTGGATGTGTTTCGTCTATTTCTTCACACATTCCATAGGTTCCTAAATCGCCAACAATCATGTTATCTGGATACATTTTTCTTTTCATAACTAATCTCCACCCATTTTATATTCCCCCCTATTTTTTATATTGTTCCTTATTTTTATATGTCAAAATAATCCGCAAAAATAGTCCATTTTAACATACTTTATTTTTATTTTCATACATTTGCGTCTATTGCTTTGGATAAGATAACAAATTCATCTCCACCAATTCGAATGGCATATGTATCTGGATAGTTAAATATTTGCCTCTATTAAGACGTAGATTACTCATAATCCTCGTAATCTTCATCGTCTAATTCAAATGCATGTGTATCCTTAAATACCTCAGTTAAAAAGTCTTCAATGGCTGCTTCTTCATCTTCGATAGGATTTCCATCCGCATCTTTCTTAAAGCAGTGCATGTATTCTGTTGGAATACTTACGGTAGAAAGGAAGTAATCCAGTTCATCCACATCATATTCCATCGCTTCGGAAGATAACATTGCTTTTAGCATTAGTAATTCGTCATCTACATCATCCATATAAGAATCTACATATCTTCCAGCATAATCTACGCCATATCCTGCATTATAAGCTGCGATTTCTTCCTCGTCCTCGTCATAAGCATCATAATCATAGTCATCATCATCAAAATTATGGTAATAACTGGTGCCCTTGCGATACAAGCTGGTAGGATAATCAGAATAAGCATATCCGCCATAAGAACTATATTGTTGTACCGGCATTTTCACCTGTGTTGCTTTTTCTGCCAGAGTTGATCTAACAGGTTTAAAGGCTTCTAACAACTGTTCGTGTGTATGTGTCAATTCATATACCAAAGATACTAAGGAAAATACATATCCTTCGAATACCGGCTGTTTTACTTTTACGCCTGTATTACTGTGCATATTCCCTGAGCAGGGTAAGCAGATAGACATTGCTTTGCAGTTAATATCACGATAAGCAAATGCTTCGTCATACATACCGGTACTTCTGCTATCATGTGCGCTATCAATCGTTGTCGGCATATTTTTATGATCTGCTGCCACAAAACAAAAGGTATTCGCATCTTGTGGTTCAATATCCATTGCTGCTTTTCCAATTTTATCTACAAACTGCAATTTCTCTTCTGCTCCGGTCAGATTTTCCAAACTATATAATTTATTCTGGTAAAATCCTTCATAGGTAACATCCAGTGCGATACAGATAGGTGTTTTCCCCATACTGCGAAGTAATTTTGCCGTCTGTTTTGCACCTGCGCATCTACCAGTTTCTTCATCTCCTGTAAATGCAAGTACAACGTTTTCAGGCAGATCATGTTCTTTCATCATGATAACCAAAGCAGCATTAGTACCCTGATTATCATAGGTTCCCGTATAAAAACCTGTTGTTTTATCTAATTTACTGCTACATTCTGTAATGGAACCCACTACATCTGTGTGTGAAGTAATCAAAATCACATCCTGTGGTAATTTCGATAAGGGTACTTTACTCCATAAGGAATAACATTCGTGTGTGTAGGTTTCCTGATAAGGGGAATCTGCTAATAATTCACGGATTTTATTTAACCTGTTTTCTTCTGTAAATTTGTGTTTATTAGAGCGATTTATTAGGGACAAGTTCTCCAATATTTTTGCATGTCCAAGTTCTTCTTCTGAAAACTCAAATACATCCTTTTCTACTTCGGTTTCATTTTTTTCTACATTATTCATTGTCAAAATTTTTCCTTTCTATATCAGGTCTGTAATAAGTAACAAAATATCCTGCAGCATCTACTGCTAAGCAAGCTAAGTTTTTATCCGGCTGTTCTTTTATCAGTTCATCTGCTGTACATCCGCAGTCTAATAAAATTTTATGTTTATATACGATAATTTCCGGGACATATACTTTATCTTTTGTGGCATCTTCTCCGTATTTTTCAATATCTACCATTTTTTTATATTCTGTGGTAGGGATATGACCACAAAGGATAAATGTGTTCTCTGTATTGCAATCTTTTGGTAAAGGATGTCCATTTTCTAATCCAGGATCTTTTAAAATTGAAAGCTGATAATTCTTTTCTAAATTGATCGGATTCATGCAGACATCACACTGCCATTCCGAAATATTATCGTTTTTTATTCTTTGAGGACTCCCGTGTACCAGATAAAAAATACGTTTTCCAATCTGTACATAGTCTGTTAAATCACAGCGTAACAGGTATCCAAAATAATAATTCCGCTCTTTTTCGGATAGTTTTTCATAGATATATTTATGTAAAGCTGCGCCTTCAAAATCTTCATCCATAAGCATTTCTAACCATATTTTTTGTACTGCTTCTTCCTGTTTTGACATTTCATACATGATGTGAACATATTCATGGTCACCCAAAACCAAATGATAATTTTCGTGCGCCATAATATCTGCCAAAATATCAATACATGCTTTCGGATTCTGGGAATTACCATCAAAAATATCCCCCAGAATATAAAGTTCATCATTATTTTTAATATTTAGCCTATCTATCATTTCAAAATATGCTTTTGATGCTCCATGTATATCTGTCATAAAATAGTTCATAATACCCTCTTATCTATCGTAGTCATAATCATCGACTTTGTTTTTTTCTTTTTCAATCTGTGCTCTAAACACAGCTAGTGTAGCTTTTGCATCGGTATCTGCTTTGTGTGCATTTTTATCATAAGCTCTTAATTCTTCCGGACAATAGGCAATGATAGCATCTCTTAATTTATGAGACCCTTTTGGATATTGGGTACGGAATATTTTTAAAGTGTCATGAATAACTTTTCCATCAAACTTTGTTCCACAACCTGCACTTATCATATCCATATCAAACCTTACATTGTGTCCTACAATCACATCTGCTTCTTGGAATATCCGATTTACTTCGTTTGCAATGTCCCTGGCAGAAGGAGAATACCGTACATCTTTTGGAGAGATATGATTTACTAACTGTGCTTGATACCAGGAGGCATGATATTGTGGTTTTACAAGAGAGGAATAGATTTCTTTTCCATTTCCGTCAAAGATAGTAACTTGTAATAATTCATCTTTATTTGGATCCACGCCTGTAGTTTCTGTATCAAAACAGATAATTTTTTTCCCTTCATAATCTTCTGTCGGAATGGGTAGAACGCTCTTTTTTGTTTGCTTATTTTGATGGATTCTCTTTCCTGCTAGGGGCGCATTTTTCTTTTTTCTAAGCTCAGCTCTTTCCTGTTTTTCTTTTTCTTTTTGTGACCAATAAGCATCGTACTCTTCCTGTGTCATATCTATAACATTTTCCGGAGCAACATACTGATAGGTGACAGGTTTTCCCGTATCATCCAATAAAATATCTCCTGTATTTGTGATACGATACATAGTCTCAATCTTATCCGGTGAGATTGGTTTCTTTTTCTCTTTTGCTAATTGATAAACAGATTTATCTGCTAAGGTACGTTTTCTGATCATTATGCTTCCCTTTCGTAAATATCATCATTTTCGATTTCCCGGATATAATAGTCTTCTACCATTTTTGCAATGGCTACGGTATCCAGTAAAGTTGCTTTATAGGACTCAAAATTTTGCATGAGTAATTTTTTAGGGTCAGAGTTATCATATTTTTCCAAATCTTCCAAATAGAAACGCGGTAGAAATCCATTTTCCTGTGCATTATGTAAAATAGTAATGCAATCTTCTTTGGATAAATGTGTAATTAACTGGTTTGCATTTGCAATTAGTAATGCTCTGATTTTTGCCAGTTGTGAAATGTCCTTTTCGATAAATGCAAACTGTCTATTGTTTAAAAATTGCACATCCAGCCTAAAATCGTCCATTGCATTTAAGACTTCATTTACCAGTTTAAAAGGACTCTTTCCTGTAACATCTACATATTTCACCTTGGAATCGACACCGATAGCAACTAAATCCCAATTTGTAGAAATATATTTTCCCGGGATATAATCTATCCATGTTACTCTAGGATCAATTTTTCGAAGTAAGCTATCCATATCTTTTACAATGGCATTTCTTTTTGCGTCTCTTTCGTTAATACTATTTTGCGATAAAAAATCCTCTGTTAATTTAATCATGATAGCTTATTTCATCTTCTCCTTCTTGCGTATATTGCCAAGACCCCTTTTCATAATATCCATGTCCATCCCGCTTATAGTAATCTAAGAAATCTTCCATCACTTTAAACTTTTCAGACAGTTTATTTTTTGCAAGTTCTTCAGCTTCTTCTTTGGTAATATCATTTCCCCAATCATGCGAGGTTCCTTGAATTTCCACGGAGAGTGGTAGAATTTTATCAGACCAATACTTTTCTACGGCTTCTACTGCATAAGCATCAGGATCATAATTTAGTAAATAATCTTTCCCCTGAAAAACAAATGGTTTATTATAATCTTCCAGTATTTCAATTTTTCCCATTCTGTATCACAAAACCCTTTCTTTATCGTGATACCCCTCTACTTTATTTATGTATAAAAAATCCCCAAAAATGGGCATTTTTGTAAAAAATATCATAAAAAATAGGAGAGATTTCTCTCTCCTATCCTTTTTGAGATTAATAACATCCTCTGTAACAATATTTGTAGCTACCAAAATCTGACATTTTCCGTAAACAAGAACCGCCTTGTGAGGAAGAACAATCAATGATATATTCACCATCACCATCTGGACCATCTGATAAATGTCCGATATACATAATTACATGGTTGGAAGATCCATCTCCTGTCCATGCGCCTGCATAAGAGTTCAGATTTTTAGAAAGGATATCTCCGGCTACCATTGAACTAGGTCTTGGGAAGCCTGAACCAGAATATCCAGATGCGGTCCAGTCATTTGCGAATCCAATTTCTGCGTGATACAGTACACTGGAAATGAATCCAGAACAATCAATTCTGCCTTCCTCTGCATACATAGTGCCTGGGTTCTGTAAATCATACCAGAACATACCCACATATTCCATTGCTTTTCTGATTGCCGCCTGACGGCTATCTGAAAGTCCTGGATTTGCTGCAAGTAATTCTTCCATGTAGCTTTCTATTTCTGCTTCTGATAATGTTGTACCGCCGCCGATAGGGAAGATAACCTCCATTGCTTTCCAATTTTCGATACCATCTTTAAATTTATCATCCACAGATCCATATAGTCCAGTCATAAAGTCCACTTGTTCATCGTAGGTACCTGTGTCCTGATCTTTCCAACCGGTGAAGTCATTTACATCCGCTTTTTCTTTATCTTTGATACCAGACCAAGATAAGATATACCAGGAACTTGTTTTATTGTTCCAATATGTTTGGAATGCGGATAATGAAGTCTCACTAAAACCTTTTTCAACGATGCCTTCATTAAATGTATCGTTTGTAACAAAAAGAGCGATTCTGCCATTATCTTTTTTCATCAGAGTTTCCCAGTCATCTGCTACTTTAAGATTGATTACCGGCTGAATATGTCCACCACAATGTCCTTTACAGATATAAACAGTGCTATAACAGCTTTCATGATAATTACCCTTTGCATCTGTATAAGGCTCAAACCAAGGAGTATGTTCATGCGCTTCTTTACCACAAGTAAGTGTCCAACAATCATTATAATCATCATCTGAAAGTGATGTATAATCAGCGGAAGGACCTGCCTCATGTGTGTGTTTAGAACTGTTACATATATGATATCCTGGTTCGCCGTATTTAGCATCACAATCTCCTGGCATTGTACATGGAGTATCTTTTTCATCACATGTTAGGGTATAGCAACTTGCTGTATGAATATGAGGTTTCTTTCCACAAAGTAATTCACTATGCCAACCGTCTTCATCTTCGTATTCTACGGTACTATATACGGCTGCTACATAATTGTGGCAACTTCCAACTGCATCTGATGGTATTTCGTCTACCCAGATACCTTCTGTTTTTCCAGCAAATTTATCTAATGCATAAGAATTTTTACCGTCTGCAAATTTTTTGCCAATTTTGTATACGGAACTAAAAATTGTATTCATTGCAGAACTAAATTTGGAACTTACGGTATCTAAGGAATATCCATGCAGATAAATATTGGAACAGATTTCATCCGGTCTGTTTAACTTCTTCTCTGTCGCATTCCAATAACCTGCTGTAATTGGAGAAGCATATAGATTTTCCGGTACACAATCATCAATATCTTTATAATCATAGCCTAGAACATCATGAGAATGCGCAAACATATAATACATATAAGCCTTTGCAGTAAGATAATTATCTTTGTCGATAACATTACAAAATCTTGCATGCATCATACTGGTAATCTGTAATAAGTTTGAGTTGACTGATGCTAATTTTCTACTGCCATCCCAACTTGTAATATCACCAATCGTACCTTTGTTTGGTGATTTATGCCATTTGATACCTTCGCCACCATTAATTGTTGTACCGGTGAAGTCTCCATTTTTTGAATATCCTGACACTGGAGCAGTATCTGCTACAGTAAAATGTAAAGTGGCGTCTCGTTTTGCTAAAAGGACATATTTTTTTGCCATATCCTCTGCAATATCATCTACTATTTTTTGAGTATAGTTTGTATTATCTACTTCATCAGATGCAAAATAAGCGCCTAATACGCTAATGATTGTACACATTAGCATAATAATTAAAAATACAACTAAAAACCAGAATAATACTGGTGCAATATATTTTATAATTGCGGCTTTAATTTTTTCTTTTACAAGACTTACGGTAGCTTTAATTTGGTTAGCTACTGCATCATATATTTTTTTAATTTTGCCGAATGGTGAATTTTCAAAAAATTCATGTGTCTTCTTTTTGAAGTTACTCCATCTTGTTCCAACAGAATTAAAGAAATCATGTCTGGAAGCTCTACGATTTTTACTTGTAAGACGTCTTTCTTTTTTTCTTTCAAGCTTATTTACTTTGCTTGTGTTTCCTTGCTGTTTGTGTTTATTTATTTTATCATCAAGTCTTGCATCTTTTCTCGCATTTCTAAGTCCGCGGTCTTCATTTCGCTTTGCCCGTTTTGCTTCTCTAACAGCTTTACACCCATCTGTTTTACGTAATTGGTTATATTTTTTTCTTAAATCATTTTTGTCTTTGGTATGTAATGCTGCGTTTTTAAGTCCCGAAGTAATGTTACTATTTGGAGCTACTCTACTAGCCATACCAGCCCCAATATGTGTAATACCGGTAGCAGCATTCATGCTAAGACCATAGGCAATTCTTGCTCCTGCGCGGGTAACTGCGAATGTTTGTTTTGTAAAACGATACCCTCTTGTCATATCATCTCCTGTCATTTTTTGACCGATAATAGACAATCCGTATTTTTGTTGTCCTGTTAAACCGCCTCTTGTAGCGTGATCAGAAAAGCCTACATTTTTTACATGATTATTTAATAAATCACTTTGCTTTTGAATATCTGTAAGTTCTTTTTTCAGTGAAACATTGTGTGGGTCTTTTTTTAATTTATTTAATAATTCACTCTTTTTTAAATCTAATTGTTTTTGTACATTCCCAATGTCACGACTTGTGCCATATCCAATATTTTTTGCTAATATACTGTCGTTACCAGCCTCATTTTTTATATAACTAAGACTTGTATTTCTTACCTTACTCATTTCATAAATCATATCATTTTTATTTGTTACATTTAACAAATGATTGGTATGATTCATGTCATTTAAAATAGAATTTGCATGTTTAATAACATCAGTTTTAGACATATCGCTAACAGTACAACGCATGCCATTTATCATACAGGTACCGTTTTCTGCCAAAGATTGTATTTGTCCACTGTTTAATGGTAAAGATGGTGTATAATTTTTTATAGCGCCGGAAGCATCTGTATAATTAAATGTATGTTGGGATAATGCTGCTATATTATTGCTTGCATTACCAGCATAACCAATCTGGCTTAACCAGCTTGAGCCGACATTGGATTGAGAAACAGAAGACATCATATTTTTATAATTATTTGTTTCAAAAACCTGTTTGTAGTCAGCAGAAATTAAAGATGCCACTGCCATTGTGCGTTCTACACGTTTTTGATTTTCATAAACTGTATTTTCTTCTGTTTTTAAATCTTTTGTTGCGACCTGATTTGCCGCTTGACCGACAGTTTTTGCAAATGATCCGGATGTTCCATCTTGTGGTCCTAGTGAATATTTACCATTTGTATATTGATAAACTGTTTGGTTGAATGATGCCATATTGTACTCCTTTTTTACCAATTTTCATTGGTATCTGTTGCATTGTCTAAATAATCTCTTGCACTCATTTCTCTTTGTACTTCACCTTTGATTTCAGACGTATCTATATCTTCTGAGATTTCAAAGTTTACTAATTCTACCGGAATCAACATTCGGATAACATTTCCACCATAAAGTTCTCCATCCACAGATATATTTTCGGTCGCAAGATAATTAGGCACTTCTCTGGTAAGATGAAAATAGGTAGGATTAAATATATTTCCCGTAACCAGTCTGTCTCTTTCCAGTGTCTGAATAGATACGCTAGATCTCTGCAACAAATTGATATAGAAAATCCATGTTTTATCCGGCTGAGCTACCCAATTTCTCTTAAACTGCTGTAAACGTCCCCACATAAGCTTTAATTCCGGGTCATCATAGCTTTTAAAAATAACGTCCATCACATAAAAACGGGGATCCTGTTTATTAAATGCAAGTTCTACGGTAGCATTTCTTGCATTGTAAATACTGTTACGCGGGATACTATCTTCTGCGTCTTCCAATGCATAACTCATATAGGTAACTACTGAATTACTGTCGCCATTTTCATCTTTTCCGGATAATGCCATACAAAAGGATGCAATTTCTTCCGGAGTTAAAAATGTAGTATCTTCCTTTTTATTTTCATTCCATGTATTTTCATTCATATCCGCCATATTCTTTTCTCCAATCTATTTTTTATAAAAACCTCTATTTGTATATGTAAAAAAAAATTAAAAAAATACATAAAAATAGCAGGAAAAATCAAATTTCCTGCTATCTTTTTATTTTATATCTATAAATATCCAAATATTATTTTGAATTTTTATACATACAAAATAATGTTTATTCGTCTACTTCTTCTGCCTTGGTGCTCATAATCTTATACAGCTTTGTATTCTTCGGGAACTCATCTGTAAAAGGAATTGTCTGTTTACCATTGTAAATCAGTCCATGACCAGGTTCTGCATTTGTAATAAATTCCACATCATTTTCTGAAAGCTTTAACAATTCTGCCAACATCGATCTGTCCATTGCAGAATTGTTCAGCATATAAATAAAGGATGTATTGTTGATGATTGAACGGGCAGCAGGGCTATTTAACAAATCTTCTACGTTCTGTGTAATACCGGTAGGTACACCCTGGAACTTTCTTGCACGCCTCCATACTGTCTTCAAGAATTCTGAAGTAGATGGATTGGAAAGTAACAAGTGGAACTCATCGATATAGAAGTAGGTCCATTTATTCTTTCTCCTATTTTCAAAAAGTCGGTTCCATACATCATTCATACAGATTTTAAGTCCCAACTCTCTTAAGTTAGAACCGATATTTTTAATATCATATACAATCAATCTGTTATCTACGTCCACATTGGTACGGTGTGCAAAAGCATCGAAGGAACCAATGGTATAGGTTTCCATTACCAGTGCAAGGTTCTGTGCTTCTGGCTGTGGCTGACTCATCAGAGTATCGAAAAGGTTCTGCATGGTTGGGCACTGGTCTCTATCGATAGTACGTCTCTTTCCATTTGCGTCTAATGGTAATGCATGCAGATGTTCCAGATAAGGTCTGTAAATCTGCTGGATACAACGGTCTACGATAGATCTTTGTGAAGGAGTAAGTCTCGCCCCAGCACCTAACATAGTCTCCAACATACCACAAACAAAATCTGTTTTCATAGTAATTGGATTTAAGTCAGGGTCAGTAGAGTTATCAATATCCAGGTCGAATGGATTGATATGTACTCCATTACCAGGTGCAATACGAATTACAGAGCCACCAAATGCGGATGCCAGCGGTGTATACTCTCCATCGGGGTCGATAATAAAGATATCGGAATTTGTAGTCAGGAAAGCACTTACCATTTCACGTTTAGAACTAAAAGATTTACCGGAACCGGATGCACCAAGTACCAAACCATTGTAGTTCTGTCCCTTTAATCGATTATATACGATCAGAGATTTATTGATAGAGTTTACGCCATAATAGAATCCCCCATCATCAAACTGATTGATTTCATCAAACGGTAAGAATACACCAAGAGATTCTGTGGTAAGTAATCTATCGGTAAAGGTACGTTTAATACCTAATGGTAATGCTGTGGTAAAACCTCTTTCCTGCTGCATAATCAATGGACGAATTGCGGACATATGTTTATCTGCAATATTCTTAATAATCTTATACTGCTTTTTCAGTTCTTCATTATCTTCTGCAAAATGCATCATGGTTAAAGACATATAGAAAAGTCTCTGGTCACGATTCATCATATCTTCCTGTAACTGGTCAACCTGTTCCTTCGCATGTTTCAGGTCGGCAGAAATAAATTCAGGAGATACCATATTCTGCATTGCTTTTTTCTGCTTTTCCATTACTTCTGCAGTAATATTTACAGACTGGTTATGAATCATCTTGATTCCGTCTGCCTGGGGAATTGCAGAAATATGAATATTGATGACGCTCTCGAAATTTACGCTGCAAAGCTCAGACAGGAAATTGGTATTCATCCAGTTTGCGATATTATCCAGATACAATACCTGTCCATAGCGATCGCCAATCTGGAAGTTATTTCCATTAAACTTTAAGCTTTCCGGTGCAATCAAATCTTTTGTAGTTAATCCCTGTTTTGCCATCTTTGCAAAATCTACGGAAACAGTACCATCTACACCATGCTCGAACCAATAATTCCGCTGTGTAGAGTTTAAAATACCGTGCAGCATTTCCAGTCTTGCTGCCAAATCTAACTGTTTCATAGGATTTTTGGTTACTTTACGGAAATTTGCATCAATTTCACTTCCGATATTACCAAGCTCTCGCATTGCCTTGTCTACGCTATCGGCTTCTGCTGTGATCGTCATATATTTCTTTGTGGAAATATTATTTCTGGATGTTTCCATCTTTTGACGAAGCATATCTTCGATTTCTCTACGATAAACATCATAAGCATCGCCACGCATGATAGGTGCGACTCTTTCCAGCTTTGCCTTTTCATTTTCGATACCATTTACAAAGGAGAATACAATATCTTCTTTTGCACCAATGGTGTTTAAAAACTTCATATAGTGCTCATAAATGGTTTCCTGCTCTTCATCAGAGGCTGTCTTAAACGAAATGTCTTCATATTCGAATGTTCTGGAAAATAATCCAGGCTCTACCTGCATTGTGCCATTTTCGTAAGCTTCCACATAAGGAATTGTCTGTTGTACTGTTTTAGGTATTGCCTGTTTCTTTTTCTTTTTTCCCTTAGCAGGTAAAAGTGCGTTGTTTGCCATTTTATCTTTCCTCCTACATTATCGAATTGCTTTGAATTCTTTCGATTTTTTTACTTTTTTCTCTTTGTCTTTCTTTTTAGGCTGTGATTTTGTATTTGTCTTTGCCTTTTTCTTTTTATCTTTATTGTCAGCATTATCCGCAGTCGCTTCCTCTTCGGATTCGTCACTTGCAATTTTTTCGACATTCTCCTGAAAGACCAAATCTTCTGCAGTATTTTCACGGATTAATTTTTCATATTCCGGATGATGTACTTCATAGCATCGTTTTGCAGGACAGATAAAATTGTCATATAAAACATTCCATGCTATTTTTTCAAAAGGTTGTCCGAAAATTGTGATAAAACCAACCAAATAAAATGGGATAATTATTAATGCTGTGAAATATATGCCGCCTGGGACATTTTTGAAAAGTGTGAAATATGAGAAAATTCCAGCAGCAGCTCCCAAACAAAGAAATACAAATTGTCTTGCAGTGAAATTCGCAATGAATTTCGATTTATATTTTAATATGTCATGTGGAATAGGTACTTCTATCATTTTGCTCCTCCTTATGCACCGAATACATCATTTACAATACCGATAGATTTAAACATAAGCGAAATCGTTGCAAATGAGAGTCCAAACATAAATAGCATTGCCCCAGGCACAGATCCGTCTGCGGCGCCACCCTCTGCAATATTGGTATTAAATACTAAAATCAATTTATTAAACGCAATAGAATGTAATCCACCAATCATACAGAGTACAACGCTCTGACAACATATAGCTAAATATTTTCGAATATAGCGTCCACCTGCACCACGCCATCCATCATCTGCGAGTAAAGCAAATGCGATTGGCATAAAGGAAGCGCGCACACTCATTTCCATCAGTCTGGTAAAGGCTACAAGGTATACTACAATAAGTAAAATTAATGAGAAAATACTTAAAATACCCATATTTAATAAACCTGCGATTACTACCATAATCCAACTTTTATTAAAAAAGCCTGTGGATGTCGCCATTAGTGATTCATATACGGTTTTTGCTACATCAACCATATCTTCGTCAGTGCCTGCTTTTATAAGTGGGCCTATCGCTCCACAAAAGCTGGCTGCAAAGTCACTGATTAATTTTGTTAAATCGCTACACATAACTATCAAAATCAATGAAACTGCAAATTTACTAAAAAATTTAATAAAATACTCTAAAGTAAAACGATCCGTCATTGCCAAATCAAGCAAAGATATTACAAAAAATAAGGTGGCTATAGCAATTGCGATGGAAGACATCACATTTGTAATGTCTTTTGATAAAAAATTTAAGATCGCTGTTTCTATGTCAAAATAAGTTTTATCTGTCCCTGTAAATATCTGAGAGATTGGTGTGCCAATTTGTAATTGTGATACGACTGTCGCATATAAATTTGCATACCAATGGAAAACGGCTTCTTTCATAAATTATTTCCTTTCTCAAGGAGACCAGCAGAGTGACTCCGCTGGTCTCCTTTTGTCTTTGATATTAAATCATATTTTTGATTGTTGGTGTGAATGTCCAGAACAACACTTTGAACGCAATAAACACAACGCCGATTACAATATCCTTTGCAGCACTAGCCTGTGCTTCCGGTTGATCATTTCTGTATGCCATGATCAGCTTAAATCCACCTGCCACTACAAAGAAGACACCGATGAATGGGAAAATGTCTACTACTTTGTCTACAATGTCAAAAATCAAATTTTCTGCTTCAGCTTTTGTAGCTGCATGTACCATTGTAGGAGTTGCAGTCATTGCTGCCGCAGCTAAAATTCCCAGTTTTGCTTTTGCTAAATGCATCTTCCGCATTAGCTTACTTGTCTTTTCTTTCATTTACTCTTTCCTCCTGTATTTTTTCATAAGAATAAAAGATAAGTTATTTTTGATCTTTAAAATAGATCTGTTATCTTATGTCAAAAAATTTTTGATTTTTCTGTAAAATGAAAAACTTTTTAATAAAATTTTAAATTTTTTATCTTTCATTCTCTAAATCAGGAGCAATCCGTACAAAGTCGTGTTCCGGCTTTATCATTTCGTAGCTCTCTAACATTTTCTGGATTAAATTACTATCACCTTCTTTAATACGCATCTTGTATTTGGTCAGGTCACCGTAAATGCCATTCTTTTTTGCCTGTGGAAAGTCTTCGGCAATCAAAAAATCTGTTATAAATTTTGCAGGCAACTTTACGCCGTCTACTTCTAATTCCGATTCGCCGACTAACCATTTCTCATAAACGCTTCTGGAAATACCTTCGATGTGGTCTAACACCTCATTGGTTTCCATATATTTCTCTGCTACGGTCGTCTGCTGTTTTGGATTTGAGGAAATGGTATGCAGCATAAGTGCTCTTTCCTCTCCTGTTTGGGTATCCCTATAAACAGCTTTAATAAAAAAGGGATTCCAGGATCTGTCTTCCAGTCGATTTCTTTCTTCATTAAATACGTATTTCATATTCTTATCCTTTCTATATATAAGTAGTTAAAAAACCATCTATCGTTTTATGTAAAATTTTTTTCAAAAAATACTCAGTTTTGGTGGAAAATCAATTTTTTTTTGACAAAAGAATATAGAGGAAAAAATACATCCCTGGCAGGAGGAAAACATGGCTATTAAATTAGAAGAATCGAAAATTTCAGGATGTCCTTACCAATTAAAAGCAACCGAGCTTGTAAAAGAAATGGACTTCCTACAAAAATATCAGGAGAAAGGAATTAAAAAAGAAAGTCATGAAGAAATTTTTAACAAACAAAGAGGCGTGTGATGCGCTGCAAAAAATAAATGATGGTGGCATCCTTACTACTACTGATGCACAGGCATTATCCAGTATCCGTGTTTGTCTTTTAGCGGACCAGATTGGTATTTCATTATGGGGTAAGGTAATCGAAGATGTCAGACCCATTTTTAGAGAATGCGAAAAGCCAAAAAGCGATGCTTCAGATGCGATTAAAGAAAATTATGAAGCATATGAGCAATGTATTAAAGAAGCTTATGCACTTATAACTAAGGGGGAATAATCATGGATCGTGCTTTAGCTACCAAAGAAAGACCTTTATTAAATCAGGGACTACCTTATATTCCGGATGCCGGTCGTACTATGGAAGATGATACTGCTATTGTATATGATGCTATCTCATCTATCCGCAGACGTACTCATCTGTCACCACAGGAATTTGAAAAGATTTACAATGATACTATTACATTTTTTACGGTAACCGAAAGATTACAGTATAAACAGTATCAGTCCGGTGAGAAAAAGCCAACGGAGTTCTATAAAGAATGTGCTGCATTATTACGGAGAAACTATCCGAAATTAACCGATCGCGGTGATAATGACTTTAATGTACTTATGGACCGAATCAATACCGCAATCTTTCGATATGATGTAATACAGCCCCTGATCGATAATCCGGATACTACCGATATTAAAATCTGTGGTCCAAATGATATCCGAGTCCGTGTAAAGGGTAAAGCATACCAGTCGAATGCCTGTTTCTTAAATGAAAATGATTTATATCGTTTTGTAGACGGACTGGCGATTCGAAATCATGTAGATATTTTTTCACATCCTGTAATTACCTTTACAGATAAACATGACCCGAAGTACATTTTACGTTTTACAATCTCCTCTCCTATGGTAAATGCCGTAGATTATCCTTATTTACATATTCGTAAGGTGCCTAAGACAAAGCCTACTTTTGATGACTTAATCGGAGCTGGTATGTTAAACGAGGATGTAAAACTGTATTTGATTGACCGTGCAAAAGCTTCCAGAGGTATTGTATTCGCAGGACCTCCCGGTTCCGGTAAAACGACTGCGCTAAATGCTTTCATCGAATATATACCAAAAACCAGAGAGACTTTGGTAATTCAGGAAAATGATGAGTTATATACGGAACAGTCCGGTTTTATGTTTAAGCATGTTGCGCATGGATTTCAGGGTGAACCTGTTTGTACACTGGAAGATTTAGGTAAGATGGCGCTGGTGGAAGGTTGTAACGAATTTATCATCGGTGAGGTAAAAGGCGGAGAAATGCGTTATGCTATGACTCTGTTAAATGCCGGTGGATATGCTGCACTTACTGTGCACTCTACTAACGCCTATGAAACTATGGATAAATTAGCAGACTTGGTAAAATATGGTTCTTCCTATTCCTTCGATGAGGCCAGACGTATGTTAAAGACCTTCGATACTGTGGTTTATATGGAGGGATATAAGATTCGGGAAATCCTGGAAATTAATGGATATAATGATGATACAAAACAATATAATTATGTAAATATCTATCGTTATGATCCGGATGCAAATTTAACACAGTAAAAACAAAATGAAACCTTAAAAGTGTCAAAAATACGGCACTTTTGAGGTTTTTTTTGACATATATAAATAGATAACTTAATGTATTTTATTTCCTATGGAGGATATGAAAAAATGAAAATGAAAATGGATGATAATGTAGCAATCGTAGAAAATGCCATTCAGGTAGGTCACGCAAATGCCCTCTCTCGTGAGTATCTGTCTAAAATTACAGGTATGTCTGATAGAATGGTACGTAGAGCAATCGAACTATCTACAAAGCCTATTGTAAATATGGGATACGGATATTTCATTCCAGATGAAAATGATAGTGTGGACCGTGCAGAAGCTCATGCTTACAGACAGCAGGAAACTGCAAGAGCCAGATCTATTATTGAAAAGCTGGATGCAAAATTTGCAGAGTTTGATGCTCCGGAATATGAACAGTTGGAATTGGACCTTTAATTTTAAGCATTACAAAAGCACCCTTTTTAAGGGTGCTTTTTTTAATAATGATAGGAAAAAAGAGGTATGTTTTCTTCTTATACAAAGTTGGTGGAAAAGAATTAGTTCCTCTTTGGTCTACTATGTAAGTTAATATAAATAATGTGTAGCCTCATTATAGCTCATCATTTTTATAAGAAGTTACTGTGTATGACCTCTAATTCTTTCTGTCTATATATTATATAGCATAACATACGTTATTTTGCAAGCACTTTTTTCATTTTTTTGAAAAATATTTAAGAAATCTCATTTTCACCCTGCTCGGGGGCAGTGTCAGAGACCTGTTTCGGTACTTCCTGCTCCGGATGCAATAGCTGTGGTGCAATTACATTTAATGTGATGGTACATCCTGCATTTAAGTTATCCGGTGCTGTTACGCTTTTAAGTACAGCGGTGCATTGTGGATGATTATATTTTTCCTGTAACTCTTCTGCTGCTACTCTTGGAATATTTCCAATCTCTCTGGTTCCCCAGAAAATACGAACAGCAGGTTCTGCATCTCCTATCTCAGGCTGATAAGTATAACTTTCTGTGGTTAAAGGAATTACCTCATCTGGATGCTCATCTACGTATTCTTTTAATGCTTTTAAATGTTCCTGTCTGGAGGATCCATCTGCATTCGGGAAGGTAACACCCTTTAACTTCAAAGGATAAGATGCAATAATCGGCTGTGTATGACCGGTAATCGCACATAAATGAGTAATCTTCGCTTGGTAATCATTCTTCTCTTCTGTCAAAGAAATATGGTCAATATCTGTACCTTTAATTACCTTTGCTTGTACTAATTTATCAATTTCCGGAATTGGTAAACTATAAATGGCAGATTCGATAAAATGCCAACGAAATTCTTTCGTCATATTCTTTGGATAATCTGGAATCTTTCTTAAACATCTTCCAGCAATATCTGTAATTGTTTCGTTGATGGCAATCTTATAATCTGCACCTAAATAGGGATTATTTTCCACATAGAAATTCAGATCCGCAGCTTTTTGCCCCACATCAACAATACAGGAAGCATTCTCCAAAAGTTCACCGGTTTTATTCTTAAAACTGATCAGCTTTTTATAAAAGATAATGGCGTCCTCGGCAGAAGTGAAAGACATCCTTGCTTTGGTAGAACCCATTGCTTTAGCAGAGCCTTTTCCCATTTCCGCAAATAAAGATAATTTATCACAAAACTGTTCCGCTTCCAAAAAATCAAATGGCATAGAATCTACAATTTCACTATATTTGGAATTTTCGGTGAGTTTTTTATACTCTTCCAGTTTCTCCTGATAAATCGTTAAGCTGTTACTATACTGTGTTTGATAACTCATTTTGTATTACTCCTTTTCCCTTGTTTTTTCAATTACTTTTTCCAATAACGTCACATAGGTGTCATCTAAGCGTAATTCACTTGCTTCTTTTTTTAAGATATCCAAAGCTTCGTTTTTAGAATAGCTTTTCTTATAGGATCTGTTACTGGTTAATGCATCAAATACATCTGCGACTTGTACTAATAATGCTTCTTCCGGTATTTGTGATAAGGAAATCTTGCTCATATATCCGGAACCATTTGGTCTTTCGTGATGATATAAACAAATATTTTGTACAATTTCCGAAAATACCGGTTTTACAATCTCATAAGAAATCGTAGCATGTACCTTTACAATATCATATTCCTGAGCATTTAACGCTTTGGGACACTGTGTTAAATTTAGTGGTACAAAAATTTTTCCAATATCGTGTAATAATGCACCTTTGATAATTTCTACTTTCCTCTCCTCGGTATAATTATCACATTCCCGCAGCATTAAATTTGTGTACATTGCAACAGATAAAGAGTGATAATACGCCTCACTGTTTGCAAGTGCCATCATCTCCAAAAGCACTTTTACCTCTGGGATTTCTCCAATTTCTTGTAATGTCATCATTTTCCTCCCTTATGTTATTTATAAATCTATATGAAACAGACTTTTTTCTCTTATAATTTCCCCAAAAAGTCTGGTAAATCTATATGGTAAGATACCATCTCTTGACATACGAAGAATTTCTCCCCATGCTTTTGGATAGGTCATAGCTTTTTTAAATGACCTGGAATTTGTCATTGCTTCAAATCGATCTGCATAAGCTACCAACCAAACATAATCCGGCACATTCTCTTCTGTTAAAATATTGCCGGAAATTGTTGGGTAACCGCTGCCATCTGCATTTGCATGATGCATCAGTATAATATTTTTGACGATAATATCAAAATCACTATGCTGCAACGAAACCCTGCCAAGTGTTGGATGGAATCGCATAATCTCTGCCTCATATTCATCCAATCTTCCCTTAGAATGTTGTAAACCAAAAGGTAAAAATGCTTTTCCGATATCATGTAAGAATGCTCCCTTTAAAATAGATTTACACTCTTCTTCTGTCCAGTCTAATTCATTTTCCTTTTTGGCTAACTGGATATATTCATCCACAATTTCTGCGACCATTAAAGAATGATTATAGGCTTCTTCATCCGCTAAATGTAGAATTCCCAATGTCGTTTTTACACAACTATCATTTAAAACATCATCATACATTTCACTCATAAAAGCTCCTCTATGTTAATATCGTCCGGATAAAAAGCAGTAGGATCTGTTTTGGAAAGGTTTTCATTTAAGGTTCGCCAATAAGTTTCCAATGCTTTTTCTTCCTGCGATACTTTCGCATTTTTTTCATTGATTACCCGGTGGATTTCATTTTTTGCTTTCTTATTATTCTGAAGTCCCGGATATAATCGATACAGTGTTTTTTCATAATTTAACCATTTTTGTTTGTACAAATGGATTCGATTTAATAATAATGTTGTCGTTTCTTCGGCTGTCAGTGGAGTGTTATCAAAGACATCCCATTTATTAGCCACATCTTCCAGTCCTCGTTTTCCACGGCATTGTGTTCTGATCAACTGGTAAGGATCTCCTGTTAATCCGAGTGTTTTTAAAAATTCCTCAGATAATTTTGGATGCTCTATCGTGTCTGTTCTTTGCCTGCCAGGGATTACTGCATTCATATGCTTCGAAAAACTATTCTTTTCGGTAGGTATTTCTTCGAGTTTTGCTTCTTCTAATCTTCTGGAAGTACCAAGCTCTATCAGATAATTTTCGAGTACAGGCACATATTCCCTAATAGAATCAATCATTTCCATTGTACGATAATTAATTTCTCTGATTGCTTCCGGATTCTTTTCAAAATTAGGAAATGTAGTATATACATTTACTGTAAAATTAACGACTTTTTCGATATAAGCATCTATTTTCGATAGTATCAGCATGGTTGCGTCTACTTTTGAAATCTCCATTTGTACTCTGGTTTTAAGTAAACTGTCATTAATGCTGATCATAGCAAAAGGATTTCTTTTTAATCCGATGGTTTGTAAGATTTTTGCATCAATGATCGGAGTACTTGGCATTCCGGGTTCCAGTTCTTCTTCCTTAATTCCTCCCGGAAAATAAGAATTCAAAAAATGGATAGCATCTAATGTATTGCAGCCATTTGCGTGCATTACCAAATCGATCGTAGTCCCACTGGTCTTACATACAAAACAATGCCAATTATTTTCTTCCTCATATACCTTTGCAGAAGGATGACTATCATTATGTGCTGGGCAGGTAAACAGACCGTTTTTACGATCTGCTTCCAACCCCAGTACTTCAATCACATCCCAAATAGGTATATCTCTGAAAAAGCTCCAGTCAATCTGTTCTCTGGATTTCTTATCTTTGATTTGCATTATCTTTCATTCTCTCCTGTAAACCAACCCTTTGCTTCCTGCAAGGGGGTATGCATTTTCTGGTCCCATTCTTTACGTACAGGTTTTTCTTTTGCTCTCTCATCCTGCTCTTCTATTTCTGCATCGATGATATCTGCTCTGCCGTTTCCATCCGTATCTTTCGTCTGAATACGTGCAGTTGTGTCTTTTCCATAAAGATTATCTAACAAATTATTGATATGTTCGATTTCTTCCGGAGATAATTCTCTTAAAAATTCGACATGTGCCATATTTACTTCTTCTCCGGGTAAGGTACAATCTGAAATTTCATACGCAATACCCTTCTGTTTAAAATATGGAATCAATGCAGTTACGTCTTTTTTTGGTCTTTCTAAAAACATAATTTTCGTTTCCTTTCTATTTTTGTTTATAATGGAGCGAATCCAATGATTTTCAAAGTGTTACTATCTCGTAGTACATATACATCTGATAATTCTCTTTCTGTATTTCCAACCGCTTCATCAAACTTAGACATATTTGTAAAAAATTCTTTCCATCCCGGAATTTCATAATATTCACAGCAATGTGCCAAATTTTCCATATTGCTCTTTTGTGGATCGTATACGGTATGATACAATGCATCCAAAGATACCATTTCTCTTTCTTTGCTGGTATAAGCAGAGATTCTTGCATAAATATTATTATGTAAAATAATATAGGTCCTCTTTGCTACTACGGGATTATCCATACCTTTTTTATAAAGTGCCATTTGTGCTTGGGCATTGCTATATAACAGACAAAGTTCTTTTACATCTTCGTTTGGACTATCTGCACCGGAGACATCTCCTTCATCCATACGATACCAGATTCTGGGATCTCTTCCAGGTACTGTAAGATTTGGAGAATTATAATTAATTCCTTGTTTTTCTTCCGGTCTTGCTAACATTAGATATACACTATCTGTCCGGCAGTCCCAATTGTCAAAAGCATTTACATGGTCCCAGATCGGTTCGCCATCATTGGAAAACCAATAACAGTCGAATAAGCTTAATCCCATCTGTGGAATGAAAGTGTCACTACCATAAAATTCCCGTAATGCTCCGATATCTTTTCGATTCTGTGCAATGCTTCGACTTAAAATCCATTTCTGCATCTCGATATTGATATTTTCACCACCTACCCCAACAGGCAGTAAGTCTTCTGTGTATATCTTTGAAACGTTTTCCAAATACCCTCTGCTGTCAAATTTACATTCACAGACTTTATTATTTTTATGCATTAGTATTTTTACGCCGTTCATAAATTTCTCCTCCTACATAGGGGATGACCTTTACAGATCATCCCGCTCTTCCTGTTCGACTTCTTCAGGAACGGTTACCATTTTAATGTGTTTATTTCCTGGTAACTGATATGTTTGTGTATTGCCCTTTTGTAAAGCATTGACCGCAACAGTCGCATTGGTGCCATAGGTCTCATGACGTTCTGCCTTTTTCTCAATTACTAAGGGTTTATACTGATTCATTGTACAGGTAAAATATTTTACTTCATCCAAGGTTAATTGAAATTGTCCGTCTAATACTTCAGGCTGCATTGCAAATCTTCTATTTATAATCTCTCCATTACGGTCCATTAGAGAGACTTCATAATAAGTTTTTCCAGAAGTTTTTGCTTTCTTTTCCGCAGAAACAGATAAAACAATCGCTGGAATACTAATCGTATTCTCTCCATAATTGTCATTTTTTGCCATCTCTAAATCTTTGAAAGTACGTGGATTCTTACACATTTCCAGTCTCTTTTTACTTTCTCCGATATCAAATGCGGTAGATAAAAGTTCCACTTCTTTCGCACGATTTTCCAGTACTTCCTTATCAGTTTCCTTTACGTGCATATGATTCGCTTTATCATCCTGATAGCTTACATTTAACAAATCTGCGATTTCTTTTCGTCTTGCGAAATCTTTGTCATATTGCTTTTGTGCAGCTTCGACTTCTTTTGCATAAGCAGCGCCTTCTTCAGTATTCAGATTCATGTTGGAAAGTTTTTCCTGCATTTCGTTTAACTCTGCTTTTTCGGTATCTGTTTTTTCTACGATAGCAAGGAATTTTTTATAGGTCTCTGCATTTTCCTGTACCCATCTCATAATCTCATGACGGTTTCCTTGTACACGGCCATACTTTTTGTCCCAGTTCCAAGCCTCATTAAAAAATCCGAGGCTGGCATAGGTTTCCATCATTTTTACAGATACATTGGGATTCATTGTCATAAAATCCTGAGCTGTGGTATTCCGTACAATATCCTGTTCGGAAAAACCTTTGATACGCTTAAAACTATACCTTAAACTATGCCCATCATCTTCTACGGAGAAACCATTTTCAGATTCCAACATAGTGGGTGGTTTCATAGTAATGTGAAACTTCGGCATTTCTTTTAAGAATGCTGGTACTTCTTTCAATTCTTTGGTTGCGTCCAGAGAATAACGGAAGAAATCTGCGGTATGATATTCTTTACAATATGCGGTAAACATTGCTACCATTGCATATGCCGTGGCGTGAGATTTATTAAAAGCGTATTTCGCAAATTCCATCATTTGATCAAACAGATTATTTGCATCTTTCTCACTGATTCCCTGTTTTTTAATACATCCTTCAATACCTCTTTCAGGATCCCCATGCAGGAAAACAATACGTTCCTTTTCCAGTGCAGTGGTCTTTTTCTTACTCATTGCTCGTCTTACCAAATCTGCTCCACCAAGGGAATATCCGGCAAGATTCTGGAAAATCTGCATTACCTGTTCCTGATAAATGATACAACCATAAGTAGGCTCCAAAATATCATTTAATGCTTTGTTATCGATATTGATTGAATGCTTCGGTTTATCAATCTTACCGATTTTTTCTACGGAAGCCCATTCTTTTCCGGCTTGTTGGTCCGTATACTGTTTCTGCTGAATAATTTCAGGTAAATACTGTAAAGGTCCTGGTCTATACGCTGCTACTAACAGGATAATATCTTCGAATGTTTCCGGTTTGAAATCCATTAACATTTTCTTCATACCATCCGATTCAAACTGGAATACTCCCTGTGTAAGACCTGTCCAGAAAATATCCCGGTAAATTTTAGGGTCTTTCAACATTTTGTCTCTACGTTTGTAATCTTGTAATAGACCATCCTGATCCATTTTTCTCCAGGGCTTTTGAATAATATTTGTAATAATATCCAGATTCTGCAGACCAAGGAAATCCATTTTTAATAGTCCTTTTGCCTCTGCTTGTGCCATTGTACATTGTGTTTCCATTGCTCCCTTTTTCTTATTCCACATAAGAGGGATAACATTTGTCACATCTGTACTGGAAATAATGGTACCTGCTGCATGTTGTCCATAGCCCGTAAATAAACCTTCCAGTGTATTTGCCAGCTCGATGATGCGTCTTTCATCTTCCGGATAAGCTTCTGGGTCTAACACACCATCATTGTCAAAAGCTTTCGCTAATTTATCTGCCTTATTGTACCAAGGCTTCATATATTCTTTGTATTTTGGATCTGCATCCGCTAATACTTCTTCTAATTCTTCCAAAGATTGTGCACTTTGAATTGCATCATTTTCTTCTGCAAATTCTCCATACTCTTCTTCATATGCGATTGTTCCATAATATCTGGCAGCCAATCTTAAATTACCTTTTGTAGCACCATATGATTTTGTCATGATTTTACAGATACATTCTGCACCATATTTCGCACGACAATAATCTTCAACTTTTGCTCGAACATCCGTCTTAAAATCTGAATCAATGTCCCGATAGACCCCCAGTTTCCTGGTATTTTAACGCCTCTTTTTTAGGCGGGAGTAGACTATCTCTCGAAAAATAATTGTTTATTTTTCTCAATGCACTTCGGATGGTAACTCATCTTCCACCCTAGTATACTTACGTATAGTAGTCGTTACGCTTTTTATAAATCTCTTTCCAATGTGTAATCTTTGTATTTTTTATATCTGTTTAAAGCTGTTTCACTCGAACAGGTACCTTCTTCTTTTTCAATGTATTCTTTTACTTCTTTATATTTTTTGAATGTACCTATAAATACATCATTTTTACGAAGTGTAATAGGCCGTCTATTCTGAGTTCTATGTACTTTTCCATCGGCGATAGTTTGTCTATCTGTTTTTTCAGTAATCAAAGTAATATCTCCGACTCTTAAATACTTTTCTAAGGATGTTCTGCTTATACCAAATTTGGTTTCTGCATATTTTGTCGCTTCTGTAATACTCTGAAAAGTATCTATCAATTTTCCAGCTTTATATAATTTGCATGTATTGTAATTCCTTGTTGATGACATTGTAGAATAGCTATCATATAAATTTTCTTTTCTTGTACACCATTCTAAATTATCAAATCTTGGGTTTTGTGTATTTTTATCTTTATGATTCACTTCTGGTAAATCATTTGGATTCGGGATAAATGCTTTCGCAACTAATCTATGAATCAGTACATTGTATGGTTTTTCTCTACATAGATGTGTTAATAAATACAATCCTTTGCTATCTGTATTTACAGCAAGTTGTTTTATTTCTCCGTTTTTTACACTGTACACATTTCCAAAATTTGTTATATAATAGTCTGGAAAATCTAATATCGGTTTTATTTCTTCACCATTTTCTATATCTAAAAATGGTCTAAAATCATAATCATCAAAAATATACACATTTTCTCCTTTCTCACATTTAAGAAAAGAGATTTATAACTTAGTACGGTATTGCCTGCTATCCATTTTCTGGACCGTAGGTTCTCTTAGTCAGCGGCTTCGTCTGTGGGCTAATATGGAAGTTCCATATCGGCTGTATATCTTGTTGTGACACTTCATACAGCAGTCTTAATCAACTGATACCGTTAGCACATAATATTTACTATATTATGCACACCCCTGAGTAATAGGGTTCACATTGAACGCCCAATATTGTTTAGGCATGGAAACACGTTCTTCGTTTAAAAATCTTTGAAACAATAAATTGTATGGAATTGGATCAATATCAGTAATACCCATCAAATAACAACACAGGGAACCAACTGCGGATCCTCTTCCCGGTCCTATCGAATATCCAATGCGTGGATATCCTTTTTCTGTGATATACTTATCTAACTCTTCAATTGAAAAAGGAGCTTTTTCTACTTCATCTACTGTGGGTAAATATCCAAGCAGTCTTCCGTAAGTAAGATAATCAGCTACGATTAAATGGTATCCTGCATATCCCATTGTTTTGATGACGTTTAATTCATATTCCAAACGTTTTACATATCTTTCATCTGGGAAACCGTCAGGGAATCTTTGCTTAATACCTTTTCTTACTTTTCTCTCGAATTCCGTATTTTCATCATCACAGAATTTAGGATAATACTTTTGGTCTTTCGGAAACTCTACATGACATTGTTCCAAAGCAAGCTTAATATTTCCGACTGCTTCTTTTGCTATCGTCTCTCCGGAGATGTCTTCATATCCTTCCAGCTCTTTCGAAAGGATTTCTGTAAGTTCTTCATCTCCTTTGATGGTATATTCCTTATCATCTTCTGTTTCCGGAAAATACGATCCATAACGTAAGAACTTTGCTACGTTTCTTCTTCTTAACGCAGATTCATAATTCGGATTATCCTTTGTTAATCCAATATGAATATCATTCGATGCGATAAATTTTGGATGACCAGCTTCGTATGCGAATCTTACGATATTATTGTAGATTTCTTTTTCACTTTCCATAAAATGGCTTTGCAGTTCAAAATAGAAATCATCTTTGCCAAAAATATCTAAGAAATTCTGTAACAACTCCTTACATTCTGCATCCAGTTCCCCGGATTCGATGTCTGCTTCGAGATTTGATAATTCCAATCTCTTTTCATCTAATTTACTTACTTTTTTACTCCATACAGCACGTTTCATCGCCTGTATCTGTTTTACAGTAAGCTTATATTTATCTTCATTTTCTGTCAGCCAAGTATTTAACTGATTATATTCTGCTGTCCGGTTTTCCAGTTCAATCAGTAAACTGTTATCTCCTGTTTTCTTAAACAGCTTATTTGCAGCATTCTCTGCGGCTTTTGTTGGCTTTAAGGTACGAAGCCTTTTTTTCTCAGATTCATAAAAACTTTCAAAATCTGTCAGTTCCAAATACCCAGAATCACTGATTTCTTTTTCCAAATCCGCAATATCGGTTTCCAGATTGATTCGTTTTAATCCAAGTCGTCTACCGAATGGACCGGCAATACATGCAGAGGTACATGTTAAGTGACCAGGTTCTTTTACATATTTTTGCAGATTTTCCAGTGTGACAATGGCTTTTCCATTTTTTGTCTGGATATTCTCATTTGCCTCAGAAATAATTTTACAAAGGTATTTATAGCCTTCATAATCTTTAGCCACGAGAATCAAATGTGCTGCTTCTTCTCCGAAATAACATTCGATGCCGGGAATGATTTCCATTTCATAATCTTCCGGAATGGATTCTACATCTAATCCTGCTTCCTGCCATTTCTTCACCTGTTTGGGATCTGTTTGCAAATAATGCAACGTATCTTTCAAATCCTCAAAAGATGAGAAAACACCATGTTCGGTTGCAGCAATTTTATGTGCACCGGCACGATAGAAATTGGTAATCATTTCTGCTAACACATTTCCAGTGTCATACTGGGATTCAAAGTGAGTATGGATACTACCATACAATTCGTGTTTGTTATCCACTCTTTTTTCCTCCCATATAAAAAATAAGTAGGCATAATTTTGCCTACTTACTTATGTCAAAAATTTTTGGAAAAATGGTAAAAAATGAAAGATATTTTTTAGATTATTTTTCGTTTTTGATTTGTTTTAATTTGTTTATTTGTTTGTTTTAATTCATGCATTCCGAGTGGAGTGCAACCAAAATAATATATAGTAATTTCAATTCATGCATCCCGGGTGGGATGCAACAAAACCACAAGTATTATTACTACTGGGGTTAACACTATTTCAATTCATGCATCCAGGGTTGGATGCAACGATTCTGTCTCATTATTGTACAGGCTCTCAGTATTGCAATTTCAATTCATGCGCCCCGCGATGGGCGCAACTGTAAGATTTAGATATTGTCTTACCATCTATACTAGATTTTGTATTTATATATTACTTTTTATACAATCATACTTAATCATCGCCTCGATTCTTCTTTATTTAATCTTAGGAAATGTCCGTAAAAAGGTGTTTCGATATTCTTCCGGATTGTTCAATATAATTTTCCATATCGTATTCATATCACTCCAAATACGCACTTTTTGTTTTGCACGGGTAATTGCAGTATAAAGCATACGTCTGGTAATGAAATCACTATATTCCGGAATACAAATATCAACGACATCGTATTCTGAACCCTGACTCTTATGACCTGTAATTGCATATCCAAGATCCATATCTCTCAAATCGGGTATTACTAACTGTCTATCACCAAAATCAACCTGTAAAGCACCTTCTGGTAATTGTGCTATCACTTGTCCTGTTTCCCCATTGAAATATCCTACTTTATAATTCGTATGATTCATAATGATATTGTCGCCAATATGATAAAGATCGTCCCCAGCAGGAGAAAAATCATGGAGTTCAGGGAATCTACGTTTTTGGGTAATCAAATTGATTTTATTTGCAGATCCGGGTCTTGTATCTACTCTGTATGGGGTAATACAAACATCATCATCCATATTGCCTGCAAAAATCTCAGCACAAAATCTCGAAGCATCACATATCTGAAAGGTATCATCCTGTGTTAAAAATAACTGTCCTGCATTAATTGCATTTGCATTATTTACAATACTACCCTCAGACCTATAATTTGCTGTTAGGTATTCTGTATGTACTCCAAGGTAAATTAAATCAGACAGGATATTTCCAGCTCCGATTGATGGTAACTGATAAATATCTCCTACCAATATTACCTTTGTTTTATCCATATTTAATAAGGTAAGTAATTTCTCAAATAAGTCCAAATCTACCATACTGGCTTCATCGATGATTACCAAGTCCGCAGCATTTAAAATACTACGTTCCTTACCTGTCATCACATGTCCAAATCCGAGAAACTTATGTATCGTAGAAATACTCATATCTCTACCTGTGAAAACTTCACTGATACGTCTTGCAGCTTTTCCAGTAGGCGATAACAAATGAATTCTTGCATCCGGATATTGCGCCAGCAGATTATCTACAATCGCTCGCAAAATGGTAGTCTTTCCTGTACCCGGTCCGCCTGTAAGAATAGATAGATGTCCACCCTTTAAAATCAGATTTCGTACTGCTCTATTCTGTTCCTCTGACAGTCCTGTTCCTGCCAGGGGAGGGTCATACATCGGAAATGGACAATCCGCATTTAAAGCTCTTTTTACCGCTTTATAGATTTCCATTTCTCTTCGGTAAGTAGCATATAAGCCTACCATGCCATTTTCAAAATAAAAAGTATCTTCGAAATAAGATAAATAAGCAGATAATCTTCCAAGTTCTAATGGATGTCCAGATAATCTTAACTGATAGTTTACTTTTCTTTCCAATTCTTGATAAGGAATCCATGTATGTCCAGACATCTCATTTTGATACAGACAATATTCTGTAACATATTTGATTTCCCGTAATCTATCATCGAAAGTACGCAGTGTATTCGCTTTGTCTATAATTGGCGCTGATATAATCGGACGTTCAGATTCTCCCTTGCAGACGTCACACAGATAAAATGGGTTTTCCTTATATTTTGCATAACAATTTGTGGGAAATCTACGCTGTATATATTGATAATCCTCATAGGGTAAATAATCTCTGGTAGCATAATAGAAATCTTCCATCTGCTTGATCATATTTGCCACACCTTCCGGACAATTTTCCGAAAGTACAGCTCTATAATTTCCATTACTATCCGGTTTGATTTCTGTACCTACCGGATAATTTGCAATGCGCAAAGACTCCATAGCAGAGGAAACAGCATCGTAGACTACGGTACATCCATCTTGTGAAGTTTTTCCTAAACGTCCAATAATCATGATTGTTGTAGTCCTTTCTTTTTATTCATGTTTATTTCAATTCATATTTTTTTCAATTCATGCATCCCTTGTAGGATGCAATCGATTTCTCCATCTACAAACCGATTTTTCACAATTTCAATTCATGCACTCCGAGTGGAGTGCAACGATGGAGAACCACTTCCCGAAATGGCAACAGTGCAATTTCAATTCATGCACTCCGAGCGGAGTGCAACTTTAAAAATAAGAAATTATTTCACATATATAGGTATTTCAATTCATGCATCCCTTATGGGATGCAACAAAAAACTGGGAGCCTGTTGCCTGGCCTGTCCATTTCAATTCATGCACTCCGAGCGGAGTGCAACCCGATCTTGACAATCCAAACTCCGTAGCACAGATATTTCAATTCATATTTCTTTCAATTCCTATTTTATTTCATCATTATTGGTGCGAACCTCTTATTATTTTTATGTATACTTAGGATCCGCCCCAATTTTTATTTAATACAGATCTACTTCAAAGACTTCTACATCATCTGAAATATTTTCCATATTTACATAGATATTATAGTCTTTCATAGACTGAGGATAATCTCCCTCATAATGGCTTTCTGTTACTAAACGTTCGCCATATTTCTTCATGGGCCCAGTACTCTCTTCATCCTTATGCTTAAAAATTACAAGCTTTTCTACAACGAGACCTGTCCGACAAGCAGACATATCATTATCAAACATTGCTACCAAAGATTTAAAAAATAACTTTAAATCATCATTTGTAACGCCATTCTGCTTTCCATAATAAGCACTATATCTGCCATTTCCCTTATACAATCCAAATACTACTACTGGCTTTTCAGAAAATACGGATCCGGTTTTATCTTCGTCCTCTTTCTTTTCAACCGTCTTTGCTTTTCTTGTGTGTTTAAAGGTAGTAATCTGTACAGGATCCGGAGTAGTCATTTCACTTAACTGAATTGCACCTGTAACCTGTCCACCAGGATTATTTCCAGTACTCAATACAGCACCAAAGGTACGAACATCGAAATAATGATTTCTCATATATTCATTAATCTTGTCCGCATTCTTATTTTTAGCCTTTGTTTTCTTTTCATCAGTATCAGAGTCATTCTTCTTTTTCGATAACCCTAATGCTTCTGCCGCATCATCCATTTTTTCATTCAGAGTTTTATTTTCGCGAATAAAAATATCACAGTCCTCTCTGGGATTCATTTCGTTTAAAAATACTACTCTGTCACGAATCTTTCTCTTGATACATTCAGATGTAATCTCACCATGTTCTGTCTCATAATTTGTTCTGGGACGATTATCAAAATCAGGATCACCATTCGGATTGCTGTAATCACAAGATACTAAAAAAGCAAAATCATAAGTACAGTTACTATCCATAGGAACTTCACACAATCTCATTATTATATACCTCTCTTATTTTGTATGTTGTTACTTATCTTACATTTGTTTATGTATAAAAAAACCGCAAATTATAAGGATTTTAGAAGAAAACTTTTAGTTTTCCTCTAAAATTTCCTTTTCATTTTCCGTAGTATTCTCCACAGTTTCGTTTTCAGTAGCTTCATCAATCAAAGAATTATCTTTATCTTTTTTCTTATATAAATCCATCTTTTGTTGTCTGAAGCCTACATAAAATGCAGCAGACTCTGTTAAATTAAGATGTTTAGGAAATCCATTGTCGATTTTTGATACAATTTCATTAAGCATGCTATTGTACCAACTATAAATCCCCTCTTTTTTGCATCTTTTAAATTTTTTTTCGCAATATGGCAATTTAGAACTAACAATATTTAATGCCGCAGCAGGATTTGTAGAGGCTTTGCGTAAATACAAATCTGCAAAAGTACTATTTGTATTGGTACCATCATTTTTATTTGCAGATCTCTGCATGGAATCCGCTACTGCTAAAAATCTACCACATAAATATCCAATGTTTGTGTTTTCCGTGTTCAACATAGTTGTAATGTTTTCTCCTTTTCCTATAAGATATGATTTCATAATTGCTGTTCTTGTGTAGAATCTGTATTTATTTTCTTTTTTTTCATCATTCTCTTTATAGCCCTCCGCATTGGTACGGGTAATTGCTTTTTCTGCAATCGTTAATGGGATGTGTCCATTATGATATGCAGCATTATTGATTGCTTGAAACAAATATTCGCTCGTTGCTGGATTAAATTTATCTGTGGGCGGAATAATTGCTTTCACAAGACTTAAATAAGAATATGGTCTTGTTTCCTCTCCAAAAGATAAACTCTTCTGGAAATTTACAGCCTTCTCAACAATATCAAGAAATTTTCCAACACGATAATCACGTACTGCTGCACGGGCTTCATTTTCTACTCTTACTTCCAAAATATGGAAGGTAATATCAGATAAGTTTCCTAATACCGTTTTTAAATCATTTTCTGTAACAGACCCGACTTTTACTTTATAAAATAACTCTTTTACATCATTTAATTTCTCAGAAGGATTGTCATTCTTTTTATTATAAAGTAACCAAGAAAAAATATCTTCGGCTTCGGTATCTATTTCATCAGTCCAAAATAATATAATTTTATTATCAGTTCCATCTGCCTTATAAGAATAAAAAGTATATTTTCGATGGTTTTCCAATATATAATTTAATGCCCTGGTATACTTATGCATTGCCCGAACAGATACTGCACAGTTATATGACTGATCTAATCCATAGCTTTTAGAACAATCATCATTACAGGAAGTAAAGGCACAACCCTTATATCCAAAAACAGGTCCTGTAATCTGGTCATGTAATCTTGCAATAGGTCCATATTCTCCAGTAATTCCGCAATAGCCATTAAAATCACTATCGCCATTGTCAATGGAAAAGTTAGATTCCCACTTGTCCTTGAATATAGGATCATTTTGTAATAAATTGCCTGGATCGCCAGTTAAACAGAATAAATATTTCGCAGTATCTGCATCTGTATTTTTTCTGTGATTTGCAAGAATTTCATTATCAAAATCTTTGATAGGATCCCAATTCTTTACGAATTCCTTATAGGCGTGAATTAATGGACTTTCCAATCCTTCAAAGTACTCTGCAACAGCCTTTTTAAACTTGATATTCTTTTCGATTGTTTCTTTGGACACATTTTTTCTATCACAACCGAAAATAAATTTGAATTTTTTCTCTAAAACATTGGCGTCTCTACCAGGTGTCGAGAAAATTGTAGTATACTTCTTAGCTACAAATTCTTCTTTTGCTTTACCACCCTTTTTTATTACATGTGGTTCTTTACAGGAAATAATTGCATCCAGTTTTCCATCTTCGGTTAAGCAAATAATATAACTGAAGGATTCATTCATATATGCAGGATCAATTTTACCTGCGGTCTCCAAATTATCATATAAAGTACACAAATCTGCGATAACGTTCATACTTTCTCCTTTTTATGCAATCCGTCTGGATACTGGATATTCGTCAACATTAACAATGCCATGTTTTAAGATTGGATGATAAAATAGTGGATATACGTCACCACTTTTGTAATTAATACCTTTTTTTGTCTTATTTGGATACTGAATCAAATATAACATCCAACCATAATCCGTAGTACCACATTTAACTTCATCAGAAATATTTTCTTCTGCTGCTTTTTCAAAATCTGGTACCCATGTAATTTCTGTATCATTATATTCAGACATTCCAAGAAACGGCTGTCTTCGATAAATCTGCTTTTTAAAACGATTCAGAATTTCTGCTTTCTGCTTTTCAAAAACATTAATTCCTAGTTCAATATCTCTTTCACACTGGGTATTTCTAATAATTGCTTCTACCTGTACCACATATTTTACATCTACTAAAAATCTGGTATTTCTTTGTGTTCGATTTTCTGCAGCGTAAATTTTTGCATCGCCAGTTCCATTCATTTCCTGTTTAATTTTATCAGCAGATCCCTTTACTTTAATTTCATTTTTTCTGATATTCTGAAATCTCGGCTGATTACACACAGCAATCTTCTTAATTTTATATTCTACTGGCGGATGCCAATATACTGCTTCCAATACCCCTACCAATGCTGAAGGAGTTGGTATAGGATAAGAATCTCTATCCGTTTTACATTCTGGCTTTGTAAAACATGCTTTGGAACCTTCAATCAATACGTTAAAAATAAAAGATCCTAAAATTTCATTTTCCATATTTACCTCTTCCTATTTATCATATATTCTTTACTTTATTTATACCTATTTATGTATAAAAAAACCGCCAATCAGACGGTTTTTCTAAAAAATTATACTGTTTTTATTCCTATTTCTTTTGAATAATACGTTTTATCCATAAGACACCATACACCAGTATTGTTATCTTCTACAACTTCTAATGCAATTAGATAATCTAATTCGCTTTTAGAAACCTGTACTGTATACTTTTGTAAGGCACTTATTTTTATAATGTTATTTTCTAAGATATCTTTAATCAATGTTTCACTTTTTTCGTCTTTTGGGATAACAATACTTTCTCCATAAACGTTGTTTATAAACTGAAAAATATCATTTGTATAAGTGCGAAACGGAATATAATCATAAAAGTTTCTACAATGTTTTGGTACAAAATTATGAATGGAATATTTTGTAGCAATATCACCAATCGCACTATAATATCTTTCGAAATAGGTTTTTATTGATTGTGATGTAGATATATCTGATTCTGTTTTTAAAAGTTGTTTTGTAATATTTCCGCCAATTGTCTCTTTTGTTTCTTCTAATGTAAATACATATACCGTTCCCAAAGATCTCAAACCTTCACGATTACATCTGCCTCCTGTTTGTAAAATACTATCAAGTCCGGTAAGTTCACGATAAACAGTTTCAAAATCAAGATCTACTCCAGCTTCAATCAAAGAGGTCGATACTACCATAATTCTTTCTTCTTCCGGTACATTATTAAGACTTAAATATTTTAAGAATAAAGCTTTTAAATATTCCTTTATTTCTAAAATAATCTCTAGTCTATCTTCCGGAGTTTGATATGTAGATAAATGATATACTTTACATTTTGTATGTAAACATAATTCATTATAAATTTCTCTAGCGGTCTTCTTTCGATTAACTACCATTAAAGCACTAGCATTTTTGCTCATATCTAAAACAAGTTCATTCCTCTTCTGCCTGGGGAGCTTTTTATATTGACATTTGGAAAACCAACAAAAATCAGTTTTATCTGGTACCAAATCTTTTATAGTGCTGGTTGGTAATGCTAATTTATGGATAAGTTCTTCCATATTGGGCATTGTTGCAGATAATAATAACGCTATACTATTATGGTCTTTTGTTAAATAACTTACGATTTCTAAACATGCTTGTAATAATTCATCAGGTAATTTATGAATTTCATCAAAGATAAGAATACTATCTTCCATATTATGGAGTTTTCTTGTTTTCTTTCTTTTATCTCCATAGGCTGATTCAAAAAACTGAGCAGATGTTGTTATAATAAAAGGTGCATCCCAGTTCTCCAATGCGTCTAATTTAGAAGTTAGTGTTTCTTCATTTGTTTCCTCTTCTGTTAAATTATAAGTAGATTGATGTCGTAATATAGATACGTAATTCCCAAAAATATTTTCAAATTCTTTTGCTGTCTGATCGGAAATGCAATTATAAGGAATGATATAAATAATACGTTTCTTCTTATATTTTAATAAAAGTTCGATACCTGCTTTTACACTGCAGATTGTTTTTCCTGTACCTGTCGGTAAATTCATAAGGTTAATCTCTGCAGGACTTTTTATATTTTCATATACTTGATTTTGCAATCTTGTTCTTGCTTTTCTTACTTCAGTATCTTGTGGGAACTTAGAAATATATTTTTCAATTGACTGTAAAGCACTTACAAAATCAGATTTTAAAGGCTCCCTGGCAGGTAAAGAACAGCAAAATGATTTTGTGTCAATGGAATCTGCATCTGTTACATAAGAATGTCCCATTCGCACATCAAATGCATAATTATCAACAATTCCATCTAAATTACCGGCATTGTTTTCAATTAAATGTTTAATATAATTAGATTCTTCTATAGACTCTGCCTGAATATCTTCTTTAGATGCACTACAATTTATCTGTGGTGCGTTTATCATTTGAAACTGCAAAGTACCTTCTTCAATATCACTGCCACCATTTGGAATTCCACTGTGATGCCCGGCAATAATATATTGTGCCATTCTGCTTAAAGGACCATTTAACTTGTCATTTGCATCCTGCAATTTATTAATTTCCAAGGCTCCATATATAGCATGTAATACTTTTCCTTTACCTGAAATAATATGGTTTTGCCATTCTTCCCCATATTTTCCGATATCATGATATAGTCCACTTACTTTTGCAACTGGTTTTAATAAATCAATACTAAAATTTTCTGCTAAAGTCGCAACATTTTCACTATGTTCTTTTATTGTTTGAATTTCATTTTTATCATTAAAATGTGCAATATAGTTCATAAGCATCTGTTCCTTTCTTTAAACCACTCTTTTTTATGTCAAAATAAACCGTAAAAAGGGCATAAAAATAGAGCAAATTTTTGAAATCTGCTCTACTTTTCTCTTATTAAGTTGTACTACCCAGTGCTACTGTCACAACAAAGGTACCTTTCCAGTCACCTGCTGTAAGTCCGGTTGCTTAAATGGTCAGATCAGATGTTTTTTCTGCACCATTTGCTAACTCTTCAAAAAGTGCTTTATTTTGCCTGTAATTCTGAAATTTCTGTCTCTAAAATGCTCTGATAGATACTCATTAGGTTCTCTTTTTCCTGTACTAATCTCATTTTTGAAACGGTCAGCTTATCATCCAAATGATAATCCTTCAGAAAATCTTTCTTTTCCTGCTCAAACACGATGCCATATACGTCCCGCATTTTAACATAGATATGTTTCATCGCAAGAGAAGTGCTGCCATATTCTTTGTTTAACAGGTCTTTATTTTTCTTCATCAGTGACGTCATACGGCCACACCATGCTTTTGCTTCACTACTTGCTTCCGGCAACAGCTTTGCATCTTTTTCATAGGTATTGTATTTTCCACGACCGTGATCTTTCACTAAGGGTGTCGTGCCGGTAACCGTAGGAGTCTGCTGTTCTACCGTATACTTTTCTACCAAACTTTTTAAGTCGCACAGAATTTCATTCGAAGTATCTTCAAAGTACCGCCCTAACAGAGGTAAAAACTTCACACAATCTCTGGGTTCTCCCAGTTTATGATACAGATACAGTGTACCTGCTGCACTTACATAAACTTCCCGCTTTCCATCCTCTGTAACTTCCACAAAATAATTCTTGCATTCTGCTTCTCTGTTTTTGATTACATTGATAAAACCTTTGACAGATACATCCGGCATATCCAATGCCTTTGCTACTTCCTGTACCGGTAATACCTTTTCTCCGTTAAATGTCATAATTCTTTTTCCTCTCTTTCCTGTTCACGTTCCCAAATGGTAGGGAAAACTTCTTTTATTTTGTCTGCTGTATAATAATTTTCAGCTTCCTCATTTTTAAATTTTAAAATACGCCAGGGAATATACTCTTTCGTTTTTACATCATAGGAAAACTCTACGAATGCTTTACGATGCCAATACGCATATTTTTGCATGAAACCTATTTCGAGATAATAATGTATCTCCATCAGATAAATATCTAATTCATAAAAAGTTTCAAGCAATTTAGACTGTTCATATTCCTTTGTGACATGTTTTAGAGCATCATATTGCTGATAAAATGCATAATCATCTTCTTTAATACTATTTGCAAAATTTCTTACCTTCAGATTAGCGGCATAAAAATCATGTATAAAATTCCACGATATTTTCCCCAGAGGATTATTGGGGTCTGTCTGGGCATCTTTTACCTGTTACCAAAAAGCTTTCGCCAGTTGCTCCATCTGCTCATAATAACCTTTTGCATATCTTGTATTTAAGACCGGATTTTCTCTGAACTTATTTTCCTTGATTTTATCATGCAATTCTAACATTTCCGTTCTTGTCATAAATTACTCTCCTATCCAGTCAATACCAAGGATATAATAATTTACTCCTGCTACGGCACCCCAGTCGGTATTTCCAGTTCCAATCCGCAGATTAACAGTAACCTGTGCTGTCCTTGCATCTTTCGCATATCCATTTTTTAAAATAATCGGACACGCCTTATCTGTCGGATTTCCATCCTGATCTAACAATCCTATGGTTTTAAATCTTTTCGTATAATATAGCTTGATATCACGATATTCTTCTTTTTTCTCTTTTGCTACAATCATATCAAACCATTTTCCCTTAATCGGTAATGTCAGCATATTATTTCCTCGCTTCTTTATATTTCATTTTCCGATACTGGATATAATCCAAATCAGAACAAAACTGCACTGTACTACATTTCGGACAGCCATACAAACCAACTATCTCTCGGTCTGTCGTTTCAAATGCAGTACCCAAAGTAAAAATACCCGGGAAAAGATTTTCTGCTGTTTCTTCATTTCCACAATTCGGACAAACTAAATGTTTCATTATTATTTCTCCTTAAAATAAACATCTGCATTTTCTTTATATGCTTTGCCATATAGTCCCCAGCTACTTACTGTTATAGGAACTTCAGTTATTTTTGCTACCTTATTATGTAATAGAAACATACCGTCATTTATATTTTCAAGACATCCAAGATTTTCCTTATCGTTCATTTCCATTAATGTTGCACAAATGCATTCCGGTAATTCAAAATATTCATCATCCTTTGGTTTGAATACATTGATAACATTATTTATTGCAAGTTTAATTTCAGATTTTGTGAAATTTAAACAACCACAAATACCATAGCTCATTTGCTTATTCAGGTATGCAAAATATGTAGATAGTGAAGAAAAATCACCTGTCTCTACACCAAGCTTGATTTCTTCTTCTGTTAAGGGTAGTCTACAATATCTCGCAATCGCAAACTGCTTTAAAATCGGTTCAATTATGATACACCAAATGGCACAGATGATTATCGTTGCGAACACAACTAAAATAAATCCTGTTAGTATGTTATCAAGAAAGCCCATATAACCTTCTTCAAACAGCCAGTTTAATATGGAAAACTTAGATATATGATATACAACAGCACCAATTGCGTAAAAAACGGCAAGTACCGCAGCGCCAAGTACAACACAAATAGGACCAGTCTGTAAATCATAAGTTGTATTCCAAATATTTTTCTTCTTACTATATTTATTCATTCTTATTATCCTCCTCTAATGACATCTCTTCCGGTGTAACTTTTGTGATTCCTACCTGATACCAGATATTACTTACAGCAAAACCCAATAAAATAAAAGGTAATACTCCATTTATTACAAAACCAATTACTATATTTACTGCTACGCCTAACTCAATAAATCCAGAAAATATGGTAATCGCAAAAGCCAATAACAATTTTATTGCCGTGATATTCCGTAATAGGATATTTTGTATCACATCGATCACAATATCTGTAATACCCATTACTATGGCTACGGTAACCAGACATTCTACATTTACAAATTGAATCTTTCCTTTACTTAATATGACAGCTAGTGTTAATATACCAATTCTTGGTAATAGTTTTTTTCCAAATTGAATAAGTCTTTTTACTGGATTCATATATTCCCCTATCATTTGATTTTCTTTTCTTATTGTTATATGTATAAAAAAACCGTAAAACAAAGGTATTTTTTGAATTTTTTTATAAAAAAAAGACTTTTTTCAAGTCTCCTTTTTTGTTTTTTACTCCCCTATTTTTCCGAATACATCAAATGGTGTTACTCGAAATACTACTTTCCCGATTAAATCCTCTTTTTTCAGATTACCAACTTCATCAAAACGGCTATCCAAAGAATTATTTCGGTTATCTCCCATTACAAAATATTCATCTTCCCCTAGCAGCAAAGGATCGGTAGCCCTCCCCTCATATCCCTCCAAAATAGGTTCTAAGATATAATCTTCTTGTAATAATTCGTCATTGATATATACTGCGCCATCTTTGATCTGAATCGTTTCTCCCGGTAAACCAATGACACGTTTAATGAAATATACATGAGAATGATTATAAGGAAATACAATAATATCTCCTCTTTGGGGATTGTCTTCGATATAACTGATTCTGCTCATGATTAAATCACTGCCATCGGTAAAAGTGGGATTCATAGATGCTCCTTCAACGACTACCCGCTGTGCAATATGCTGTGTCACAAAATAACATGTGAAAATGATAAGACAGAAAAATAAAATATCTTTTATAAAAGTTTTTATTGTATTATTCACGCTTCCGTTTCCTCTTCCTTAATATTTCAATTCATGCACTCCGAGCGGAGTGCAACGATATAGAGTTTAATATATGCCAAGATTCTAAGCCATTTCAATTCATATTTCAATTCATATTTCAATTCATGAATCCCGTGTGGGATGCAACTGCAAAATTTAAACATTATCTTGTTATACATCATTTCTTTATGTAATCATATTTAATCGTCACCTCTATCCCCTACTTTTTGTTTGTCAAAATAATCAAAGCTATTTGTTATAAAAATTGAATCGACAGATGTTAATAATCAGTCTTGGTAAATTTCATTGGAAATTATGTGATATACAAAAGCGCACAAAAATGTAAGTATCACAAACCACCAATCAATAGGATCCCCGAGTGAAAGGTCAACCAACACAACCGATACTCCAATTAAAGAATAAAATAATTCCATAGTGTGCCTCCATATATTTCAATTCATGCATCCCTTATGGGATGCAACAACATTTTTTAAAAAAATCAGTCATAATAATTATATTTCAATTCATGCATCCCTTATGGGATGCAACATCCGTCATTAACGGTATTTACTACTATGCGATCATTTCAATTCATGCATCCCTTATGGGATGCAACTTATTCCATTTGCCAACAGCGTAGATAACAATACTATTTCAATTCATGCATCCCTTATGGGATGCAACAACCAGCATATCTTACGGCATTACGTTTGCTAGGTATTTCAATTCATGCATCCCTTATGGGATGCAACCGCAAAATATAGTATTCATATTCCCATTTATACTATATTTTGTATATATTGTGTTATATTATCTTCCTTTATATCCTTTACACAATCATATCTATCAATTCACCTTCCTTTATTGGTGCGAATCTCCCAGTGCTTTTATGTGCGCTTAAGATTCGCACCTGCATCTTATTCTTCGCTTGTCCAAAAGACGTAGGTATCCTTACTAATTGTTTTTGCATGTAAAGTCTGTTCTTTTTTCTTTTCCGCAGTATGAGATTCCTGTATTTCTTCCTGCATAGAGGAATATCCGTCTTTCTTATAAATATCCTCACATACATCTGCGTTACAATCCATATCCATTAAAATTTCTGAAGCTGCTTTCTTTACTTCTGCTTTGGCAACTTTATAGGATAAATCCACAATTTTTTCATAATGCTTTTTTGCTTCTGCCGTCATTTCTTTCACATGAAAATTTTTTACTTTATGATATTGATCATATGCCTGTATGATCTCAGGAATATAATAACTTTCCAGTTTTCTTGTATAGTTTTCTTTTCCCTGATCATTTAAAAATTTAACAGCCCATACAATATAAGCAATTTTAGAATCTTTTTCTGCTAATTTATCAATGTCGATCTCCTTTTTCTGCTTAGGCGTAGGAATTGGTTTAGATGGTGGAACATTCCTAGATGTTCCGAAGGTATATTTTAAATGTTCTTCCATTTCTCTCACAAATTCTTCAGTTGGGGTTTCTTTTTTCTTTTTTAAAAAACAGGTTCCATCAATAATATCTCCTATTAGGTCTAATCCTATAAAAAGAAGTGCCGGACTAAATATAATAAGCATAATAATTATAATTGTTCCCATGCCGATTCCTTCTGTTTCTTCGGAGGTTTCTGAACTTTTCTCACCTTCTACGGAATCTTCTCCCTTAAAAGAATCTATTAGTTCCTCCACAGCTTTATCAGTTTCTACTTTTGCAGTTTCTGTTTCTACCGTTTTTGTAATTTCCGGTGTTTCATTGACTACTGTTTCCGCAGTCTCTTTTTCTATTGATTCTGATGTCACTTTTTCACAAATCGTGCTCGAATCATCTTGTACTTTATCCACTGTATTTGAAATTATAGGCATCATAATGTACATTCCCACTATGAAAAAACATAAAATACCAGCAATTAGAATGCCTTCGCCATCCCCAAAAAAGAGTCCAAAAAAAATATTAACAACCGCAAATATAATTAAGATTGCCAAAATAATTTTTATTATAATCATGTTGTTACCCCCGTAATGGAATCATATTAAGCAGAATCACACTTTCACAATGCTGTTCCTTTTTAATCTGTTCTTCAATAAAATAAACACCTTTTTCTGTGAAAGCATCCACATTTTGTAATGTTACAATTGCTCTTCCGGGTTGTCCATCTGCATTAAAGTAAACCAAATATTTCATATTATCCTCCTAACATTTGTTGTACATTTATTAATAACTCAGGAATTTTATAATAAACTTCGTATACCGCAACTAAGTTTGCTATAAAAAGAATAACGATAAAAATGGGTGTTGCTATCATTGTTTTTTTCATAGGCAATGTCTCCTCTTAAATATATATGTATAAAAAAACCGCTAATTTTGCATATTTTTATAAAAAAAATATCACCCAACATAAATATATGCTGAGTGATATGGTTTTCAACGATTATCCAGACTATCATTTTTGGCATTTTTACGCCCCCAATTTTTCTTTTTTCCAGCCATCGGATAAAGTACCATCCTCATATAATACGATTTGAGATCCACAATATTTTTTAGTCGTCTGTTTTATAATTGCTTTGCATAAATCAGGTAATGTCGCTTTTAATCCATCATTTACACAAAAACAGGCTCTTTTTAAAGTAATGCGAAGATCATGCCCTGGCAGAGAAATCGTGTCCTGACATCCATGTGAAAATGGGGATGGTAATTCAATACCATATGCTTTCTCAAAAGAGATATATAGATCATTTGCATGTTGCAATTCATTGATTTTTACATGCTTCACTCCAAGATTTTCCATTGTCCAAAGGAAACTTTCGATTTTCTCTACGGTATCAATACTACCTTTTACTAGATTGATAGATACTCGAAATTTATCTGCATAACCCATATCACAAAGTTTTTTCAAAGTCTCCGTCCGTTTATAAGGTCTGCTGGCGTGCATAATTTCATTATTTTTTTCATCATCATAATGTTGAAAAGAAATATTGATGCCGGTTACCATATCTGCTATTTCGCAAAACAAATCTATATTTTCCTGTATGGTAATTGGTAAGGAAGTCGTAATATAAATTTCTTTCACGAATAAATAGATACCTTCGATATATTTTTTGAGTTCCGGCAACAAAAGAAAAGGTTCTCCACCAAGGATTAATACGGTTGATTTTCCAGATGCTTTCGTAGCTTCTATCATTGCCGGTACATTCGTGGACTTTCCAGCAATTCCACCTTTTTCTATACAAAAAGGACAGTTATTATCACACATTTTTGTAAAACGAACATCTAAACTGTCCTTATAATATCCATCACAGGAATTTGTAAATGTCATTCTCTATCTATATCCTCCTCTTTAGTTATTAACTGGTTTATTTTATCCTGTGCTTCTTTTTCGGATGGAAATATGGTCTTTCCAACATCTTCTAATGCTATATAAATGCCAAATGTAAAATCATCATTCTCAATATTCTCAGCATAAAATAAAAGTTTGTTATTTTTTATCACCATTTTATCTCTTACAATATAAGGTATTATATTATATTCATTTTCCGTCTGTACAACTTCATAAACATTTTCACTAAATTTAATGGGTAAAGTATCACTATCTTCATCCAATTCAATCAGTTTCTGTGTCTCAATTTTATCTTCTATATCTGCCAATCGTATATAATATGGCAAATCCTTTATATCTTTTACTGGATGCACATTCCACGGATATCCAGCACGCTTTTCATTCCAATCTTTTTCCGTTAATCTATTATACATATTCTGTAACTAACTCTTTCTCTTTCAATAGCTGAATTGCTTTTATTACATGCTCTCTATGTAATCCACCATTTTCATCATACCAGCTTGGTTGAATCCAATAATCTGCCAATCCATAGTCTTCCCAGTCATGATCTTCATCGTCCAAAATTACAAAACTCTCTACCGTATGGTTATCTATCCATTTCTTTACTTCTGCAGCTCTGCCAGTTCCATACTGAAAATGGATTTTTTCATATTCACCTAACGATATTGGTTTATCCTCCTGCCAGGGCTGTTCTTTTTCTTTTATCATTATTCCAGGGATGTCCTCTGTAATATCATATATAGATAGCCCCATAGCAGATAATATGTTTTCCAAAGTCCGATAAAAACTTCTTTTTTCTCCGGTTATTTTGTCATATCCGCATTTCCATGATGATGAAAGCACAATTTTAGCATCAGTGGCTTCTACAATTTCTTTTAATAATGCCACTTTTTCAGAATCTATATTATGCGTTTTCTCATTACGATAACCTGTATAAGTAAGCTCCCCGTCTATGTCTAAAAATATAACTCGCATTACTTCTCCATACTTATCTGTTTTTCTCTTAATATTTCACGGACTTCCATCAGGATTCTACCAAGATTATTGGCACCTTTTCCATCTACGGTACCCCACACACGGTCTCCCCAGGTATTCCCCTCTTCCAGATATGCAGTATCAGTTTGTAATAATTTTTCAGCTAATTCCGGATGCTGCTCAAACTTAGCCTGCACAATCCTCATCATAACACCCATTTTTATAATTTCCCAATCTTTACGTAAAGGGACTTTTCTACCCAGCTTTTTTGCCTCGGATGCATTCAAATCAGCAAACATTTCTCTTTCTGCGCTGGACTTGCATTTCTGTGCTTGAAATGCAGCTTCATTATTCAGAAAGGTAATTCCATTGTAAGTAACAGGGATTTCATAGAAATTACTCAGAAAATAATATTCTCCTGTAAAGCTGTTTATTTTAGTTGTCATATTCGACCTCCTCAATGTCTATTCCTTTATAAGGTGGGGTATTTTGTAAATCTTTATCTGCCAATACAGTTTCATATAACTGTTTGCAGCAATCTTCCATAGGCAAATCTTTCATTGCTTCATATTTTGCATATAAGTCCCCAGCAGGCAGAAAACTGTCAATATCTTTGGAATAGATGCAATATGTCCACTGCAAGGTACAATATACTTCTGCCATCCAATGTAAGATATCCAAATCATAAATCGTTGTTTTTGGTTTACAATTCGTTTTATCGATGCGATTATATACTTGTTTGCTGCCATAATCAAGCGCGATATAATCCCCTTCATCCATTTTCTTTCGCACATCGGATTTCATATAAGCATCGATAAAATCTAATGTATCTAATTGATCGCCATAGTTAAAACAACTATTTGTATTGTCCTCATTAAAAATATGGAACATAAGTTTTCCAAGTTCAATATTTGTTATAAAATCATAATGTCCATAAGCACTCATACATTACCTCTTCCTTCCAATTCATATGAATTTGTATCTTTATTATAATTAAATTTGTTAGCGGTTACATTATCAACTGTCAATCCTTTTAATTCCGGTCTATATCCATGACGAATTTCTTCATATCTATTATCCAAAAATTTTTGCATCTTTGCTCTTGCTAACATATCACTTGTTTGTAGTTTTATTTTTTCACATTTGTGGGATGTTGTAAATACAATTTGCTCAAAAGCTTTCTCACTTTTAAGAAAATATTGTTCACCTAAATTCGCCATTCGAAATAATCTTTCTGTTTCATCAACTGTAATGGTACCTTCCAAAAAAGCATTTAATGCATTCATATATACTCCGCCTGCTCTATATCCAATGATAATATCTGCATTGCTGGTATCTACTTTATACATATCGCAAATGAGTTCGGCAGCTAATAAAGCTAATTCTGACTTAGCATGTCTATTATAAGCAATTTCTGCAATCCAGGTCAATGGTCCATAATCATCAAGATTTAAAATGTTAAGTCCTTGCAAATCGAGAACATATTCATTTGTAGTAGCATTCTCAATATTTCCCATTGATGCTGCCCATTCGTCTGCTTTTTGTCTATCTTTCGTCAAATAAAATCCTTGTCCATAATCAGCATCAGTACTACCAAATCCATACTTCGGGACCTCTAAAACGTGATCAGAACCGTGGTATATTTGAGGAATTACAATTTCTTTTTTATGTTCGATGGAAAAGTGATAATCATAAACTTCTTTTTGTATATCCAAAAATGCATTTTGATCTCTTTTCCAAACCATCATATATACAGTATCCCTATCTTTTTCAAAACAGAGATATTCTATATTTTTCTCATCCAAAGATTTCTGCATATTAGATAAATATTGCTTATTTACTTCACTAAGGGCACCTTTTCGCTTATCCGCCTCCAGTGCCATTTGCATTTCTTTTCCCCCGAGTGGCATGGCTTATCTCCTATCTTTCATATCCGTTATGACAGTCTCTACTACCATGACATCCACAAAAGCCTAAGATCCATTTTGCTAACTTAGTAATCATACTCTACCTCCTGTTCTTTATTATTTTCTTTTGCATACCATTTTTCTTCGAAAGCCGTAAGCTCATCTCTATGTTTTTTATAACCATCTGCTATATTGGGATTATATTTTATGCCTCTTTCACATATTTGTTTTAATGTTTCCGTACAATTTTTATCATTATGAAACACATAATAATTATCGATACAAATATGATTTTTGGCATCAATTTTTAAAATGAATGATGTTTCATCTTCTATATCAATAACAGCAAATTCCCCTGTACTTTTCTGCTTAAAAGAAAAGTCGCCCCCTAACAGAGAAAGAAAATCTCTGACTTCTGCGTTGAGTTCATTTCGTAGTATCGCTTCTGTTTTGCGATCTGTGACAGGTTTTGTATTTTCCGCTTCAATCTCATCTAATGCATCCATTATGGTGTCATTCAAAAATTGATTTACAATTCCAGAGGCATTCAAATAATCTGTGATGATTTTACATTGTTTTTCCTTTGTTATCATCTTTCTTCCTCCATATCCTCTAAGTCATTTTGTACCCAGATTTTTGCATGTTCGATTCTTTTTACAGACTGATCAATTTCTTTTGCAACTTCTCTGGGTGTTAATTTCTCTGTATTGATGATTACATCATAATGAGACTGGTCAAAATAATCGACTCCATACATCTCAATGAAGCGTTCTCTTTCCAGTTCTGCTCTTTTTTGCAATTCCTTTTCGGTATATTCGCAGTCTGAATTAGCGTATCTTTCTTCCCCTTTTCTGAGTTTATCTGCATATACTCTTTCGGCTGCTGTCTTGGCATCTACCGCTAAAAAGATATTTAAGGCATCCGGTACGAAATGCCATGCCATCCTGCTATCAAAAATGGTATGATCGACTTCTGTGCCGAGTTTCTTTGTACGTTCATCAATCTGTATATCTACGCTGCGGTCTGTTTTTGCCATCTCATTTAGTTCCACAATGGTGATGCCGTGCTCCTGTGCATAAGTCCGATAAATATCTCCACCGGATATTACATCATATCCCATTTTCTTTAATTCATTACATACACTGGTTTTCCCAGCTCCTAAATTTCCTGTAATCGTTACGTTCATAATATTTTATAAACCTCCTAGGCTTTGTTTAAAACTATAAAATATTACAGGACGCATCGTAGCTAATGCTGCGGTGCGTTTTTCATAATATTTTACTCCTATATCTCTATTTCCATTTCACTCAGTATTTCTTTTGTCTTTTCCTGTGCCTGTTTCAATTCATAATCCCGCATATGTATAATTGGTGCATTTAAGTTTTTCATTTTCATGCTTATCTGTTGCATAGTTTCATATAGTACACCTGTATTCTGAATACGGTTTTCTTTTGAAATACCAAGTGTTTGTAATCTCTCTTCGGAAAAATCTTTACTATCTGCATAAAATCTACGACAGACTTCTGCATAATTTGGATTTGTTCTTAAAGATTCCCGCTGGATGGTCCTTAATAATAACTGTTTTTCAGGGACTTCCAGATATAACAGATTCATATTTTTTGCTCCGAAATAATTCATATAAGATTGATACATTTCCAAGCTGCCTGTTACAAGATAATCTTTATGTTCCAAATCAAATTGGCCATCATTTACTGTAAAATAAAACCATGTGCCCTGTGCAGTATGATAAATACGTTCCTCTACAATGTTATTCGTATCTCGATACCAATTCAAATTTTCTGTATCGCAAAAATGATACTCTTTGCCGTTTATTTCCCCGGGTCTCATAGGTCTTGTTGTATAAGTTACAATCGGTTGCAAATCAGGATATTTTTCTAATAATTCTTTTGCTATGGTATCTTTTCCAGATCCACTTCTTCCACAAATAAAGTTAATCATCTACTCTCTCCTCATCATGTGGAAATGTTTTTTCCACTTCCTCTCTCTGCCAATCTTCAAAATCTTTTAAATTTTCCACGATTCTTTTCTCTGTATAATCTTCTTCCATTGCGTCTCCATAGGTATAGACACAAAGTTCTCCAAAGTTATCTTTATCAATGGAGTTATCCGGATTCAGATAATTTACCTGTGCAACATCAATAAACTCTCCACTGATATTACTCTCTAACCCAATATAAGTACTTAAAGTATCTTCATCTTTCTCCAATACTAACTTACCTCTTGGAGTTTCCATTTCTAACTTTGTGGGATGTAATCTGCCTTCAATTACATTCTGAAATTCGTCTCTCTCCACATCAGAAAGTTTCAAAACATTTCTTGCCTCATCATAAGCTAATAAGTTATGTACTAATTCCTCAAATCTTTCGTTTGTCATAATCTTTCCATCTCCTCGTTGTTTTCAGTGATTTCCTCATTTAACATATGCAATGTCTCTACGATACCATCTGGATATATTCCATTTTCCTCATAATCATCGATAGCTTTTTCTTTCATCTCAACTAGATAAATTGCTAAATCGATAGGTTTCATATTTCGGATTTTATCGTAGTTTGTCATTGTATTTCCTCCAAAACTTCATAATGTTTTCTTATTTATATATGTAAAAAAAATCCGGAAAAGTGGGTATTTCCACCTCTCCGGATTAAAATTTTAATGTATCTGTGGCAAATAATCTGCCTTATTGAAATCCATTACTACACGAAGAAATGCTGCAAACTTACCATATTCTGAGGTTAGATTCTTTTTCGGATTCATAACCTCTTCCGGTAACAAAGCCTTATATTTGTAACCTTTTTCCGCAAGATAATATGCGATAAAAACAGGTACATCGGCTTCCTTACACAGATTTAACAGTTCCTTTGCTTTTGCATTTACTTCTCTGGGAGATGTGTCTTCCATCTCTTCGTTTTCTACATAATCTAACTCTAAAGTCTTTTTCTCCATTGGTCTTACTCCTGTCATTTTTATCCCAGGAGACCTTCCAGCATGGCTAACATATCATCCTCTTCGTTTGTTCCACTTGCATTTGTCTCTGTCTGGGGGGCTAGGTTTGCGGTGTCATCAAAAGTAGGATTCGGTAAGTTAAAGCTGGGTGGAGCAATATTCTCTGTATTTACAGGGGGAGCAGGAATAACTTTGGTTTCTTTTGTCTTTGTTGTATCTTTTTTTACAACATTCTTGGTATGTACTGTCTTCGTTACGGTTACCGTCTGTCCTAATGAAAATACCTGTACGGGTACTGCCATTTTTTGTAATGCAGCTTGACATTCTTCATCCAAAAATGCCTGCATCGTTAATGCCGGACCAATATAAAATCGCACTGCCTGTTTTACTAAAAAACCTAATTCTCGTTTTCTTGCATGACTCAAAAATACACGAACGTCCTCGTCACCTTCAGCCGTGATTACTAAATCCACCTTTACATTGACCGGTTTGGGGTCTCTATGTAGAGTAGCCCCTTCCGGTATTTTTGTGCGGGGGATATAGCCCCCACGTATCGCCATGCGCAGGGCGTCCTTAATGATTCTTGAAAACTCTTGTGTACCAACAGTACGATATAGAGAAATTAAATCTGGATCTCGTCTGCCGGATAGTATGATACTCCCACGCATAAGCTACCTCCTACTGTGTCATACCTAACTTACGTACTTCCGCAGCAAGCTTTGCGTGTCTTAACATGTAGTATCCCATAACATTGGAATAACTAAATGCCAGATCCTGCGTATTTAAGTTACCAGGCAATACCTGCAATGTGGGTAGTCCGGAAAGCATCTCCTTAATCTGCTCGAAACGGCTCTCACCAGTACCGCCTGTTACGATCAGATAGTTATAGCCTACCAGGTTTCCATAATCCTGCATCAGTCTACGGATAGACTTATCACAGATTTCTCTATTCTTCTCTTCCAAAATATCTGCAAAAGGCAGGTTATGCATCTGGAATTCGTCTGCATCAAAATACGGTACCTCACCATTTTCCATATATCTCTGCAACTCAAAAATCTTGGTTTCTAGAGCATAATTCTTATGGTCCGCCTGTAACTGCTTAATTACAGCTTCAAATACTGCTCTCATACCGGTATCGGAATACGTCTGATGTGCATTCTTATATCCACTACGGATAGAGAAAATATCTTCGGTACCAAATCCGATATCCAAAATGATGGAATTACTGCGCAGGATGTCCTTACCCATCTGAGATACGACACCATTATCGTATGCAGTTGCACAAAGCGTACCCTGTGGCTGTTCCATTACATCGATATGGTTTTCATCCAAAGTAAACTGGAACGGTACCCAATCGCCACTACCTACCTTAATAGATACGGCATAATCTCCGCAAAGAGCAGATACAATCTTACCTTCATCACGGTCCTTATAGGTTGCAGGTAATCCAGTCTGCAGATAAATATCATTTCCACTACCGGTGCCCCAGAGTCCCAGTGCCATACCAGTCATAGCCAGCACCTTAAATACCTCACTATCATAACGATATCTGGTATACAGGGAAGCATCTGTCGTGGATTCAATATCTACCTGGTCCATCATAGTTTCAGCAGCCTGTCCTACTAACCAGCATTCACCGGTCTTGTCATTTCGAAGCTGAATATCACTGGGTCTTACCTTACCTACTACATCCAGATCCTTTGGTGTCTTCTTTGCATAGCTCGGGAAGGTAAACACTCTGTTCGGGCTTGCTCCCTTTACTCCGGAATATCCGATATCCAGTGCTACAATGGTCTTACCCTTATACTGATTATTCCCATTGATACGTGGCAGCTTCTTTTCGATGATTTCACTACGAGTTTTAAATGCTTTTGTGTTAATCATTTAGTTCTCTCCTTTTTATATTTGGCATGATTTTTATGTGTTTTCTTTTGTCTATATGTTTATGTATAAAAAAACCGCCAAAAGTGATAAAAAGTTGAAAAAATTTTTATTTTTTTGATTTTTTTTGAGGTAATAAAAAAAGAGACTATAAAACAGTCTCTTTTACTTGGGGATACCCCAAACCCCATCCCCTGGCAGATGAGGAAATCAGCGATTAGGTTTATCGTTCATAATATTATGAATTGGATTTTCCTTTGCATAGTCAATTGTTAATCTATGAATCGTTGGCAATCCTGAAATCGCACCACATTTAATCAGCTTTCCTAATTCCACGGGCTGGTATCCAACGACATCCGCTGCAATATTTAAGTGTCTACCACCCTGATGATCTGTATAATCATAATGATAATTATGACAATGACCATGAATATTTAAGCAAAATAGTAATCCATTTACCGGCTCATGAGATAACAAAAGCTTTTCTCCGACAAATAAAGGTCCACTATATACCTCATCAAACAGGTTATTATCAATTTTCACATTCCATCTATGAAACGGAGCATGGAATTCATGACTTTCCCAGATAGTAATAAGATGATTAGGATTTTCCTCTTTTACTTTTTTCATCAATTCAGCTCTTGTGATTTCATCTGCATCATAAATTTCCTTCTTAGTTGCTCTTTTATAAAAATAATCACCTTTATCGTCATGATTACCTTTAATCAGAATTTTATAACCTGCTTTCATACGTTGAAAATAATTTAAATCGCCACAATCTCCCAGACAAATTAAAGTATCTGGTTTATGAATCATTTGATTTATCCGCTCCAAATAGTCTTCCGGTGCTATCCAATTAGGATTCATAAGTTTTGTATCACTATCTTCAAAATGTGGGTCTGAAATTAAATAGACTCCTCCTGTTTTGGACCATCTTTTATAAGATTCATATAAACTATTTATCATAATATATTTCCCTCGTTAAAATTTACATATTTTCATAATATTATGTCAAATTATTTTTGATTTTTGTATAAAATTAATTTTTTTGTATAATAAAAGAGTCGGAGTATTCATCCAACTCTTTATTTTATTAATCTACATATTCATAAGTTTGATTAGGTTCATAAGTTTGCTGTATAACTTCTGATAAATCTGGTTCATGTAAATAGCTTAATAAACTATGTTGTCTACTTACATTTGTTACATCCAATGCTTTGATACAGGTTTCTGCCCAGGGAAAAGTATTTCTTAAATCTTCTACCAAATCAATAATATCTGTCTCTAAAATTTTCTGCATGGAATTATATACAGAGCCTTGTCTATGTTCAAATCCATGTCGTCGCATAAATCTGCCTATATCATCATACGCTTGTGTGTAACTAGCATAGTACTCTCTCAACCCATTGGTATCCAAATCAAATTCAATGGATTTTTGATATTTTCTAGGTCCTAAAACCATATTCTCACCTCAAATGATATCTTTCTAACAAATCTTCTGCATTATTATCCATATCATAAAATATCCACTTTTTAGCGTTTTTATAAAAAAGAGGTTGTTTTTTTAAACTGGTAATAATATTTCCTACATAGGAAAAATCACTTGGTAACCCAGTTCCTTCGATTTCCATTTTTGTATCTTTTAATTTTACTATAAGTTTTCTGGATAAAGCATAATCAGAAAGTATTGTTGCGACATGTTTTACCTCATCAGAAAAATCTTTAAATTCGATTACAATTCTATAATTCATATCCATTTTGTAATACCTCTCTTTTTGATTTATATATAGCATGAAGAGTGATGGTTTGTAAAGGAATCCCCTATAAATTATATTTTTATTTCCTTACATCTTGATTCTGTCATCATGAATAATAACTCATAATTATCTGTAAAAGGTTCCCCAACAGAAATTGAAACTTTCCTCCTGCGTGGGCATGTCCTCTATTATGTTATAACTATGTATGATACTCTCTTTATAATATACACATGTTACTTTTTTAATAAGCTTAAAGGAACAAAATCCAAGCCACAAATAAAGCTACAACAAATATTGCAAAAATAATATAATGTATATTAGTTTTTATATACGCAATTATATTTTTTATCTTTCCAGTTATTATTTTAAATTTCCTTTCATTTCTTTTCTTGTTATTCTTTTATGTCAAAAAATTCCCTATTTTTACGTATTTTTGTTATTTATTTTTACAATATGCAATATCCATATATAAAAAAATAGAGACTATTTAAAGTCTCTACTTTCTTTGTCTCACATGACTATTATTCTCTCTCGTTTTGTTCTGCATCCAATGCTTTCTGTTTGGCTTCCTGTTCCTCAAAGAATTTTATGATTTCCGGATCTGTGCATTCACTAAAATCTAATACGTCTCCGATGCGTTTCGCTCCAAAGGTTTCCGCAATACAATCGATCATACTATCTTTTCCTTTATCTCTCATGCCCGTCCCCAATTTCAATGCATAATATTTTATAAAAAACCATAAAATATTACAGGACACTCCGTAGCTTTAGCTACGGTGTGTTTCACTTTGTTTTTCATGTGTTTTCTCCTTTATACTTCCAGTAAGACAAATTACTTTTGTTCCATAATCTAACTCTATTTTTACTTTAAATGGACAAAGGGGATCATTGATATTAAGGGTTTTTAATTCCTTTATTTGTTTTTCAGATAATTCAGTTTCCACTAATACTTTCACAATGTTATTCCTCACTATGTTAATTATGTTTTTTATTATATCATAGCATAAAAAATAGAGCAAATTGGTTTATCTGCTCTATCTTTTTTACTTACATTTCCTTTTCTTCCTCTTCCTGTATATCCTCCGTTTTCTCAGGATGTCTATTTTCCGGAAGGAGACATTTCTCAGGATTTTTCTCAATCCAATCATAGAGTTTTTGCATATCGTCTTTGTATATAAAAAATAAATTGTCAGTAAGTGCATAAGAAATACAACTTTTTATCGTTTCAGATATGCCCTCTTTTAAATACATATCATATCCATATCCAACTTTGACAAAACTTTCAATTTCATCTTCCGTTAAATCTGGCAATTCTAAATAAGGTGTTAAATCAATATCGACTCCAGCATTTTTTGCTTCCAAAATGGTATCCATTCCATCTGCTCTGGTATATGTAATATCAAATACGGATTTCTCATCAAGATCGAAGACTTTTCTAGCATTTAATAAATCTTGTCTGAGTCTCCTTTCATATTCGGTAATGAATAAACTCTTTGCAGAATAGGTATCATAGTGACCATTCCTATACTCGCTATCATTCTCATCATAATCTTTATATTTGAAAGTGAGTCCCATTGTTTTATCAGAAGAATAATGAAAACTGTTTTGACAATATATACATGTTATTTCCTCACTAAGCTTAAAAGAACAAGGTCCAAGCTGCATATCGGATAACTCTTTCAAAATTCGGTCAATTTTCGTATTAATCGCAATCTTTTCTGTTTTTGTATATCCCTTTACAAATGAAATTCGATTTCCTATCTGTTCCATAATTTTATTTTCCTCCTACTCCTCTATTACATTTAATCCTGCCAATGTTTCATCTATTGTCGCTTTATCGTATCCTAATGCATAGATACCTTTATCTCCGGAAAACAAAATATGATATACGGTATCCTGTAAAGTTACTTTGAAATTATAATCTCCACTTGTCTTAGAAATGGTGCCGCCAAAATTCCCAGTAAGTCCTTTCATATGCTCAATATTTTCGCTAAACCATGCATATGCATTTTCCGTAGTATCAAAATCCCATAATTCCACATGGACGGACTTATTATCTTTCATAAGATAGACGCCATCCAGATAGCTGTAATCATAAAATTCGGATAAATCAGTATAAGTAAAATCATTCGCTGCCGCATAAGCCTGTAAATCTGTCGGCGTAATATCAAAATTTGTTCCACATCCAGTCAGTAATACGGCACATAAAGTTACAAGTGCTAATGTCTTCTTTTTCATAAATTTATAGTCCTCCTTAAATAATCTCCTGCATTTTACATAATCTATTTATATATGTAAAAAAATTCCGTAAAAATACAAAAAAATAGAGCAAATGCGTTTTTTATCTGCTCTATTTCCTATGTTATTCTGCGTTATTTAATTCATCGATCATAATCTGTTTTGCTTCTGCAATATCAGCATCGGACATCTCGCCAATCCATGCCAGGTCTTCTTCAGTAAACTCAGCAGACTGATACTTATAAACATCATGCAAATATGTTTTGAAATCCTCAGTGCTCATATCACGGATATCTTCCGTAGTAATATCAAACAATCTTTCTTCTATTGTCTGCTCCGCATTCGGTGTTTCTGTTTCATATGCCTCAGCAGGAATAGTTTCTTCCTGTTCAATATGAATATCGGTATTGCCTTTATGTTCCTCTATGGTTACATCCGGTTCAATCTGTACCTCAATCGTGGACTGCACGGGTTCAGGGGTAGGGACAATCGTTTCTACGACTGTCTCCTCCTCTTTTCCACAACCACATAAAAGAAAAGCACAAACGGAAAGTGTGATAATTGCTTTATTTAAGTGTTTCATTTGCTGCTGTCTCCTCTGTTTCTGTCTCTTCACCCTGCGCGGGGGCTGCATCTTCCTGTACAGTAGAACTACCATTTACATCTACTACTATCGGATGTTCCAATACCTTGGAAATTCTCATATTGGTACAGTTTACCAACGCTTCATTTAAAATAGGTTCATCCGCTTTGGAAATCGTAAAGATAAGTACACTTGCTGTGGATTCTTTATCCGTAGATGCAATCTCAGCTCCATTACTATCCAATACCTTACTTACACAGACATTTTCCATAACATATTTCGAATAGCTGTCATAATTGTAAGCATTCATCTTATATTCGTAAGGGTTGTCTGTAACATCGGTAATCGTTGGAGTAATCGGTGCAGGAGTCGCAGTAGGTTCTGGTGTTTCAGTGGGGTTCTCTACATCTGTATTTTCTACATCCGTAGTGCTCTCTCCCTCAGCAGGAGTAACATCGGTATCCTCTTCCAATTCATATCCGGAAAACCAGTTTCTACCGGTACTGTCATCTATATCTTTACTGGTGCTTACTCCTGAAGATACTCCACTATAATTTAACTGGTCCTTCGTATACATCATTGTAATATTGATCAAATCTCCGGTACGTAATTTACCACCGTCTGCATTCGCTGCACTGGCAATCTCAATAGATACCTCAACAGGATCTGTAATATCTTTGGTATAAGCATTTACATCTTCAAAATCTTTTAAAGTGACACATTCACCCTTTGATAACATAACTCTTGCTTTTCTGCCCAGCAGATCATCCGCACTTGTTAATGTCGTACTGGTCATATCCAGAATATTCAGATTCTTCATGGTTAAATACTTATCCGCATTTTCCATTGTCAATATCGTATTTTCCGGAATATCTTCCTTTGCTACTACTACTGACTGATAAACGATCTTTTCAGATAAGACATTCTGTAACAATACCAATCCAAAAAATAGTGCAATAGTAAGCACTAAAGATAACAATACAAAAGCTAAACTACTTGCCTTAATTTTCTTTTTCGGATGTTTTATCTTTTGAATCTTTGGTTTCTTTTCCATTTTGTTCATAACCTCTCTTTTACTTTTTTCGTCTATCTTTATCGGCAAGTACAATATCTACTGATTGTTTTACCGTGACATCATAAGCAACTCTGGATGCATCCATGTTCTCTTTCGTTGCAAACATTCCTTTTCCTCCGGTATCAGTAACTCCAAAATCAGTGCCGTCTGCCTTTGTTCCTGTAACTTTTGGATTACCACCGTCAATGCCTGCAAATAAATTTCTTACACCTTTGAAACTTACATTTACCGTAGCTTCGATTGTGGCGCCTTCACAGTCATCTCCATTTGATAATTTCGGTGTGGTTGATAATAATTTCTTTGTTGCAGATTGAAATTCATTACTACTGTTAAAAGTCAGATCATATTGGATCCAGCTTACAATATTATAATGAATATTGAATTTATATTTCTGATCTGCATATTTATTATCTGTTTCTGTTGTATAACCCGGATTATCTTCTCTCGTGACTGTAATATCATAAACAGGTTCATAAATTGTGACGACATCCCCGGAAATTATTTTTCCATCCGGTCCACATAATTTCGTAAAAATACTACTGTCTGCCGGGGTTGCATCATTTTTTAAAGAAAACTCTTTTTTAAAAGTCTCTTCATACATTGCGCCCAATGCATAAACCTGATTGTATTCTTTGGTACCTACCATTAACGCATTATTTCCCGGAACACTCTCTGTGATGATATGCATACGTTTTAATTCACGTTCATAGGGATCATTTCGTTTTCCGTCAATAACACTGCCCTGATTAGATGTAATTACCGCACTTTCTATGACATGTAATCTATTTTCCAAAGTCTCTTCCAAAACTAATAAATCAAAATGGAAGATACGAAAGGCGAATATAAACACACCCATAATGATAACAACAAAATACATTGCATAACTGATACCATCTCCTGTATCCATTGCAATCTCTTTTTTCTTATATTTTGCAATTTGATTGTTAATCCATCGTTTCACGATAAAACCTCCAATGACACACGGTTCTTTAAGCACTGTGAGGAATTGGGCGTAACGGACCCAAATATTCATAGCCATCAGAATACTGCATCATTCTAAAATATTTGTAGTTCGCAGTTATACGTTTACAACCCTTCCTTATCAAGTCAAATGATCCTGAGCTTCTGACGGCGACTTTGCCTGTATACTGTCCGGTATCTTTGCCCTTTGGCTTATTCAACTGCACTATGTCGCCCGTCTGGAAGCCAAACTTACGTTTACTGTTGTTTTTGTATTTGACGGTAATGACACCGCAGCTGTTACATTGTCCTCTGAAACGAGTTCCTCTGCCTGTGGCTTTTACATACAGGACGTAACTATTTGTACGGTCTGTATAACCCTCTTTTGGGACGCTGCCGACGCAGAGAGCATCATAGTGATGGTCCTTTGGCAGTTTGAGCTTTATGCGATTATATTTTGTCCTTCCGCCGGAACAACATTCTACATCGTCAAACATTAAAAACAAATATTTTTCAATATATCTCCGGGTGCTGTTTACCCATGCACTGTAACGATTGCTTCCGTAGATTGTACCTTTTTCAAGAATACCTGATATATGGCTGATTCTTGCTTCGTTGAGTGCTTTCTCACTTTTTCCTTTCGGTGAAATATGTTTTGAATCCTCAAGATACTCTTCCAGTGTGCGGTTACCTTTGTCTCTGTTACAGCAGCTGCAGGCAAGGCTTGCATTTTTTACACTGTCAGAACCACCTCTTGAACGTGGAATCTTATGTTCCCATTCTAGGACCGGATCCCCGGATTCTCCGCCACAGTACTGGCATGTATGGCGGAAATGCTCCATAAGGTATTCTCTCAGTTCATAGCCGGACAGTGTACCCTGCTGATATTCTTCACCCCCAATCTCCGGGTTATCCATCAGCTGTGAATCGAACCGCACTGCTTCAAAACTGCATTCTGTGATATTGATATACCGGCACAGTTTTTCTACCCAATGGATAACATTATCTGCAGTGCTCTTTACACTTGGCGGAAGCCATCCGTTTTTTCGGCTACTGTCAAAATCTCCACCGTTTTTAAACTTACACCTGCGGTAGCGTGTTTCCCGGCTACGCCGGTTTCTGCGTGTCTGCTTCCTTGTTATCAGTGCTTTTTTTACTTCGCTTCCACGGTGTTCGATCTGAAGAAAATACATCACTTCATTCGTTTCGTTACATACTATGGCTATGCCGGTATGTACTGCACCTGGATCAATTTTGATCCGGTATGACGGCAGTTTGTATATATTCCGTGCATCCACATCCTTTAGGATAATGACTGCAGGATAATGCCTGTAAAATACGGCTCGCCGTACTTCAAGCAGTTTTCTGCACCGCCGCTCTGTTACAAAACCAAGCGGTTTTTTGTGTCTATCTAATGCAATTACCATAGTTTCTCCTTTTTTGTGGCTGTTACGCCCTTGTTATGTGGATGTCCCTACGTCTCCTCGCCTGGTTATCTGTGCTTGTGCTGCCAGCAGCACTTGCTTTATTCTCGGGTTGCATGTTTAACCACCGGCGGCGGGCTACGTGTTGGAGAAGCGCACGATGCCGCCATGACACAGATAACATCCTGTCCGAATAGAAATATTTAGACAGGAAGCTACTCAACCAAACTGAATTCCTTACATGAAGACCGTTAAATAAACTTTCTCATGCTCGGTAATTCAATTACCGAGTTGGTTGACCTACCATTTCGCAGTAGCTGTCATATCGACTGTATAGGTTACCTCCGGTGATAAAATACCTCTTTCTACTACAAACAGCATCGGATTATCTCCTTTGGTTTCTCTGGCTAACATTGTATATAATGGATTTGTAAAACTTACTGTGGTGATCAATCTCATTTTATCTCCATATGCTGCCTGATTTGTGCCAAGATTGGTCGTGCCATCAAATTTAATGGAATCTGTTCTTACTCCTAAAGCAACCAGATCATCAATCATATCTGCCTGATTTTCTACGGTAAGACATCCTTCCTGTTCCATCTGATAAAGATAGGTTTTACAAACCTCATCAATGGAAAGCTTCATTTCCGTTAATTTTCCATAACACATCATGGCAAAAATCAAAGCGAAACAAAACATCATGACAATAAGACTACCCATTAAATCTATTATATTTCCATACGCATAATGCTTACAATATTTTTCATATGAAATTTTTCGATGTTTCAAAAAAGGTATCTTACATTTCATGAAAAGATAAAACTCCTTTGTCTTTTTTGATATGCAATAACCACATTATCACATGATTTATTTTTATGTGATAATGTGGATGCTATTTCTATTAAGGTTTGGTTGTATTAACGTTTGTGAACATGTCGTTTACGCTCTTGGTGGTATTAGAAATTGCGCCATTGAACAGGTCGATAATCTGTGCTCTGAAAAAAATCAGGATTACGACTGCGATGATGATAGTACCCAGTACCTCCAACAGGTGATCACCATGCTCAGTAGGAACTCCTGCCATACGGCACATAAACTTAGTCTGTGCATTTACGAATGCGTCCTTTACTTTACTCATTATTATTTTCTCCTTTTGTCTTTATGAGTCTGATTTACTCCTCTTTTACATCAATGGTAAAAGCAGATGCATATCCAGTCATTTGGAACATCTTAAATAACGATTCGCTCATTTGTGTGAGACGGTAAGACTTACTTAACTCTATACACTTACGGTTGATTGCGGAAAACATTCTTAAACCTGCGCTGGATACATAAGTCACCTTATCCATATCAAAAACAAAACTGTTTACGGTATCTTTCTCCAGTAGTTCAATACAGGTTGTCTGAATGGATTCATAGTTTGAAGCATCAATTTTTCCGGAAAGATCTACTCTTACGGTATCTCCTTCCTCTACAATGCTCAAAACACCATGTACTACCTCTTTCTGAATATCTGCAGCTTCCTCATTGGCTTCTCGGTTCTTTCTGTCAAATCTGCCTAAGTTCACCTGTGGTTCCCCCTTTCTTCCTATGTTTTAAAAAATACAATATGAAAATGAACCATTTGGGCGTTCATATCTTTCCTTTATTTATGTAAAAAACTTTTTGATTTTTCTCAATTTTTGAAAATTATTTTTAAAAAAAATGAAATTTTTTCAGTTTTTAACGTAACAAAAAAGGAAGTTTAAAAACTCCCTTTTCTTTTTTCTTTTCTTTTTCTTAAAAGAATAAATCCAATCCAGAGAAATTTGTAAATACGGTATATCCGACCAGTGCAATAATTAGTGCAAAGAAAACAAAGTTTACCATACCCGCTTTGCTTTCAATATCATGTTCACTTTCCAGTGTAGATGCTAAGATAATACCCTGAATCTCACCCATGATATCGTTTGCATAGGAATCTGAAATACCATATACTACACAGTTGTGTAACAGTGCACATAATTTATCGATTTCTCTCGAATCAAATCTATCTTTGAAAATTTCCACAGATCTTTGCATGGAAATGGTTTTATCACTTAAATTTAAAATCAACTCTCCTAATGCTTCTCTGTATCTGTCATTTTGTGCAACCTTATGGGAATACTCCAAAGATTCCGTTAAATATACTCCAGAAGACATCTGAATCTTTAAGTTTGCATAGGTATTATACAAATCCATCATCATTGCTTTGTTGTCTGACTGATTTTGTGTTTTGAAATACATGCCTGTTGCAATAAAACCAAGGACAATCCCTGGCAGGAATAAGATCCCATTTCCAGTTAGTGCAAACATCAAAAGTCCTAATAATACTCCGACTCCTAATCTTGCACATACATACCAGGAAGGATTCATATCATAATTTCCTACCCGATACATAATGCCTTGCTTCGATAAAGTGGTCCTATATTTATCCATAAGACCCTTTTTTTTAAAAACATCATCAATACTCTCAGTTGCTTTTCTACCAGCACCCTCTGCACTTTTTCCAATTTTGCTGATGATTAAGAAGAAGCAGACACAGATGCCAAGCATTACTAGATAAGTGAGTATCTTTAATAAAATTACTATCATGTCTACTTCCCCCTTACTTTTCTGTCTTTAGGTTCATGCCATAGAAAAATACAACAACAAGTCCCAATCCTACAATGTTTCCAACCGTAGTGTTAAATAAAATATTCCAGATACCACCTACAAAGATGGATAAACTGTATAAAATACCTAATGCTACAACAAACATCAAGGAAATATTTACCTTTGCATTTCGAAGCAAAGTACGTTTCTTTTCATGCGACTGGCTATAAATGGATATCGTTTCCGAAATATCTCTGGAAACCGAATAATAATCACCGGTTACCGAGGAACATAATTGTAAATTATCGATTACAAAGTTAAATTGTGAAGAATTATATTTCTCCTGCAAATGCTTAATTGCAGCCTCTTTATCATTATCACTCTTTGCTTCGACATAACATGCTTCCAGTCCCTCCCTTAACGGAGATTCAAACTGGTCATAGATCGCACCAAAAATATCAATGATATTCGAATACTGTAAGGATGCAGATGCACAGGCATTTGTAAACTGTAACAACTGTTTTTCCAGTTTCATTTTTCGGTTATATGCAATCAGGTCCAATGTATACCATGTGATCAGTAGAAATACTGCTGCAAATACCAGTCCAACGATGGCATTTCTGAAAAAAGATACTACGGTAAAAATGATTAGTGCTAATGCAATCAATGTTGCTAAAAAAGCTGACTCGGAAAACCCTGGAACTGTTTCGATGATACCGGATGCCGTGATCAAAGCGTAAATCTTTCCGATGAAACTCATTTTTGTCTTTTCTTTACTAAAACTGTTTTCTCTTGCAGCAATATCTTTCTTTAACTGTTGTCTCTTAATACGGTCATACTCGTGCATATTACCGGTCAGTTTTGCCCAAAAACCTTCGAATACACGGTACTGAATCAGATATTTCCCGAAAAATATGATAAGTGTAGCACAAGATATCAATGTCAAAATACGGAATACTAAGGTAACAATACCCAATGCATTAAATTCTGCAGGGATAAAGGCAGTTTTAAATAATTCCATAATTGTTGACATTATACCTGCACCTCCTTAAAGATATAGTTACCATTTACCTTATCGAATCCGTCTTCTTCCAAAATCTGTTTGATTTTATAGTCCTTTACAAATACTACGGTATTCAAAGCTTTTAATTGCTTTGCAAAATGCTCTCTGGTACGATTCGGCTGTGCATCCAAGCCATAGTCAATCAATTTTTCATAGCCCTCTTCTGCAGAATTGCTATGTACTGTCGTCATCGCCTGAGATCCAGTATAAGTTGCATAAGATAACTCTGCTGCTTCATCGCCTTTGATCTCACCTACAACAATAATATCGAAGGACTCCATCAGTGCCAGTCTTGCAAGGTCTTTTAAGCTATATGCAATCGCACTACCATTTCTTGCGGGAATTACCTTGCGGAAAATCATTTCTGGATGAGATTCACAGAATAATTCTTCGGATTCCTGAATAATATCAGCACTCTTATCCTTTGGGGTAGACTCCAACAATGCGTTCGCTAATGTGGTTTTACCAGATCCATTAGGTCCACATATTAAAATACCATTTCCATCTTCCCATCTCTTTTTTAAATATGTAGCCTGTTCTTGTGTACAAAATTTCTGGTTGATTAATGTTTCAAAAGTTTTCTTTACCTTTGGAATTTTACGGATAAGTAAAGTTGGACGACCATTGGTATTACACAGATCAGATACCAGAGAGAATCTTAAAATATCTGTTTTGCTGGAATCCTTATCGGTAAATACCTGTGCTGCATTCTGAATAGATACGTTCGTATTGTTACGGTTTGTAATAAACTCAATGTATCTTTCATATTCTGCTTTGGATGCAAACTTAATTCCGGCATCCATACGTTTACCATTTTTCTTGATTCGTATACAATTTTCGGAAACCAGTCGAATATCCGAAATATCAGGGTCTGAAATTAAGTCATCCAGAATACCAAATCCCCAAAGAGATTTATCTACCAGATATACAATATCTTCTGCTTCTTCCTCAGATAGACCCTCTTTTTTACATCTGGCTTCAATTTCTTTTAAATATTTATCACGGTTAATCTGTTTTTTCTGTACCTGCAGCATAATCTTATTACTGGGATCATTAATCTCTTCAAAGATTTGTGCCTGTACGTCCTGTACATTAGCCATTGTTTTTCACCTCTCTATAATCAGATACTAAAAAGACCGTATCTTTATTTTTGTTCTTTGCAATTTGTCCCATACAGACGTATTCTTTTCCGGACTCCATTTGTCCCTGTATGGTCTCTGTTAAAATACTATCTTCGATTTTTAAGTCCCCACGCAGATAAGCAGATCTTTTTCGGTTTAAATAACCCTGTTCCTCTTCTGCAATATATACCCCTGTTAAAACTGTCATATTGATAGGCGCCGGTAATCGTAAAAGTTCTGACCTTGCAATCGCCTGGGTCCTTGTCTTTTTTGTCGCAGGTAGTAATCTCTGCATCGTATTCGCATTTACATATAATCCGTTTGCATCGTTATGAATCGTACCTGTAACTAATAAAATCTCTCCAGTACTAAAACCAACGACATTTTTGGAAAGTAACATATCCGAAAGAAGTACGTCTGCTGTACACAGACATACCTCTCCGGTTTTTTCAAAATACACGGTTTCTAATTCTAATACCGGACGTTTGATATCCGGATTATTTGCGTGTTTCTCTTTCTTTTTCAGGACTCCTATCAGTGTTACATTATTTCCCAAATCCATTCTTTGTGTTTCCTTTCTATTTTTATACGGGAACAATCTCCGCAGATAGGATATCCCCATTCCATACACAGACCAGTTCACTGTTCATTCCATCATTTACTAAGCGATACTTCTGAATTCCACCAGGGGATTTCGAAATAATCGGATAATCCAAAAATTCACCATATCGGATGACTAACAGATACTCATCTTCTCCGGGTTCTCTCGGGAATACCTCAATGATGCCATCTCCATCGTCTCCATTAAATCTGAACTTCAAATGTCCATTTCCAACGGCAGGTCCTGTGGGATGATGTGCATCCGAACTGATTACATTAATTCTGTCATTCTGATTTGCGGAAATTCCTGTGGTCTGAATCGTAGAGCAGAAACGTCCCTTTTCATCAAAGAAGCCACGGATTAGGAAATAATATTCATTTATTTCTGCACTGACCATATTTCTGCCGTCTTCAATCTTGTCATAAGATGAGAAGTTATAATATCTTCCTCTGTAATAAACGCTGACTACAATCGGTGCAGCAGTACAGCTATATTTATAAATCTTTAACGGAGCAATAAAGAACTGCATCTCTTCCGGTGCACTACCCATATGACTGACCATAATACGGCGGATATCATATACGAATTCATCGATAGATTTCTCTTTTTCTTCTGTAAAGATTTCTGCTTTCTGCATGGAATTGATATTGGGTAAGGAAGTAATCTCTCCAATGATCTGGGGTGCAGGAATTGGTGGAATTTCCTGTACTTCATCTTCTACGAGATTCTGTTCCTGCGTGGCAGGCGTTTCATCCACAGGTTCTTCCACAGGTGTGGTGTTTTCCATAGGAGTAGTTTCCTCTGTACTTTCCTCAGATACCGGTGTTTCCACTTGTGTAGAATTCTCCTCTGGAACCTCTTCCTCCACAGGTGCAGTCTCCTCTACTGATGGTACAAAATCGTAGTTTTCTGTTGCTGCTAGGGGGGTGTCTTTTACAGGTGCCTCTGTTACTGGTACGGGTACTGGTACAGGTACTACCGGAGTCTCTACTCTTCTTTGTAGGTCCTCTTCCCTGGCAGGTGGAATATCTTTTGTTTTTGTCTGCGCAGCCACTTCTTCCACTTTGGAAATATGGCTGATATAACGCTCGCCATCCACTTCCATTGCTACAAACTGCGGCTTTCCATCTACCGGTAAATAGTTCTCTCCCTGTTTATGCAGTTCTTTCATAACGATTCCGTTAATATCAGCAAGGGATTCTAATTCCGATACGGCAGCAGCATTTGTGATACCAAATGGCAATTCATCTGCAAGTTCCGTCATAATCCCTTGCTTGATGATCTGCACATTTTTTAAGATTGTTCCATAAATTTCCTTTTTCTTCATGTCCGTTTCCTCTTTTTGTGTATCTATTAGCTATTTATATATGTAAAAAAATTCTTGATTTTTTACGATTTTTGAAATTTTTATACAAAAAAGAGATAGACTTTTCATAATCTTAAGTTAAATAATCATTTAAAAATCATTCTCTAACCTATTATCACGAATTATCTATCTCTTACTTATTTTACTTATTTAATCCCAGGACTCTGCGCTGGAACTGTCTTCGAAACTCTGTCTCTTATAGCCTTCAACAGCAACATTCTTCGCTTCTGTATTATCCTGCGTATACATATGCAGTTTAAAAAGTTCGTCTGTTAATGCCATGATATTTGGAACCGCAACTGCCTTTTGTGGAATCCAGATAGCTTTGAAATCTGTTGCAACCTTACTATACTCACTACGATCAAATCGATAAACCTTATCCAATCCACATTCACATGCATAATCCCATGTGTATTTGTAATTCTTATGGGAAGGATAATCATATTTCTTATCTCTGATCGGATCTTCATGAGAAAGGATAACAATCTGCTCATCGAAAGGTAAACGTCCAAGTTCTTCCGGTTTCATCAGGTCTCTCTCTTCTATATTATAAGAAGAGTTTACACTGTTCTTACTACCGACCGAACCATTGTAACCACGCACGGTCTGTTTACCAAGCTTTTTGCTTACATATTCGTTGTTCGCATTCTCGTCACCACCAAGGAATACAAATTCAGGACAGTTACCATCAAATGTCTCATAAGTCTTTTCTCTCTTTTCCTTTAACTGTGTGATAGACTGAATAATAACGGTACAACTGATTTCATAAGAACGCATGGTGGAAAGCTTCTGGTCGAATTCCGGTACTTCTGCGGTATTTACAAACTCATCCAACAAAAATCTGGTATGGAATGGTATTGCATTACCATTACCACGTTGTACTTTTACATTTTTCAGTGCGTTAATATATTCCTTAGCTTCGCTTTCCGTAGGACGTCTGGAAATCCAAGTGCCATCTGCTAATTTGATATCATAGTAAGCATCGTCCAAAGTAACTTTGACTTTCTTTTTCTTACCATTTTTATCTTTGACTTCTCTTTCGCCTTGCTGTTTTCCGGTAACTTCTACTCTTTCATAGGTAGCGGATTTTAATGCTTCCTTAAATTCAGCAGGTTCTCCGGCTTCTACCTGTGTAGCGTCAAAATACTTCACCAGCTCACCATTTGGTAATTTCAAAGTTTCTGTACCCGCAGATTCTGTACCGGTATTATACAAAATGTCAAACATCTGCGTATAAAGGAAGGATACCAAGAAGTTATAGGTAGAGTCTGTGGTAGGTGTAATTACGAATAATACAGATTTCTCTTTCGGGAAATTATACAGATCAATCGTATCGGTATTCGTTAAGTTCTTTACCTGCTCGATATTAAATGCATCCATTCTTACCGCAGTGGTCATCAGAATTGTAGTAGATGTCTTTTCCGGTGCGATTCTAAAGTTCTCCCACTCTTTTAAGCAGTAGGGTTTTACAATTTCATCCGGACTACAATCCTGTCTTTTAGATTCATAAATTCGTAAATTCTCGAAGATTACAGCTAAATCAGATCCGGTTGCAGTATTATTTTTGGTATTACCTGCGGAAGCTCCTTCAATCAACTGAATCGGGCTGGTCTGTGGATTATATGCATGGTTTGCCATACGGGTAAATTCACAAAGGTTACCGAAACAAGCTTCGTAGTGAGGTGCGTCTTTACCACCTATAACATCATCAATTTTTGCATAAGGTACATCGCTGCCTTCCGGTTTCTGGGTTAAAAGTCCAATACAGGCACAAAGAAATGCATTCATGGAATCATCCCAGAAAGGGTCTTTACTACCGGAGCCATTACTATCCAGATTTGTGTTCTTAATAAATGCCTGTACTACCTTTTTAATATCAGACTCTTTTTTACAATATTTTAAAGGGTTATATAGATCACAGTCTCCCATTTTGATCAAATCGAAGACTTTTACATGATAACCAAAACGGCGTAGGGCTTCTCCACATTCCTGTAAAATAGCACCTTTCGGGTCGGTAACTACAAAGTTACAGTTCATCTGCAATAAATTTGGCTTTAAGATAAAACGGGATTTACCACCACCGGTTTCACCAATAACTAACACATTTAATGCATGGAAATGTTTCTTAATATTGGTAGATATCTGTACATTTTTGGATAAGATGATATTTCCATATGCTTGATGATAATCTTCTTTATTTCCCTTTTTCTCCCATTCTGCAAATTTATGCATTAAGGATGGAATATCTGCCCATTTGGATGAACCCTTTAAGGTATTTACATCATGGTGTACACGCAGTTTGTTCATTGTGTATCCTAATAATGAAAATAATGGTGCAAATAAAGAAATTAACAGTGTCTTATAAAATGGATAATTAATAGGTAAGAAATACAACGGATCTTTTGTCATTTCCTCGATTGCTCCGGAAAATAAATCCATAATATTTGTATCTCTGGCATTCTGCATACTAGCATATGCCTGCACATTCCATCCGACATAAATGATGATGATCATCATAAAAATTGTACTCGCTACCGTAGTGCGGAGCAAGTCGGCTTCTTTTTCTTTAATGGTTTTTTCTTTTCTCAAACCTTGCTGTTTTTTCGCCATTTTCTATCTCCCTCTTAAGTTTTCTTTAGGGTGTAGTGGCGGGCCTGCCACTACACCCTTTCCCTGGCAGGAAAGAAATTATGTCACATTAATCAAATGCATCAATTCTTTCTTTTTCCTGATCATTTTGTGTCTTATCGTCCTGCGTCTTATTGTTCTCTGTCTGTTCCTTATTCTGTGTACGCTCAGCTTCTTTCTGCTCACGTTCTTTTTCTTTTTGCAGGATTTCTCTTAATCTATCCTTAATCTTGACACGGTTTACTTCGACTTCCATATCATCGTGTTCATGCTCATTTTTGAAGTGTCCAGACATCTCTTCACAGAACTTATATCTTTCCTCCTGAGAAAATTCGAGAGTGCTTTCTTCTAAGAATGCCTGATATTCCGGTGTTTCCTTTGCATTTGCGGGGTCTAACAGTCTGCTTGTCTCTGCTTTGATCAGATCATGCAGTTGTACCTTCGTCATAGATTTGATCGCATTCTCAGAATATCTATCTTTGACATTATTGATCGCTTTTTTCTGAATGACGGAAAGTAAACCGCCTTCTCCCTGAAATCTATGATCACAGATTTCTTTGATCGCTCTGTCTTTGGGTGATAATTGTGCAGTGGTAGGTCTCTTAAAGTCATCAGGAATTGTAGCCTGTGCTTCCGGCTTACTCATCTTGGTATGATCGTAGCCATCCTGCAGCTCCTCGCCTTCGTAGGCATACATATCTGTAATTTTTGCGGCATAGTTCCTTACAAAAGCTTCTCTGCCATCTTTTCCATCCAATTGTGCTTCCTGCTGCCATTCACCCTTTTCATCCTTTTTATAGACGGTGATGACTTCCTTATTCTTTTCGATATAATAATTGGAATTTCCTTTGACATCGGTAAGCACACAGTCTTCTTTGTCTAAAAGTGTTTTAATTTGATCTTCATCAAATGCGCCCTGAGCTTTCCGGAGTTTATTTAGATTCATGCCATTCTCATTTTCTCCAAAGCCGAACGTTTTTCCTGCATAAGTCTGTGTCATTGCCCATTCCATTTCAAAGGAAATCAGGTCTTTTCCATTTAATCTGGCAAGGTCATCCGGAGAAATGACAATACTTTGTTCTCCATCAATTTCACAAACACCGTATACGATATTTTGATTTGCCAGTTTCGCCTGTAACATAGACATTTCTGCTCTGTTTTTTACAGTTAATTTGATGACTTCTTTTTCTTTTCCATGTAAGCCAACTTCCAGCATATTTTTCTCTGTCTGACTACGGAATAGACTGCCATCTTTGGAAAAGGCTTCTCTTTGTAACTGTTCAAATTTTTCTTTATCCTCTTCCCTTACGATAAACAGATACTCTCCGCTCGCTTCATTTTTAAAGGAAATGTAAGGCATCTCCTGTGCAATGATCAGATTTTCCAGATCTTTTGCGTTTTTTCCGGGGACAGATGCACAAATGGGAACTTTATCCTGTAATAGATATTCCGCCATCTTTTTGTTTAATTGTGCCTTTTCTGTCATTTCTCTGGAATCGATCCATTTTTCAATCTCAGATAAAATGGATTTCAGCAGATTCATTTCGCTAGAGCCGTCTGTGGTTACATTTGTACCAATATTTCCAGCCATTTTTCTCCTCCTGTGCTTTGTTCTTGTGGTATTTTTATATATCTAAAAGTACTTCCCCATTGATAATGTATCTGGCATCAAAATTCATATGTACGGTACGCCAGCCATCATATTTATCCCGCATTTCCTGTGAGATACGTTTTAATGAAGTATAGGTAAGTACTGCTTTTTCCCCATTTTCTAAGGGAACTGTTGGGAAATAAATCGAAGTATCCTGTATCTTACAAAGCGTATATAATTTATTTTTCTTCAGTAATTCCAGATACTTCTCATCCTTTGTCATCTGATATTGGGCATAAGCAATCTCATTTGGATTTCTGTCATAAAAATAAATCCGCTGTTTGGATAATCTGTAAGGCTTTCCGTCTAAATATCCACGGAAGAATCCGGCATTATATAACATGGTTTCCAATTCTCTAACATCATCAATGTCTGTTTCCACCAGTCTCGAATTCTTTTTCCTGATTTCTGCCTGGGAAGGATCGGAAAAGGCATGAAATAATGCCTGTCCCGGATCCATAAAATACGTCTTTGTTTTTGCATCCATAAGTACGCTATACATTTCCCGTACCCCCTTAATTTGCTGCTTCTGTGGCAGTAGTTTCTTCTGTGGTCTCTTCTGTGGCTTCCTCTGTACCCGTAACAGATGCACCATCCTGTCCGGTATATTGTTCACAGCCGACCAAGGAAATATCATAAGAGGTGAACAGACCAGTGATCGTTAGAGTACCTGTTCTGGCTTCTCGTTTTGCTTTTACATCTGCGGTATATAATCCGGATACTCTATCCCAAGGAACTCTTACGATGGAACTACCAATACTGATATAAATATCTCCGGTGCTTTCCGTAGTAGCAGATTTGATTGTCACACTACAATCGGTTTCTGCTGGGAAATACAGTTCTACCTGTTTCTTACTTGCTTTTGTGACATCGACCTTTTTTGCTTCTTCTGCTTCGTTTTCTTCCTCTTTGGCATCCTCATCTACATAACCAAGTGCGCCTTCTACATTTGTGCTGAAACGATTTAAGTCTCCAAAGGTGGAATAAATTCTTGGTGCTACATATTCATTGGGGTCATAATCCTGTGAGGATGTATCGATTTCCGGGAATAATACCTGTTCATTAAAATCTGTATTTTCGGAATAACTGGTACCTCTTACTAACCGGAGCATCCCCATTCCATTGACGTCATAATATCCAGTCACAAAATATTCCGGAATTTCTACTCTGTAAAAGCAGTCACGTAAGGTTTCATATTCTACCGATGCATACAATTCATAAGCTCGGAATGCATGCATATTTGCTGTGGTCAGATAATGGTTATAATAAGTACCTGCATATACTTCCAAATCATACTGACTCGACTTTTGCAGATTTTCCGGTTTGATCAGACCATCTTCTATCATGTCATCCGTGATAGTCGTATCACCAATCTTATCTAAAAGCGTCTGTGTGACTCCAAGGTTATAAATGTCGTATAACTCACTATCCGGTAAGATGCAGATGTCATCTCCTGAGTCTGTCATCAGATAAGCTCTCTTATTTGTTAATTGTTTAATGTTGTAACAACCAATGGTATATCCAATGTCGTAATATCTTTCCCAAGTGATGGTATCCAATAATGTGTCTGTGGAATAATAAATTAACTGGTCTCCATCATATAGAGTTGGAATTTCAATCTCATTTTCTGTGGTAAAGTATTGCTGTCTTTTTTTATCTACAATCTCATCGGGACTGTCGCCTTCATAATTGTTTACATAACTTACCAGTGGATAATAAAATCCATCATGTAATACGTAATAATTTCCCGATACCAGATTATTTTCGAATTTCTTACCAGTCTCATCGATACCTGTTGTCGCTGTCTGCCAGGAAACCTCTCCATTTTCGGTTAAATCCTGAATTTCATCTTTTTCATTTGCTGTACGTCCACATCCGGATAACATACTTACTGTCATTATGGATAACAGCAATGTGCAAAGCTTTTTCTGCATAGTTACTCTCCTCTCGTTTTTGCAAATCTTTGAACATAGATCTGCGCGTCTTATCTACTTATGTCAAAAACTTTTCAAAAAATGGTGAAAATTGAAAAAAATATTTACCAAAAATTTCCGAAATATTTCGTCTTTCTTTGGCATCGAAAATCGTAGAAATTACGGATTTTTTTGACATATGTAAGTGCAAACAAAATTAACGGAAGGGAGGATTGTTTATGCGGAAAAATGTTGCAGCAAAACCATTTATGCGAAAAGAGTTTGTACCCTATCGCACGATTACTGCATATATGAAGGATATATTTTCCACTGCTACCGATGCAGATGGATGTATTGTGCTTCGTTCCGGTACAAAGGGACATGCAGAACAATCCTTCTTTAATGTGAATAAAACAGATACCGATGCGTTTTATGCAGAACTTGCCAGACATGATTACAGAGACTGTTTCTTTACCTTTGCAACTTTTTCTACCAAGCATCATGCACAACGCACGGAAAATAAATTAGCAAACATCTATGCATGGAGTATCGATGTGGATTATAAAAATGAATCCATTGCTCCTTTGGATATGTATGACTACATTATGGAAAATGTGGAATTACCTACTCCAAATTATGTGGAATATGGTCATAGATTACGTATGATTTATCTGTTTAAAGAACCACTAAGACTCTTCCCCACACAGCGCACAAAATTATTACAGGGATACCGTTTCTTACAAAAAGTATTTGTGGATCGTATCAACAATGAATTATCTTTTGGAAATGAAAGCTTTGGCGCAGAAAGTAATCCGCCTACCAGCTTTTTTAGAATTCCCGGGTCTGTAAATACCAAAGACGGGTCTACCATTAAGATTAAAAAGATTACCAATGAACGTATGTCTATGCAGGAAGTATTCGATGAATATGTTTTGACAAACGAAACTGATAAATCTGCATGTCGAGATACTTGGTATGATACCTGGAAGATAAATTACGAAAAGAAACATAAAATTGCAGGTGGATTTAACAGCTATCGTTTATGGGAACGCAGACTTGCATTATTCGAGTCTCTGCAAAAGGATCCACAGGTTGGTAGAAAAAGATTACTTTTCTTTGTTGGATGTGCTTATTTACAGCTTGGTATGGCAAAAGATGCATCTGATTGTGTAAAGTTACTTTTGAAATTTAATCAGGGACTTTGCAATCCTTTGCCGGAAAAAGATGTCATCAGTAGATTCCGTCAGATAAAAGCGTATAGTTTTAAAGATATTACCATTTGTCAGACATTGGAATTGCCGGTAGATACTTTCTGTTGTTTAAGCAAAAAACAAAAAGATGCAAAAAGATATGAGACGAAACGAGAAGCACAAATCGCTTTGGGGCTTGCAAAATTTCAGAAAATGCAAAAGCGCAGAAATCGTATTGCATATCTCATTACTTTAAAAACAAAGTCCTCAGAAATTTGCAAAGAGCTTGGTGTTTCGATTTCCACTTTAAAGCGAGATCTGAAATATTTAGCAGCAAATGATGCAGTAGCCAGAATTTCGATTGCAAACAGAAGGCGCCCGATAAGCCCTGCGGTGCTCGTCCCTCCTACTGCTCCTTCGTCTACCTCATTCGCAGTAGTCATCCCTCACACTTCTATGCTACTGGATGCGATGACTGATACAGATGACCTGCATGGTCTCCTACAAAGATTACCTGCAGTCATACCATATAGTATTAAAAAAAGGTTACTCCGAATCATTCGGTCTGCAAAGGAATTACCTAAGTCTACTTACAGAAAAGAGATGAAATTCCTAAGTAGTCATTTGAAAGGTAGTCTTCCGAATTATATTTTGGCTGGAGTTCCGATCGGATTTGCAGGTCCACCCTAGAAGACCTTTACATACAGGTGAACAAAAATGAACCCTACAAATTTAATCTAAAAACCCGCATATTCTTGATGTATTTTAATCACGTTTTGTTTTACCTATTTTACACTGGATGTCAAAAGGGCATCCCTTAACAGCAAAAAGAGGAGTTTCGAATTATGGAAAAAGTATCCGGAAAATTAAAAAATGTAATTTGGACACATCCGGAAAAAGGTGTGTGTATTGCCTGTTATCATGGGAAAAATGGTGATTTTACCGTAACAGGTTCTTATCTGCCTGCTGTAAAACGGGCAACTTATATATTTGATGGTGAATGGATTCATAGTCCAAAATATGGATTACAGTTTAAAGCAGCATCTTTCGAGGAACATATTGGTACGGATAAAGATTCTATCGCAGAATATCTGAGTTCCGGAAAGATTAAAGGCATTGGAAAAACCACAGCCAAAAAAATTGTGGATTATTTTGGTACGGAAACTCTGGATATTTTGGACCGTGATTTTATGCGAATCGTAGAAGTAAAAGGAATTTCCAAGAAAAAGGCAAATCATATCAGAGAATCCTATCTTGCTACCCGTGGTGCCAGACAGCTTATTATGGAATTTGGAAAGCATGGATTAGGAGCTTCTTATGCTTTACGTGCATATGATATGTATGGTGCCTATGCAGAACAATATTTGCGGGAATCTCCTTATAAATTATGTGCAATCTCCGGTATTTCCTTCCAAATGGCAGATGCACTGGGTCCAAAAAGTGAGACTTATGAACGGAATCCAGAACGATTTGTTTATGCTGCAAATTTTGTACTTTCTGAAAATGAAAATGGAAAATGGAGTGCTATCTGTGAGAATGAACCCGGTGGATCTACTGCTATGAAAATGGAAGATATGGAAAATGTATTACTTTCCTTATTAAGACAATCTACTCTCACACTTTCGGAAATTCATACGCAATTACAGCATCTTATTGATAATGGTGTATATATAGCGACCACGATAACAAATAGTGACAGACGTACAGAAACCTTAATACAGAAAAAAGGGACACATGAATTAGAGGCTAAGATTGCGGAAAGATTACATGCTTTATCCAGACCCTTACCTGTCTCCTATCAAAGAATTGAAAAGGGCATTTCCCTGGCAGAAGAAGAACTTGGTATCACCTTATGTGAGGAACAAAAGGAAGCGGTAATAAAAGCTTTTACGAATGGACTATCTTTGATTGTTGGTCCTCCCGGTACAGGAAAAACCACAGAGATACAGGTAATATCTTATGTATTTAATTATCTTTATCCGAATAAAGATGAGATTTATGCAGCACCTTCCGGCAAAGCAGCTTCACGTATGCGGGAATCTACCGGCAAGATTGCTCACACAGCACATAGTAGATTTCATTTACCGGTACAGCAGATTCCTTTTCCTCAGCCCCCTGAATGTGTAGTCAGTGATGCATTGGTCGTAATCGATGAGGTTTCTATGTTAGATATTGGATGTGCATGTCAGCTCTTCTCTTCTATTGATGAAAGTTGTATTGTTGTCCTTTGTGGTGATGATGAGCAGTTGCCTTCTGTTTCTGCTGGTGCGGTTTTACGAGATATGATCGAATCTACTGCTCTTCCTGTTACCGTGTTGCGTAGAGTTTACAGACAGGCACAGGGTTCGACTCCTTATGAAAACGCAATGACTATTCGAAGGGGTAGTCACAATTTGACATTTGATGATGATTTCCAAATGTGCGAATGTGAAACCTTACAAGAATGTGAAGATGCTATTGTTGCAGATTATCTACGTTATGCAGATGAATATGGTGTTGACAATGTAATGGTATTATCTCCTTTTAAGAAGAATAGTGCCGGAGTACATATTTTAAATAGAAGGATTCAGGATGTTATCAATCCACCCACCATAGAAAAAGCAGAATTTAAGCTTGGGGATCTATTATTACGGGAGGGTGATATTGTATTAAATCTGAAAAATACCACGAATATGGCTGGTGAACCCGTAGTAAATGGAGATGTTGGTAAACTGCTTTCCATTACAAAAGATGATGATGGTTGCACCACGTTACGTGTGATATATCCTCATGATGATGGTGATATTTACATGACATACACCGAGAATGAAGTAAAATATCTTACGCTTGGATATGCATTTACGGTACACAAAGCACAGGGATCTCAGGCAAAAGTAGTTTTAGTATGTACGCACATGTCACATTATGTTATGTTAAAGCGGAATGTATACTACACTGCTATTACCAGAGCAAAATTAAAAGTGGTTACCTATGGTCAGAAGAAAGCGGTCCGATTAGCAATAGATACCGTAGATACTGCAAGACGGCGTACCACATTAAAAGAGCAGCTTCAGAATGTATTTGGAATTCATACTACTATGGTGGATGAAAATGATGTAGAATGGATTTAAGAAAAAAGAGACCTCTATAATAGGGGTTTCTTAATTGTTTTTTTTAGGATATAAGTATATCTTTGTCGTATTATATGTGTTGTATAATGTGTGGAATCGCGTAATATATATACGACAAATGCGGAATTCCGAGATAAGATAGGAAAAAATGCGGAATTCCTAAGTGTATATTTATAACTTATTACACCTGCACATTTTTCTATATTATAATATTTCTATATAAAAAAATCTACTATGCGAAAGACATAGTAGATTTACGAATCACAAAATTTACAGTATTTTTTATTTTTTGTCAATCCAAATTACCTCCTTTCTGATTGTTTTATATACGGAGTCTTCATTTATAGGTAAATCATTTTCCTTACAGAATAAATCAATATCATCATCTTCTTTTTTTAATAAATCGAGCCATAAAGTATCTACTTGAATTGGGAAACTTGATTTGATATCTTCCGCAATATCCAGTCTCATGGAATCTCCATCAATAATAACGTCTAAGTCACTTTCTGCTGTTGCTTTTCCGTTGGCATAAGAACCGGCTATTCCTAATTTTATAGTGTGGTGGTACTTATCTTCGATTTGTTTCAGTATTTTAGAAATATAAGCAAACGTTAATTCTTGCGTGATGTACTTTTCTCCTTATCTTCCAATTTTATATCTTTTTGTTACAATATCCCATTGTTCCTTTGTCATAGTATGAGAAGATACAAAATTTTTGCAAATAACATCTATGGTATCCGCAACATCAAAATATTCCATATCTCCACTTCGGTCTAGTTAAACATCTTCTGATCTAAAGATCAGAGACTGTTTCACATTACATCCACTATCGTTTTAATGAATAGTGTGGATTCCATTTTCTTCCGCTTCTTCAATTGTATTTTTTAACAATTTAGGAATTTCAAAATCAATTTTATATTTATCATCTATCCAGCGAAATTGATTCAAATACATATGTTTGTCCTCTCAAAGTCTTATTATAATTATATATACTTCTTTTATATTATATGTCAAAAAAATCCGCAAATCTAGTTTAAAAACAAAAATATTATAAAAAAATCTACCATGCAAAAAACACAGTAGATTTTCTTAATCATCTCTTTCCAGTTCTGGATTTTCATAACTATCATTTTCTTTTTCTCTTAACACTTCCATACGATATCCAGATTTAATAAACTCCACAGTAAGCGCATGATCGTATCTATTTCCTAATTTTGTATAAATTTCTTCCATGTCTTCTTTGGTGAAATCAGTTCCCAAATAACGATTGATACATTTCCTGAGATTATCCTGATATGCCTTATTTGATTTATCTTTTTGATAAGGTGTCGCATAACAAGCCGCTCTGGATAACCATTCCAATACTTTACATTTTATATCTAGTTCTGTTTTACAATCTTCCAATATAAAATAATTATTTGTCTTAGTATCTGTTATAAATTCCAAATTATAATTGATAAAGCTGTTTGGAAATGCATTTGTCAATTTTTTTACGATTGATTTCCAAGTATTTGCTGTGTCTGTTTTATTCTGAGTTACAACTGGTGTAGAAAATGTAAACTCTTGTGTGGTATCACTTACATGGAAAAGTTCTCTTAACTTTTGAAAATCTTCCTTGGTAAAATCTTCAGCTCTTAATGTAATCATCTCTCTATCTCCTCTTTCTGTCTGTCATAAAAATGAGTCACGATATTATCGAATCCTTCTGTTTTTGTTGGGAATGTAAATTTTTCTTTTGTTTCTTTAATGACTTCGGGCGGTACTGGATGAGATCTGTCCAGATTATCAATGATACAATCTTCAACCTCTTTATAAGCCACATGTGCAATCGTTTGATGTGGTATTCTATCAAACATAGCAAGAAAGCTTCTTCTACCGTGTTTTGTAACATTTGTGGCGTCCGCAATTACATTCTGTCCATGCTTTAAAGCTCTTCGAATTTTATTTACCCAGATACCAAAGACCTCATCATTTCTACTCTGGTCTCCTACATCACCACAAAGTTCACCTCGAATTTCATCCATAGAGTAAACAACCGCATTGTTTTTTCTTGCAAGCTCCTCTGCAATGTGGCTCTTTCCGCTGCCAGGGAGACCTACCATTACATATAATATAGGTGTGTTATTTTCCATTTGTATCCTCTTTCATCTGTAAATTATCTAAATATATCTCTTGTGTCAAAATATATAGTAAATACTAATATCTATTACTATATGTCAAAAAAAATTGTAAAAATGGGGCAAAATGTAGTGCTAGACAGAAATAATTTTATCCGATATAATGATTAAGAATTCCAACCGCTATAACTATGTCCGAGGAATAAAAGAGGTAGAATATGAATTACGAATCAAATTATGGTGACACTTTTTTTGAAGATTTTGATAAGTTATGTCATGTTTATCAAACAGTGCCCTACTTTAAGGAGCGATTAAAGTTTTATTGGCAATTATTAGCGTGTACTATGCATAATTTGAGTGATGCAGATTTGCAAGCCAGTTTTCGTTTTTCTTGGACAGAAAATGAAGTTTTAATTCAGGAAAAGGGACAACTGGAAGTCGCTACTTTTTCTTTGGATGTGATTGAATCGGAATTTAATCATGGGAATAAAAGAAAATTTTATGAAGAATGGTATGAAGAAGTACTCTCCTGTTTATTAAGTCTGAGGAGTCAAAAAACAATAGATCCTGCTATTTCTTTAGATAACATTGTTTTTCAGACATATCTACCTGGTGCTGTGCCTGTCACTTTAATGGATTGTATTTATGAAAAAGAATGTTTTATTTATTTTAATATTTATGATACATCTGCTTATGTAACTCCAAATATCCAAGCTTATTTCGGAGTTTCCATGCAAAAAATGTTAGAGTTTGCCGGTAAGAATACAGCAAAACGATATCCCTTAGCAGCAAAGAAACTAGAGGATGTAGTATTTGAAAAAACATTACATGGATTATCTGATTTTATAAAACATTTGCCGGTATTATCTGTAACACACGATTCTTTTTGCTTAGAGATGATATATTATCCTGAATTTTTAATAGCTATCAAACACGACATCTATATGGTTCCCCTGACAGAAAAAGATATGTTATTATTAGATACTACTATGTTTTCAGAGCATAGTGTTTTAAAGTTGTGGGAAGATATATGTTGGTATCCACTTTTAACCCCATACAGATATGAAATTGCAAAAGAAAAACTTACGAAATTAAAAACCACTGTATGATTGGTACAGTGGTTTGTTATCATTATTCAAAAATATCATCATATAAAGTGCCTTCGTTTTTTCTTGCCTGTACATCACCCGCATAAATCCATGCAATCACTCCCATCACAACATTTACAATGATAAAGGAAAGTAAATTCGGCCGAATAGTAGTCATCGTGATAATACCAACAACATGGGAGAATTTAGGGAATTTCGCAGCAAGGACAGGCACAAAAGACCCCAAAAAGATGAAAATAAATAATCCTTTTATCTTCCAATGTTTCCAGAAAGATGCTAATCCTGCAAGTATCCATGCCGTAGACATTGCAGAAATACAATTCCAGATACCGGAAAAAACATCTGTGGTTTCTCCAATTGCAAGTCGTAATATATGGTAGGCTAAGTATATAATTTCAAATGCGAAAAAATATACGATAATTTTGCCGGTAATGTTAAATGTGTAATCTCTCATTGTAATTTTCATAATGTTTTCCTCATAAATATAAAAATAAGATATACCTACTTATATATGTCTAAAAAAACCGTAAAACACAAGCAGTATTATAACATTCTTTATAAAATATTGCAAGAAAAAAGGACTGTTATAAAACAGCCCTTTTCCCATTTAGCTTTCATGGGTTACACGGTAATGGACATCATTTGCTCTGGTATCCCAAAGGATATAATGATTTGTACTGCCGGTAGTATCATCATTTTTATTACCGATAGCGGTATAAATATGATTTTCCCATTTATATTGTGGAGTACCATCCGCATTTTTCTTATCTCCATCCTTTTGCAGTTTATAGTATGGAGAAATTCTCACATTAGTACCAGCATTTGTCCAACCATCTACATAGTAATGTTGTGCATAAGCTACTCCTGCATCATTTACTAATAGTTTTGCATATCTTGGATCGGATTCTGTGATTTTCTTTATTGCTTTGGTAGCTTCATCATAAATCTCAAAGTAGTTTGGTTTAATGGTTTCGGATAAAGTATGTGGTATTACTCTGCAGTAATTTGCATCTATTGCACGGGAAAGTCCCATATTATACATTTCATCCAGTCTACCATCTTCGATTTCTTTCTTTGTTTCTAAGCCAAGATCATCAAAATCAAAAGAAATACTATCGGTATAACCTACGGTCCATACTTCTACTCTACCGAAGTCACCAATCTGGAAATAAGTTTCTCCGTTTTCGGGATCTACATTAAATCCATCTGCTTCTGTGGAATGAATGATCGTTTTTACAGAAAAGTTCTTCAGCATTCCGGTACCACCATTATGGTCTCCCGGATTTACTTCAGTATCACCTTCCGGATATCCTGGTTTACCATCTACGGTGACATAATCCATTTCGTCTGTCTTATTACCTGCATTATCGATAGCATAGATATTATAAATCAATAAGCTGGAATTAGGAAATTCCGTATACAGATTCAAAGCAATATTGTAGTTACCCTTAATGACATTACCGCCTGTGGTATTTTCTGTGGCATGTTCTGTTAAACGATAAGTCTTCGTATCGGCTGTATTGGCAGGGTCATAAATATTGATATATACACCCTGAATACCCGAGGAATCTTTTTTATCAATAAAATTACCATTCTCAGTTTCCAGATAATCTGTTACAGTTGCGGTAAAGGATGTATATAAACCTTTGCCCATAACCTCTTCCATTTTATCTGCAGGATAATTATCCAGACTATCCTGTTTTACTTCATAATGTGTGATTTTAGGTTTTGTAGCATCAATTTTTAATTCCATACTATCCGTTTTCATAAATGCAGGATAACCTTGCATACCCAGCTTTGTAGGCTTACTATCTGCATTGGTACGGGAAATACCGGAACCATAAACTTTATAAGTACCCTGTACCTGATAATCTATGGTCAAAGTTTTTTCATGATTATAATTTCCAGTATAAAAAGTATCGGTAAGTTCTGTGGTACCATTTGGAGTAAGCTGTGTTGTTTTCGCATCCCCATTCTGATTCCAAATAACAATGGTCTTATCTGTGGTATTAGAAATCTTTGTTACGACACTGGAAACTTCATTGGTGGCTGCTACAACTGCATCTGTACTCGCAAGTCTGTTACCTGCAGGACTGTATAAATGCTGGCTGATACCAAATGTACCTGTACCTTGGAAATAGACATTATTTGTTACCGATGCTTTATTTGTCCAGGTGGCTGTATCTGTACTCTTTTGCACTTGACTGGTAGCATTATCGATTACGGTGGTACCCATTGCCGTCCATCCGGTAGTCGTATTTAATGGAATATAATTAATGGTAGCAGAGATATTATCGGTAAACTTTGTATTGAAATCCGTAGGATTGGTAACAACGGTATTATCTTTCTTTGCTGTGGCTCCATCTGCCCAAATCGCATACAGCGTCATAGTTTGTCCATACTCGTTAGATCCAGTGATATCTGTGATTTTTAATACTTTATCTGTGATTTTGGTATCTCCGATGTCATCTCCCATTGCAGAATAATAAGTACCTGTACCATCCGGTTTACTATTCCATCCTACAAACGTACAACCTGTGGCATTTGGAATTGGGAAGTCTCCACCAAAATTTTTAAAAGCCCCATCATCATAAACACCTTTTCCTGTATTCGGCACATCGGTACCATCTACGGCATAATATCCTGCATAATAGGCATTCATGGTGTTTTTTCCCTGCGCAGGCACGGTCTCTTTTCCTAAGCTTGTATAGGTTCCCGGATGCACATTACTACCAGGATTAATCTGATATGTTAAATGGTTTGTATTAAATATCAGTTTGAAAACGTTAGTACGTTTAATTTCAATGGTAGAAGTCGGTCCGATATTACCTGCAGCATCTACCGCAGCAATATGTAAATATCTACCTGTAAAATTTGTAACATCCAGACTGGTTTCCTGTGTAAAACCTAATCCCATATTTTTTAGATTGGTATTATTTATGGATGCGTTCTTATCTGTCCATGTATAACTTTCGCTATAATGTTCTTGCTCAGAAATCAAATGGTATAGATAATTGCTATTCCCCGCATCATCATCACATAACCAATAATATCCTGCAAGCTGACTGGTAAGTGTACGTGAGATAATTTCTGCATTTACCGTACTGCTGGGGATTACTGCTGCCACACATAAAAAACAAGCCAGTAATAATCCTTGTAGCCATGCCTTTCTTTTCTTTTTCATTGTTTTCCTCCCATTACATAAATTCTGAATCCTGTTCCAATACTAATCCATTTTCTGCTGTATAATCTACTCTATATACCTGTACTTTAAATTCATATTCTGTTCCATTACTTTCCGGTTTTTTCCAATTTACTGTGGTTTTATTTGCTCCCTGTAAATAAGATAATATAATTTCATCTGGAGAAACCTTATCTGTCATTTTAATATTATTGATATAAGAAGTATTTTCTTGTCCACTTGCCACATTTGCATTGATGGCTGTAAGTTCAACAATACCATTGCCTGTGGCATCTTTCTCTGTTCCATTTACAATCGGATGACTTGTCAGAATATCTTGTTTATAATAATCATTTGTACCGCCTGCTGATTTTTCTGCTTTTTCATCTTGTACTTTTGCATTATAATATTGATAAATGTTTTTGGATGTGCCATTGCCATCCCATCCAAAGCTGTTAGATGGTGTTATATAAGCATTTCCAATACCATTATTTGTGATATGCACTTTTACTGTTTTGTTTGATGCGTTTGCATCTGTAACATTTAAAAATAAATTTTCCGATAGCGTCCAATTCTCTCCATGAATTGTCACAGTACCACCTGCACTTGCGCCAACTTGATAATGGAAACCATCATTAGTAGTAGTGTACCAATAGTAACCAGTGCCACTCAGCGATACATACGGATAAGTATTATTCCAATCTGGGTGTGTATCGGTTAGATATCTTATCTTTTGTTTATATTGTGCTGGTATATAAGTTCCTGCCTTTCCTCCGGTATAGCCTCCACCACCGCCAGCACCATCATTACCTCCAGAGGCTGTTGGATTTTTTATTGTTGCAGCATATACTGGTATGGATAGCGCCTGACTAAATGTAAGGCATCCAAGTAACGCAATTAGAAAAATTCGCTTTTTCATTTGCTTTTCCTCCTTTTTATTGCCCCACCCTACCAATATATATATGTAAAATATTTTTTGAAATCTATTTGATTTTAATGATTTAATTTATAATAAGTAACGTTTTCTATAGTATATGGAATGGTATAACAGCCACCAGATTCCGTTGCCATAGATACACCATCTACATATACAATATCTCCTTGATGTGTATGATTATGTAATTCCTGATTTGTACCATTTAATTCGGTATCCATAACCAATGTAGTACCGGTCGGAGAATCAAAATCAACGGCATAGGCTTGTGCTTTAAATTCATACTCGGTACCATTGCTTATAGGAGCTTCCCATGTAACAGTGCGTGTATTTGCAACATCTGACATTGTAACATTTCCCAAAGCATCTGGTATTCCCATGTCTCTGATAGCTGCGTTATTTAAGTAAATCGTATTATCTATGCCGTTTAATAAATTCCCATTTACTACACGTATTTGGAAAGTACCATCTCCTGTAATATCTTTCTGTGTAGTATTTAATACCGTTTTATTTATCGTATCTGTAACAGAAGCATCGCTCGTACCACCAAAGGAAGCTTTAGAGCGAACTACATCCCCTTCATTGTAAGCACATATTTTAGTTTTTCCGCCACTAAAACTTGCGCTAGTTATTCGGAACTGATAATGCACTGGATGCCATTCTCGACTATGATTATCGTTATCATTATCGTGACAACTACATGTGAATCCAAAATAATAGTGTATTGTAACTCGACTTGCGTTACCAATATTAAATTTTACTCCCTTATTTATGTCAAATCCACCAGGAGCACCGTGCCAACCATCATCACCTTCCCATGCTGTTGGGCCATTATGTGTTCCATTTGAGGAAATTTTTCCTATCATAGCTCCTGTGCTTGCATTAAAGACTTCTACATAAGCTATATAACCATGAACATCTCCCCATCCGGATCCATAAATACCAACATTTAACGTATCATTACCGCCTGCGTTTAGATTATACATATAAAGATTCATGTCATCTATACCCCAGCCGTTACGATTCTCTGAACCTCCGGCGTTATATGCAAGGCTTTTGTAACATCCATCTACGTGGGAATGTAGTATAGCTTCTCCAGCAACTCCACCTACAACACCGCCTCCACCTCCGGACCCATTTGTACCGGATTCTCCTGTTGCAGTTGGATTATTCGCAGCATGTACATTAAGTAATTGTGTGCATAAAATACATACCCCTAACAGAATGGAAAGTGCGTGCGTGCGTGCGTGCGTGCGTGCGGTACGGTATGATTTTCTTTCTCTTTTTTCCATATGATTTTCTCCTTTAATTAAATTCCGTGTCCATGATGAGATCCGTGCCATTTTGGGAATCAAAGTTAATTTTATAAGTCTGTGCTTTAAATTCGTATTCCGTACCGTTGCTATCAGCTATTTCCCATTCTACGATACGTTTATTATTTAAGTCCTGATAAGATATTTCACCTACGCTATTTGGATTTGACTTATCTCTTACCACAGTGTTATTCAGATAGGTATTGTTTTCTAATCCATTTAAGACATTTCCATTTACAACTTTCAGATGAAAAACACCATTACCGGTTTGTGACCCGATAAGAGATGTCCGGTTATCTGTTAATGTATCTGTGGTCGATAGATTACTATTTCCACCATAAGATTTGGAAGATCCATCGATAGTTACTCCTGCTGTTTTTCCACATAAATACCCTTCTGATATTCCACAATTTACTGTATACCATGTTTCTGTTTCAGTTTTTTCCCAGTTTGGATTAAAACTACCACATGCTCCATAAGGATTTCCCGGAAAATGGGCATTTGGACCTTCTTGACAATTACTGCAGCACAGATTATCTGTCCAATGAACAGTGTGAGACGATTGGTGTTTTTCTCCATAACATCCGCCTCCACTATTAGAATTACCGGAATGTGAATGATATGGACAGGTGCCATGATACGCATTTGCACTATGCGTGTGGAAAACAGCTACTCCATTTGCTCCACCTATTTGTCCTGCTCCACCACCAGAAGTGCCGTTTTTTCCATTACTGGTAGGATTACTGACATTCCCTGCCTGCGCGGGGATACTGGTGCCAATCATTAATGTGATTACCAAACCACATAGCAATTTTTTTAATAATGTCTTTTCCATAAAGTCCTCCTATTTGTAGGAAAAGGTGGCAGTATTAATTACCACCACCGTCTCCTCCATTCTCTAGTGTTGTAGCACCACCGCCACCACCGGCAATCATTAGTGTCGTTTGATTTCCATCTCTTTCCAGTACAACTGTGGTAGCTCCACCACCACCTGCACCGATACCTTTTGTACCTGTACCTCCGCCGTTAAATCCTCCGGCACCATCACTACCACCTTGTCCTCCGACCCAGATGTGTAAGATATCACCTTTTTTCAGATAATATACAGCTTCAGTCTTTCCACCTTTACCACCGACTTTACTACTTGACATATTACCGCCTTGTGCTCCAATTGCCGTTAGTTGATAAAAGCCTGAGTTCGTAATGGTATAAGTTTCTTCTTTTCCGGTGTAAGCGAAATCTTTGTTTAACTTATCTCCCGGTGCTCCGGAAGATCCGTCATAGGTATTGATTTCTGTCCAGTCTGTCGTACCTTTTACACGATAAAATGCTTTGTAAACATATTCATCTTTGGTATTTGTAAAAGTACCTATCTGCATATTTACTGCTCCGGTACCATTCCATCTACCATAAGCATGATTTGCACCAAAAGCGGCATTGTTTGCATTTTTAAGTTTATCCAATGCGATATTTGTAAATTCATCTGCATCGTTTTTGTAATCATGCTCACGGAAATATGTAGATCTCACATCAATTTTCATCTGAGAAAACTTTGCATATAAAGTTATATCCTTTGATGGATAATATTCATCTCCTGTGGTACCTACATATTTACTATCTTCTCCCGGTCCATCATACCAACCGATAAAACTCTTATTATAAACATTGGAACTCGGTAAAATGATAGCATTCTGTGTAAATTGTAAGGTAATAACATCTGGATTTGACTGGTCTCTTTCTTCCGGTCCATAGGTATAAGTTGCGGTAGATGCCTGGAACCAACCATTTGCATTACTCTTTTTAAAGTTATATCCAGAAAATGAGGTTTGTGCAGTGATGGGATCAGGCGTAGTACCTTCACTTTCAAAGCTTACCTTATATCCTGTAGGTAATGTAATTTTTGTAGTATCTATCGTATAAGTGCTTTTAATGAAGTTCGGTGCAGCAGGATCTCCGGGGTTATTATTATTTAATACCTGATAAGTATCCTTTCTGAGATAAACAGTCTGATTATCATATTTTGCACCACCATTAAAGATATCGGTATTTGCATCTATTTTTAAATAAGAATGATTTGGCGTCCATACAGCATAAAGTGTGGTTACCTTATTATTTACCTTTGGATCCTGAAAAAGTTTTAATGTGGTTCCTGGTTGATAATCTACGGTACCATCTTTGCTTGTAGACCATCCTGCAAAAGTATAACCTTCTCTTACAAATCCACATTCAGCTAATTTTTTATCCTGACTTTTTATCGTCTCTCCCTCATATTCGTCTGCGAAATTATAATAAAAAGTACTGGTATTGGTATTTCCTGTTACATTAGGATCATCTGTACCATCATCATATGCGACATAATATCTATTTGCGGAAATGGCTTTGCATTGATGATTGTATGCAGAAGAGTTTTCCATGCCACCACAAGTAGGACAGGTAAATACATCTCCTACGCCTATTTCTACAACAGATAAATCTTTCATGGCAGAATATGGTGCATAATGAAATCCCGGATTTATAGCTTCTCCACAAATTGCACAATATCCAATCCAAGCAGTATAGTTTCGATAAAAATTATTGTTCTGTTTATCAAAACATTTGGTATTTTGCTCATTTGGGGCGGTTAAGGGATATTTATTAACATTACTATAAGCATGGAAATCTACCCCATGATAGTTTGCCCAGGTACCCCAATTCGCAGTACCATAGTAGCCACCTTCACCGAAATGTTGATCTTCTGCATCAAACCCTTCGCCATGTACAGCATAGACAAGTCCATAGTTCTTCCAATATCCTACCGGCACTTGTGTTCCATCAGGAAATACCCTACGGTATGTATGATAGCCATTTCCAACCTTAGACGTATCAATAGTGTATTTTGTATTATTGACGAGTCCATTCGCACCATTAAATACAATATCGCCCACATCATCATTATTAATACGTGGTGCTGCTTGTCCGGTAATACGATTAAAGCAATATTTTTGTGCCAGGGTTAATGTTTTGTAGTTTTTTCCATTTACTACTCTGTCACCATACCGCCATTCGGAAGAATTGTTTACAATATTATCCATTGTACGACCAGCCGCTTTAAGTGCTTCACTGATTTCCAAAGGCGATATATATTTTCCTGTCGCAGCCTCTACGGTAATGCCATTACTGCCTGCAATAATCGCAATGCCTAACAGTAAGGCATCTATTAGCATTTTTCTTTTTCGCATGTATTTTTACCTCTTTCTGATTCAATCAGTGTGTGTTGTGTAAAAAAGGTCATAGTAATACTGTCTTATTTATATATGTAAAAAAAAATCGGAAATATCTTAATTTTTGAGGGATAAATTTGTGAAATTTTTATGTATAAAAAATGAGCGACAATACATTTCTGTATCATCACTCATCTTAGATATATGTTGTCCCCCTGTTGCTATTATAAGTCACTGAAATTAAGGTGTAAAACTGTTTTCATCGACAATTTTTTCATTCCAAATCGATGTCTTTGATGTGGTCTCCAGCCATAAATCCATTTATTTGAAAGCTTGCATAAGGATCTGGTTTGATATCCCACTTCTTGCAAAAATCAGACATCTCTTTTGTTTCTACACTCTGGATACACAATTTCATAATTCCATATTTTTTACAGTATTTATCTAATAATTGCATCACAGCGGTCATCGTGCCTTGTCTGCGATTATGGAAACATACTCTGGATACTATTAATTTAAGATTTCCCAGAAAATTCAAGCGTAATTCTGTCTCCCCATTATCTCCGCGAAACCATATGGTATTAAAGGATTTTTGGGGAATCACCTTACAGTGGTCTTTCGCTTCCAACAGCTCCTTTATTTCTGCAATTTCTTCTTCTGTTAGGGGCATATTAAATATCATAACTCGTTTCCTACCTTTACTTTCCATAATGCATGTGTCTGAAAATCTTTTACTAAAACACAATTTTCCTTGATGTATTCTACCACATCAGGTTCCATTTGCGAACAAATATTTTCTTTTTTTAATAAGATATATTCTTTGGTGGCTAATAATTCTTTTGCGACGTCCATCTGTTTATAGATGCCGCTATTTCCGGTAAAAGGCGGACTGGCATATTTTATATAGGGAATATCGAATAACATTCCATCTTCACAATAACTGCCAACCGTATTCAGTTGCGTAATATTATCATTGATTTCATCTATATTTATTTTTATAATTTCCAATATTTTTGCATGAGTATATGGCGTTTTTTCCAACGTTACGAGATTATGTTGAAAAAATATAGTATGGAAAGCTAAAAATAATGTAATACCTATAGTAGTTAAAATCAGATATTCTTTTCTATCATGAATCGCAAGTATCGTTAAAATAGAAACCCCTAAAAAAATATGAGCATAATCGAATATCGGAATACAAATACTTAAAAAAGCCACTCCATAAACAAAGATGTATTTCCAATTATGATTATATTGATATCGTTTTCCATCTAAAAGGGAAAATACCACCGCAAGTATCAGTATGATAATGCATGGTGTTATTTGCAGATTATTTAAAAAATCTGACATTCCGCAAAAAATTTGATGATAAGCTTCTACAATCTGATGATTGATTGCTAAAAACCCTGTCCCTAACAGTAAGGGAATTGTCATTGTGCCTGTGCGTATTCCTCTTTCTTTCCAGGACGGGGCTAAAAACATACTGGCAACCCATACGACACCACCAATACTATGTTTTGATAAAATGCAAAGTCCACATAATAATCCGATCAGGATAGATTTCTTTTTATACGATTGCATTTCTATCAGTATCATAATACATACGAGCAATAAGCAAAGTTTATTATAATCAAAATAGAAATTTGAAATAAAATTATAACAGATTATGATAAGCAGCGTATAAAAATCATCTCTGCCAAGTAAAGCACATATTTTAGAGATAGTCAGTAATATCAGTATCCAACAAATCGCGCCTAATATCCGATACCACAAATAATTATCGAAAATTAACAACCATCCTTTTATAATCCAAAAAGATAATAATATCTACATCATTATAAAACTTTCCATACAAAGCGGCATGCGCTTTTCCAAAAACCCAAATATCATCTAAGTAAAAAATAGGTTTCCATATACAGTAAATCAATATTAGCAGACTTATCACAGATAAAAATAACGTATGTTTTTTACAATGCATAAAAATTCCCCTCTCACAAGAAATAATTTTATATATTTTTTAATTTGCTTCCGTATCCATAATCAGTTTCATACCGGATGGATCTGTATAATCAATTACATATGTCTGCGCCTTAAATTCATATTCCGTGCCATTACTATCAGGTTCGTCCCATTTTACAGTACGTGTTCCGGAATCATCATTATATTCCAAATCAACATTATCCGGAGATACTGTGTCTTTCGTAGAGGCATTATTGATATAATCACTGGTTACATTTGCATTATGTGGTCTCAATAAAAACATGCCATTTCCTACTTGGATACCAACATTTGGATTTGGGCTTAAACTTAAACGATAAGTTTCTGCGGCATAACCAGTCGCACCACCTGCAGTTCCATATACTTTTACAGGAGTTACTCTGGCATAACCATGACCACCTTTTGCGCCATTTGACATTGATGTATTTTTCATATCTTTATGTGTGTGACCAGAACCACCGGTACCCGCAGATCCCTTTCCATCGGCTGAGGTATATCCACCATACCAACCACCTCCGCCGCCTCCGGAACCGTCACTTTCGCCAATACCATAAGCGTTTTGTCCTTGTCCAAAAGCATATCCACCAGACTGTGTTGGATAGTTCCATGCCGTATGTCCGGTTTCACCACCCCATTTTGATTTATATTCACCTGACCATGTTCCGCCATTAGTTCCGCCACCAGCTCCGCCTTGAATAGACCAAGATGCGCCACCGCCACCTCCAGCTACAATCAGGACTTCATCTTTATAATTTGCATAAGTAGATAATACTCCACGATTTGTGTTTAAAGTAATGTGAGTGGCACCCCCACCGCCTCCGGAAGCTTCAGAATCATCATCTTCTGCGCCCCATCCATTATAAGTGTCATTACAACCATATCCCCCACCATTATAACCGCCATAAGCCCAATCTCCAAATGTTCCATTATTTCCTTTTCCACCTACATAAATATAAAGGGTGTCTCCAGCGGCTAAATCTATCTCACCTTTTGCATATCCACCATATCCTCCATATGCCATCCATGACCCATCACCTCTTGCTTGTCCTCCCTGTGCTCCCCAAACTTCAAGCCGATAAGTACCGGATGCTTTTACTTCGTATTTTTGTGCTCCACCACTATATCCAAAATTCTGTGCAGTGGGTGTTACATCTCTTTCCTGTTGTGTACCTTTTACATATCCTCCTCCACATCCTGCTGCGCCATCATCTCCTGTTTGTGTATTGGGAGCTGCAGCAGATACAGATAAAGACTGACTAAATAATAATGCTCCTAGCAGCAGGAACGACACGACACGACACGACACGACACGACACGACACGACATAGTTTTCTTTTCATTTTTCATTACATCCTCTCCTTTAGTTAAACTCTGTATCCATTAAAAGTTCTACACCGCTTTTGACAGTAAAATCGATTTTATATGTTTGAGCTTTTAGTTCGTACTCTGTACCATTACTTTGTGGTGTCTCCCACGTAATAATTCTCTGATTTGATGCTTCTTTTATTTCTATTTTTTTAATCATCTCCGGATATGCCAAATCTCTGATAGAAATATTGTTTAAATAGGAAATGTTATCTATGCCATTTAATAAATTTCCATTCACCACATGCATTTGGAATGTCCCATTTAATCCGTACTTTCGATATAATCATTACCGTTACTATCCCAATCTACATTTGCATGAGTTTCATACGGTTGTTTATTATATATATCTAGCGGCTTCATTGCCTGGAATTGCGTTATTCCATAAATTCCTACCTTCTTATGTATTAAGTCTTCATCATTATCTCTGTAATCATTATGTTTATTAGATGCAGTTCTTGACAATTCCCTGGTTCCATAACAACTATCATTATGGTAATGTAGTACAGCTTCGCCTGCCACGCCGCCTACGACTCCTCCTCCACCACCAGATCCGTTTGTACCGGATTCTCCTGTGGCAGTTGGATTTGTTGCAGCAAATACCGGCATACTATACAGTAAAAGGCATATCCCTAGCAGACAAAGTATGGTATGGTATCTTTTTCATATTACTATCCTTTCTATCTATCCAAAACAAAGTGTATCTATCATTTATTTATGTATAAAATTTCTTGAAAAATGGAGAGTTTCTGAAAAAAGATATAAAAAAAGAGAGAAATTACTCTCTCTTTAGTATCTCCTTCTGCAATAATAATCTATGATTTCTTCTGCTTGTTCTTCTGTCAGTCCATAGTCTGTTACAAGATGAGCAGAACTCCTGATTTCATCTTGCAAACAGTCGATATAGGAAACATTATTTTCTACACCCTCTCGCAATGCATCAATATCTCTCTGCAATAATTCCGGTATTTTATAGGATGTTTTCAGTTCAACAAATTTACTCATATATGATGTCCCCTCTTATTTTTTATTTATCATAGCAAATATATTTTAGTTTATCAATCTTTCTCCAAAAAGTCTCGTAAGGTCTCTTCCGCTTGTCCAGTTTGCATAAGTCGTGTTGTTAGATTTCGGATGGATGCTTTTGTATTCTCTATTGCTTTTGAAATCATAGGCTCATATGCGTTTTCAATTTGCTGGCAGCGTTCATCAAATTTTGCATTAAAAAATTTCATAAATTTTTGTTGTGTAGTTTCCTCTATTGGAGCAAAATAAAGACCGTTTTCTTTCATTGCTTCTGCCATTTCATAAGACGTCTTTTTATTTCTTGTTCTATGCAGCAATTTCCTTTATTGCTTCATCCAATAACTTTATAATATTGTCCGGCAAATATTTAATGAATTTCACATTCAAGTCATCTACATTTTTATTCTTATTTATTTTAATTCCAATAAGCTTATTATCTTCATCATATATACACTGAAAATAATCAGAATAATCATAAATAGCAGAATATACTTCCTCCCGTGATGTCAGGAACACTGCACCAACCCCTTCCTCAATAGAAAGCCTTCTAACACAAATCCCCAATCGATTAAGTTCGACAATTGAAATCTCTTGCTCATGTTTCTCAATCAACATTCTTGCTATAAGATATTCTGCTCCTACAAATTCTGTCATTTTTCATTCTCCTTTTTTCTCTTTTATGCTTCATATACATACCTCTCTTTATATATATGTCTAAAAAAAACGCAAAGATAGTCTCTTTAAAAAGAAAACCCAAGCGATTACTCAGGTTTCTTTTTCTATATTTTGTCTTGATAAGGCAAGGCTGTACTCATGGCTATATGTTCTTGCATATTTATCACTTATCAATTCATGATTTACCAAAATTTTTAATGTCTTTTCCTGTTTTGGCGTAATATTTTCTGAGCAGATAATGAATTGGTACCATACCGACACCAGATTTTCTTTTTCGATGATATAATGTAATGGACTACAATATTCAGGAATTTCCTTATTTATCTCGTCTTTGGTTACATGATTTTTCTTTGCATAATAGCTAAAAACTGTTTCCGTGTGAGATGGTCTGGCTAATGAAATATTTCCATCCGGAAAAATTAGGATTTCACAATATTCTATCCACATATCCGGATTCATTTTTGTCACAGCTAGAAACTCGTCTGGTGTGAGTATTTGATAATTGATATACATAATTTTCTCCTGTTTGCAAACAATACTCTCTTTATATTATGTCAAAAAAATCCGTAAAAATCTATATAGTTTAGACAAAAAAAGAGACCCTAAAAAGGATCTCTCTTTGCTTATTCTCAGTTTGCAGCCTCTGATTTATAACTTTCTACTGCTTTCTTTTTCGCTATTTCCTGCCTGCTAGGGGGTGGTCTTTGCATATTATCCCTTTAGTCCATCTCCCACCAATAGAAAAATGATATCTGTATTCCCGGCAACAAAAAAAATTAATCATTTTCTACAGATTTCAAAAAGTATTTTACATATATAAATATAATAATAAAAAGATGGAGACACAAAAAGATATGTTCTCTGCTATGATTTAAATTTGGAGATGGTTAAAAAATATCAAGTCTCACGATATTGAGATACGAAAGGAAAATATTGTAATGACAGAAAAAGAATATAATATCGAAGTATTATGCACTTGTTATTCCTTAAAGGAATTATCTATGCAATACGAAAAGTTAAATAATGGTATTTTCACTAATGGTTCTGATGTAATAGATGATGTTTCTATCGATCTATTACAGGAAGCCATTTTTCATTACAATGATAAAAAATATCGGAATATTAGAGATGAAATGAAAAAAAATAAAATACAGTATAATATTATTTAATTCCATATTGTTGTGCAAATCGAGTATAGATTTCTATATCATCAAGCGGATTTTCTTCTCTATAATAAAAACTTATTGTATTATCATTTTTTCCAAGTTTATCAAACAATGCGCTTCTAAGTAATTTTGTTTTATCACTATTAAATGGGGTTCTATGGTATTGTACTCCATCATGTTTTCCATTACGTTTTGCTGCATAACAACATAAATTATTCACACTTTCATGATCATTACGGCTTAATTGATTTATAATGGCTTGTTGTGTTTGATTATCGAAATTTTTTACACGTAATGTTGGGATAAATCCGCCAAAATATGAATAAAATTGTTTGAATATATCGCCTAAATTATTAGCATATTCAATATTAAAATATTCTCTGAATTCTTTAGCTTTGGCAGAAAACTTAAATTCATTTGCTTTTGTTTGAAAAATGCGATTTTCATTTGATTTGTCAATAAATGTTAAAAATGCTATATACTCGCCATTCACTAATGGAAGATTTGAAATATCTTCAAAAAGTACAATGTAATGTGTGTTTTTATATGTAAATTGGAAGGCTGTGATATGCCATTCATTCTGTTGTAAATCATTTAGTAACGATAACATATTAATCATAGGTGCCATTTTTACATACCCTCCGATTGTCTAAAATAATATCATTACTATACCATAAGATTAAGCATTTTTCTATATATTTATATTTCATTTATTTTATAGCATAATAATAGGGAACCCTTTTACGGATTCCCTATCTCTTTCTATTCTATTTCCTTTTCCACTCTTTTATTCCCACCAGGTCTTTGCTACATCTCCACAGATATAACAAACAGTTTCCCACTTTACCTGTGTAAGGTCTTCTGAAATTTCATCAGTGCATACATCATGATAGTCATGTCCAAATGCAGGAATGATTTCTCCACCAGTAGTACCAAGACCACCACAATCACAACCACAAACTGCGGTACGTCCATCTGTTGTACAGGTCGCACTGATACCTTCGGTAATAATGCAACCATGATGAATATCACCTACTCTATCTGGTGCCTCTCCTAAATTTGCTCCACAGTCATTACATACTCTGGTAGCAGTACGCCACTCTTGTACGCATCCGCCACTAATGGGAACTTGATACGTATCATGGGAACTCTCTACATGGGTGTTTGTATGCTGGCAGGCTACCGGTGCTGCAGTAGGTGTAGGAGTTGCCTTGGGAGCTTCGGTCGCTTTAGGAGCAGGGGTAGCTGTTGCCTTTGGAGCAGTCGTACTCTTCGGCTTTTCTGTTGCAGCGGGCTTTGTCGTAGCTGTTACCGATGCAGTCTGTGTACCAGGCTTTGTAGTGCTCTTAGGTTTTGCAGTCGTTTCCGGTGCGGCAGTAGACTTAGGAGCTTCTGTTGCCTTGGGATTAGGACTGGTAGTAGCCTTTGCATCTGTCTTTTCCTCAGTCTTTTCCTCAGTAGTCGTTTCTGCAGTAGCAGTTTCTTCTTTATTTACGGTACCGAGTACTACCTTTTCATCATTCGCAGTAGGGAGTTCCCCAGTTGCTTCAGTTGCTACTACGGTTTCTTCTGCTGGAGTATCGGTATTTTTATTTCCACCACAAGCAGTCATGGAAATCATGGTCGTAATTAACAGTGCAGTAATCATATACTTTTTCATCTTTGTTTATCTCCTTTGATATGTTGATTTGTCTTACATATATATATGTCAAAAAAATCCGCAAGAAATGATATTTTTTGAAATATTTTTTTAAAAATTTCCAATATTTTTATTATAGGTTACCTTTGTAGATTATGCAAGTGGTCGATATAATGTTGCATCATCTGTGGATAAGGCAATTCCAGATCTTCTGTCTGCCAGGGCTGTCTTTCCAATATAATTTGTTGAAAATTACATAATATCTGTTGTAATCTCCTATCTTCTACGGCATCTGTCCACAAATCCTGTAAATACCAAGTATCTTTTTCATATATCTGAAAGAAATCCTTTACAATTACCATCTCATCACTATCTTTTCCATATACATAAGCAATGACATCTGGTAGTTTTTTAATACCGTTTGGATATACTTCCTGTAAGACCAGATTTTGTGCATAAATATCATAAGCGGTAGAGGTAAATAAATCTTTGATGTCAGTAGCATCTTGCTTACGTATCATATCCTGTAATTCCGGTCTGCCGTCTGTCATGTGATAATACCATAAGCAGTCAGCCATTTCATAAATAAATTGTGGTAAGAACTTTTGTAATAATTTAGCAGTAATGGGATTGTTCATTTTCATCTCGCACATAAAAAATCCTCCTTGTTTTTATTTATTATACAAGAATTCCAAAAAGGATTTTTCAGGCAAAGTTTACAATGTAATTTATACATCATCATTCTCATTATCATCATAAATCAATTCGATCTCAAATGTATTATTATTTATTTCTTTAATATTGATTTCTCGTAAGTTACCAATAATATAAATATCAGTTTTAGGAATAAATGTAGCTATTTCTTTAAATTTTTGTAAATTCTCTATTGTAAACCCAGATTTTACTTTTGGAGCTGTGTTTTTCTTTGATAAAATTCCAATCTGTTTATATCCATCTTCTTGTGGTAGCTTTGCTATTTTTTCTTTATATTCATTTGTAAGTTGAAGTAGTTCCGAACTTAAAGGAATATTCTTAAATTGATCTGCTAGTTTTGCAAATAAGTCTTTTCCTGCTTCGAACTCAATATGGTTATATTCCAAACTATTGTTATTTTTACTTAAAATAATAGTAATTCTATTTAGTTTTCTTGTCGAATAAGTTCTTGTAATTATTTTGTTAATATCCTTATTTTGTGCTGTTTTAGGATAATATACATTGTGATTGTTATTATATCCAATAATTCCTATAACAGAACCTATAGCTAATTGGAAATTATATTCACCAGATTTAGATAACTTTAATCCTTTTGCGTTTGATACAAAATCAAAAACAGATTCTATTGTTTGTCTTTTTTCTACCACATCTTTTTCTTTATGACCTTCCGCATAGGATAAATCCTGTGAAATATCTTCTCCATTTAAACACTTTTCATAATAAATATGATGATGCTCATCATATTTATTTGTCTTGCTTGTTGGTAGTTTACAACCTAATAAATGCCAGAAATTACACTCTTCGATTTTTATTTCTATAAATTCAAAAGTCGATTCATCTTTTTTATAAGCTAAAAGATATGTTTTATTTACTAACTTATCATATTTTTTTATTGCTCTATGAAGTTCATTCATACTCTTTTTAGAAATCATAATAACTCCAATCTTTTGTATAAAAAAATAGCTACGGAACTCAATCCATAGCTATTTTTTCTTTCGTATGTCTGGTTATCATGTTGCCATCCCAACGGTGTAGGTCTCACACCTACTCAGCATTATATCCGGGTGCTGCCGTGCGTGATGGTTTTTGTCGAGGCCAGATCCCCGCTGTACGGCCCCTTAGTACAGTTGTCCACTTTTGGTGGTAGATACATTGCTGTATCCAGGCAAATGTATTATAACATCTACAGATAAAAGTAACAAGCCATATTCAATTATTTTTCAAAATATAGTAATATATCTTGTGCCCCTCTTTTATCTATTTATATATGTCAAAAAAATCCGCAAAAATAGGCAAAAATAGAAATATTTATATTATTATTTCATATTTTTCTTTTACTTTACCTGCATAATTATTCCAGGCACTCTGTAAATGATACGTCTGTATAGTTTGTTTCATCCATAAAAGCAGATCCCCAACAGGTAAGGAAAAACTGGCTTTGTAATCTATTTCTTTGTCTAATTCGTAGAACAATAGCTTTAAAAAATTTTTTAATCCGGCTACATTTGTTGCTTGTCTTAGCATTACTTTTAGCCCTGTTTGATATCCCTCGATAATATCCAGAGATGGATGTTTTCTATAATAACTATGAATAGTGTCAATAATCGTTTGATAATCCTGTCCACTACCTGGGATATTTTCTAATTTACATCCATTTGCTCCTGTCAATATAGAGAAATAAGCCGTCTTATCTCCACGCAAATAGTTTTTATCTGCAATTTCGACCAATATTTCTGCCGTTTGGTCCATATTATGATTTGCCTCCTATTCCTAACTGATTTTCTCTGCACACAATCTCACCATATCATCCCGCAAATTTGGATTTTTCTTTTTCCTGTTTGGCTTAGAGTTCGCTATTTCTGTCCTGTTAGGGGTGGTCTTTTGTGCATCTTTTTGTGGTGTGATTTCGGCGGTTCTTAGAAATATCATTCCAAAATATAACGGCAAAATAGAAACTAATTGTGATCCGGATAAGGTAATATAGACTTCTCCGGTATCTTTCTTTTTCTTTGCTGTTTTTTTGAATAAGGTAAGGATATTTGATAAGACCTCTTCGGAAATAGCAATCGTTGGATCCCCTACTATCTTCTTATTAATGTTTGTGATTTCCTTCATGTAATCTTTGTATTCCTGTATATTTCCGAATACCAAAGTCACCATAGGATTTGTATCATTTGTAATTTTTTGGATATGCATAATTTACCTTTTCTCCTATCATTTTATCTATCTATATATGTCAAAAAATAATCAAAAAAAATAAAAAAAGTAGGTCTAACAGAAAATTTCCCATTAGACCTCACATTTTATACTTTGAAAATGCCAACTGCTTTATTTAATTTTTCTACTACTTCAGTTACACTCTGCATTTCTCGTTCAATGGAAATCACCTGTGATGCCATTTCATTGATAGTTGCTGTGGTTTCCTGTGTAGATGCAGCATTTTCCTCTGAAATTGCAGATAAAGATTCTGTGCTGTTCATAATTGTATTTTTACTTTCGTTTACACTATCCATTTTTTCAGCAACGATAGTGATTTTTTCACTGATATTTTCAATGCCGGAACGAATCAGTTCAAAATTATTACTCATATTTTGTAATGCCTGTTTTTCGTTCTCTACTGCAGACTGAATTGCATGAGTAGATACGGTACTCTTTTCGGAAATATCGATGATATTTTCAATTACACTTTCAATTCCTTTTGCAGAAGTATTCGATTGTTCTGCTAGGCGTTTAATCTCGTCCGCAACTACCGCAAAACCTCTACCAGCCTCTCCTGCTCTTGCCGCCTCAATACTAGCATTTAAAGACAACAGATTTGTCTGTTCTGCAATGGAAGCAATAATATTTGCAGCTTCATGGATTTTCTGGATAGCATTATTTGTTTCCAATACACTATTCGATACATTTTCTGCCGCATTATAAGTGCTATCATTTGCATTTATTAGTGTTTGTAAGGTGTTTTTTGTATTTTCTGTTACATTTAAAATCTGGTCCGAAGCGTCTTTTGCATCATCCGCAGAATGTGCGGCTGAGGTGATTGCTTCATTTACCATTGTCATCTGGGTGTTAATATCCTGTGCATGTGTTGCAAGATCCATTGCACCCTTTGCAATTTCTTCCATTGTGGTATTTACATTCGTTGTTGCCGTATTACAGATATTTACGGACATATTCACCGACATGATATCTCTTGATAAATCCTTAGAAGAATGTGTCACACTATCTATGGTATCGAACATATTCTCTTTTAATTGTTTCGCTGCTTCGATCAAAGCTGAAGTTTCCTGTAATCTGGACTTTGCATTGATTTCTGCTGTAAAATCTCCTTCCGAAAATTTTACAATAACATCCATAATCTGATGTAGTGGTTTACTAATAGCTCTTGCAGAAATCATAGCGATAATAATCCAAAAAATAACAGAGGATACATAAGTAACAATAGTGCGAATAGTGACACCTGTTACATTTTTTAATACATCGGATTCATCTGCTGTAATTACTGCGATATAATCTTCATTTTCGCCTACCCAATAAGCTGCATATTTCAAAGTTCCCTTAAAATCATATTCGATAATATCTGATTCCGGATGTTCTCCTGCGGATATCCTCGAAATTAAACTTTTTACCGCATCATTTTCTACCGGTTGTCCAACCTTTTCTTTTTGTGGATGATATAGCATTTCTGCGGTATGACCATCTACTATATATAAATAAGAGGAATCTACATCTACAATCGTATATAATGGAGCTTCCTCTTTTAAAGATAGATAAGATAACTCCTTACTATCGTCTAATGTAGTGCCACATTGTTTTACTGTTGATAGCATATAATTTTTTGTGACATTTTTAATTTCTGCAGATGTCGTGGTAGTAATTCCAACCAGTACACTGATAATCGATGTAATCAACGGGACTGTGACTCCGATGAATAACATGCGATACATATTTAAAAAATGTTTTTTCTGTTTCACTTTTTTCTTATCCTTTCTTGTGAATTTATATTTTTATATGTTAAAAAATTTTTGAAATTTATGAGTTTTTGCACAAAAAAAATAGATGTCAAAAATCGACATCTATTTCTCGTCTATCTCGAATTCCCGCATTTCCTTTTCAATTAATGATCTACCAATATAAAAACTGTACATTCGGTAGTTCCGATTGTAATAAATCAAAAAGAACTTTTTCCCATGCAGGAGAAAAACATTCATTCAATCCATCTAGTAAAATAATTCCCGGGGTCTCTCGCAATGCCAGATCTTTAGCATACGGATTTAATATACATATTCTGGTGGCAATATCCAATACCAAACCTATCCGTTCCTGTTGATCTATGGATAATTTCTCAAATGGAATAAGTTCATCTTCCTTTTTGATTGCCACGAGTGATGTCCCATAGTTACCATAAATAAGTTTTCCATCAGTGACTACTTGATTTACTACTTCCATAATCTTTATATATGCCGGAAAATCTACATTATTTCTCTCTTCAAAAGCAACGTTTCGTAACATTTGCAAATAAGAAAATGGAATTTCTAAGGATCTATTCATGGCAAAGCAATCTTTATATCCTACAAACCTATGATAAACCCCTTTTTCACAAATCTGTTTCGGGACTTTGTAAGCAACAGGATTACAATAAAGTATCACTGGGAACAAAATATCTTTATCTGAGCTATCAGCTTTTGAGAATTTCATTTCCCAAGTAGAAACAATATCTTGCAGTTCTTTTACACCTATAAATTTCACACGCCCATTTTGGGATAGTTCTTGTCCAATTTCGATTTCCTGATCATTAAACACAATGATACCTGTCACTTTACATGAAGAAGCAGGTTCCTTTTCGTTGATACAAAACCAGTTCTGTTTTGTGCCTGTCAGGGCGTCCTTGATCTTTAATCTAATAGTATATTTATCAGGAATATAGGTAGAAAATGCCTTAAAATAGGTACTAAGTAATACTTGTATTGCAGAAAGTATTGCAGGATTGGAAAAAGTCATATTCTTTTTATCTATTTCATAATAGCCTGACATTCCATGATAATTTTCAAGTGTTATAGATTTTAAGAAAAATTTAGGCATTATTTCATGAAATTCTCGCATATTTTTCCTCACTATATATCGTAAATACTATCTTCATCTAAAGTGGTATATTTTACAATATATTTTCCTTTGATTGCATTATATCGCATTTTATTTAGATCAGTATCTTTATCCGCACATACGATTTTTCATATTTTCGCTTCTAATAGGTTATGTCAAAAAAAATCGTAAATTATCTATTTTTAAATAAAAAAATAACACCACTTTTGGGTGTTATTTTCGACTTTTGAGATACAGTATAAGATATCTTAATGCAATACCGATTGCTACGGCTACCGATCCTTTAATCATCTTTTTCTTTTCCTTTTGCCAGCAATCGGAATGCTTCTGCATATTTCTTTTCGATTTCTTCTGACTTCTGTTTTACAAGTGCGTCTGATGCCTGGGCATCATCTGTGTGTGTTTTCTTTGGATTCAATACAATACCATCTTTTACTATTTTCATAATGCTCCTCTACTTTCGAAAATATGAAAACACACCGTAGTTTTAACTACAGCATGTAAGGTCACATTAAAACGTGTCCTGTAATATTATGTGGCCATTTTTACATAATATTATGAAGTTCACTTTTATTTATTTTTCCAACATATCATCTTTTTTTAGTATATCATTTTCTAATGAAACATCCAACCCTTTATTTAGAGAAATGCTATGTTCTTCCAGATATTTAGCAATTTCTCCCGTAGATATTTCTTTTTCATCTTCTTGAGATATTTTTGGTGTCTAATCTCTCCCTAACTCGTCTATCTCTTTTATATTCTGAAAAGACTTTTTTACGTTATCTTGCTCTTTTAATTGGTGCATTGCATGTACCATTTCCTTAGCAGTAGAGTTAGATACATTCCACTCCTTTGAAAGTAATTCCATCCATTCCCTATTTGTTTTCATTGTTTTTCTCCTTTAGTGTGAACTACCCCGAATTATAGAAGTCGTAGCTTCCTGATTCAACCATCGCCGCGTTGATTGCAATTCATCCCACCACTTATAGAAGTCGGGGATTTCTTGCTCGCGGCTTGTTAAATTTTCATCCAATTAATACTACTATGTCAGATCTGGCTACATATCTGTATAATCAATAGCATCCGGTAATTCATAAACAGTAACTGTTTTGGCTTTCATTTGTCTAAAAGAATAATATTGCACAGGTTCTATCGCATACGGTGCAATATCTTCACATTTTCTGATATCAGGAATGTTCATTCCACGAAATTCAACCCAAATTCCATGTCTTTCGATTTCTTTATTTGAAATCATGCCATTACTGCTTTTAATAAAAGATTCATCACAAAGAAAATATTTTCTATCATAACAGCAACTGCCGAAATCTTCATGATTTATCATATCCACAACAACTTTCGGAGCTGTACCTCCGCCGTATAAAACAACATCACCAATTGTAGGTATATATTTCATATTAATCTCTCTCCAATCCATAATATTATGTGAAACAGTTTTTCATTTTTATATGTCAAAAAAAAGAAAAAAGATGGGTATAAAAAATACCTACCATAAAAAGATAGGTATTAGTATGGGTTCCTTTTTTGTACTACACATAATTCCATAAAACCAAGGACAATTCTGGCAGTGACTTCCGGTAATAACAAAATTGTATATTCCCCGGTATCTAAATTTTCTGTGGCATTCTCTTTTAAATCTTTGGGAATCACCTGAAATATGGGGTCAACTTTTTCACAGGTTATACAAACGTCCTTTACGTATTGTAACCATTTTTTATATTCCATCTCTGTCTTAAAAATAATTTTTATAGTATCACCTAAGTTTGTTTTTAATTTATCTACTCTCATGCTACCGGTAAAAACATCTCCTACTGGTCTATTTCATATACAGAAAATACACTATTGTTTTCTGTTGCAGTATGCTGCAAAGTATCATTTATACTAGGGATAAAAATAACACTAACTACAATGACTATAACAGCAATGATGATTGCGATTAATATCGTTTTCGGATTTTTCATAAATTTATTTCCTTAATATTTTTTATATTTATATATGTCAAAAATTTCTTGATTTTTGTAAAAATTTGTGGTTTATTTTTATAAATATACAAGATATAGTATTAGTTTTTACCTTTTTTATCATATTTATCGCTTTTTCCCAAATTACAGTCACTGCATAATGTCCGCAAGTTTTCAGGGACTGTCTTCCCGCCCTTAGCAACCGGAATGATATGGTCTACATGCAATTGGATACCATCTTTTGCGCTCCTGCCACAGATAGTGCATTTAAAGTCGTCCCGCTTTAAAATATCATATCGTAAGGAACTGGAAAGGAGTCTGCGTTCCATTTCTCTTTCTTTTTTGATACGTTCTCTTTCCATCGCATCTGTTGTAAACCGTTGAATACTCGCAAAGGAAAATGTCTTCTCATTATAATAGTCATTTCTTCCCTGTGGACTGGTATAAGACCAATAACATAGGAATCTTACTTCTGTCACAGGATGTTTTAATAATGATTTTAATAATTTTCTTTCCAAGCGTCTATAATAAAAGTCCGGTGTAAGACAATTTCCGGATGCACACATTTTATATGCTTTATTCACCGCTTTTTTATATAAAGGAAAGGTCCGTTTATTTTTTTTAATCTCTTCTACCAACCTGCTATAATGTTCCGGATTATTATAGATACAATCTTTTACATATTTAACGCTATCAAATTTATAGAATTGCTGCTTACTGTTCAATACTCGTTCAAAATAATAGTTGGGATCTATGGTATAGAAATAATAATTTCGATTAATTTCTTCGATTTGTTTGTAACGTTCGCTTTGTTTAATACATCGCACCACATATTTATGATATCGATATTCTAAAAAAAATAAAATCCCAAGCAGAAGTAAAAAACAGATTACAAAAAGAATTACATAATTTTGCATTATCTACCCTACTCTCAAAAAATATACCTACCTATATTATGTAAAATAATTTTTGAAATTGTCTTAAAATCTGTCGGAATTTTATAAAAGTGAATATTATTTTCTGAAAAATTTTTTTTGTATTTCTTTTTTATCTCTTGCTGTAAACCCAGTTTTATAATTTATTAAATATAATTCAGGATATCTCTTTAGTGAATTGATTGAAATCTTTGTCTGCCAGGGACTGGGTAAAAAAAGAGGGGAAAGGTCCCCCCTTTCCCTTACATGCCTAAGCTCTCTTCAATTTCTTCTCTGACATAGTGTGGCAGATTATTTACTCCACCAAGGAATTTATGTAAGAATACGACATTCGTATACATATCATCCTTTGTCACTTCTCCTTCTGCCTGGGTCTGTTCCATCATCTGCTCGAATAACTGACTGGATCTTTCTCTGTCTATCTGATCAATGATGTCCTCCACAGAAGCATGTTCATCGGAAAAAGTGTATGTCTTTTTATTGCTGTTTTCCTGATTTGGATCTGATAAATCATCAAAAGAGAAAAATCGGATATTCTTTTTACGGAACTGATAATCGGATACATCCGGGTTCTCAATTTCTCTACTTGCTCCTACCAGAAATTTATCAATATAAGTGGAAAACTGTGCTTTAGTAGGGTCATAATTATCAATGTTTTTTGCAATGATTAAATATGCTTCCTGCATTAAATCCTGTACATGATTGTATCTATCTCCACGTACACTATTTAACTTTCTGGATTTAATTGTCGGTGCAATCAATGTCCATCCTATATAGATTGCGTTGGAATAATCCCCAGTATTGTTTTTGGCTTCATCGAATGCACTATAAAAATCGTTCCAGGTATAATTACCATATTGTGTTGTATCGTCTATCTTTGAGATTTCTTGTTCGATTTCTTCTCTAATATTATCTTCCTTGATTTCTTCCTCTTCAAAAAAAAGTTCCTTATCGAAGTCATCATCATAGTTATCTCCAAAAGTACTTCTGCTGCCTTTGCCTATTGTGTACATTAGGATACCTCCTTAATATCTACCGTGTTCCAAAGACTGTTGATATGCTTCATACATCATGTCTAATGCTTTTACATGAGGTAATTTTGCCTGATTTCTTGCTTCTATATACTCATCAATATGATCGACTTGATATTCCATCGGAGAATTTAAAAAGTAGAAATCCAAAGGTGTAGGATAACATCCTCTTGCTTCGATTACTTTTACAAAACCATATTTACTCCAACCAGCTTCTCTTGGCTTTGCAAGTGACAGATATAAGTCTTTTGTCTTCATTTCGAATAATGGTAATATCTGCTTCATAGACCAGTAAATAATATCATCTACTTCCTGTCCATGATTATAAACACGCTTCCGTTCTTTTTTTGCAGTGGAAAACTTACCATTTTGTAAGATTTTCTTTTCCTGCTCAGGCTCATCTTCAAAATCTTTGATAGCACTGGCTCTTACTAAATTTCCTTTTAATTCACCTGTACAATTAAAGATGTCCATTGCCTTGGGAATTGCGTAATGCTCTTTGTAGTATTCGGGCCAGCAAAGTCGAAACAGAATCTTTTTGTTGTCAAACATCGCTTCACGAAGTATGGTGGGACTTGCAGCATTTGCAATTTTTCTTATAGCATGGTGTAATGTCGTCTTCTGATTTAAAGCTGTTGAATAAATAGCATCATATTCTTCTGGGGTAAGTCCCATAACATCTTCAATCAGATACTTTACAGCTTCGATCATTAATTGTAATTTTGCAATTTTCTGACCACTTTCAAAATTCAAATCTTCTGCCTGATGATCATCAAAAATAATACGTTTTGCAGCGGAAATGATTTTGCCATAATTTGCATTTCCGGTCTGTTCTATACGAAACTGTTGTGCTTTTTTCGCAGCTTCATTTGTTACGTATTTTTCCAGTAAATGCAATTTCTCGTCATCCGTTACTCGTTTCTCTAACAGATGTAATTTTTCATTTTCTGTCATAATGCTATCCTTTCTTTTATGTGTCGTGTTACCATTTATATATGTAAATTTTTACGAAAAAAATGGTCTCATTTTACAGCATAAATTGCAAAATCTTCACTTTTTTCAAGCATTATATATTTTCCACTGTATTTTAAATACAGTTCCATAGACGTATTATTTTCCACTAAAAAGTGTGTAAAGTGATATTTTTCTACAAAGGCATCATAGTCTGCAATGCCATATTGCACATTATAAATTTCTTCGTCTAAATCTTCTATGCCATTGATAGATTTTTGAAATAGTTCCGGTCTGGCATCTACATAAACTTTAAATCCGGACCATTCCATATATCCGCCATAAGAAAATGGAGTATATAAGATGATGTCATCTGCAGCAATTGTTTCCTGTAAATACTCTGCTTCCTGTACCGGCATTTTGATTAGTGTTTCCTCTGCACTACCCACAGATTTTATCACAATGACTACCAATAAAATCACGCCGCCTATGATATAAGCAATACCCTTTTTGATAGAAACGATATGTTTATCCCATTTTGTCTGCGGTAAAACAGCACATAATACAGGAATAATACCATATGTTACGGTCCAAAAATTTCTAATATGTAAAAAGGCTAAAACCAAAGTACCCCCTAGCAGGTAAATGTTCTTGCAATCAATCGCTTTTTTGTATCTGTAAAGATAAATTGCAAAAACTGCTACGGTAACTACGAGTAAAAATCCCCAAAAAGAGGAAAATGACGGAGATTGTAATTCCTGAATCGTAGATATTACTTTTCCATTTCCATACGATTTGAATAAATAAAACGCTCCTTCATAACCGTTTGGATTGATGCCTCCTACTGCTACGCATATTAATAATACAAGAAAAAGTCCAATATTTCTCTTGCAGGATTCAAAAAAGTTACGGAATCCATCTAAAATTTCAGGTATTAAGTATGGTAATGCAAATACAAACATCATAGGCCAGATGCTGGAATGAATATTTACTTCAAGCACGGATAAAAATGGTAATGCTATCAAATGTTTCCAGTTATTATCTCTATGCCATTTTTCTAACTGTATCATCTCAATCAATAATATCGAAATGGTGAATATCGTAGGCCTTGTTGTTAAAAGCTGCAGTAAAAATAGTATGCTGATCGCAAAAGTGATTTCCTTACAGGGTAATGATTTGGAAAATAATCCGATATATTTCCAAAGTAAAAAGAAAATCACTCCGAATAACACCGTTGCAAGTGCGATGAGTCCCCATACTCCAAAATGATGATATAATGTATAATTCAAAATTGCTGGAATCCATTGTTGAACGATTATATGATATCCATCATGAATCACAAAAACATTTTCTGTCGGTAATGCCTTGTGCTCTACAATCCATTTTCCAGTGGTCATCATCCACCACATATCACTATCCGGATTTGATGTCGTTATATAAGAAAAGCCTAACAGAAATAAAATAGCAAATAGAAATACATGGAATAAATTTGTAATATCAAACTCTTTTTTCTTCATAAACCCCTCCACAAAATACCAAAAATATCCTGCATCCTTTATTTATGTCAAAAAAAACCGTAATTTTTGAAAAATTCGGTTCCAAAATTTTCACGTATTTTTTGTGCAAATTGCATAATAAAAAAGATTTGATATATTTAGTATAGAACAAAGATAATTTTGGAAATAGTGGTAATTTTTGGTAAAAAATAAGGACTGGTAAACACCAATCCTTATCTTTTTTTGATTATTCCATTTCAGGACTATCATTTTCCAATTCGTTGATTTTTTCAGCCATCTCTTTTGCTTTGATGTCTGTGGCTTTAAACTTTTCATCAAGAGAAGATTTCTTTGCTTCTTTTGTTTCTATTTTCTCTTCCAAAGTTTCAATCTTTTTATCTGCTTTTTCCTTTTCTGATTTCAGTTCATCCAAATCAAATTCCATATGGGTAATTCTCTTGGATAACTCGGCAAAGTCCTTATCCATCTGAGCATCTAATTTCGCCTGTCCTTTGGCAACATCTTTTGCTAACTTGTTCTGTAAGTCATCATATCTTGTCTGCTGGATACGATTTAAAGTACCACCCTGTTTTTCTTTCAGAGCTTCCATCTTCTCAATCGCATCTGTAATCTTTTCAGAAGGTTTATAGGTATATTTTTCCTGTATATCCTTAGAACCGTTGATCATTCCATTTAACTCTGTTCTTGCCTGATCTAATGCTGCCTGAGTTCTGGAAATACTTTGGTCTACCTGTTTTAAAGCATTGATACGGGTCTGTATCTTATTAATCTGCTTATCACAGGTTCTTTCTAATGCCAGATAAATACTAGCCTTTGCATCATAAGCTGCGCACTGTACACTATATCCGAATACTTTTGCAGACTTAATTGCATTGTTCTTGATTTCTACAACTTTCTCTCCGCATTTCTTTGCGGTATCTTCTAACTTCTGTGCGGGAGACTGGCTATGACCGTATTTATCTACGCCAAAAGATTTCACACCGATTTCAGCCCAATATGCTTTTGCATCGTCCATGTTTTTGTAAGGGCATGCGAAATTATAAGCCTTACTGCTATTTAATTCTGCTTTTGCAATAATCAGCTCTGCCTGTGCCTCGTGCAATAATTTACGTGTTCCGGCAGAAGGTTCTTTCTGCATTTGTGCTTTTAAGTTTGCTACGGTTTTACTTAAATCATCTACTTTTTTCTGACAGATTTCCACATTTTTAAAAGCTTTCATTGCCTTTGCTGCTGCGCATTTGGAATGACAGCCTAATGTTAAAAAGTCCATTGTAACATCAAAAGTCTTATGTACATCCAGATATACCTGTTTGCAGAAGTTTTTCGCACGGTCTAATACACTCATGTACTTTTCACCGGCTTTTTTATAAAGTTCTCCCAGTTCTTTTGCAGCATATCCTGCCGCATCCCTTGCTGCATCTTTTACGGTATCCAGTGCTACATTACCTGCACTGATTGCCTGATTACCCATTGCCATAGCTGTATTATATGCAGATTGATATGCCATACCTGCCAGTTCATAAGCATCTCTGGTCTGTAAGGTAGAAATCATAGTCTCTAACTTTGTGCCCTGAATTGCAGTAGCGAAACTTGCAAGTGGATGTTTTGCAATATCGATTGCAGAAACGCCTTTGAATTTATCCTGTAAATTCTTTACAAAGCCTTTCTTTGCATTCTCTTCCAGTTCTGCATACTTTTCATTAGATACTACATTCTTCACTTCTGCTTCCGGCATAAACTGAGACATAATATCCTTGGCTTCTTTTCGATATTCCTCATCTGTTTTTGTCATCTGTGAAATCGCATCACTAAGCTTTTGGTCCTCTCCAAAATAGTCCAGCTCGCTTGCTGCAATTTCGGATTCCATTGCATTCACAGAATCACCTAATGCCTGCATATCTTCATAAAAATCAGCATTTTCCTGTGTGATTTCAGGCTGCTCGATTACAATATCGAAAGCATCTGCAAAATTTAACTCTGCTGCCTCACGATAGTTCGCATCAATGGTAACACCATACTTCTCTGCGAAATCTGATGCATAATCTTTGAAACACTTATTTGCAGCATTAAACTGTGTCTGTAATTCAGAGGATTTCTTCGTCATATTTCTCTGATTGATGCTATCCATTGTGTCCTGAATACCCATCATTTTCAGAAAAGCATTTCTTTCATTTCGTAAGTTATTCGCTTTTATCGCATTATATTGCAATCTAGCCAAATCAACTTTGATAGACGCTGCCATTTCTTCAGATGGGACTTTGATTATCTGTTTCTCCATAAATTTATCTCCTTTTTGTATACAAAAAAATAGATAGGCGTAATTACCTATCTATTTATGTCAAAAAATATTGAAAAAATGGTAAATTTTTATTCCTTTTCCAAACTTTCCTCTGGGATTTCGGATAGTCTTTCTTCCAGTTTTGAATATTTATCATTTACTGTTTCTAAATTGCCTTTTATTTTTGCCCATTTCTTAGATAACTCGTAATACTCTTCTGTTAGGGCTATCTCTTCTTTTTTATAATCTCTAGCAATTTTATTCTGTTCTTTGTCAAATAGATATTTATCATTTTCCAGATCATCGATCAAATCTTCTATCTGATTTTTCTGTTGCTTTGTTGGATTTGGAATACTCTTTAACATCCGTAAATTTTCCATTTTTCTTTGATCTGCCTGATATTTCTCTTTTTTATAAGGTTCAAATGCAGATAGTTTCCGAACACACGCTTCCAGCTTTTCTTTTACCTGTTTATATTCCGTTTCGGTATGTTGCAATAAATTAATCTTTTCTTCCAGCTTATCAATCGCTCTGTCCACATTTCCGGTAATATCCATTGCAACATCAATTTGTAAATCATAAGTAGCTACCTTTGTCTGTAAGGTTGCCATTCGCATATTCAAACTTGTATTTTCTGCAAATTTTATGAATTTTTGTTTCATCAACTGTGCAGGTGCATTGTAGGCTTTTCCATCTTTGTCTGTGCCCCATACTTCCGCCTGTACCGTGTTTAAATAAGCATCTACGGATTCCTTTGTAGTACAGCCCATCATATAATTAGACTGTAATGCTTTTTCGAATTTACTGCGCATCTTCTTTGCAAAATCATATTGCTTCTTACAAGAATCATATGCTTTACGAATTGCTTTATCAGTAGGATGTTTTACCTTTTCCCGCATCACCAATGCCATTTCCGCATACAGGTCATTATAGTCTTTTATTGCCTCTGCATAACCATCAATGATCTTATACATCTGATTTCGTCTTGCCTCTGTATATGCGCCAAGGCTACAGGCATTTACGCATACATCTTTTGTATAAGTCATATCCTGTGCAATACGGATATAGTTTTGTTTCGCCATATCTATAAGCTTTTTTAACTTGGAGCCTGATTTTTTATAACATTCGGAATACTCTTTACAAATACCTAAAAGATCCTCCTGTGCAGACTGGAAGGCTTTTACATCATAAGATAATGCGGTATTGCCTAAATCATATGCCTGGGTAATTGCTGTCTTATATTGAGAACCTGATAACAAATATGCTTTTTCTGCTTTGGAAACCGCATCCAGAGTTTCACCATACTGATCGATCGCTGTATTCGTTACTTTCTGTATGGTAGAATCTAGTTGTTCTTTTGCATCTGTTTCTGGAGTATCAAGTTCCGGTAGAAACTGTAATGCAGTTTCTTGTGTCGTATTCGTATCTACTATGGCTTCATGAATTTCTTTTTCCATTACAGCCACATCCTGCTCAATCGTTTCCAAATTGGAATAAAAGGAAGTTTGATGAATCTTTGCTGCCAGGGCATCCTTTACGATAAAATTATATTTAGAAATATCCTCCAAGGTATCCACACCAATAGGATAAAAGCCATAAGATTTGTATAAATAATCGTTATAACATTCCAAACGATAGGTTAAGCTTTTTAATTGTTTCTGATAAAATTGTTTTGCTTCCGGATAAATATCCGAAGTATTCGCTTTTTCCGCATAATCTTCTGCTTGTTCGGATAACATAGCATATTGTGTTAAATCTCTCTGCGCGGAAGCCTTTAATTCTTCTGATGCAAGTGTGATTATATTTTTCCCATTTGTATATTGTAATTTTGCATACGGTACCATAAGTAAATTCCTTTCATTAAAAAATATAGACAGGAAATAATCTTCCTGTCTATATATGTTGAAAAATAGTAAAAAAATGGTATTAAATCCAAATTTCTAAAATATTTTCTGTACCTTCCTTATGATATGCCATCTTTTTTGAAAGTTCTCTCATCAGACGAATTCCATGTCCTCCTACTTGGTCTCCTTTTGGTTCTCCGATATCATAGGTGGTGGGATCAAAATAGATACCTTCATCAATAAATGTCATTTTATAATCATCCCCAACTTTATCCCATAATATACGAAGCGGTTTCACGTTATCTGCCTTTTTTGCATATCCATGTACAGCTACATTGACATATGCTTCTTCAAAAATGAGTGCTACATTCATCTGTAATTCTTCCGGTACCGTAGAAACGATGGTATCGCTGATTTCCTCCATCATTTCCCCTACTTCAGCCGGTGTAATTTTCCATTCCATTTTTTCTCCCCCTTATTTTAACCAACGAAGCATATACATTGTAACATCATCCACTGCTCCATCTAAATGATTTCCTAACAAATTTTGATTTTCAAAATCTTCTGTTACAGAATAACTATCTGCATCTTTCCGAACGCCACGGATGACCTGATCAAGTGTCCAATTTGGTTTTAAAACCTCATGCTGTACCGAAGCTAGAATTCGTTCCTCTGAATATGCTTTTCGAATATCTTTGTCTTCAGGATCTTTAAAGACTTCGGTTACTCCATCTGTATCTACAAAAAGGGCATCCCCTGGCAGGAAGGGAAAGACTTTCGGTGTTAAGATGAGTCGTTTTTCTGCTCCCATTGGTGCTAATTCTTTTTCTTCGGATACATCCAAGATACTTACTTTGTTTTCATGTATCAAGAATGGAGATTCATGGCCATAATTGATAAATTCAATCGAAGCATTTTCCTTATCTATCATACAAAATAGCATGGTAGCATAGGATGGATCTTTTTGGTAATTATAATTATTCCAACTATGATACACGTAATTTACAAGACCTGCCAAATTTAAAGAATATCTGGGTGCAATATCCAGAAAACCACGGATACCTCCTACCAAAGACGCTCCATACAAACCTGTGTTATAGCCATGATCCGTTACATCTCCAATAATAACAAACACTTTATTATCTATTTCCTCTACAATTAAGAAATCACCGGACACCGTAAATGCTGGCTGATAATAAAAGCTTTGCTCAAAATTTTTTATGGCTTTTGGTTCCATTGCACTAAGCTGCATTAGCTTTGCTAATTCCAGACTCTTTTTATAAACAGCTACACGTTCTTTGTATTTTTCCTTTTTTGCTTCTGCATCTCTGGTTTTTTCTGCTGCACCATCTAATGCAAAAGCAATTTCGATCCATTCTGCTAAATCTTTTTGGAATATTTTTACATCGAAGTTTGTTTTTTTATAGAAACGTAAAGATACGGATTCTACAATATCTTCTGGCATTTTCTCTGCAAAAAGAAATACCGGAATTCCCTGATCTAAAATTTCATCTGTAATCATATCCGTCACGATTATCTGTGCGTTATTTAGGGAATCTCCGGGGCGTAATATTTCTATTCCTTCTTTTTGAATATCCAATGGAATCATCTGAACGACCTGTTTATAAAAGCTGGAATCTTCGGTCACTATACTGATTAAAGCATTCATTTTTAGATTCCTTTCTTTTAAAACAATTTTTTGATAGATCTCCACATTTTTTTGAATGGATGGCAAGGAATCGTTTCCGGACGGAGCAAATGATTTTTATTGATAAAATCTGTCCATTTATCGTCCTCTACCTGTTCCACTTCAATTTCACCACGAAATTCATAGCCACAATCAAAACAAAAGGCATTGATTTCATTTCTGGCATAATATTCACGGTAATCCTGTGGATTTACATATTTATACATACGTCCTTTTTTCAGCATTTTGTTTCTACGAAGAAACATATCTTTATCCGAAAACCCATCTGCTGGCATGATCTCACCAGTAAAGGTGCTTTGACACCTCGGGCACGGACTCATTCTTTCTACTTTCATCTGTGTTTTCCTCCTCTGTCTCAGATGGGAATGTATTATTTTCCGGATTTTCTATCGATGTTATAGGAGTTTCCTGTTTTGGCGCTGCCTGGGATGCCTTTTTTATACTACGGAATATATTTTTCCATTTATAGTGTTCCCTGGCTTCCTTTTCATTCATACCATTTTGAATGGCATTTTCCTTATATCCATCTTTTATAAAATCCAAAAAGACATAAATTACCGTACAGATAATTATGCCAATCAACCATTTCTCATTCATTTTATTACCCCTCTTTTTTTCATTACAGCTCGTTTTCCAATTCCAGTTCCTGTGATTTATCTAAGGATTCTGCAATAGAAAAAGCTTCTTCTTGTGTCGGATAAACAGAAATCTGCCCATTTTCTTTATAATGTTCTCTGGAATCTTTATTCCAAATACAATATCCCTGTTTTTTATAATCGGCACAAAAGGAGAAAGTAGAATATTCCTGAATTACAAAATTTCCACGTTCTCCTATATTTAGGTATCTGTCACCCATATGTTACCTTTCCGCATCAAAATCAAAATCATCTTCGATTTCTGTTTCTGCCGGTGTAAATGGTTTTGTGTCAATCGTAGACATTTCGGTACTCTTTGAGCTTTTTGTTAATGTTTCTTTCTGTTTTTCATCTAAAAGTGTAATTTTCATAAGATACGCCCCTTTTTCTCAACCAAATTTAATAATTCTTCTCCGGTTAAATCATATTCTGTATTTGTTGCAAGGAATACCAATCCAGCACAATATTCACTTTGTATGAAGTTTCTTAATGAGTTTAAATGTGCTTCATAAATTTTTATCATATCTTTATTTTGATCTTCTTTTGCTTTTTGATAGCCTTTTACTGTTTTTTGATAATCCTCAAAAACATCTACAACAATGGCTGTTGCAAGTCTGATACATCCCTCGTCAGTGATCGATTTCGAAATCGTCTGTATCTTGTTCTCCGAAATCGATGTCTTCGTCTTTTTCATAGTCATTTTCGATTTCGTCTCCTATTTTCATTTTTTCTTCTCGCTTTAAAAAGGAATTCAGATGTTTCGCCGTTAAAAGCAATTTCTGTTTTTCCGCTGCTCCAATCCCCAAATTACCGGATAATCTATCAATGTCCTTTGTAATATATGCCATATTTTTCTTTTTCCTCCATAGTTATATTTTTTCTATATATATCTATGTCAAAAAAATAAAAAAAGGTGGGTATCTTTTTTGACACCTGTAGATATTTTTGTATCCACAGGTGTCTTAAAGTCTTATTTTGTAAACTCCATATTATATTTAAAGGATTTTCCTACCTTACCATCATAGTTAAAGGATTCTACCCCAACAGGAGTAAGATAAGCATTGTATGTCTTACCAGATTTGGATTGTAATCCACGCATCAGGATCTTTTTCCCGGCAAGTAATGACTTAATCTGTGCGTCTGATAATTTCTTACCATATGCCTTTCCAAAAGTCATACCACATTTTCCGGAACAATAAGCTCCATATTTTCCGACTAATACATCTTTTCCACAAGATGGACATTTTCCAAGGCTCTCTGTCTGATAAGCCTGTGTGCGCATCTTAATGATATCTCTGTTTTTGATATCATTTGTAATGTCCTGGCATTCCTTGAGTAGTGCATTTTCAATCTGAGATGCCTGCACTTCACCATGACGGATTTCTTCTAACATCTGTTCCCATCTACCGGAATTACTTACGGAAAACAGGGAGATATCGCCCAATGCATTAATCACACGCTCTGCTTTTTCTGTGGCGTAATATGCTTTTTTTTCTACATTGATATATCCACACTTCTTACATTCCTCTACAATCGTAGATCTTGTTGCTGGAGTACCAATCGAATAAGCAATCTTTTTATTGTCATCTCCGATATATTCTTCCGGATGGTCCATTGCTTTCAAAATAGAACCGTCATTATATCTTACCGGAGGTTTTGCAACACATTCTTTTGTCTGGAAGGTAACCGGACGGATGATTGTATTACTGTTAAAGGAAACACCTTTTCCCTCACGTAATTTATACCCGGGGTTCAATACGGTTTCAAATCCAGCTTCCACATCAGAAACTTCCTTATAAATATACTCTCCCAAGGTATTTACGTTTCCGGGGATTGCAGTTACCGTTAAACTACGTACTTTTTTCGCAGGTGCAAAGATTGCTAAGAATCTACGCACGATCAAATCATACAGTTTCTTTTCATCTGCACTATTTCCTGCATATCCGGTACCGGTAGGGATAATCGCTGTATGACCTTCGCTGGCGATTGCTTTGTCATTGACGTAAGTTTTATCTGCCTTTACCTGATTCACATGTGCAGTTACCATAGATACATCTACATCTTCTTCCGGAGCTACCACAGAAAGGATGTCCCGTAAATCTACATTCGATGAAATGTATTCACAATCAGTACGTGGATAAGATACACATTTTGCTTCATATAAAGACTGTAATACTTCCAGTGTTCTTGCACCGGAAAAACCAAACTGCTTATTTGCTTCTACCTGTAAGGATGCCAGCTTAAACAATTTCGGTGCTTTCTGGGATTTTACTTCGTCCTTTACATCGGTTACCGTTGCATAATCAAACTTCGGCATACCAAGTAATGCTTTTTCTTCTGTTTCAAATTCCTCGTCACAGATAAATTCACAGGTTCCATAGGTAAACATACGTTTCCAAGTGGATGTCTGTACGAAATCTCTGATGGCACGTTCTCTATCTACTACCATTCGGATGATAGCTGCCTTTACACGACCTAATTTATAAAGTTCGCCCATCTTTAACGTAGTAACACCGGTGATATTCATACCAAACTGATAATCCAGATGCTGTCTCGTAAGTGCTGCATCAAAGATTGCCTGATAATTACTATCATCCTTCAAATCCTGTAATGCAGCGATAATTGCGGGATGTGTAATATCATTTGACCAAAATCTTTTTACCGGCAGTTTATTCCCAACATACTGTAATACCAGATTTACCAGTAATTCTCCTTCCCCATCCGGGTCTCCTGCATGGATAATAAAATCATATTCTCCACTCTTTACTGCGTTTTTAATCTTCTGCAGCAGTTCAAATTTACCGGAATTTACTTTGTAGATATAAGGTACATCAATCGGGAAGTTTTCTAACTTCCATTTTCCATAAACCTCTTCATTGATCTCACTTGGTAATTTTAATCCTACCAGATGACCTGCCTGTGACAGGAAATCAATGTCAAATGCAAAAACATTTCTTGCACTCCTATAAGCCGCCTGAATTTCTCGCATCAGACTTGGTTTCTCTGCAATTAATAATGCTTTCATAAGTACTCCTCTCATTTTTACAAAAAGATATAAATATCTACTCTTTTATGTCAAAAAAATCCGTAATTTCTGCAAAAATGAGAAAAAATTACAAAAAAATAGTATATCCCTTTCGAGATATACTACTTTTTCTTAGGATGCATTTGCTCTATGCTCTTCGATATACTGCTGCAACACCTCTGTGACTTCCTCTGATGTTAGATTTGCATTTTCCATCATATCACTTACTATCTGCAGTTCTTTATATTTCTTTTGTTGCAATAATTCTTCTAATTCTTTTGTTTCCGAATCGATACGTTTTTGTAAGGCAATGATCAATTCCTGTTTTGCTTGGATTTTCTCATCCAACGGTTTTCTTTGTCCTCTTGGCATATCTTATAAACTCCTTCCTAATCCTTAAATACAATTACTATTTACAGTATATGGACAAGTTTGTAAAAATATACCAAAATGTTGATTTAACCTACAAAAATGTCTTTGAAAATGTTGATACCTTTCACTTTTAGCAGATCTTTTTGTGATACAGACCCACTGGAAGTAATCAGCTTTGCAATATTCTCAAATAATACGGTAATCTCTGAGAAATATTCATCTGCACCGTAATACTGGGCACCACCCTGATAAATCACATATAAGTAGCTATAATCAGCGCCATGTGTCATCAGATTTAAGAAATATTCCACATCCTGAATGATGAATAAGCAATCGAAATTCTTATCGGTGATCAGGATAGCATAAATATCATCGGCTCTACTCTGAATCTCACGTAAGATTTTCTCAGTATTTAATTCAGAGACTTGCATATGATTTTCTTTTACCGTAGCCTTTAATTGTCTGGACTCTTCCGGTAACAGTTCATCATAATCCTTTTCCGGTTCTACCTTTACTTCGACATCTTTATTTCTGGCATCTTCCTTTGGATGGGCTTTTTTATACGCCTGTTTATTATCATACATCTTTTTATCTGCTTCTGCCTGAATATCTTCTTTGGTTTTCTTGCCATCTCCAATCGCATATCCCACAGAAACCGCATAAATCAGATTTTCATCAATCGCCTTACTATCTGCTGTCCGCTTTTTCATTGCGATATTAAACTTCGCAATATCTTCTTTTATTTTCTTATCTATTTCCAGATAAGATCCTTTCCCTTGCAGAAGAACAATGAACTCATCTCCTCCTACACGATAGGCATTTTCCGGATATAGCTTTGTTAATTCCTCAGCAGTAGCCAAGATCAGTTTGTTTCCTGCGGCATGTCCCAAAGTATCATTTGCCATTTTCAGATTATTGACGTCAAAGAACATAATGACGGTATTTTTTGCCTTAACAGTAGCAAGATCTTCATCATAGGCTCTCTTATTCTTTAATTTGGTCAATTCATCATGTGTCGCAAGATACTTATAGTCGGTTCCGGAATTCGCATTCGATGTTACAGGTGCAATCGCAGACGTTTCTTTCTTTCCACCAAATAGTCCCTTCTTTTCTGCCTGCTTGGGCTGTTTTTCTGGCTTTGCAGGTTTCTCGGGTTTCTCTTTTTTCGCTGTTTTTGTTTGTGCTGTCTGTGCTGCCTGGGCTTTCTTTTCCTCGGCTTTCTTTGCTTTTTCCTCTGCCAGCTTTTGCGCACGTTCCGCTTTTGCAGCTTTTTCTGCTTCTATCTCTTCCGGTGTCTTTTCCTTTGGCTTTGGAATCATACCGGCTAATTTACGTAAGGGATTTGCTTGTCTCCTTGCTTCCTCTTCGGCTGCAATACGTTCTGCCTCCGCTGCTTCCTCGGCTTCTCTTTTCGCCTTTTCTGCCTGTTCTATTTCATGCTGTTCTTTCCAAATTTTAGCTAATGCTTCCTGTCTGGCTTTTTCATCGGCTTCGATTCTTGCTTTTTCTTCTGCGGCAAGTCTTTCAGCTTCTGCTTTTGCCTGTGCAGTATTATCCTTATTGATATCCTGCAGCATATCATTTAGGTCCGTATTATCCTGCGTTTCTTCAATGCCCATACCACTGATAGACTGAAAATTTGGGTCTTCCTGAAAGATAGCATCCGAAAATTCCTGGTCTGTATTCGGTGTCTCATCTTCTGCGGGAGAACTTTCCGGTAAATCTCCACTCTCCGCCAGCACTGCTCTCCAGTCGTACTGGTTATCATCAAATCCTGCCATAACTTAAACCTCCAATAATTATCGTAACTATAAATCCAATCATGATATAAGGGAAAAATGCATATCTTTCTACCTTATCTTTTATTTTCCATGCTTTATGTCTGATCATAAAGATAACGCACGCAATCAGATACATCAGCAGTATAAACAGTAAATTAGTCTCCGGTACCTCTTTTCCAAAGATTGCATAATAAAACATCATTGCCCAAAATGCATCTCTGTCTGCCTCTCCATACAATCTTGCAGCAGATAAAAACCAGATAACACCAAATGCCAGACCCATTGGAATATCGATCAGACAAAGAGTGATCATCAGTAATAATGCATAAGGAGAATAACTTAACAACTGCTGTGAAACCAAAGTAACTGCAGTCGGGGTTCCTTTTACATAAATATTCTTCTTTTTACAATACAGATAAATCAAAATATCAATTGCTAAGACTCCAAAGAATACCCACATCCAGATTCCAGATAAAACACCCGTCTGCATACATTTTACAACATAACCGGCAAATGTGATTCCCATAATCGTGTGATTTAAAAATGCAGGTGTCCTACATTGATTAAATATATCGAAAAAGGACTGGATTGCCAAATAAACCAACATGCATACTAAAAGAATTACATTTAAAATCATACAAAACCCTCTCTTATTCTGCTCCGAACGGTAATACGAAATACATTAAAGCTTTTTCCTCTGCTGATAATTCTGAATTTCGAATCCGCATCAGATAATTTCCGGGGGATGTCAGCTTCATTGCTAAAGCCTGAATCTTTTCCGGTGGATATGCCTTTTCGAAGCTTTCACTTAAGTTTATCATGCCATCATACGTAAACGGATAATTCCCAGGTGTCCGAAGATTTAAAATCTCTAACATACGTATTCTGTCGTTTTCCTCAGTAGGTACTTTATGATTCCGAAGCGTCATTGCAATTTTTAATGAATCTCTACTATCTAATATAGCAGACCAATCGGAAAAAGTCTCATCGTTTTCCTCTGTTTCCCCTTCGATTGGAGATTCCTCTCCTGCTATGGGCTGTTCTTCTTCCGGTAATTCGATTGCAATTTCCTGCACTTCTACATCTGCCAGATGTCTTAAGGCTTCATGATTTTCAAATTCTGTATTATCTGTGATATACCACTGTCTATCTGTAATATCAAATTCTGCTCCAAGCACAACAGCTTCTTTCTTTTTCGAAAATGGGACTGTGATTACTTCTTTCATTTTTTACCCCTCGTTTCTTTTATCTATTTATATATGTCAAAAAAATCCGTAATTTCTCAGATTTCAGAAAGGAAATTTGCAAGAAAAAATAAATTGTGTATTTTTACACTTTTTGATTTTTTTTTGACATAAATAAATATAGAGAAAGGTGGAATCAAAATGCAGGAAAAAAGTTATTGCGTCATGACTTTGGAAAAAGTCCATTCGATGGCAAATTTACAAATCAGACACGAGCATAATTTTCGAGAAATCGAATTAAAACATGTCGATAGCGATCTATCGGATAACAACCGAGAATTAGTCAATGATTCCGGTATGGATTATAAGGATTTATGGTACCGCCGGATGAAAGATTTGGAATTAAAGCATGGGAAGTCCGTAGTTGCAAGAAAAAATGCGGTATTAGCCTATGAAATCGTTACCACTTTCACCAGAGGTGCTAATGTAGATGTGGACGCCTGGGCAGAGGCAAATAAGAAATGGATGGAGGATACTTTTGGTGCAGAAAATGTATTATCCATGCAACTACACTTAGATGAAACGACTCCACATATCCATACGATAGTGATACCGATTGATGAACGTGATAGACTTTGTGCAAAAACCTTTACTGGTGGAAAAGCAAAAATGAAGCATCTACACAATACCTATGGAAAAGCAATGGAACCTTTGGGATTATCTCGTGGGGAACGTTATTCCCGGACAAAAAAGGAAGATTTGGGTAGATTTTATGCACAGGTAGACAAAGCTGCAAAAGCCCATGCACCAGTTATGGAAGCAAATGAACCCGTAGAAAGCTATGTGCAGCGAGTAAATCGTTATATTCAGGATATCGAAATGGAAACTTTATATGAAAAGAAAAAGTGGAAACGATATGCAGAATTACAACAGACAAAGACTGCACAAATGTATGCGCATTATTCCGAAGCCATTAAATTACAGGACCAGATTGATGAAAACTGTGGACATAACTATCCTCTCATCAAAAACAGATTACAGACCTATCAACGGGTAGAACAAGCTGTCCCCAGAAAGACATTAAATGGACTATTAGAAAACATACTGATTAAATTTAAGATTTCCGAAAATGTAAGGGCAGCCCGCGCAGGTAAAAAGAAGAAACGTGACTTCTTTATTTCTGAAGAGGGCACTCCTGATGTAGAAAATAGATAAGAAAAAAGACGACTCATCTTTTACAATGGGTCGTCTCTTTTTGTAATTTAATAGCCTTTGTTCCGGTGAGCTTTCTCACGGTTTTCCCATATCTGACCATCAAAGTTTTCGATAATCCTATCTACTCTTCTCCGGTTTTTTTCACGATAATCGGGACGGGAATCAAAATAATCGTCAGCCATATGATTTTCATCATCCCAACCGTCTGAATAACATGCATAATCTCTTGCCATAATAAGTTCCTCCTTCGTCAACTATTTAGTTTCAGGTTTCCGTCATACTTTCTGAATCAGATACGTCTTCTGTTACAGAAGAAGCCTCCATTTGTATATTGAAACAAATCAATCTAATTCGTATTCCAAATCTTTTTTGCATCTTGAATCATCAATTTCTCTTTTTTGAATTAATGATTCTGCTATATTATGATCAGATTTCAAACTATTGAGACTATTAATTAAAGCAGCACACCTGCGTATGTACATTTCATTCTCACATGCTTTAAAAACCTTTCTTGCTAATTCGTCATTTCTTTCAAACGAATACCAATCTTCTGCAACGACAGATGGATTACCAATATCTTTTACATCAACCTGATAAATTTTACAATCTTTTATATAGATATACTGCCTAGAAGTTTCACAAGAAGAGTCTTCTTCATATACTTTAAATATTTCTAATTGTGATAAATTAATCTTGGTATCTTTGGCAAAGCAAAAATCTAATGGATTTTCAAGACAATAATGATAAATTGTTTTACCAACCAAGGAATTTAATTCTTCTTTTCTTAACTTTACCATATAGTAACCTCCATTTTAATTATGATGTGCAAATACTTTCTCACACACTCTTGCAATCCAATAACCTCTTTCCCCTTAACAGAAACAAACTTTTCTGATTCCCCTTGCTGCTAGGGCGTCCTTTTATTTTTATAGCTATTGTTTTATGTCAAAAACTTTTTAAAATTTGCGGATTTTTGATATTTATTTTTATATTATGCAATATTTACAAGCAAAAAAAAGACCACCTAAAAAGATGGTCCGTTATTTTACTCTCCTATACCGAATTGTTTTACCATTTTTGTAGAAATGCTAACATAACCGCCAGACATGTCTTTTCCGATAATGGAACAATATTTTGCAAAATTGGCAGATGTAAAAATATCAGAGATTTCTTCGATTTGTTCCTGTTTTGTCGTGGTATACATGCCAGAATATACAATGACATCCTCATCCAATATATGTGGTTCGATAATAGGGGCTGCCTTATTTATGACATGTTTAAATACAATCTTTTTATAACAGCTATTTTGTAATCCCTGACTACGACCAAATAAAAACCAGGCTAAATTTTCATCCATGTCTCTGGTGCCAAGTTCTGCTTTGAAAGAAATAAAATAATCATAGGCATTCGGGAATGATTGCTTTAATTCCTCTTCTGTGAATGGCTGATTTTTCTCATATGGAAAGATAACATAGGTATTATCCATAACACCATTATATTTGGATGCCTTTACACAACGATGTAATATGGTAGATTCTATTGTGCGAATATTTCCATCTTTATCACAAAAATATACATTTCTCTGCATATCTGTATGTTTCCCCATATAAGGAACTGATAACTCTTTATCTAAATAGGCATGTATGATATAAATCGCATCCTTATTTGTGGCAATTCCATTCTGCACAATGGCAATATCCTGTATTTTTATTGGAAGATTTTTATTTTCCTCTAAAAATTTGATATCTCCATCTGCACTAAGATTCCATGCTTTATCTCGTAATTCATCTCTAAAATACGCATAGTTAAAATGATTTGCCGCTACCATTTCGTACATGGAAAATTCCTTATAATCAATCGAAAAATCATCTCTGTTTTTATTTTTATCCAGGATACAAATGCATGTGTAGGTGTCAGCATCCTCAAAAATCTTGGAAGTCTTAAAATCATAAATCGCTGAAATGTATTTGTTTTCCACTAGATAATTTCGGAATGCTTTCTGTGATGTGTTTTTCATAAAGGAATTCGGAGCAATATATCCAAGTTTTCCTGTGTCATTTAAAAGCAGGAGTCCGATTTCATAGAAAATAATATATAAATCGATCATCCCGTCAATAAAACGAAACTCTTTTACAATCTCTCGATAGGTTTCCGGTATATTATGAATTCTGATATAAGGTGGATTTCCGACAACATAATCCATTTTGCCTGCATATGTTTTATATGCTATCAATGTATCTCCACAAATAAGATGATTCCAGCGAACATTTTGAATTCCATGCGTATCTAACAGTTTATTCAGTCTTTTGATTGCTCTGTTATAAAGCAGGACATCTTTTTCAATCCCAAAAACATGATTGTCCACAATCTGTGCAATTTCAGACTTCGATAATCCTGTCCTCTCACCTTTTATGATGATTCTTTTTACAATACTAATAAGAAAAGACCCATCCCCAAAAGATGGTTCCATAATTGTTTTTGTTAAAATCTGTGGTCCGGTATATCCAATCGTATCTAATATCATTGCTGTAATCGGTTCCGGTGTCATATACTGACCTTTATTCTTTCTAATACTAATATCGTTTGACATAAAATAAATAGCCCTTTCGTTTTTCGCTACTGTTTTATGTCAAAAATTTCTCTATTTTTGCTTATTTTACATATTTATTTTTACAATATGGTATATTTGTGAGCACAAAAAGACCACCTTTTTAAGATGGTCTTTTTTTATTATAATATATCTGCGGAATACTTATCGCTATTTTTGCAAAATTCCACCCTGGCAGGTTTCAATTCATGCACTCTTCACAGAATGCAACAAAAAAATCTTCTTACTGTTTCGTTTTCTTATAATCCTGCACCAAATTACCACAACACAATGGTAACTCCGCCTTTGCAGCAACATCTACGATTACCTTTAATCCGCAGCTATCTACCTTTTCTTTGATCTGATTCATGTTTTCCCAGTTCCACTGAATGGCATCTTCGAGTCCATGTTCTTTGGTAGCTGTCGTGATATTTAATGGGGTAATCTTTACACAAAATACATTCGGATCTAAGCCATACAACTTATTAGGGTCTAACTCCCATCCTGCACCACAAATGAAATTCAAAGTGATCAGTCTGTTATTATTCGGCATATTATTAAATGCCTGTTTCATCTCTTCGATGGTAACCACATTTGCTCCACCAAACAGATACTTCCTCTCCTCTTCATTTGTACTGTTCGTGGAAATCTGAATATGCATAAATCCATCCAGATACTCCTTTACAGACATAACCTCATCTCTTAATACATCAACAGGACCTTTTCCTCCTACCTTTACTTTGGGCAAAATGGTATTGTAGCAGGGTAAGAATGTGAATCCCTCTCGATAAGTTTTCATATCTCTCATTACCTGCAAGATATTCTGCCAGTTATACTGAGGTTCTCCCATACGGGCAAATCCCACTTTAATCTTGTCACTCTTTGTTACTTCCGGATGGTTACTAAATACAAATTCAAGCTGCTCCCACATCTCTTCTGTCGATAAATTCCCGTGGAAACCCAATTCCGGTACCAAACAAAACTTACAATGCTGGGGACATCCATACTGTGTACTGATTGCAGTCAGCCACTTTTCCTCAAAAGGTACCAGATTCTGCTTAATCAGATTTACATCATCTGTCATAATGATTTCCTGAGATTTTCCTCTCGTGTTTACATCCTGCATGGAAGTTGTCTCGATATAAAAATTCTTCTCCTTATTATAAAGGACATAGACACTACCACTCGGATATGCATACTCTTTTACCAACTCAAAATGTTTCATAAATAATTCTACCTTTCTATATTTTCTTCTGTCATTTCAGTCTCCGATTTTTCTTTGACATAATCCATGTCCAAATAATACCAAGCTTTAAATTTTGTTTTTACATCATCTGTATCTTTAAAGCTTTTTGGAGACCAGTACGCTTGCTCTTTCCATTTTTCTTTTGAAATGTTATTTTTCCACTCGTATGTTTCATATAAGGAGATATTTTTTCCAGTTGCTACTGACTCTTTTATTTTTTGAATAATAAAAGCTTCTTTATCTCCACTGCATGGGGTGCCCTCATTTTTTTCAATAACTTGTCTAACAAAATGAGGTAATAATCCATTATAAATACACTCTATATAAGATTTTTCCCATCCATCTGTTACCTGTGGATGTTTTTCTAGCCACGGCATTGTTGCAAATTTTTGAAAATTTAAAAATGCTAAGGATACTTCACTATCATATAAACTTTCACTTTTATCAAATATTTTATATAACTTATTTAAAAACTCCTGATTTTGTTTTTCAGAATTTTCATTGAAAAACATGGCTAAAGATAATATTGTTTTCTCTAAATCGTTATTAGTCATCATTTTCTCCATCATCCACAGATACTCCGTAATATGTTCAGGATTAACGCCCCAATAATTCTACTTTTTAAGATTAAAAACAGTAAATCTTTAAGTGTATATAGCAATGATAACAGGTATTTGCAGATACTTTTGTTATTTTGTTTTTGTTACATTGTTATTTCTCCTTTTCTATGCAAAGATTTGAAGATAGTCACATAGAATGGGAAAAATCATTATGTTTGCTCGATTTAATATATTATTCTATCCTCCTCGATTTGAGCATCATCATAAGCTTCTTGTTCCGATGCAAAACATCCAAAATCATGATAACATTTAAAAATTTCTCCCGATGCGTCGTTTTTCGCTATATACGCCATTGGGTATTGACAAATCCAATCAACAGCGGTGCACTTTTCTGCCTGTTTTGTATTTCTATTAGCATAATAAAAAGTTTCTCCTCTTTTAAATAAAGGTTTTATTCCTTTTAGTATATTCAATATATCTGACATATTTTATCTTTCCTCCTTATATATTATAAAATCTAGTCTTTTTTTATAAACTTAATCCAAATACAATACGTACATTTTGACAATTGGTATCGACTGAACGCATATAAGGAATAATTTCAGTATAAAAGTCACAAGCAATTTCCGAATGCTTGCAATCTTCCTCAAAATAGTACACTTCCTTATCCCAGTCAAAATTTTGTATTTCCTCTAACGATAAATATGACGTAAAAGCTAAGTCTTCTAACCAAAATGCAGCTTCTTTATCTATATCTAAAGGTAAACCTTTACATTCGCAAATTACGGAAATTTCATTAAAATCGTTCTTGTTATAACCACACAAAATATGAAATAAACCACTATTTCTATTAATCGGAACCATATTATGGCTCCATTTAGAGTTTTTCACCAGATTCCATTTGTTTGTCACAGGATTCTTGTGTTCTATAAACATATAGATATCAGCACCCATCAATCATTTCTCCTTTCTTTCATTATTTGCTCTGGATTCTGCTTCATGGCATCCATGTACATCCGAAATGCTCTCTCAGCAGCAACTGTCTTGGTTTGTTGCATAATTCGATATTATTTAACTCTAGTATAATCGACAAAACCAAACTGTATTCCATCTGTTCAAATATCCCGTCTGGCATCTGCATATTCAAGAAAATGTGAATACGTATCTGGTATATTAAACTTTACAGCATAAAGTGAACTTATGCCCCAGTGTTGTCTCATACGCTTATATAAACATAATAAGTAATTGCAAATCCCTTCTGACAAAATAGCATTATCTATTTGAGAAAATAAACATGTATATATTTGTTTTTCTCCATTTTTCCATATCTTATCCTTCGCTGTTTTTAATGCCAGTAAATACGCCAAGCCTTTAAATTCTTTTCGACAATCACCAAAATCAAAACATACAAAACGGGTATTTAACTTATTCATAATATCTTGACTATTTTCAGAATTTGATAACACATTTAGTACTTCTAATATTGAAGCCAATTTATTATCTTTTTCCTGTAGATGTTGAATAAAATTACTAATTGTATTTTCTTCACTACTTTTACACATTTCATCTAATGTTTCATACAAAATACTTTGCTGAGTTGGATAAATATAATCCAATCCCAAATCTTCTAAGATAGCAACAATAATATTAAATGTCTCATCGTAATTTTTATAGTTTGATATCTCCAAAGGTTCAAATACAATTTTGTCAAAGCATCCGAGAAGCTCTTTTGCAGTAATAGTTACTCCTCCAAATTTCTGAATAATTTCATTAAATTGAGTACCATAGATATCAATTACAACAATGTTATCATCCTTGGTATTATTAATAACATTTATAATTTCCTTTTTTATAATTGCAGATATTCCTGAACCGGGCAGTCCAAAGGTAAGCTTATGTACGAGGTGATTATCTCCTTTATAAAAAACTTTATTATTATTCATAAATTTCTCCATTATTTTTAAAAAAGGTTAGCTTTTAACTTTAAATACTATTTAGTCATTATGATTTAACCACAGATACTTTCAATTTCTTCATACTTCTTCATCCATGTTTTTCTATCCTCTTCTGTATAACCGAAGAAATAGGGATAAAGCTTGTTATTCGTTGTGAAATAGTAATTATGATATTCTCCATCCGGTAAAAACATCACACCAGGAATAGCAATCGTATCTTTCACCTTTAAAAAGTTCTGATAGGCATTTCGATTGCCGAACATCTGCCTGAAGGTTACCTGCTTTACACCGATATCCTGCATCTTATTTATATATGCAAGGCAGTCCTCTGTGGTCATCCTCTCATTTAATACATTGATGACTCTCAGTTTCGTAGTCTTTTCAATTTCAGGAAGCATCATCCGTAATTGTTCCATTGCTTTTGTATCATAGGATTCGATACTTAAAGCAATCTTTCGGAACTTCCGAATCAAATCCATATCGGTCGGCAGGATTCTGGTATGGATATCTAATTGCTTTCCATATTTTGTAGCCAGTTCATACATCCGGTTATAAAAGTCGATATTTTCCTGCCAATGATAAAAAGGATCTCCACCACCGGATAAATTTACCGTTGGTGCCTCCGATGCAGCAATACATTTTTCCAGATAATCCCAGTCTATTTTACTTTTATCGGTAACTGCATTCTGTAAAATCGGATGATATTTCGTGATACAATATTTACAATGACAATCACAACCAAAATTTGTTATTACTGTAAAGCCTTTATTTTGTTCCGTATACATATAAATTATCCTTTTCATGTTTAATTTATAGATCTACTGTCTTATGTCAAAAAAATCCGTGAAAATACATATTTTAAACACAAAAAAATAGAGACTTTTTAAAAATCTCTACTTTTCTTTCATAATCAATACCAAAGTATCTTTTTGGACTGTGGTGATGGCATTCGAAATCTCATCTCCTAAAACTTCTATCTGCTGAGATGTACTGCCATCTACATTATATCTACCACGCATAGCACATCCAATGGCCATTTCACCACAGACAGGTTTTATTCCATCTGTGGTTTTTGAAAATTTGCCATTTTTTCATCTAAGCATTCATAAGATTCATCATATTGTGCTTTATAAAAATGTTCTGCAATCAGTGAGATTACATTAGTGACGATGGAATTGCCAGCTTGTTTATATCCCTGTGCATCTGACATTCCGACTGCTTTACAGCGATTTACATCAATATCATCAAAACCCATCAGTCTATGACATTCCTTTGGCGTAAGCTTACGGATGCGGATGTATGGAGTTATATATGACGTATCAGAAGAAATCGCAATTTTAGGTCCTTCTCCTTTATTTGTAGTAAGCGTTGGAGCTAGTCCATTCTCACCCAAAACATTCCCGTTTATACCTTTGCCCGAAGGATTTATATTGCCAATCTTTTCAATCACGGAAGTACCTTCCGCTCTATGATTTGAAATACCTCTGTCTTCCTTGGCAGTGATACAATTTGCACGTTCTATGATTTGAGGAGAATTATGGGATTTATCGCAACCTATTAAAATCTTAGGCTCGTGTCCTCCACCATTACAGGTGTTTAAAGTCGGACTACATCCTTCTGTACTATAGATTCTTCCAGTTTGTGGATTCTCCCATCCTGATTTTCCTTCAGCAATATTTCCAACCTGCAAAACTTCATTGGTTTTCTCTAATTTACAAATACCTGTTTGTGCTGCAGTTAATGTCGGAGATACTGTCCCATTTTCCTGTACTCTGCCTCTTCTGGTAGTGGATTCTGGGTAAGATAAATCAGCCACGCCCGGTAAATCACATTTGATATACTCATCTTTTGTAGCCTGCTTTATACTCACAGTATCCTCATCTTCTGTTTTAATCAGATTTCCGAGGAAACTTGCCACCTTTTCATCGGATAAATAATATCTTTCCTCTACGGTATTTTCTAATACATCTTTTAATCGAATACCATTATCAAAGGGAACAGGGAATGTAAATTTTCCGGTATCTATCTCCTTCAAAATAGAAAATACAAAGATACGCTTTCTATTCTGAGGGACTCCAGCATTTTTAGCATTAATTACCTGATAATAAGAATGATATCCGAGATTTTCCAATCTCTCCAGCCAATTATTAAAGCTATCAATATACTTTTTAGATACTAATGCGTCTACATTTTCCATTAACAGATATTTGGGCAGACTTCCATTCTGTTTTGCGGTTACTAATAATCGCTCTACTTCATACAGTAATCCCGATCTGGTGGATTTAACATGTTTGCTTCCACATACCGGACAAAGATACCTCTCCTCCACAGAATAAGCAGCAGGATCATAAGTATGCCCACAATCTTTGCAGGTCCATTTTAGTCCCTCCTGATGACCGGCAATAGAAAGATCGGTACATGGGCAACTATATGTAAGGAAATCACAATCAGGTAAAGCATCAATCTGCATCATATCTCCCAGATTATGAGATAAATGATCTGCTAACCAATACTTTTCGATACCTTTTGTCTTATCCTTTTTACGGGAAAGCTTATACCAATCATATGGTTTGTCATTTTTGAAATCATATCCCAGTCTTTTTGCAGTGAGTTCTGCTGCCATTTCCTCTTTGCTGGGATAATTTTCATAAGATTCGATCAACTCATTCGTTAATCCACAATGAATTGCCGCATAGCTTACTACGACTTCTTTATCGAGATCCGCTGTTGCAACGGATTCTACCTGAAATAATCCAGTATGTTCCAATCCTTTTGCCTGTGCGCCAATTCCACTACATAATTCTACAAGTCTTAAGTTTTTCAATATTGTCTATCTTAGACAATCCGGATTCTCATACACCTTTCTTTGATTTGACGTTTGCAACCGTCACTTTTTTATGTATAAAAATTCTTGAAAAACTCGAATTTTTGAAATTTATTTTTATAAATGCGCAACAAAAAACCCATCTTTTATGGATGGGTTCTTATTTATGTAAATAACACATCAATCTTTTGCGTTTTTTCATTCACAGAGATAGACAAACTATCCCACTGATCAGGAATTTCGATTTTATCTGTAAAATCATTTAATTCATAATTTAAGATATCTTCCAACGCAACATATATTGGGTACTCACAATAATTGCAGAAAAAAGAAATTGTATCTTGCATATCTGCTGAATTACAATACCACTTGCCATCAATCTTTCGGAAAGATGCGTCATTAATCTTGTTAAGCGACGCATGATAAAGAATTTTGTTGATACGATATAATTTATTGTTGCGTTTTGGTACATCAAACAAATCATCTATAAGAATGTCAAAAATAATCAACAATACTCCTATAATTAAAACAACAATATAAGTAAACATTTCCGTAGGAGCATTCTTATTGTAGATATAGCGTATATAGCGTATATAATATCCAAGATATAAAATTATTGGAATTGCTGCTATTGTAACAATCATATCTAATATCTTGTGTTTCTTCTGACATTTATTATCTATAGAATCTAATAACTCCTTGTTATAATTAATTACCACTTTCTTTGCTGTTATATTTTCCATAATTTACCTCCAATAAAAATTACTCCTACTCTAAATCACCAGCATCATTTAATACTCAGCTAATCTTTTCTTGCCAATTTCAATAGTTTCCTGCAATTCCTAAATTTCCCGTTCCTTAGCTTCCTGCTTCCTTTTCTCTGCCAGGGCACGATCTTTTTCATATATACTTTTTCTTACATTGTGTACATTTTTTGATAACCTTTCTGGTTTCGATAATCATTTATTTTTAACGCATCCTAACCTAAGCTTTCCAAAAACATCTGGTTATTTTCTCGTAGCTCCCGCAAGGTCACCGGAGCGTATCCATTGATCATACAACCCGCATTAAAGGCGTTTCCCCTGGCAGCAAAAAGATGTGGAATGTCAGGCAGTTGTGTTTCATCTTCCTTTGTATTCCCACTACTATTATGAACATGTCCATATACATGCAGCGTACCTCTGTGATAGCCATCCCACTCATAAATGGGATAATGACAAAGGATGACCTGTCTCTTTTCACCATCTAAGGTATCCACAATCTTTGTCAGCATATCTACTGACTCAAAATATCGCATTGCCGCAGCATTCTTTAATAATGCTCCATCATGATTTCCAATGATCAGATGCTTATGTCCCGGCAATTGTCTCAAATACTCTACCGGATTCTTCTTATCATGATAAGCAAAGTCTCCCAGGATCCATACATCATCATCCTTTTGTACCGTATCCTGCCACTTATTTATCATATAACGTTCCATTTCTTCGACATCCGTAAATGGTCTGTGGTCAAATCGAAGTACATTTGCATGTCCTAAGTGCATATCTGAAATATATCTATTCATATTCTTATTTACCTCTCTAATTTTTTATTGTCGTTTCTTAGATACCGGATTCCATCTACATAAGCTTGTATCAGGTTTTCTCCCCAAAGTGTACTATATAAACCACAGGAAGTGAAATTATGTATCTCAATCAGTGCAGTGCCTGTTTTCCCTACCATTACATCTATGGTATAGGACCTCAGCCATTTTTCATGGTAATTGATAAGTGAGACTGCTTTTTTGATTAGATTCATATCCGGAAAAACAGTACAATCTCCATTATAATAAGATATCTGTTCTATTTCTCCCTGAAATACATACACACGATATTCGGTTTCAATGGAAAAGAGACTACTTACGAGATAATCTGATGTCTTACTTAAAGTAAATACTGCATCAGACACATCCTCTGCAAATAATTCATCGTTGATTTCATAGTCAGCGTTTACAATTTTTCCAAAATTTTTCAGTTTTGAAACATCCTTTAAAAAGTAATTCCCATTTCTTGGGATCGCGTCCCATTTTACAATTTGATAATCTCGCTTTAAAAATTCATCGGTCCGCAGATATTTCGGTATTTCAATGGGATTTTCATGTAACTGTAAACAATTTTCCACAAAAGGAATGGTACCCACAGGATAAACATTTTTCTGACATTTCCTTGGTATCTCTATTGTTTCATAGGTATGCAAAAATCTATATTTTTTTAATTGTTCTTCCAAAAGAATTCTTTCCATATCCAATTCTTTGGTATTTTCCAATAGAAAATGCATAATTATCCCCCGTTTACTACGTCCTATTTATATATGTTAAAAAAAACCGTAAAATAATAAAAATAGAGGATATTTTTTAAATACCCCCTATTTCATAAATTTTGTTTACCGTTCGTATTCTTCTTGTTGTAGTTCTTTTTCTTTTACGCTATCAGCTATTTCTACAATACCAGCACGCAATAATCCTGTCAGATCCGTTGTATAATATTCCGTTTCATGTACGGTGTCATCGTTTGGTGTTACAGGCACCAGTACAAGTTTATAATCAGCTTTTACTTCTCTGTTAAATCTTTCTTCCACTTTACATATAATATCTTTAGTGCCATATGCTGTATCTAATGGAATAATAAATCTTGCGTTATTAATACCATCCGTCAGAATTGCCTGACATAATTCCTCAGAAGTAATCCATTCTCCTCTTTCTATCTTCTCTTTTAGTTCCAGCATAGAAATTTTGATCCAGTCATCCAGATAGATTTTATTGCGATTCCAGGTAAAGAATTTTCCATTTTTGTCTTCTCGGATGGTGCGATCATAAGATCTTGCAGCTTCTTTATCATAAATTGCTACATCTGTATGAAAATCATCGCTCCATACAAAAACATTGATGATATCCTTCCCGCATTTGTATTTGTATGTCATACCTCTCTATCCTCCAAATCCATCTCATCCATATCATCTCTTTCTCTGCTTTCGATATAAACACTTCCACAAAGCCCATGACATTTGGAATCCATTTCATGGAAGACCCGAGCAACGATTTCATATTCTTTATCTGTTAATTCAATTTCCATATCGGCGGACTCTTCTGCTGCCATAGTGATCAGATAGTTATGTTTTTTATCATCCTGTCCGTCTGTAATTCCCTGCCTGCTAGGGGTGATTTTTTCCTTTGCATCTATATACCAATCATTTTCAAAGTGTGCAATTTTAGCTAACATTTCTGGGTCATTATCAAAAGCTGATTTTGCATTTTCAATGCAGTCCATTCCAGAACAACAAATACGTCCATTTAAAATATCAAAAGGAATTTCTTTAATTCCATCATAAAAAATAAAATGATCGCTATCTTCTTGTATATAATAACTCTGAAAACGACCATCGTTAAATAAAGCAAGATAATCTTCCATCATACATTTGTTGATAAATTTAATCTCTTCTGCAAAAACACCTGATTCTGCGGTTTCAAAATCTGGTAACCAGTGTTTCATTGCCTGATTCATGGAGTCAAATTCATGTTTTAATGAACCCCCATCAAAATTCACTTTTCCATCCTTTGATATAGTTAAATCATAATCATAAAGTTCCGCAATTTCTTTCAGTATTTCTTTAGTATCACTTTCTCTAGTTGCCATAGTAAAATATATCCTTTCTTTACAATAAATAATAATCTATATATTTATGTCAAAAAAATTTGAAAAAGTACTTGACTTTGCTATTTTTATAGACATGTTATAAAAAATAAGAGACGTTATGAAAAAAGTAGATAGACGTATTCCTTTTTCATGAGGATTTTGCCAAAAAGCAATATGGTATAATAAAGATAGCAAAGGAAATGGAGGAAAAAGTATGATGACTCAAAAGCTTTTAGAAATCTATGAGGATGGATTTCTGCACAGTAATGAAGAGGTTTATCAGATTTTGAATGCTACGGATGACCGTGCCAAACATCTTATCCGCAGCTTACAGCAACATCTGAAAAAGGCGGGTAAAATCGAAAACTTTGCCTATGGATACTGGCAGATAACAATTTAACTTAGACACAAACAAAAGACTACCGGCGAAACACCAGTAGTCTTTTTGTTGCCCCGCGCAGGAAAGAAAAGAACGCTCTTACTCAGACTCGAACTGAGACACCGATATCTCGGCTACTGGCGATTTTCGAAACCGCTGCCTTACCAATTAGGCTTATAAGAGCAATTGCGTACATAGCAACCGTTATGTTGCCTTTTCCTCTTGACTACAATGCAGTGTACCTAACAGGACTCGAACCTGCAACACCAGACTTAGAAGGACTGTGCACTATCCATTTGTGCTATAGGTACATAAACAACCGTTATTGGATTTGGACCAATGGTCTCCAGATTCAGAGTCTGGCGCTTTACCAACTAAGCTAAACGGCTTTATTTTTTAATCCTTATGCCAAGGAGTAAGGGTCCTTGTTATCACTTACATCAGAGCAGTTAGTCAATCTACCACGATGTCGTTTAGCATAAGGTTTTTAGTATATGCACATTGTAAATCAGGTGACTAATCTAACTTATAATGCTTAAATACTAGACACCCTGGTGGGATTCGGACCCACGATGTTGGTTTTGCAGACCATTGCCTTAGACCACTGGGCGACAGGGTGTATATAAGATTTATTTTCTTTTTACAGCAATATAATCATTCATTGCCTTATGATCACCATCTATCCACATACTGATCACTATGTATTTTCTTTTATCTATATATTTATGTATAAAAAAACCGCTAAAAGTAATAAAAAATTGAAAAAATTTTTATTAAACGCCGTGTTAGGGATTCGAACCCCAGAGGTTTTTACACCCAGACTGTTTTCAAGACAGCACCCTCGACCAACCGGACACACGGCATATTTAATATTTAGCACACCCGCAAGGCATCGAACCTTGTTTATAGGTTTTGGAGACCCATTTCTTGCCAAAAGACAGGTGTATAACGGAACGAGAGGGACTTGCATAGTATTTGTCGGGACAAATACCTTGCAAATATTAACAAAGTTAATATTTGTGCACCCACAAAGCGTGGATTTACACGACATGTCCGGTTTCCAACCAGGTCCTGTACCAATTGAGGCATCGCTCCATTTGGGGCATTTGCAACCCCTGTTATTTTGATATTTTATCTGCAATTCCAGATGCCACATAGCTGTCTGGTTTTACATATACTTCGCAATTTGAGATACTTCCTTTTACCCATCCGACAAGTTCAGGAATCAAATCTTTTGTCTTTCCTTTTTCAGAATATCCTGCATCAATATGAATAGAAAAAGTAGTATTTAGAAAGACTTCTTCGTACTCTTCTGCTTCTAACAAACGAATCAGCTTATCTGCTATTTCCAAAGAATCTCCGGTTTCCATCTGCAATTTTGTCCTTACATCCAGAATACGGTTTCTATTATTGATTTTATAGAAAAATATACCTCCATGTCCCTCGCAGATAACAGCAATGACATTTACTTCTTTGGTATAGCTAAAATTTTGTGAATCCGTGCCAATCGTAATTCGTATATTTGTATCATATTGTTTCATACGATTGTAATAATAACGGATATATTGTGGAATTTCTTCTAATGTCAATTTTCCATGTGTTGGAGATGTCCAAGTTTGATTATTTTTCATTACTATTATCCTCCTTTCGGAATTTTTAAGTCTGTAAATGCTCTCATGGCGATTCGAACGCCAATCCCAGAGTTCGTAGCCCTGTCGTCTATCCATTAGCGTATGAGAGCCTATATATGTGGCATGAGAGACTCGAAATCCCAACCAACGGCTTATGGAATGCAGTCTACGTTAGTTGACGGAATGTGAAACGTTTGTTTAAGACCGTTGCTCTATCCAATTGAGCTAATACCACAAAATTTTAGGATATTGTATTCCACTCCAAACGCCTAAACTGTTTGATATAACCTCTGGAGCATGCATTTTCATCAATTTTCATGTGACGAACTCTACGATTGTATTCTTTACGGCGTCTTTTCTTGTCAAATTTAATTTCATGATCATACCAATTACGGTTATATACACTCTGTCTGTTTTTCGTCATCATATATGTTGCCCCTCCTTGATGAAATAAGTAGCTATAACGCAGTGTAAGGGACTCGAACCCCTGTATCCGTTAAGATAATCTCAGATTAGCAATCTGGTGCATTACCAACTCTGCCAACACTGCATATTTTTATTACATACTATGAGAAATCCTACCATCTTTATCTATCCAAACAGTATCTGAAAAAGGATTGTCATTCGTATAAAAGCCGTTTCCATTATCTTTATAGCCTCTACTTCTAAGATAATATTCGCTTTCACTTCTTCTTTCAGCATATCTCTCATTTTCTCTGTCATATCTGTCATATCTACTACTCATATCATATCCTCCTATAATCCTAATTCTTCTATGATTGGTAATACCTTTTCTTTTAGTTTCGGATAAAACTTTTCTAAGGTTTCTCTTGCATTTAATGGTTTATCTGGTTTTGTAAATCTTGCACATTCCCAATCGATCACCATTTGCACATAATCATTATGTGTATGTGCTTTTAATTCATGATGTCTTGTGTGCTTCCGATGAAAATTATGTACTGCTTTATAATCGAAGAAATTATAAAGTATTACTTTATCCAAATCATGGAACAGACTTCTTATTGTATTGTGACCTAATAACTGTTTTTCCAATTGTCTAAAAGCTTTTCTATGTTTCAAAGTATAAGTTATTCGATCTTTGTTTTTCATATACCCTCCTATTTTAATGTATAAAGTGCAAGCTACTGGACTTGAACCAGTGACTTCTCGCATATCAGGCGAGTGCTCTTCCAACTGAACTAAGTTTGCATTAAGTGAAAGGTGTTGGAGTCGAACCAACTACACCTAGGGCTTCAACCTAGTGCTCTACCAGTTGAGCTAACCTTCCATAAGTCGATGATAGGGGATTTGAACCCCTGTTCCTGCCTTGAAAGGGCAGTCTCTGATACCTCTCGAGTAATCACCGATATTTGAATAAATATATCTCATTTTTCTTATTTTTGAGTGCCCCCGATTGGTAACGATCCAATATCCTGTGGATTTTCAGTCCACCGCTCCGACCTCGTAAGCTACAAGGGCATATAATGTATGAGCGACTATGGAGGGATTCGAACCCTCGATAAATGCATAGACAGTGCACCGCGTTGACCTCTTCGCCACATAGCCATATTTTATTTAAGCGACCCCGGAGGTAGTCGAAACCTCATCTTCGGATAGACAGTCCGATATAATAACCGTTATACCACGGGGCCATATTGCTGCAATCAGGTTCGAACTGATTACAATATCCGTATGAAGGATACCCGCTTCCACTAGCGTTACAGCATTATATTTTTACATAGAAAAATGAGACTACCAAAATCCTGATAGTCTCATTTTCCTTCTGTCACTACAAATCAACACACGTTAATATTTATAAAAAGAAAGGAGCTTTCACGCTATCTTAGATTAAGGTTTTATCTCGCTATGCAGTTTTTCATCATCACAACTAAACCAGAAACATTCATGTTCAAAATGTCTGATTTCCATATCTCGCTGTGAACTTCTACTCATCATAATGTTCTGCATAATGAAATAATTCCTTTCTAATTTTTCCGGTCTTTTTTCGGGTGCCGGTTACCTGTTTAATCATTTGTAAGATTTACTAAGGAAAGCAAAAAGTCTGAAACCATCTTTTAGTATATTGCCAAATTAGAAGGAAGACTTTTTATAGCCTCGTTTTTTATCTTACATCTATATATGTAAAAAAAATCCGTAAAAATGGTCAAAATTGAAAAAAACTTTTATTTTTTTTGAAAAAATTTTAAATTGATACCATTTTTTATAAAAAACTTCCCCTAACAGGCAGGAAAATCAACGTTCATAGTCATCCTCCTATTCTTATATGTAAAAAAAGAATAGAAAAATGGATACAAAAAAGTCCACCTCATTACTGAAATGGACTTTCGGACTGTTTTAACCGTAGGGCAAAGCTCACAGTCAACTTTGCATGTGTCGCACCCATTTTTTATGCAACCTGCTGGATTGGTAGCTCCTACTGCCCCAATCTCTACACGCCTCAGATGCATCCTGTGCAGAGCCGAGGTAAGGATGGGGAGATATAATCTCTTGTTCCTTACATTTATAATATGTCATTTCAATTCACAGTAGATATTTTCACAGAGCCTGACAGAACTTAATTTAGTACTTATCAGTGGAGGATATCTATTTCGCTCTGCCTCCGACTGACATTATTTACCTGTTTACATCATATTTTGTTAATGTTATCTGTCTTCCAGATTTTATCTGTGTTTCCTGATTGCCGCCCCACACAGCAAACGCCAGCATCAAACAAACTAAACCCACAGAAATAATCCTTTTGCCCATATTTACCCTCCTATCTGTTAGTTAAATGAAAAGACCATCCCTAGCAGGAAAAGAACACTCAATCCTGCAGCAATGATGGGACATTTCGAAATGATTCCAATATATCTGCCATCGTCTAATCGGATATAATATACCGGTGTCACAGAAATACTTTTTTCTTGCTTAATGAAACTATCTGATGGTGCATTCTGAAAAGCTATCATATCTTTTCGATCAATATATCCTGAGATGTGCTCCCCGGTTTTTTGTAATGCACGCATCATTCGAGGTGAGATTTTATCCATAATAACTCGTCCTTCCTGCATATCTGTTACTTGATGTTAAATTATAATCCCGTCCTGTATGTGTTGTGGTTCGTGGAATTTTATTTGGATTATAATAACTATCAAAGATTTGTTTTACTTTCCAGTTTCTTAATCGTCTGATAGATTTTGATTCGATCTGTCTGATACGTTCTCTGGTAACACCATATCTTACTGCGATCGCTTCCAAAGTCATCGGAGTTCCCGTTTCAAATCCAAATCTGGCATACATAATTTCCTTATCCCGCTGCGGTAAAGTATCTAATGCTTTTATCGCCAATTCTCGAAGTTCGGTATCCATATACATACTTTCCGGAGTTGGTGCAGGATTTTCTATAAAATCACCCAATGCAGTATCATCGGGATCTTCACTCTCTTTGGACGCCGGTGCATCTAAAGATACTTTAATATAACTAAATTCCAACGCTTGTTCTACTTCGCTTTTTTTCATACCAGTTGCTTTAGCCAAATCATCAATCGTTGGCTGTTTATGTTCTTCGTTTTCAAACTTATCTTTCGCTTTCTTAATACTATTGATTTTTTCTATCATATGTACAGGGATACGAATCAAAGAGCCTTTATCTGCAATGGATCTGATAATAGTTTGACGAATCCACCAAGTTGCATATGTAGAAAATTTAAGTCCTTTATTATAATCGTAAGTTTCTGTGGCACGCATTAAACCAATATTACCTTCCTGAATCAAATCCAAGAGTTCTAAATCGGAAACACCCTGATACCGTTTTGCAATACTAACAACTAATTTTAAATTAGCATTGACTAATAATTCTTTTGCAGTTTCATCACCTTCTGAAATTCGTTTTCCAAGATCCAATTCCTCTTCCAGTGTATATTTTTTAAAATTGCCAATAGACTGTAAATATTCTTTTACAGAATCCGAAATATCTCTATCTTTCGATAATTCTCCTAAATCGCGATCCTCAGAATCTTCAAAATTATTTACTATAGTATCATCTATATCATTTACGTTTATTCCATTGTAATTTAATACCGCATCATTCTTCATATATTGTCCATCCTTGTTGTAATTTTTTTTGAAGAATTATACAATTCTTTCTTATTTATATATGTCAAAAAAATCCGTAATTTCAGAAAAAGTGACTGGTATTTTTAAAAAAAATAGTTGACAAATAATTTTTAACAAAAATCATTATGGAAATATTGAAAATATTATATATTTTGACGTAAAGAAAGCGGAATTCCTTACATGATTTTTAGAAGTATGGAATTCCTTAGTGTATATATAAATACCTATTACACCTTTTTCATTATTATTTTTCTTATTTTTTATTAGCTGTATATGTAAAAAAGAAAAAACGCAGTATATATTTATACTACGTTTCGCTAAAATGTTGATTAAATCCATTTATCGATTTCTGCAAAAACATTTCCTAATGAATCTATAATCATCAAATCTGTTTCGTCATTTAGCATTATATCTACTTTTTCTTTGTTAATGACAATTAGATGCTTTCCGCTAAAACAGGAAATATAATTTGCCGCTGGGTATACTTTTAATGAAGTCCCTCCGATAATCAGACAATCTGCTTTACAAATTGCATCAATAGCTCCGCAAACAGCAAATTCTGGTAGTTTTTCACCATATAATGTAGCATCAGGTCTGATCAGTCCCCTGCATTCACACTTTGGAATTGTTTCATTGGTATCAAAAATATAGTCTGAATTATACTCTTTTCCACATTTACTGCAGTAATTTCTCTGAGTTGTTCCATGAATCTCAAATACATTTTTACTACCAGCTTTTTGATGCAATCCGTCAATATTCTGTGTTATAATTGCTGATAGTTTTCCCGCTTCTTCCATTTTAGCAAGTACTTTATGTGTAATATTCGGTTCAATGTTTCTGGTATCCATTTTCTGTCGATAAAATTCATAAAATACTTTTGGATTATGATATAAACATTCTCTGCTTAAAAGATATTCCGGTTCATATTTATCGAACTGAATATCATGTTGATTATATAAACCGTTTTTTGATCTGAAATCCGGAATACCACTTTCAGTAGAAACTCCTGCTCCACCAAAGAACACAATATTATTAGATTCTTCGATATATTTTTTTAGCTGTTCATACATGTTTTTTCATTCCTCATTCCTTCTCCTGCCTGGGGAGGGTTTTAAAATAATCTAGTGGATCCAATTTCTTCTTCGCAAATCTCGAAGTCTCCGCGTTCCTCGTCATCGTCTGCAAACTGATTATTATTTAATCTCGTGTCCTCATTTAATCCAATTATATCCTCAAACATTGGGATACTACCAATAAGAGCGTTTAATGCATCACTGCCCTCTTCATTTGCCTCAGCAGAAACCATTACAAATACTGCGCCACATTGAAAATAGAATTCATTATCGTGATTCCAATTGCGTAATAAATTTTCTATCTCTGTAATAGAAAAATTACTGAAATCTCTTTTTTCTGTAAATTTATGATAATAAAGCTGTGCTAATGTTTTTTACATAATTTTTCGTAATAAAAAGTAACACTACCCATATTTTTGTCTCCTTTTTTATCATTACCATAAGCAACCCCTGTTTTGACAGTCCACTCGGGATACCCCGTCAAATACATCAATCTTATGATTCGGTATGCTTCCCACTTGCTCTGGCTATAATACATACCCTATTCCCAAATTTAATTTATACTACATAATGAATATTCGGTTCGTAATTTAATGTAATCTCTGCATAGGTAATATGCATATTTTTATACGAATCTATGAGTTTCTTATCAATGTAATCTTCATCAAACTCTGTTTTGATCATATCTCTGGAGACAATAAAATTATTTGTTTTCTTTTCATAAATTGCATCTTTTCCGTAAAATGCAATATTTATACTATTTTCCGCATCATCATCTACCCAAAACTTATTTCTATTTGTTCCAAACAGATTAAGATTAACGGATTCATTACGGAAGATAAATCCTTCTTGTGTATAAACGGTTACAGAATAAGTGGTATCTCTTTCTCCGGTATTTACAATATTTAAGTCTATAATTGCATCCTCAAAAGCTTCTCCATCATTTAATTCCAAAGCAATCGCAGAAAGGCAATCATAATTGAGTTTGATCTTTTTGGAAAAGGCTGCAACCTTATGAATCTCAGAATAATATTCCGGTGCTAACTTATCCTGTAAATACTCTTTTACTTCCTCTACAGTCGGATAGTTAAATCTAAAATGATAATGGAATCTGCCAGGTCTATTAATCAGATACTCATTTAAAGACCGATACCTATTACAGGTAATTACAAATAATTTCTTTCCATGACTGGTTCCATCAAACAAAGAAAGCATTTGCTCCTGCGGATCTTCTCCATCTCCTGCAGTAAAGGTCTTATCAAATTCATCAAATAGTACCAGCACTTCATTTTCGATACTATTAATGAAATCACTAATTCCCGGGATATATTCATTTACTAAGATTACAGGCATTCCATTTTCGATTGCTGTATTGGAAAGTAATCTGGCGAACAGAGATTTTCCGATTCCCTTATCTCCACTCAAAATAACACCGAGATTCTTATTTGTAGTCTTGAATCTATTTATAACCTTTTTTACTTTGGATTCATGTACACCATAGATTTTCTCTTCTTTAATTTCCAAATTCGCCTGTTTTTCCAAAAAAAATCCGGTAAATTTAGAGAAACCTACCTTATAGGTCTGTGCAGGAAGATTTTCAAGTACAATTAAATCTTCACCATAAATTTTGTACGTTGTTCCTGTTTCAATAATTTTCATCTGTATATTTCTCCCTCTTCGTGAATGTGTTAAAAATTTTTAGAAAATCTTTCTCTCATATCTTTCATTTTCATTGCATATTCTATACCTTTGTTTAGAATTACAATTTGTTCATCAATGTCCCCCACGCAGGAATAGGATATTTCTCCGTCCTTTGCTACGATAACCTTATTGCGCAGATCGTATAAATCCTCTTTCTTTTTATACTGGTGATACATGATTATATATTTTGAAAAATTAAATATCTTATTGAGCAATTCCAACAACCACCAGATAGCGGTAAGGATAATTGCGATAAGTCCAACAACAATTAAGACATTGAATAAAATATTTTTAAAAGCTTCCATGTTCTACCTCCGTTAACTTTCAGTTTAATCAAATCTCTTATCATATTTTTTATCTTCTACAAGGTCAACATCTGTATAATTATCAAGGCATTTCTCATAATGTCCCTCTTGCTTAGTAATTCCTGAATATGTTTCATACGGATTAGGAAGATTATGTTTTTTACAACATTCATAGCAGATTACAAAACTTCTAGTTTTTTCTCTATTTCCATACGGTTCATTATCTGTATGATACCTTGCAAAATTTTGAAAAGGTGTCATAGACAGTAGCGTTGCTGTTCTATCGCAATCCTTACCACAAAAATCACATATAGCGTGTATCATGCTCATTACCTCTCTTTCTCTACTAAATCCTAATTAATCCGCATAAGACAAATCATCTTTGATAAATTCTACAAACTGCTCTTCAAATTCTCCCATCGAAGATATGTCGAATTCATCATCTCCAAGTTCTAAAAAGGCTAATAATTCTGCCTTTAATGTTTCACTGTCCAAATTTGTTAAAAAATCCATACTCGTACCTCCACTAAATCCTAATTGATTCCACCGCAGTGTCCTACCATTCCTGCCTGTCTTAATGCATTCATAATAGTCCGCTCCGCTACTTCATATGACATTTCTTTATCCATAGTGATGTCCATGCGGATAGAGAATTTCTTTTTCTTAGCCTGATCTGTCGCCTGTCCTGTGCACAACGCATATTCGTTCATGATTATCTGGATTATACAATTATCACAATCACCTGTGCAGGACTCGGATTCTTCACACGGCATCTCTACATCGTCCGGGACGCTTTCTCCTTCGCTTGTAGCCGGATTGGTCATGGTGCAGCATTCTTCCGGTACCCAGACTCCTTCATCAAATTCAACCATTTTTATCATTCTGCTACCTCCTTCGTTATTTCCTAAGTTTAAATTATATGTATCGTATATTTTAATATTTATCATCCTCCATCTAGCCTATTTATATATGTATAAAAAAACCGTAAAAAGGCACAAAAAAAGGAACTTTTCGTTCCTTTTTTATCTTTCTTCTTCCATATCGTATAAACTGATAAGTTTATTTTGACTTTTTGAATTATACCATCTCACAGTAGCTTCTTTATAGATATCTTTGATATATTATCTGCATATCCTATTTCCAAACTCATTTAGTTATAAAGCTGATACTTTCTTCCAATCTGATCGATTACGGTTTCTTCCATCGGTCGAAAGCCAATACAGGTTAATGTTCTTCCCACTCCATTTTCATCAATTTCTTCCGGAGTAAGTTCTGTCAGGCAGCAATCTTTTATAAGAAAAAAATCCTTTCCCTCTTCCATTCCAAGGTCTTCTGCCATTTTTACCGCTTTCATGAGTTGATTTTTATTCTTCGCTTTCAGTACTACCTTAGTGAAAATATCGTTAATCCAATTTTCGTATAATCCTTTTTCCATCGTAAAGGATTCTACCTTATATTCCCCCGCAGCAGGTAAAACATGTTCCTTTAACATATTTGTTAAAAATGCCATAGATGCATGAGATACCTGTCCTGACAGTTTTCCTGGGGATAAATTCAAATCTTTTCTTACAATAATAATCTGTTTATACATTCCCTATTCTCCTACCTGAATCCAAACTTTACGTTTCTTACTTACTTTCAGTTCGTTGACAAAATCTATTTTATCGAGCGTTATCATAAGTTCCGGTTTGTTTCGTCTGATTTCATTAATAGATGGATAGATTCCCAAAGCTACCAAAATCTTAGGTAAATATCTTTCTTCGGTAAAGTAAGTTTTTTCCTGCTCTACTCTTTTCCAATCTGTCTCATCTTTTGCAAACATCAGACATGGTTCAACAATAGGAGTTCCAATCACAATATTTTCAATATATGCCATAGTTACACCTTCTTTTCTTTCGACAGTTTCCGGATAAATAAATACGGTTCATTTTCTGTATTGACAAGTGGCATTCCTAACACATAATGCAAATTAAAATTCGGAAAACTTTCGGTATCTGTGAATTTCCGAATGATATTAGATTCATTTATTACCACATGATTTTGTTTTGTAATATCTTTTATGAATTGCAGATATTCCTCTTTAGAGTCAAAAAGAGCAGAAATGTTTTCCTTTTCTCCGTCACGTTTTACATAGATACAATCATGACTTACAATGCGGATATCTGAAATATGTTTATCATTCAATAATATGCTGAATTCATCCACTATATTTTTGTTCATGCAACCCTCCTGGCAGCAAAAAAAGCGTCTATTTACATGCATAGATTATCTATATCGTTATCCCACCATTTTCTTTTTGTGTATAATAATGATAGAATATCGTTTTCAGAGTATGCTCGAAAGTAGTTTAGATCACACCCTACATTAAGGCCATAAGGTTTCCATAATCCAGTGGCTCTATGGGTATGTCCAAACAAATTTACGTAGTCTTCGATATGTGCAGATGGAAAGTGGTTTAAATAGAAACTCTCATTTTCAAACGACAAATATGCATCCTTTTTCACATCATAAAATCCAAGATGTATCAGATAGTCCCTAAACGACTGAAAATCATTATCAAAAAAATCTTGTATGATTCTCAGTTCATTATTTCCAAGAATTAGAATGACTTTGGCTTTAATTTGTTTTATTGATCCGAACACATCATCAATTTCTTTTTTAGATAATGGTTGTTTTCGGTTGTAATTAATGAAGTCACCAATAATCCACAAAGTATCTTTTTCTGTGAGTTGTTGATTCCACAAAATAAAACAATATTCTTGAAATGCAGATATATTTTTAAATGGTCTATTCTCTCGGACTAATATTTCATCTGATCCGAAATGCAAGTCCGAAGTAAAATAGTTCATTTTCTGTTATCACTTCCGTTACTTATACTTTTTCGTCTTCTGTATTGTAATTTTTCTGTAAATATTGAAAAAATGCTTTTGTCTTTTCTAATGATTCTTCTGGAGTATTTCCATATTGTCTGATCATTGTTGTGATTCCATCATATCCAATAACATAATAGGAACATACCCATTCAGGTTCACCTTCCGGAATATCCGAATAATTTTTACAATTATACTTTATTTCATACTGCTCGCAAGTTAGTGACCAAGGACTATTAATCCAGATAGACAATTGATTCAAAATATCATTTTTGAGTAATTTATCATTTTCGTCATAAAAATTTTTATAGTCATCTGTATAATATTTATGTTCTTTATCTTCATGTGGATCATAATAATATCCAGCTAAATACTTTTTCACTTTTTTACTCCTCTTGAATTAATTTCATTACTCTGAAATCATATACGTGTGCATATCCGTCTACACTACACTCTTTATTATTTTCATAGATTTTTGTAACATGTCCCGTCGCTAACTCTGCAGAAGCGTTTTTTCCACGCACATACACCACATAATCTCCAACATGCAATTCGTTTCCTTTACAGTCAAACATTTTCGTCCTCCATTTTTCCCTTTGTCTCGTAAAAATTTGTCATATTTTCTGTTTATGAACTTCTTGCATTTGCAGTGAAAATTTCAGTTTAGATGTTCATAACACCAGACTTCCATCCTGCTTTTTTAGCCTCTTCTGAAAGAATCTCATTTTCTTCAGCTATAGCCATTTTTCTTTGTTGTTTTTCTAAACAATATATTGATAAAATTTCATCCACCAACTCATTAATACTACATAACATATCTCCGTCAACCTCTTCGGTTCGTTCTGCATCATTTAAAATATTTTTTATATCTTCTGCACATTCATGTATTTTTCTCATACAAATGCCTCCATAAATCTTAATATTTCAGTTTACCATGCTAATCTAAAGTTACCATTGGCTCGTTTTTATATGAACTGTTTGCTCTTTTGCGAACAATATTGGCTTTTTTTAGTTCGCCTTGTTCTTCATAGGCTTCGATGATGAATTTTACATAAGAATCAAATTTTTCTTCATTATGTTCATAGTGAGCAGATATTAAGTTACCTATCGTTGTCGCATTTATCGCCTTCATCACTATCCTCCTTCAATGCTAATTTTGCATATCCTAATGCAGATTCAGCTTTATATTCCTTAATTTCTACTTTATATCTGCCCATAGCCCCTCTATAAAACATAATAATTGGAACCAATATAAAAATCGCAGAATACATTTTCCAAAACATATCATGTGAAACATCGATAATGTAGTCAGATAAAACCCAACCATTTTCCATGCAGACACAAACAAGTATCGTTGCAATCAAACATCCAGCCAGTAAATTTATCCCGTCTTTCATTATTAACATAATCGTACAGATAGTTTTTCTTATTTGTATATTCTTCATAACTAATCCTTTCCTATTGAATTAAATACTAATTATCCCAAGGATTTATCGAATCAATATATATTTCGGGATATGTCTCATTTATACTCTCAATGATTCTATTTACTTCATAAAATGCGTCATCGAGTTTATCTGCGGATACTTTGATGGTACACCAAGAATCTTTATCATCAATCTGCACCATAGGATATGCTTCGGTAATCTTTTCTATTATTTCATCTATTTCATTCTCTGGAGCTGCAATAGCACATCCTGTTTCCAAAGAGTATTCTTTTCTGTCGTCATACAAATCTCGTGAATCCATAATATATATTCCTTTCCAATCAAACATATTTTCTCTTATTTATATATGTATAAAAAAACCGTAATTCTGAGTAATTTTAAAATTTATTTTTTGCGCTTATGGTCATACGATTGGGGATTACAATATTCTACCCGACTGCTACCACAGTCGTTAAATATATCCACTTATGGTGCTATTGGGGGAAAGTAATATCGAATCATTTTATCTAAAAGAAAAAGGTAAGGACTTTCTAATCATAGCTTGCTACCGCTGCATAAAACAAAATATAAACTCATTTTGTTTGCCTACGGAAGTTGGTAAAACATTAGGTAATCCCCAATAGCATGACTATAATATACCTTTACATACAGGCGGAAAAAAATGAGCGTCTTTTTTTAATCTAGTTCCGCCTGTAAATGCCATTTTTTCGTTATATTGTTTGATGTATTTTAATGTATATTTTTGAGTGTTTCCCTAAGCAGGCAGAAAACATACGTTTGTTTTTATATCTTTGGGCATAAAAAAAGATAGGCATTTTTCACACCTATCTTTCTGCTTTGCTAATCCAAATACTTTTAGATTGTAGTCAGGCAATTTCCTTTCTTTTGCAACTGAAATCAATTTGACCATTTTTGATGATTACATCTACTTCTGTGATGTTTTCTTCATCTGGTAAAGTAAACATTAAATCCATCATAGTTTTTTCTAAGATGGTCTTTAATCCTCTTGCACCGGTTTTATTTTTAAAAGCTTCCTCGGCAACGAACGAAATAGCTTTTTCTGTAAAATTAAGTTTTACACCATCCAACTCAATCAAATCGGTATACTGCTTAATAATACTATTTTCAGGCTCCACCAAAATACGTTTTAAATCATTTTCGGTAAGCTCCTGTAATTCCACTAAAATTGGAAATCTACCGATAAGTTCCGGGATCATGCCCTGTTTTACCAAAGTCTTTGCATCAATAGCCTGATGTTCCTTTCCTGCCTGGGGAGCTGCAGAACTTTCTGTCGCAAAACCCAATGTCTTTTTATGTGTTTCTTCTTTCATGGTAAGATTTTCAAAGGCTCCACCACAGATAAATAATACATTCGAAGTATCAAATGGTATATTCTCTACCTGTGGATGTTTTCTACCACCTTTTGGAGGTACATTTACAACAGATCCCTCTACAATCTTTAATAATGCCTGCTGCACTCCTTCCCCGGATACATCTCTTGTGATAGAGGCACCCTCTCCTTTTCTTGCGATTTTATCAATTTCATCAATATAGATAATGCCATACTGCGCACGTTCTACATCATAATCTGCAGCCTGAATCAGCTTTAACAGGATATTTTCTACATCATCACCTACGTAACCTGCTTCTGTTACCGTAGTTGCATCGGTAATAGTAAAAGGTACCTGCAAAATATTTGCCACAGTCCTTGCGAGTTCTGTTTTTCCAACACCGGTAGGTCCTACCATCATGATATTACTTTTCTGAATATCTGTTCTGCCACTGATGATTCGTTTATAATGATTATAAATACCAACAGAAAGTACCTTTTTTGCTTCTTCCTGGCCAATTACATGACGGTCCAGTTCTGCTTTCATCTGACTTGGAGTCATAATAGGAATCGTCTCTTCTTTGGCAGTATCATCTTCAAATGCCTCCCGAAGTGCAGAAACATAAGACTGAAAGCATGTTTTACAAAGATAAGTTCCATCTGCACACTGTACACCATAATTATTTTCCGTAATTTCCTTACCACATACAGAACATTTTGCTTTCTGTGCCATATTTTTCTCCTTTACAATGCCGTTTTCTTTTTCATATGCTTGTAATTTTTCAATTAACTCTTGAGTACTTGCAGCTTTCATTTATAAATTCTCCTGATATTATTTTCTTCATTTATATATGTACAAAAAAACCGCTGAATTGATATAAAAAAGACACCTTTTTATGGTGTCTTTTAGGATTATAAATCTTTCGTTAAGTCTTCTAAGTTTTTTATATGAATTTGTTCATATTCTTTTAAAAGTTCTTCTGTCGCATCCACAGTTTCCTTTACAATTTTATAATCAAAGTCATCAAAAATATTGGATCTACGATTATTAGGATTATAATACCTTGCTCCATTATAATATCTTTGAATTTCTTTGCACATTTGTTGGAATTTATAATTAATTTGAAAATGTGGAATTCTCATTTTATTTATTTCTGTACAAATTTCAAGTAAATAATGAGTATCAAGTTCTTCTGGGATAATTCCACTTTCCTGTTCAATAATTGATTTTAATAGCATTTCAATTGCATTTACACCTAAAGACAAAAGAAATGGGTTTTGACTTTTTTCATTTTTTCTATATAATACCAATGCTTTTTTAGCATAATCATACTGAGAGCATAGTTCTAAGGAAGCCATACTTTTACCTCCTCTTTTGAGGAAATATCATATGGATTGTATTCATAAGCAGAAATTAAAAATCCATTATTTTCATTTACAGGAAATAAACTATCGATTTTATGATAGTCTTCTCTTGTAAGTGCCACATCATTTTTAAAAGCGATATGATAGCGGATACTTATATAGGAATCGAATCCGCCGCCTACATTTCTTTTTTTTGAAACAACATATATTTTGTCAATTTTATCCAAGAAGGTATTTTGAATCAGTTCAATACCTTCTTTTTCTTTATCCGTAAAATAATTCGTAATTTGCATGTTTTAAGCCTCACTTATTATTTATTTTCACATCCTCTTTGCCAAATGGGAGTGCCATTTGCTTCATCCGGACCAACAAAATCGATGATTAAATATACTGCGTTTTCGTCTTTTTTATGTAAAAAATTGTATTCTGATACATAATTTTCAATTTCGTCTGTACTTTTTCCATCGATTTTAATATAAAGGTCTACCATTTTTGTGTCTGCGCAATATTTTGCAATTTCAATAGATGACACTACATGTGCAGCATCGTTGGACTGAATTGCTTTCACAATATTGTCTATTTCATTTTTCTGTAAGTTGGTCATTGTTTATCCCTCACTTATTTTTCTATTTATATATGTCAAAAAAAACCGTAAATATACTCTTATTTTAACAGAAAAAAAGAGGATTTACTCCTCTTTTTTTAAGAAATTGAAAATAGAAAATCCACTACTTTCCTCTTCTGCTGTATTTTCTGTATTAAAGGATAATTGTCGCACGCCAAACAGGTTCAATCCACAATTAATGGGAACGTTTACAAATTCATCATCCGCATAAACTTGTAAATTTGTGGAAGTGTCGTTATAAAGATATCCGTAGTCAAACACATCTCCATCTTTGGGTAGCCTAGAAGCATATACGACAATTTCTTTATCTGTGCGGTCTAATAATGCTTTATCATTTGGAAAACTTTCCAATTTTATATAAAAATATTGTGGGGTATCCGCAGAACTATATGTATCTCCCCTTAATAATGTTTTATGGTCTTCGAGACTTACCGAATATACCGGTTTATTTTCCTGTGAATAAGAAAAACTTAACTCATCAGGATCTTTGGAATTCACTTTATAGATATAGCTATCTTTACGGTCATTTATAAAGTGACATGCATAATGATATGCAGAATTTTCTTCATTTTCATTTGTTTCCGCTTTTAGTTCATAACGATACATCTGATCTAATTCCAATGTACTCACATTTAAAGGTTCTGCATATTCAGATTGAGATATCGGAATCGCATTTTCATACTCTGCAGTATTATCATCTAACATTTTTTGAATGTCTTCCCCTGGCAGCGTACCAATGAGATTTCCATTTTTATCATAGACTTCTACCTTTTCGATTTCCTGTGGGGGCGCAGTTTCATTTACCATAAGCTTTGAGATATCCAATTCTTCAAAATAAGCTTTCTTTTCTTCCAGTGTTTTCTTAGATAAAAGTTCTTTGACCCAATCTGCTGCGGTATCTTCATAATATTCCGGACCAAGTTTATCTATTACTTTCCAATTCAAATTAGCTTCTTCGTCATCGGATAAAGTATCATCCATAAAATGGTTTATATCTTCTTCGGAAAGACCAAGCTTATCACACAACTTTACAAGATAAGCTTCCTGATCTTCATATCCATTATTAGACATCATGTCAACCATTAAATAGCTGGAAACTAAATTATTTAGCAAAGTCTCTTTATATGTTTTTATTGCTTCATCACTTAAAGGTTTTGCTGTAATATCAAATCGGTAGAGATTCGAAAACTGGCTGGATATGTTCTTCACCTGGTCATAGATTTCTTCTGTGGTATTATAAGTCATATATCCATCTTTGTTCGTCATAATGAGCTGGTAAACATCATTAACCATATCAGAACCAACATATTCATAAAGGGTATCAAAAGAATCCTTATTCCAGATCTTTACACTGATTGTCTGTGTCGGTATGGACTCTGTTTCTGTTTCTGTCTCTGCAATTTCCGTTTTTCGTGAAGATACATCTCTTCCACATCCGGAAAGGCCAATTATCGTACATAATAATAAAGCAAATAGTTTCTTTTTCATCTATAAATCCTCCTCATAGATTTTTATATTATATTATGTCAAAAATAATTGGATATTTTGAAAATCAGAAAGGAAAACATAAAAATATCCGTGGTTTTTACCCGGATATCTTTTTACACTCTCATATCGAAGTTGGCGCCAACACCATTTACAGAAGCTTCGGTAATCATTTTTACCTGACCTACTGCTAAGCTTTCTGTTGTTTCCATTGTTTTGTCTAACATTTTGACACCGACTGCGCTGTTAATATCATTCTGTGCCATATTCATTGATAATCCTGCAATATCCATTTTATGTTCTCCTTTTCTTATGCTTTATTTTATTATGTCAAAAAATTCCGTAATTTCCTGCTTTTTTTCACATATTTTTTGATTTATAAATTCCGGCATATTGGTACCTTTTACGTACTCTGCTTGTAACTCTTTTATAAAAGCGATCTTTTTCTCATATAACTGGATAAGTGTTGCTTTTCTTTGCGGAGTGATAGCCTTACATTTGTTTAAAATAGCCTGTATTTCTGTTATAGATGGCAATTTTGAAACATCTAACACCGAGAAATTTTGAACATGCCGCAAACACTCTAATTCTGTTGCGTATAATCCATTTACTTTTGTATCTAATACTCCTTCCGGTAAAACACCTTCTAGCTGTTCGGAGCTGCCACTATCAAAAATCGGGGCAATGTCAAAAATACGCATAGTTTCTATATCTCGTAAAAAGACGATATTATTTTCGTGTCTGTCTCTATTTGTGATGATATAATCCACCAAACATTGTAAATCCATTTGTTTTCTTACTATTTCTGGATCCGCTCCATAGTTTGATGATAGCTCAATTATCTTTTCCCATACATCCGGATGCTGCGTCATATTCCACTCTTCTAGTAAGTCATATGCAGATACCGCCTCTATATTTTCCTTTGTAAAGCATTCACAGGTAACACCAGCAATATCCCCATTCTTACGATAAGTAAATGTGTATGAACAATAATTTGGATAACCTTGTTTTTGGTAAATAAGAGATGCTATTACTTCCCTGGCAGCCAGAACATCATAGTTTACCGGATGTTTCTTGCACAACATAATTTTATCATTTAACCGATACCAAAATTTTTCTAACTGTCCACCTAACGTATTATTTTGTCCTTTATATCTATGATGTTCATCTTGAACAGCTATATAAACATCCAAGTTTTCTATTCTTTGTCTTATATCATTCCAGGTTAATTGTTCTTCTTCTGATTCAAACCAATAGGCATCATCAAAAGAATAGCCATTATTTTCAAATAGCCATTGTCGTGCTGTTTTATCACCAGCAATATAATGCTGATAATTGAAACGATTTATTGGAATTTGTCTATCAGCAATCCAATTATCAAATAAAAAGCATCCATCTTCATTCAGACAAAAATAATCATCCGTTTCAAAATCCACGAATTCTTCTTTGTAGCCTTCCTTTACCAGTCGTTTTAATGGCAAAGGTAGTTCAGAAATGGTATGTTTGTTTATAATACATTGATCTACACTTTTTGTTTGTATACTGAATATTGCGATATTTCTATTTTTATGTTTAAGTGTATAATTCATTTTTATATTTCCTTTTCCTGAGATATGAAATTTTCTTTATCTATACGAATCTGTTTTTCTGCATAATGAAAAAAGGTTTCTCTTTTTTTCTCTTTACACTTTTCTTTTTGCATTATTAATGCTTCCATCATATCCTGCTCCATAAAAATCACCTCTTTGTATATCATATCATATCCTATTTATATATGTCTAAAAAATATATAAAAGACCCCAAAAAGGGTCTTTTAAATATTAGTTATTTTTATTCTTCCCATGCATATTTTTCACGGTTTTCTCTTTCCCAGTCTGGCTTTAATTCCTCATTTTGTTTATCCATAAAATGAGCAGTTTTCTTTTCGGAAGTGAATTCTTTATGGATTTCATTAATTCGTTCCCATTCCTCATCTGTAATCTCATCAGCAATGTTTACAAATGTATATTTTTCATAGATTGTTAAATCAGCCATTCCGGTCAAATATAATTCACGGACTATACTTTCTGCCTGCTCTTTTGATTTACAAAAAATTTCAAAATTAACATGATCTTCTTCACTTTCCCTATCCGTTTGTGCGGAAATAAGAGAAAGAATATTTGTGTTTTCCGGTAAAGAATAATCAAAAAAGTCTTCATCCTTTGCTGATGCTTCAACAACTTCTACTGCAAACAAAGCGCTTTCATTTTTTAATAATACTTTCATTTTACCTCCTATAATTTAAAAATGACGTAAAAATCACTCCCGCATTATTTATGAAATATACTGTTTTACCACCATAGATGCAACCTTACCATCCAAAGCATCTCCAAACTTTGCTTTTACTGCCTTCATACAAGCACCCATATTCTTTTCCAAGTGCTCCCCGCGCAGGAAAGAAAGGATCTCTTCCGGTGTTGCCATTTTGGGTAAGATGCTCTGTGCAATTTCCATACACTCTGCAATATCATCATATCTACTGGTACCAGGCTTACAAAATGCCTGCAAATCTGCAAGCTGTTTCATTTCCTTTTTTGCCGCATCATAGATGAAACCATCATTTACTGCTGCCAGGGACGCCTTTGCCAGCTTTTGCGCTGTTTCCAAAATGTTCTTATAGGTCTGGTACTTATTCGTCTTCCCTGTTTCTTTCTTCTCAATCATTGCTTCCTTGATCAGTGCTCTTAACTTCTGTTCCATTCTCTTTCTCCTTTTCTAGCCATTTGCTTTGCATAGATAACGCATAATATGCCATTGCATGATTTAGATCACAAGAATTATCCATTTTTCTCCTTTACATACACTCAAATTCGGAATTTCTTTCTCTTTCCAAATCTTCTTTTGCTTCTTCGAGCTGTTTCTTCAGTTTCTTATTTTTCTTTTTCAGCTTTTTATAATCATCCAGAATCTTACTGATTTCCTCAGTCGCCTGAATGTAGATTTCTTCCCTATCACTTGTAGCATCTCTCGCCACATCACACATATCATTCAAAATTTCTTTCAGCTCTTTGGTTTTCATAGCTTTTTTCTCTCCTTCTTCTTTTTCTACATGATTGGTGTTTCCTTCAAAAATATGGGATACACGATTGACATAAATAGCTGATGTATCCATCTCCCGTTTCCTTTTTGCTAACATTGGATTACATTTTAGATAGAAAATCATGATTAATTCCTCCTATTTTTTATGTATAAAAAAACCGTAAATAGGCAATAAAAAACACCACAATTTTTATTTTGTGATGTTTTTGTTATATCTTAATATGTTGTTATACCTGATACAATTTCTACAATAGCCTCGATATTTGTAAAAATCTTTTCAAATATTTCATAGGCGTGTTTATTGCAATCATACAAAAGTGTTGAATCATTCAAATACAACAGAAAGCAATCCGCAAAATATTCATAATCTGATTCTTCTGATTCAGCAAAATAAAAAACTGGTATTTTAGGTAACTTTTTATGACCTATATGTAGTTTTTTCCATTCTTCTGTATCAGAAATAAAACCTAAATATTCATCTAAAAAATGACCAATTTCATGACCTAAACCGTAGTTTAATGCATCTTGGTGTGAATAGATGTATATTGTTTTTTCATCTCTATCGGTAACACCATAGATTTCGAAGTTATATCCATATTTTTGTTCTAAATTCTCATTTGTTACAATGATATGCCAATCTTCTTTTTGAAATGCATTTAAAATAGCTGTTGGTACCTTATTGAGATATTTTCTAACTGCTGTATTTGCCTGACTTTCTGTTAAAAACCACTTTTTATCTCTACTATCGTTAAAAAGATAATCTTTAACCAGATTGTCTTTTGTATATTTTGGTACCATATGATATGTAAGATTTGTAAAGTACATAATTACCCCTCTATTGTAACTATCAATAAAATGCTCCCTAAGAGATTCGAACTCTTACGCCAAAGGCACTTGATTCTAAGTCAAGCATGTCTACCAATTCCACCAAGAGAGCATATGCGTGATCCGCAACAAGCCTTTAAGCTGGTAATTAGCCAACCAAACCGGACGCACCGGCACGAGGATTTTAACCCCAGATCACGCGGATGGCTACCACAGGAGACGAGTTCGTTTTTGTTCCTGTTTTTGTTTCGTGTTACAATCGCCCCGGGATTGATTTACACACTCTCGTCCATTTCACCAAATTGCGGAGGAGGGACTCGAACCCTCGGCACTGGGGTATGAACCCGGCATGTTCGCCACTACACCACCCCGCGACATATTTTTGTTTCAACTTAACACCTATTTCATTTGACCGAATACCTAAACACATAAATTATTATTTATATGCTTAGGAATTAGGTCAAAAGCTTTATACATCTATTTTCAAGATGTAAGCCGGTAGAGGGATTCGAACCCCCGGTCTCCTGATTACAAGGCAGGCGCTTTACCAACTAAGCTATACCGGCAAATAACATATAGTTACCGTAGGAGGCGTATTCGTATTTGTTCCTATCTCTGTTTCGCAAAATTAACCGTCACAAGAACTGTCTAATGCTTCACGCCCATTTCACTATATATTTTATTCCAGCATCACTATTGGTTTATTTATGTGCTGTCGAAAGGAATTCCACCATTCCATAGATTTTCATCTCGAGGAGTCACGTACTTGCCCGCTTTTCAAACCTCTCCTCTATTCTCCGCAAGCCGGATACCGATATCACCTGAGTCGGAAGGGATAATCCTATTGATTACCAGTTCACCTTATCCTCTTGATAAGTAGTCACCAATTACTTTTATACGGCGAAATTGGTAATAACCGATGTATTTGTAATGCGTCTCCCCTAACAGGCAAGAAATCTTGTCATTAAAAAAGACACAAAACTTCAGAAAGGAGGCATCTCCGCCATTGCTTCATTTATGATACCCGTCAACAAAATATCATAAATTACTTGCTGTCCTCGGAGCGCTGCAAAATCAGGACAAATGGTTATTTCGTGTTCAAAAAAAATAATGATATCAGAACAACTATTACATCACGGACTTATTAAGACCCGAGTGGACCTGTTGGGAATTGAACCCAAATCCAACCCATACATCGAAACTGTTCTACATGCTTATTTCATTTTGTCTCCAGATACTGTCTAAATGAACAAACCTTGTATCATCGGGTAGCCAAATCATTTCATATGTAGTATTTGGACCAACATTCCCTACATATATATCCGCAATTTTTTACTAACCAGATACTGCGGAGCTACTGGTTAGCATTAGGAGTAGCTTACGCTACAGCTAAAAGTTCGCTATTGTCTGCGTTTAATTGTTTGGTGTCTGATTAAAGAGGTGTCCACCATCCTCTGCATGCTGTTTTTTCTCTGTGTGACCTGTCGAAACCTGTCAAGCCCATATTATATTATCTTGGATATTGGGCACCCGCATTTTACGGATGCCCATCCAGATTCGCAATACAACGTCTTGTATCGCTTGCAGCCTTCCCTTCTGCTACTGCCATGTATCTCCTTTTCATCCACTATTTATCTTGTCAGTACTAACGGCAATAAATAGCGAGACACCCCTAATCGGAGTGACACGACTCGAACGTGCGCCCTCTTGATCCCAAATCAAGCGGTCTACCAACTGACCTACACCCCGTTATCTTACATTTATATATGTACAAAAAAACCGTAAAAAGTGATAAAAATGAAAAAATATTTTTATTTTTTACAGCGATGGCAATTAAATAGACTCATGTTGGATTCGAACCAACGTTTCCTGCTTCCCGCAAGCGTTCTAGCCGCTGAACTAATGAGCCTCTGCACACAAACCAACTTCAATGTGCACATATACTTTTGCAAAATGCCCTAACATTTTATTTCAATTCATGTATTCCAACCGGAATACAATGCGGTAAGTGGGACTTGAACCCACACGGTATTGCTACCAACAGAGTTTGAGTCTGCCTCGTCTGCCATTCCGACACTACCGCTATTTTATCCGTAACTAAGCGTGTTAGTACGATATCGCAGGGGACAGGATTCGAACCCAATCTAATAGTCATATTCTTTCTTGTTCAGAGTTTGTGTTTTCAGCTTATTCCTATTTCGGCTTAAATTATCACAAATCTTACTGGAGATACCATTTGACCCTTTCTCAGATGCTCCTACTTATTATATTGACATTCAATCATAGGCAATCGTTTGTCAAATGTTGCATCACCCTGCATAATATTTTTATTTGTAGATTTTGATTGATTATGATTTCAATTCATGTATCTATTCAAGATACAGTACTGGTAGAGGGACTTGAACCCTCACTCTTTCGAATCGGAGCTTAAATCCGATGTGTCTGCCATTTCCACCATACCAGCATAGTTATCATGATTCAAAAATCAGAAATCTCATGATATTCATTTTCTAAATTCTTTTCACTATAAGTATCCATACTTAATGGTTCCCTATCATTCCATCTTTGTATTTCCTCTTTTGTGCGGGGAAGGATATCAAATATATGTAATCCTTCTTTTTCACAATAAGGCTCATAAAACTTTGTTACTTCTTGGTTTGATAAGTCTGTTTCTGTCTGTAATACTCTGCTTGTGACTCCAAATTCTTCTTTATCTGCAAATGTTACTTCGAAATATTTCATATTTTTTCACTCCTTGCAGCAAATCTAAATTGGTGCGTGGGTAGAGGAGGAATCGAACCTCCGGTGTTTCTTCGTGGGGGATTTACAGTCCCTTGCCCTCGCCGCTAGGCATACCTACCCATAGTTGAACTCTCCCAGTAGGACTCGAACCTACGACAACCTGATTAACAGTCAGGCGCTCTACCAACTGAGCTATAGGAGAAAATTTCTCACATCTATATATGTATAAAAAAATCGTAAAATCTTATATTTTTTGAGATATTTTTTAAAAAGTTTTTATTGCTCTGGAAATATCTCTTTTTACCTGTGCAGTCTTCAAAGAATCTCTCTTATCGTAATTCTTTTTTCCTTTGCAAATACCAACCAGTACTTTGCATCTTCCGGTATCTTCTGCAAAATATACCTTCAAAGGGACTAAAGTAATTCCATCCTGTAAAACCTTTGATTCTAACTTTCTGATTTCCTGTTTATGTGCTAACAGTACTCTCTCTCTGTCTTCATCCACATCGAAAGCGTTTGCAGTATTCCATTTGCTGATATGCATTCCACGGATCACTAATTCTCTATTCTGAATCTGACACCATGCTTCTTTAATAGAACACTGTCCATCTAAAAGACTTTTTACTTCATTTCCACGTAAGGATATTCCACATTCCAGTGTATCTTCTACAAAATAGTCATATCTGGCTTTTCTGTTTTCAATTACCGGTGTCTTTGTTTTCATAATTACCCCTCATGTGATTATCTTTCTATATCTATATCTTTAATTTCAATTCATACATCTTAGGAGATGTAGAGCATATGACGGGATTTGAACCCGCAATTTCCTGCTTGGAAGGCAGGTGTCATAGCCAATTAGACCACATATGCAAAAAAGAGTTCCACTGTAGGATTTTCAGAACTCATAACAGATGTTTTGTTCCTACTTTTGTCATCTGTTTTTGTTAGATGTTTCTAACATCAACGATTATCGTGCCTTTTCCCAGACTTAGATATCCGTCTAATGTGCCATATGGGACTCGAACCCATGACACCCGGATTAAAAGTCCGGTGCTCTACCTACTGAGCTAATGGCACATATGTACATCCCATATGGGGATGTAATTTATTACTTTTTCTTACCCTTTACAGGAGCTTCCTCTTTCTTTTCCTGCGTGGGGCGCTTTTTCTTATCCTTTTTCTCAGCACCCTCTACCACATGAATGGTCTCGAAAAATGACTTCATCTTTCCACAAGGTTTACAACTTACTCCCATACTGTTATCTCCTCTTTTTTGTATTCCTGAAATAATGATTTTCAGTTAGCGGGGCTACCGGGATTCGAACCCGGGAATGCAGCAGTCAAAGTGCTGTGCCTTACCGCTTGGCGATAGCCCTAAGTTATTTAATTAAATCGTGGGCCCTTGGGGACTCGAACCCCAGACCGTCCGGTTATGAGCCGGATGCTCTAACCAACTGAGCTAAGGGCCCAAATAGTTTTGCATATCTCTCACATCTATATATGTATAAAAAAACCGCAAAACGTTATGTTTTTTGGAAAAAATATTTATTTTTTTAGTCCCCCTATCAAAAATCGAATACGCTTTAAACTTTCTATTTATATATGTATAAAAAAACCGTAAGAAATGATATTTTTCTTAAAAAAATACTCTCCACTGAAAATTTTTATTTCCTGCAGAGAGTAACCTAATGGGCGTATATAATATTACGTAAACGGTTATTTTTACACACTACAAAAACAGGAAATATTCAATTGTTTCAGATTTCCGGGATAAAGATTATATTGTTTTTTTAATATTGTCTTTAACATCTCTGTTTCCTGTCCTTTCGTGTTTCTTTACTATCCAAGGGAGCAACGGAGATTTGGCTGGGAACCATACTCTCGTCACTCCCCCGGTGTAAGAGGGGTTTGTATGAGACAAAAGTGTTTCACACATCTATATATGTCAAAAAAAATTTGAAAAATGGTCAAAAATAGAAACTTTTTTAAAAAAATTTTTATTTTTTTAAAAACCACAGGGAATTGCTATCCAATGGTCACCAAAAGAAAGTGTTTTTGCAATATCCATTGCAATATTTTTAGAAGAAAACAATTTACTTTCCGGTAAATTCTGTGTTAATCCATTTTCTCCTAAATATACTTTAGAACCAAATCGGTTGCCACGTAAGATCCATTTCTTGGCATCTTCTACTGATTTATACCGTTCTTTAAAATCAGACTTTAAAATCCATTCCTCTTTTATTTTGAATCTGCCGTACTCTATCGCACGTTCAATAAAATATCTGGATTCATCTTCTTTTATTATATTCGCAAATATCGCATTTTCATTGATACTATATGTCGTATCGCAATATTTGTAATCATACTTTTCATTTTGCAATAACATTTCGTCTCATCTCCTCTTGCCAATCTGGATCGAAGTTTCTTGCCTGCCAGGGAAAAGGCGCCAGTTTTGCTGACGCCAGTTTTTACTAAAGTTCAATCTCACTATCTTTCTCAAATTCAGCAACTAATTCACTAGCAGTTTCTTTTACTAAATCCAAAAATTCCATTTCTATTTCCGGAATATCTGCTAATGTCCCAAGCTTTTTTGAAAATAGTACATCACTTTCTTCGCTTTCGAATACTAGATTTGCTGTCAGACCATCATTGCTTATATTTATGATCGTTTGTAAACTACCATCATCATATCTTGCGATTTCCGTGGGTTTCCTTGTTGGATTATCTAAATACAAATCATGCAGATAAGATATGTCTGATTCATAATCTTTATAATTGGGTTTAAAAGTTAATCTATTTCCAGATAATTGCATAATATCAGTCGAATCTTCTATCGGCAGAATATCATAAACTTTTGTCAAATATTTTTCTATCTCAGAAATAGAATCATGTTCTTTTTCGAAAATACTACCAGTAGATAAATTTACAATTCTATATTTTCCGGTATGTGTATCTTCCATTGCACATAATAACATTTCTATACCATGAAAAGATTTTACTTTAAAAGCAACACCTTGATAAATCATTATATTTCTCTCTCTTCCTCTATTTCGGTTTTTATGTCTACGTAATCCCAATTCACATCTATGATTTTCCAATTTTTTTGTATAAAATCTATTGCTTCTTCCACAGAATTATATCGGTAAGATTGGACGCAGCCACCTGCTAAATTAGCGATACAATATTTTCTTTCTATTGTACTATTCCATTTTTTAGACCTATAAGCCGTATCCTCTAAAATACAAAATGTATTTAAGATTGGTTCACAAGAACTCAAAACTTTTACATCAACCTGAAATGGAACACCACATTTTATGTTATTCTCTTTCATCTTCTAATTCTCCGGATTCTAAAGCATCTGAAATAGCTTCTTTTAAGTCATAAATCGCATTTTCTTTTGCTCCGGCTAATACTGCTTCGATATTGCTTAAGGAATGACCCATTGTAGCAACAAATACATTATTGATAATAGCCTTGGAGTGTGCATCCGGATAAGTATCTTTTAAATAGCTGATACCTCGTGCTACTTCATCGATACCATTCTCTTCTTTGTCGGACTCCCAGATTTCCTCTACTTTTGTTGCAAACTCAGACTCTTCCTGAGTTGCTTTGTATAATCCGCCATAAGACATTACCGTAGCAGATAAATCATATCCTGTCAGCATTTTAAAAGTATCGTCCATTACTTTTCGATCATCTACCGGTGATGCCAGATAATCTCTTAATAATTGATTCATGGTAGATACAAAATCATGCCATCCAGAAGAAATACATTTATCTTCCTTCCATGCATAACAAATTGCCTGTGCTAATTCTTCGTCTGTAAAATTATTTTTTGTAATCATCTTTTCCTCCATTGCACTATCTTTCAATATCATCAATTTCCATATTTTTATTATTTACAGTACACTGATATCCACGGTTTTCTAATTCTTGAATTAATATTTCATCAGAAAAGTCATTGAGACCATAGACAATTTGAGGTTTTTCTTCTAACCAATATCCATTTTCAGAGATAAATCTATATCTCCAAATATCTCCATCTTCACCTAAATAATTGAAACAACCGCTCTCTACATATGGCGATAAAACGTCTAAAAATTGTTCAGTATATTCCTCATGCCAATGAGAATTATCATCACTAAATATAATAATAGTGTCATTTTGGATTTCCCATTCAATTGAACCCTCTCCATAAATTCTTTCAATATCTGCGACTAAGTTTTCGATGTTTACATTTTGTTTTAATTTTGCTTTTCCTTCGCCTGATGCATAGTATCCCATATTTTTTCTCCTTTTTATTAAAATAATGTAATTTCCTCTGTTTCCTTATCAATATCAAAGCCATCCATCTCTACGGTCCCAGGATAAGTACCTCCTTGATCTTGACACTGCAACTGAATTTTATAGTTTTCACTACCATTTGCTTTTGCTTTTTCGTATAATTCTTTTATGGTAATCATAATAGTAGTTCCTCTTCCTCTAAAATTTCTGCTTTTTGGATATTGCTCATTTGTTCTTTTGCCTGATAAGCTTTTTTATAATCATGGTCTCTTAAAGCTTGTTGTCTGGCATCTTCCCAAATATCCATATCCATATGTAATTCATCCGGATCTTTGTAGTTATAAATCATAGCTAACCTCTTCCTCAAAATCCTTGTTGTGATGTTTACTGCTGTTTCGTTCCGCTTCTTCGAGTTTTACCAGATGTAAATTAATCATGGGAATAAATTCACATTCGGGATGTTTTTTCATCAATTGAGTCGCTTTGACATTGATGTTGTACCAGTTTTTTTCATTATCTTTACTTTTTAATTCGTATTCTTTTTTAGACATTGGCATAATCAAAATGTTGTCTCCGCCATGTCCCATTGCTTTTATTTTTTCTCCGAATTTTTCTGCCCCTGCTTTTGTCGCAAAAGGTTCCGAATAAAAACGATGGACCACAGGTGCGACTTTAGGAATTGTGTGAAATTCTTCTATTGGCATCCAGCACAAATCATTATCATCAAAGGCTATTGTTTTTAGTTTTATTTTCGTTTCAAATTGACCGCTATATGTAATCGACCATTCTTCGATAATAAGACTATCGTAATATTCTTCCTCTGGATCAGCTTTGTATGGAATTTCATATGGTCTTTTATCTAATCCTTTGATAGCAAAAATCGCCCTATCTATATCGAATTCTTTTATCTGCTTCTTTTCTTGCAATCGATTTAATTCTTTTTTGACAAAATCTTCGAATGTCCCATTTTCAATATATTCAAATGTTCTATCCCAATCATGCCAATCCATAGCTGAATAAGTATCCACAAGTAAAAAATTACGTTTCATAATTATCCCAACTCCATTTCTTCTTTCTCTGTCTCTATATTTCCCCAATATTTTTCTATAAAATCAAGTGCTGATGAAACAGATGAGAAACGTTGTGCAGACATAGTTCCGTTTGTAATATCTACGATGCCATAGCTTTTTGTTAATTCTCTTGTAAAATTTCTTGTAAAAGCATGCATATCCTGTACAATACACTTTGTATGTTCTTGACCTTCTATGTTTACTTTAAATAATTCTCCTGCGTTCATAATATTTCCTCCATTGTATTAAGTGAATATCTTGTAATCTAAAAATTATTTCTATTTATATATGTAAAAAAAGACTACAAAAATGGGTAATTTCTGTAATCTTTTTTCGTTTTTTGTTTTATTTTTTTATTTTAATTCATGCACTCCGCGGGGAGTGCAACATCTCTGTCAGCTCAAAGTCCTGCATTTTTACATATTTCAATTCATGCATCCCGAATGGGATGCAACATTACAAAAGTACAGACCGAGCGAGGCTACATTATTTCAATTCATGCATCCCGTATGAAATGCAATAGCGTTTATAGTAACATTCAGTTTTACATTAATGTTTCAATTCATGCACACGTAATGTGTGCAACCTTTGTATTTCAATTCATGCGCCCCGCAATGGGCGCAACTAACGAGGATTAAGCTATGGAAGAAATTAGTTATATTTCAATTCATGCGCCCCGCAATGGGCGCAACCTGCAATTCCCGGAGTTTTGCCAGGACTTCTTTATTTCAATTCATGCGCCCCGCAATGGGCGCAACTGCAAGATTTAGATACTATCTTGCTATCTATACTACATTTAGTATTTAAGTGTTATTTTCCTATACAATCATATCTAAAAATCACCTCGATTCTTCTTTATTTTGGTGCGAGTTTCCTAGTATTTTTATGTTTGCTTATCATTCGCACTTAAATTTATTTTTCACTTAATCCAGTAATCTCTACAAACCATGTCCGATTTTCTTGTAATACTACAAAGTCCTGTACCCAGACATTTCGTACTACCGTCTTTCCATGTACCTCTTTTTCTACCTGTGTTTTATAACAGAAAATACCCTGTTTGTTATAATCTGGATAATTTTCCCAGATAATATCATGTTCTACCCGCAACTTTTCTTTAATCTGCGTAGTATTCACATGATTTAACTCCCTGGCAGAATAGAAACAGTGACCTACCATCTCTACACTATTTCTGATAGCGTCCTGCTGTCTCCAAATCACATTATTGATGCAGTCCCATTCAGGTAAGTTAAATACCCGAGCATCGAATTCTGCTTCATCTAACTTTTTTACGTACTTTTCTACATCCATAGGAATGTTTTCTCTGAAAAATTTGTTAAAATACTTCGTAGCCTTGGCAGCAGAAATAGCAACAATCTTTTCGATACGCCCATGAAACCAAGCTTCACTTACAATTCTGTCTGTGTAGGTGCATACTAATGTAATTTCGTCACTCTGCGTATATCCAAGCACACACCCTGGAATATCCTTACATAAGCTTTCCATTGTAGCCCGCATAGTCTGTTCTATAACCGCATCAAAAGGTTTCTCAAATTTTTTAGTAAAAGTATGAAATGCCTTTCCATCCACACGGATAATAAATGGCAGCTTTGGTATTAAATAATGTTCTGTAACAGCTTCGTACTGTTTCATTCGATTTCCTAAACTGTCCTTTTTATATTTTTCACTCATTTGTCTACTCCTTTATGATTTCTTTCAGCATCTCAATAGCAATCTCAATGCCGTCTGACATACCATTACAACGTTCTCCATACCAGTTATTACACTCTATGGCAAACATATCTGTTTCTAAGTTTTCCTGTGTCTGTTCCAGATTTTCAATCGTATTTTGTATTTTTGTCTTAAAATATTTTTCGTCTTTCACAATATACCCCTTTCTTTCGTTGATTTGTTGCGCTCATGCTTTTTTTATTGATTACTCCTCTTTTACACGATACGGACACCACTCTGGTACTTTCGGTAATTCCTTATCCCGTTCCACATATTCGGCAATTTTCTTTTTATTGACACCACAGTAATAGTCAAAAGCATTTTCAAAGGAATCTGCCGTTATCGTTCTTTCTGTATAATGAAATGGATACTTATTACATTTTTCAATTTCTATTTGTATCTTTGCCATATTCATATGCTCCTTTATTTTGTTATAAGTATCATTTGGTCAGCATATCCATTATTTTGACATGTAATTGCACAATCTTCTAAAAGTCCCATATCTTCCAGAGAAAATAATAAGGTGCTTACATTGATTATGACTACGTTTAATGGATGTTTTCCCGCTTTTGTTTTTTCGCTTAGTGTGTCGTAGATGAAATTACAAAACGCCGGAATTCCGATCGTAAAAGAATTGATATGATAATGATTTTCATCTTCATCAACCCTAATTTCCTTATCATAGTCATAGATGAGTGGCTGGCAATATGCCTGTAACGCCGCTATTACGATACTTTTATCTGCATTTCCTGAAATCCTTAACATACTTTTCTCCTATTTATTCCTTATAGAAATCAAATACCTGCTCTATTTTACTTTCACAAATGTCACATCCATAGCCCTGTGGATCATCAAAACCGTAATCATGATGACAATTCGTACAAATCCATCTGCCAAACATACAAGGATTATCCAATTCTATAATATCCATCAACTCAAAATAATCGACTCCACCGGCAACACATTTTACTGTAAGTTTGATGCCTTTCATTGTCTTTGCATTTTCTCTGAGTTTCTTTTTTAATTCCTTGTCCTTTACTTCTACGGTGGCATAATAACATTCCGTATCAATTACTTTATAAAGAATAACAAGCTTTACATTATCTATGCCGCTAAAAATCATTTGGTACAAATCGCCTGTCAAAGTTATCTGTAATCCTTTAAAGGTATCCGTAAAAGACTGTAACATTGGACTATTTGCAAGTGCCATTTTATATTCCTCTGTTTTGGAAAGCGTGCCATAGTCCAAATTTGAGTTTTTTAATTGTTCTACAATACGTAATCCATTTTGTAGTATATCATCTACAATAACTATTTTATTCATTATCTTCTCTCCTTCTATTTACATGCTAATTCTTTTCTCCCTTGAGCGGAATATTTTACTCCTACTATTCATAAATTTTGATTCCAGCGTCTTCCAATGTCTTTTTTGCTTCCTCTTTGGTGAAAAAGATGCTTTTCCCAATTTCACTCAAATTATTATAGCTTAATCTTGTCTTCCAAATGTTACGACAGTTTTTGCAATGCTCCCCCATGCAGCCATTGGTTTCTTTTCCTAACAGGCAAATCTCATATACTTCCGCGCCAATATATTCTTTAATGATATCCAGTGCATCATAAATTTTTTTCATACCATTATCTCCTTTTTTATAAATATCTGTTTTCGATTAGTAGTTCTGACAAAAGTGTTTTCATAGCAGATAATTGTGACATAATCATTTTAAGTTCCTGATCTGCTTTCTCCTGCTTTTGCTTCTTAATTTCTGCCAGGCGCTCTTTTTCTTCTTCCGTAAGAGAATTGTACCAATCGTCATAAAGTTTCTTTTTATACTCATGGATCATATCTATACCACAGATACAATACCAACGTTTTCTGACAAGCTCTGCATACCATGCCATATTTGATTACCTCATAAAATATTATCTATTACTATATGTCAAAAAAAACCGCTAAAAATAAGAAAAACCACTATTTTTTTATAGTGGTCTTTCTTTTAGTCTCTTTCGATATCAAAATTTTCGCAATTATAAATTTTGTCAAATTCTTTATGTAGAACATTATCTGTTATACGAGTATCTGGGTAGAGTATTCTTACGGAATCATAAATCCATTCTCCATTTTGTGCGACATGAATCGTTACTGGATTATATTCTGCTATTCCAGAATTAAAGCCCTCGTCTTTGCAAATATGTAAAACTAAATCTCCATTTACTCCAAAATCAAAAATTTCTATATCATCATTTGTTTTAAGATTATTACAATAGTTTATAATTGTTTCAATATCTGGATTACTTAATTGATATGTCATAATTTTATTATTCTCTTTCTTCCTGGATTTCCTGATCTTTTTCTTCTTTACTTATTTTGAAACCATCGTGGCAGAATCCATAATCTTCAGATAACCAATCTGATATAGCATCAAGCCATGCACCCTCATCGAATTCCCCGTCTTCCATATAATTTGCCTTATCAAACTCTTCCGGCAATTCTGTTTCATTGGAAAAGATGAGATACATATCAAATTTCTTTGTGACGCCACCATTTTCAATATTATAAGCAGGAATACGGATTTCCTGTAAAATATCCTTCACGTTTTCCGGAATAAGTGTAACTACTTCTGTTAATTTTCTTTTTTGATTTTCTGTCATATATAAATTCATAATAATATCTCCTATATTTTCTAAAATTTGTGAAAGTAATTTTGTGTCCATTCCTTAAAACAATTCGATAATATCCAATCCTTTTTCCAAATCGAAGTCGCTATATTTTTCAATATCTTCTTCTGTATGGATATCTTCAAGAATCTGTTTTAACTCACTGATATTATTCTGTAATCTGGTAATATCTTTTTCGAGTAACTGTAAACCTTCATACGTTTTTTGTTTTCTTTCCTCTATTGTCATTTAACATATCCCCCATAATATTTGATCACATTTATATATGTCAAAAAATTCCGTAAAAATAGATAAAACCCACAGAAAAAAATATCTGTGGGCTATTTTTAAAATTCGTCTCTGTTTTTTAACTCTGCTGCTGCACGTTCTCGTTCCAGTAGGAAATGTGCAATCGCTTTATCCCAATTTGCTTCATCGGATAAATTTTTATCTTTATTTTTTCCATAATACGTAAAAAGCTGCATTAATGCTCCGCTTCCCGCAGTACCATTTGTCAATTGTTCGTCCAGCTCATTTCGCCATTCTCCTAAAGGATCCATGTGCTCTCGGGATAAATATCGGTCCAATTGTCTAAATGCCTGTTGTAGCATTACTTCAATGGAATGCTGTCTAAACATTTCTTTTTTCAAAGCATCATAATCATTTTCTTTTCCGATTTCCGGTAAATGATTTACTAATGTCATCCACATCCTCGTGCCAAATTCTTCTTCGGTCTTAATCTCTTTAAATGGAAATTTAAAGGGTCGTTCAATAATAGCACATGGACCAAAAGATAAACGGGGATAATCAGAATGTCTGCCCTCCAAGGGAATATCTTCTGTTTGCCTTTTTGCAAATGGGATTTTGTAATACTCTTCTGCGGCTTTTCTATGATTATCATACATAGTTAATGATAAATTTTGAATAACCACTATGGATTCTGTGACCGGTTTTTTATCTTTGATGGTATAAAGATATATATTGGCATGTTCTACATGTTCCCACATCATCCGAATACAATGATCTAAGCTTTCTTCATTGGAAAAATATCCTTTTATTTTAAAGGTCGGAAAAAAAGTATTGGGATTTTGTCCTTCATACATGCCGCCACCAGGAATAAATTCTATATTTGGATCATTTTTTTCTTCATTCCATTTTTTAATCGTTTCATACATTTTTCGTTCACTGTCTTTTTCTGGAATAAATTGTAAAAAATATGTATGATCAACGGCAGGTACAATTCCATTTTCTATAAATAATGCGAGATCTGGAAGTGTGCTGAAAAAACGATCCATCTCCCAGCTAGTATTCATTTCTTTGACATATGGTACTTTATAACGATCTAAAACTGACATATTTTTAATTCCTTTTTTCTTTTACTCTATATTGTTTTTTATCTTTTGTCAACGGAAAACGGGGATTACTTTTTTAAGTATCTCCTTTTTTATTTTATATTTATCATAAACAGCAAAGCTGATTACAATCTATCTTTCTATTAATGATTGTTTTAATTGTTCATCTGTTAGGATATATTCTTTGTATCCATTGATAAATTCTAATTCATAGGTATTTTGGAAGTTATTTCCAGATTTTTTTAGTGTTTCTATGTAATTTTCAAAGGTATGCAACATAACTATATCTTTGATTAAAGTACAATTTATTAAATTTTTTGAAATGAGATTTGCTGTTTTATTTAATTCAAAAGCTAGTGAATACATATCCCTATCGTTTATCTCAGAGATAATTTCTTTTTGTAATGGAATGATCTGTTTTTTGTAATTGTCATATAATCCGAAATAAATATTTTCTTTATTTACTTTGCATAATAGATAAATATAGCTATGATGTGATAATTCTATATATCCAATTACAGTATGATCTTGTTTTATATTATTTAATGCCTTTTCCTGTCTTAATTGTCCTTTTATATCATTAACTTTACTACATACTTTTGCAAATTCTTGAATATTGAAGTTTTCTTTGGATATTTCAATTCCATTATAATAAAAGGAGTCTTTGATATTTCTAAGGATAGCGACATTATTAGGTAATATCATAATTTCCTCCATATAATTTAATTTTATCAATGAGTACTTCCTGTGCTCTTTCAGAAATTTCTTCTTCTGTATGGTTATTTTTAATCCATTCTAACGTAATTCTTTCTAAATCATTTAAAGTCTCTCTAAAGCCAGCAAGAATCATTTGACTTAAACAGATATAATTGCCATATCTTTCTTCTTCGGTATTTCCTTCTTCTAACGCATAAACTCTTATGGCCTCCTTGTACATATCCATAGGAATACTTACTTTAATACCATCTATATCAAATACTTTCATCTCTTTCATATCTTTATACCTCTCTCTTTTTATAAGTTATATATCTTAGGTTCCTACTATATTATGTATAAAAAAACCGTAAATGTAAATAAAAGAGAGAGGTAATTTTATTTTTATTAATATCCCCTTTCAGTCTCTCGACTTTTTACAAATTCATTGATAATTCCTTCGAACTGATCATTTTCTGTCTGGTTACAATCATGGTTATCAATAAATTCTTCGGCGATTTCTTTCGCATCTGCTTCGGAAATATCAATTCCCATATCCTCAGCATGATCTTTTGCATCCTGAATACGATTCATAAGATTCTGGTTTCTGTAGATAGCATTTAATAGATCGGTAGGTAAATTTTCTATCATTTGGGAAATCCTTACATCATCATCTTCGTAATCTTCATAATTTCTACTGATACCAAGACTTCTCGCAAATTCATCCGCTAAAGTATCATAATCACTGCCATAGATCAAAGCTCCATCTGGATCTTCTTCTCTATCTGCATTGGGTAACATTTCAGCAGTAATGCCTTTATCTTCCAGAAAATCTTCAACTACATCAACCATACCACCTAAAAGTTCACAGGCATCCGGATAATTCTGTATTGGCAAATATGTAACTGTTTTTTCTTCCGGTAATTCTATTACCTGCCACTGACACATATCTTCGCCGTCATTGCAATAACTGCAACTTCTTTCTCCTTCATAAGAACCATACTCGTCATCTGGAGTATCCCCATGCTCTGTATACTCTTTATGCATCTGCGCTACGGCTCTATCGACTCCGCTGATTCCATCTTTATCTTCATAGATAGAGTGGTTAATTTCTGTTCCATCTGACCAAATTAACATTGCTTTCATTTTATTTTGCCTCCAATTTATCTTTCAATGTCTGATTCATTTTCTACTTCCTGAGTATTCTCGTTTTTTATGATTCCATGTTCTTTTAGATATGTTTCTAATTGATATCGCTCTTCCATTAATTTGTCAACCATAGCGTATTCTTCCTTAAAGCTTTTAAGCATCATATTAATTGCCTTTGATGCCTCTGACATCCACCTCACAATATCATTTCTACAATTGTTAAACTGAGACGCCGGTAAATTACTAACAGCAATAGAAGCATATAATAATTTATCTGACCAATCTTCTATTTCTTTTACATTTCTTTCATAATCGTCGTCTTGTGAAACCGTAGTACTCTCAATTGCTTCTGTGATCATATTATCTTTTTCCATTTTATTATATCCTTTCTTTTATTAAAAATTTTATTTACACTTTTATATGTCAAAAAGTTTTCAAAAGATGGTTTATTTTCGTTGGAATTTTTTTGCGCATGGAGTCATACCGTTTGGGATTACAAACTGATTACCGACTATCTCCATAGTCGTCAATATATCCTCTCATGGTTTTTAAATGCATCACTTCGACTCTTTCTTTTTTATGCATACCTATCATTTCGATTGCTCATACGACTCATCTGCTGTTCCACTGTATGCTATTTATATGTTATGCATTTGGAGTTCTTAAGTAAGTTGAAACAGCGTTGGTAATCCCAAACGACATGACTATAATATACCTTTACATACAGGCGGAAAAAAATGAACCTCTTTTTTTAATCTAGTTCCGCCTGTAAATGCCTATTTTTTGTTATATTACTTGATGTATTTTAATGTGCATTTTTTAGTCTTCCTCTGTGAAACCAAATAATGCGCACCCTGGGACCTGGGTGCAATTCCCTGGCAGCCAAAGTATCAACAAACATCAAATAGATTAGATTGTTTGTTTGGAATCCATATTTAGTACGTTACCAAAGAGTCCGTCCTTTTCCTGCGTGGGGTGGGGTACAAATATTGGTAGATAAACTGCTGTGCATAAAGAAAGCTTACAGAGATACCCCTGTAAGCTCGTATAAGCCTCATTTAGTTATTTATTTTGTTTTTACGTATCTTTAAACATTCCCTAATCTAATGATTAGTGTATGTTTCACATATCCGTCCACTTAGCCCACTGATCTAAAGATCAGGGTATAGTGTGGACTTCATTTTCTCTATTTCCTTATCTAACTCCTGCAATAATTCAAACATATCATCACCTCTGAATTATTATAGCATATTACTTCTGACCTCACAAATGCATAATATACCACATAATATTACAGTTTTTATCTTTCGAAATCATCAGATTCCTTTATATGCTCATATAAAAGTTCCATTATTTTATTATGAGTTTCGTCTGTTTTACGCAGTTGTTTGCAAAAATTTTTGTTGCGGCTATAATCACAAATATTTTTCATAAGTAAACGCATTGCCAAATTATCCGCATCTAAATATTTATCTGGAGTATTTATCCAAAAAGCTTGACTAAAACGACTGTCTTCTCTTTTTTCTTCTAAAAACTCCATATCTCGGAAAGTTCTGATTCCGACTTTTGCATAATTTGTCATCCGATTACTTAGAGATGCGGATCCCTGTTTTGGGCTATGTACATGGAATCGAAAAGTATATACATCACCTTTATATTGAAAAGCTCCAATGATATCTCCATATTGTGTTGATTTTGGGTTCAATCCGATAAAAGTATATAATACTTGGCATTCATTCGTGGATAAATCGTCTGGAATTTCTTCCATGAGTAAATGTTTCAGATTGTCTTTTTTCATATTTACAAATGTATTTATCTGTATATCTGTTAGCCCCATTATAAATCCCTTTCCTCTTTTTGTGTAGATGTATATGCTCTTTGTCTTTCTCTGATATTTCTAAGCGTATCTACCTGTTTCAACAAATAAAGTGTTCTTCTATTTATCTCTCCATTTTGATAAGAAAGACTGGTAGCATCTCCATCAAATTCAGATGTCATAAACTCCTTTGCCCATTCTTTTGGACATTTTAAAATATCATCCTGCAGTTCATCTGCTAAGGTGTCTATGGATACAGAAACGTTATATAATTCCTGTTTTTCTCTGTTTATAATGATATAAGCATCGAAATCGCTTAATACCAGAGTAAAATCCGTGCCTTCCTCATTTACAAAGCATGCTCCGGCTCCATCTTCATAATAATGGATAAAAGCATTTACCATATCCAAAGGAACCGCAGTCAAATAACTGCCAGTCCCTTGGAATTCTCCTATTTTTATATCACAATACCCATATTTCGGATTTGATATCATCTGTTTTCCTCCAAGTAAATAATACCATTTTTAGTAATATTAACAGAACTAACACGATAGAAAGACAATTCATAAAAAACATCTGAATTTAATTTATGTTTTTTTATGTATTTCTCATGTACATGACCATGTATATTATAAGTACAATGATTTTTAATCATGTAATTCGTAATACCATATAGTCCAGCATGTGCATTTGGATATATACCATCTTCTATATCGTATTCTAATTTAGGGTTGCTATGTGTTATCAGAATATCTGCTTTGGGCATTTGTTCTGAAATATCATATGCTCGTTTTTGCGTAAGTAAATTACTATCATTTTTATATTTTACGCTTGCTTTTATCCCAGCAAATGTAAAATTATAATCTGGTAATGTATAAGCCGTGTTATGTAAATCAACAATAGGCGTTACATTGCTCTCTTGCAACCATTGGTTGATTTCTGAGAAATCATTACTATCATGATTTCCTACTACTCCAATTTTATATGGAATATTTTTAAATTGTGGATATGAAAACAATCTTTGCCAATCTGACCATCCAATATCCCCCAAACAGATTAGCAAATCATAAGGTATATCTGTTTTAGGCAACTCTTCCTCGTTTAAATGGCTATGGGTATCTGCTATAATAAGTGCATGGATACTTTTATCGCCTAATTTTTCAAAAATATTCTCGCTTGCAATTTGGTCAGGTGATATAATTTCAGAGACGTTTTGCGGAGTATTTTCTTCCGAATTATTTACCTGCTTTTTTCTAAATAAATCCCAAAAATGAATCATCTGTCTTCTTCCTCTCTATCATCCCATGCGTATGATTCTTCTTTCATACCTATAACATTTTCTTCATATTCCTCTTTGGTTACAAAAAATACTTCACACTCTTCCTGAAGGTGTTGTTCCATCATATTTTTTATATTAGAAACTAAATGATCCATTATTTCTTTTGTCGGTAAAATGGTAAAATCACTGTCCCATTTAATATAATTGTCTGTATCAGACTCCAATGTGTGAATTTTAAAATAAAGCTGTAAATATCCAATAAAATTATTTTCCATATTTTTATCCTTCCTTTATAATATTAGTGTTTTGTTTTTCTTTTTCCATGCGATAATATCTGTCTGCAATATTTAATGGATTTTCTACCAAAAGCCCCTGATTTGCAACCAATACTCGTGTTTTTAATCTGTCATCGATTAGTACTGTATGACAAGGATCGATGTGATATAATTGTTCGCTGCGGTTAATGATGTCAAGCTTTACTTCCGGGTCGGAAACAAATAAATAATCGTCAAATAATCCCGGGCACATATGCTCCAAATATGCCTGTTTCATGCGCAATTCCACACTATTTCTACAATGTGTGAGTAATACAATTTCGCTTGTATTTTTCTGTTCCTTTAAGTAATCCACAATGACATTACTTAAGTGTCCAATATTTTTGTAATCTTCCCAATTGTTTAGATACACATCTGCCAAAGTATGCACATCCCAGATGAAGATAGTATCATCAAAATCCACATAAATAATTTTATTTTTCATTTGTTTCGTATTCTCCCTTATCGATTCGAAAATCAGGTATTTTTGTTTTTACTATGTTTAATAACTCCTCTATCGGACCATTCCAAAACAAAATTGGATAAGGGGCACTATACCCATCATAATATTCTGCACGATATCTGATATCAAAAAGATAAACAATAGGCTGAAAATAGAAATCAATATCCATGATTTCGCCCTTGACAACAGAGAAAAATGGAGTGTTTTTGCAATGAGGAGAACTTTTTAATGCTTTTTCCAAATCATCTATCGTCTCTTCCATTTCTTCTAAAGCAGCCAAGCTACAAAGTTTTTCCACAATCTGTGTGAATAATTCTTCATCTTCTGTGTTTGCTAAGCTATGCATAATACCCCCTAATGACTTTTTACTAGATTTGCAGCGCTATCTGGCGTCCCAAATAATAAATCTACAAAACAATCAACACTAGAACCGGAAAGGAAAAAATGATTATAAAGGGTACAAAAATTGTTTTCATATGAGTCCTCCTTATTATCGCTCATAATAAGCATCAGGCTCATCTTTTACATGTCCCAAATCTTTTTCCATTTTATTGCCGATAATTTTTAGTTTAGATATATCAACATCATCTAATTTTCTGTAAGTATGAATATCAATACCGCCTATACAAGCAATGAAATCGTTACTGAGTACCCATTGTGATTTTTTATCATCCCATAAAACAACTTCTGGTTTTGCATTATTTATTTCTGTGTTCTGTAAAATATCAAAAGCAAAAATATATTTTCCACTTCTGTCTCTTTTTCCTGTACACTGACAGAGTGTATTTTCAAAAACATCATATGGCTTCAAAATAGTTCCACAGCCAGGGGTAATAGATTCATTTTTATAAATTACATTTCTATGCCGTGCTAAATCATAAACATAATAGCCCTCTACAAATTCTCTCGTTTTAATTGTAATTCCACACCACAATCCTCTTCCATTTACAATATTAATATTCATAGTTTTCTTCCTCGTTTTCTTTGTTTTTATTTTTATATCGTTTTGTAATATTTGTCAGAGTATCCAAAATCTCTTGCTTCAAACAATTCTTTTCGGAACGTTCTTCGCTATAAAGAAATAAGACATCATCTAAAGCAGCATATCTTTCTGCATCTTCACATAACATTTTTAATTCAGATAAGGAACATATTCTCTTATATTCCAACAGTTCCTCTGTCATTGTTTCCAAGAGTTTTGCTTCTTCTCTGGAAAAAGCCACACTATCTGGCATTGATTTTAAAATTTTTTGTTTTTCTCTTAAAAATTCCTGTTCTTGTTGATTCATTTTATAATTCTCTCTCGTCTTTTTCTTTTTCGATTCCTGCAAATTCCAATACTTTATCTTTATCCAAAGTATAAATATGCGAAGACCAATCATCATCTGATTGTGTTTTTTGTACTGCCAGGGGACAATTACATACAGCATCGAAATTCTTTTCCAACCAGTCGTATACATATTGGTTTAATCCATTCCAAATGTATTCGATATGGTCCGGTAGTCCAAATATTTGTGCCATATTCTGTAGTCCATGCTTTAAAATATCTGTGCCTATTCCCTGATTTTTATAACCTTCTTCTGTAAACCACGCCGGTATTACCCAAGTGTTTGTCTGATCTGCTTTTCTATATATTTTACAGTTACAGATTTCCTTATCACCGATTGCTGCGATGCAGGAAATAGATTCGTTTTTAATATGTTTATAGTCATAATGAATATCATATTGCATGTCATAGTCCTCCATTTATATTATGTAAAAAAAATCCGTAAAAGTCATCACTCTTACGGATTTATTACTCAATTATTTACTTTTTCTATCATCTTTTTTATTTTGAATGTATCGACTACGACTTCCTCTTCTTCCCTACTTTGAAAATATGCTAACATATCTTTTTTTGACACAATCGCCTTTTGTATATAGCCCATTTCTGAGCCTTTATCAAATCGATGTGCAAACCATGCTGCTTTTTCCAAATTAGTGGTCCAGGACAAACCATATTGTTTTCTACTGATACCAACCCCTCTATACAGCTCCATCGTTTCAGGTAGAGCTTTCCATGCAGCATAATCCTTTTCGTCCATAAGAAATTTTTTATCAGCATTGCGAAACCAGTTGACCAGTTCTCGTAAGGATACATTTACATCATCATTGGGATTTTCTGATGTTACCCAAATGTCTCCAAATAACTCCGAAAAAGTCTGTTTAGTAAGATATGGTTGTTCATATTTTAGAAAGGTTAGACGATATGCTTTGCTTGTAATATAAAACATGTTGCGTATTTCACTTTGTTCCAACCGTTGTAAAATAGCAGTTCGCCATTCTTCGAAATCTTTTGGATTTGTTAAATTCCATGTTTTTTCAATTTTATTATTGTTTATTTGTGGAGTATAAATAAAATCCGTAAATGGATGCGAACAGAAAACCGGAATTCTCTCATTCAGTGTAATTGGAACTGCATCCATTAGCAGCTTTGCGATATTGTAGACTTCTTTTTGATTATCTGTTTCAGAAAATGTCATTTTCGCCATAAAAGTCACCTCACAAAAGATATGAAAACAGATATGATATATTTTGTCAAGACCTTCCCCCAGCAGGCGATCATTAATTGACCATCAATTCAATAGGACCGTTTACAATAAACATCTAATCATTTTCCCTGTTCTTTGAATACTATCCATCATAATATTATCTCCCCGAAATTTCCTGTTCATTTAACTTTTTTGTAGCTACATCAATAAATTCATAAATGTTATATTTTCCGGATTCCAAATAATTTTTTGCTTCTTCAATAAAATTAAGATTCTGGTTTCTGCAATAGAGACTTAAATATCTAAAGTCATCATCTATTTCATCATGTGTTGCAGAGTCTCCTAATAGCTCCGGATATTTCTTTTCAATTTCTGTACGCAGATCATTAAGTGTACCCATCATAGATCTGGCAATCCAAGGTTCTACTGTTGTTATATCTAAAGAAAGATATTTTTCGTACCTTTCTATTGTTTCATCTATTGTAAGTTTCTTCATAAATTACCTCCCGCAAATAATATTTTCTCTATTTATGTCAAAAAATAAGAAAAGAATACCTATGTGAAATGATATTCATCAGGTCTATTTAATAATTGACTCCATCTCGCTGAAATAAACTTAGCATATAATAATGGATCTAATCCATAGCAGCCAAGTGCATAAGCATCATTGACTTCCATCAAAACTGTATGAAATGTTCCATTATGCAAAATACATGCAATGTCAATACTGCAGGCAGTCGGCTTTTCTTCCCAAGTATTGAAAGCTTTTATGATTTTTTCTACTGTTTCATAATCATAATGGTATTTTAAATGGTCTGTTTCACATCTGCCATAAGGCCTTAAATCCATGAGTTTTCCATAATAATAAAAGCCTCTCCACTCAGCTCTTACATCGATTGGAGTGCTAACCAGAATTTCATAATTTTCACTATGATTTCCACAGCCAACTAAGTCTTTGATAGATGAAATAACATGTCCGGTAAATGCTTTATCTCTTTTAGGTTTTACAAAATATCCCGCAGACCATTTTTTCTCGTCACTTGCAAAATTATCCATATAATCTGTCCATATTTTTCTACCTAAAAAAAGTTGCAAACAATCTGGATAATCAGGCAAACTCGGGTGCACTCCAAATTTATGAAAGATAGTATTGCACTGATCAATATAATCAATTACGATATCATCTTTTGTTACTTTGTCATAGATTTCTGAAATCTCATGATAAGGTACAATTTCTGCACCTAATTCTCTGAATCCATACATTGCTTGTGCAATATTATGATTATGTGGAATCTCCATCTGCATTCCATAATCATATTTTGTTTTTACATATACTTTTCCCATAATGACACCTTAATCATAATTCCATCTGTCATGGACTTTTTTATAAGCAGAGCCTTTCTGAAAATCAAATACATGATTCCTGATTCTGGAATTTGTTACCTTTTTTAATGTTTCCTTGTTCCAGCCACTAAATTTTTCATAATATACCGGATTTTCGGCATCATACTCTCTCGTTTTATTGCATGGTAAATAATTTCCGCCAGCTTTGCTACATCGTTTCATTCGCAACTTATGGATCGCATTTGCTCTGCGTCTTTTTCTCATGGCTTTTTTCTGATAATCTGTTGCAGTAAGATCAGGCATAATATTTTTTCCTTCCTTATTGTGAGTCGAAGTATCCTTGTCTGCCAGGGAGCATTTTCCAAAAATATATACTTTACCTCCTGTTTTTTCACACCACATGAAATTTAATGCTTCTTTTTCGGCATCCTCTCTTGTCATATTTCCATAGACGTCATTTGGAATTCCATATTTTGTAACATAGCTATCATAACAAGCCATACGTCTTTCAAAATCGTCTTTTCCATAAATACATTCTCTACAATCCATATCTACCACCATAAATGCATATACCATTTTGCAAAAAGCTGTAAGCCTTCTTCAATTACTTGATTACGTCTCATTTCTTCTTTTCTATGATTCTCTCGAATTTCTGCTACCCAGTCTTCTTCTTTCATAATTACTTTATTGCTTAATCCATCCTCAAGTGGTTCGAATTCGACATGTAATCCATTCGTATAATCATATTTTGGATTGTAGAGCCACCAGTCATCACTGGCTATAATATACTCGAATGCCTGAATCATTTTATCTAAGGCGATATCCCATTTTTCTTCTGTATCCATTTCGCCAAAACCCGGATAACCCATTGTGTCTTTTTTGAACTGCTTTAGCCTTGGCAGGATAAATTCAGCCATTGTCCGATAAAGGTCCCAACATTCTTTTGGATTTATATAAGTTCCATGCTTTTTCTGCCATTTTTTACGTTTTCTAGTGTTCATGATCTGTGTCCTTTTCCGTGTCTTTTATTGCTGCGAACAGTTGCGTTACCTTTTGTTTTTTCTCATTCCACTTTTTAATTTCATCATCAATATCTCTTAAGATACGACCAAATTTTTCCTCGAATTCTTCCATTGTATAGAATTCTTCTGGACGGTCTATCCAGGAGTACCTATCATAATGCAAACTATCCTCTTCATCTTTGGCTACTGTAATGATTTCTGTTTCAAGACTGCCATGATAGCTGATGTCTTCGCTTTCATATTTTTTTACGACTGTACCATAGATAATAGGCAATTCATTCCGGTCCAATAAGATATTTTCCCATCGATCTCGTAAAATGATTACTTGATCTCCGATTTTAGCTTTTGTTTTATGCATTCTATCTCTCCTCAAAAAAGTCTACACCGGTATCTTTTGATTTAACATAGTTATTTACGCCATCCAATTCCTGTACAGTTGCTTTTCGCACATTTTCCGGGGTATATTTTATCTGTTCTTCTATATTGACATAACATGCAGCATTTTTTAACAAATAATGAGCATACTGTTCTGGTTTTGTTTCTGGAGAACATATTATGTCAGCCTTTACAAGTTTTTGTATAATATCCAGGGTTTCATCAAAAGGTTTGTGAATTGTTTTTGCTAACTGATCTACTGTCATGGGGGTGTATTTGATAAAGGCAGAAACCAGTTTTTCAAAATCAACGAGATCTACGCCTGCATTGAATACTTTGATATATATAGATTCTCTTTGTGCCATTTCATAAGGACTTAAGTACCCGGCAAGTCGTCCCATTGCAAAAATAATGCGTTCCTGTTCTGTCTTCAACGAGTTTTGAAATGCTCTTACAAATAAGGAATTATCCTGAATATCTCCATTTTGCAAATTCTGATAAGTCCTCTCTACTTCTGTTCTAACTTTATCACTCTCTTCACTGTTTAAGGCATCATACAATTCGCTATTTTTAAAGTGATACATTTTAAGGATATGTTTCATATTTTTCTCCTTTTACAGTAAATATCTCAATCCACTCAGATATTTTGCTTTCAGTTTTTCTGTCAATGTCTCTGTCTGCATTAAGTGGTCTTTCATATCTGCAATCTTTACACGATATGCTAAATATCCAAAAACCTTATCCCCAGCAGCCGAACGAATTCGCTTGCAATAGTCATCATAATTCATATCTGCAGGTTTTGTCAGCAGATCCAAACCATACATAATATCGTCCGATAAGACGTCTTGGTTCTCATCAATAAATTTTGTGTCTTCGATTAAATCATGCATAATTGCCAGAACAACTGCATCATTTTTATTTTTCGCAACGATTAAATCATCCTGTCCAACGTAATCTGCTACTCGTAAAGCATGACGTAATCCTTTTTCATCATAATATTTGTTTGCATAAGCTAGTGCCTTTGAAATTGTAAGATTTTTCATTTGTAATCTCCTCTGTGTGTTTATGATTTATAATGTATCCATGCTGCATACAAATCCATAGTACAGGCAAAAATATTAAATGCTGCAATCGTATAACTGTGCTTTATGATCATATATATTCCGCAAAATGCACAACAGGCAGCTAATATGATTAACATTTTAAATCTCTCATCTTTTTTCATTTTATAATTCCTCTTTCTTTGGAGAGATTCCTCGATTTTTGTATCATTTTATGTGCTTTTTCCCGAATTTCTTGCTCAATTTTTCTGTCATAAATCGGAGACCCACATTTTTCGCAATATGGCGTTTCGACTTCTAATTCAAAAGAATATCCATCCCCTTTATATTTTCTTATGGATTTTTTTAAGATCCAATCTTCGGAAACATTGCCACATTGAAAGCATCTTATCTTTTTCATATTTACCACAAATCCTCCGATATCATTTTCTTTCCGAATGCGCCTTCTTTTTCTCTTTCGTATATAATTTTTGCACAAAGCTGACCACACATTTTTGCGTGTTCATAAGCTTCTTCCCTTGTGAGAAAATTATTATGATGATCGATAAATCCCTGTTCAATTTCATCATATCCATCTCGTGGTCCAAAGCCTAATTGTTCTAACTGTGTAAAAATATCCCCATGTCTTGCACCACATAAGATGACATCTTTCCCTGTTTTTTTGATATGATATTTAATTGCTGCTGCTAAAATCATCTTTTATCCTCACAGGTTTTTGTAGCTATGTAGATTACCGGAATAAATAATCCCATGATAATATTATCTACAATGTTATCTCTGATTTGTCCTTTTATCAGTAATTCCAGTAACATCCACACTATGCTATATCCAAGTGTAATGAATCCGGTCATGATAATCCTTTTTAATATTTTTTCTTTTTTATCCATATTCGGCCTCTTTTAGATAGATTGCTATCTACTTTTTTATGTCAAAAAAAACCGTAAAATTCCGAAAAATTTTACAGTTTTTATAATTTTTTATTATAAGGAGAAAATGAAATCTGAAACTGTAATGTAGTATAGACTATTTCACATATAGCCTACACTGTTAAAATTAAGAAGGAAGATTTCATATAGCCTTATGTATTTTGTATTTAAGGAAAGAATTGACAGTGGCAACACTATTAGTATGACTTGCTTAAATGATAGAAAATGAAGTCCTTTGTATTGGACGAATGTGGAGCATCCACGTATCTCTATAATACGTAGATGCTCAAGGTACTGTCAATATAGCCTTATATATTTTATAAATACGGAAAGCATCTGCAGTGTATTTACCTTACGGGGGTTGATCAACATAGAAGGAACTGCAGATATAGCCGTAAATTATATCATATCTTAATTACAGAGATATTTACAGGTATTCGCCAATAAATACATCAATATCAAACGGTGTAATTCCATCGTTTACATCAAAGATGACATCTGCCTCTTCTTTTGTATCGACAGGAATTCCTCTTGCCTTAATGTGCAGACTAATCAAATCATAAAGATTTGGTTTCCGGATATTAACTACACCATAACAGGTAGCAGCTACACCACTCAGATTGCTTTCCAGATTGTTTCCAAAGTGGTTATATCTGACACTATCTAAGGTTTGGTTCATGTCACACCAAATAATCTCTCTGTTTACACAGTCGAAGATTACAGGGATGGCAATCGTACTGTTCGCAGTAAGGTCCATCTTCTGCTCTACGGTCTTAGGCTCATAAATCTCTCCACTGTTCGCAGATTCTCTTCCCATCCAGCCAAACATTGCGTGCGGTAAATCCTTGAATGTCTGATTTGTAAAGCTATATACCTGATATACGACATATCTTGCACCATATTTTACTACGGAGTCAATATCTACATCCAGGAATTCGCTTACACCATCCCCATTTACGGGACCACCATTTGTAATATCGCCGGAATGACAAGCCTGATATTCTCTGCTTCTTAAATTGGTATATGAAATGTGTTCCATATAATTCCAATTTTCATCAAAAATTGCAGCAGATAAGTCAATATCTACACTACCTTCATCCCAGATATTATTTTCCTTGCTTGTATTCGTCCACCAAATGAATGCACGCAGCGTCTTAATATCCTCCGCAATAGGCAGTCTGGATCCACGTACAATCGTTTTTAAAGATTTACTTGCACTTCTCTGAGAAAAAGGTACAAGATAATTCTTAAACTCAGGAGAAAGATAGACTTTGCCCATAAAATCTTTCTTACGATAAGTCTCAATCAAAGCATTCTCGCAAATAGATACAATCGCATTACAATAAGACTCTTCGATTTCGGGAAGAGTATTCTTAATGGAATGACATCTGGACAGATTTCCCTTGGGGAAAAAGACTCTGTTCTCATTCTCCTCGTTTCTATGTGCAAAATGTTCCTTTACCTGCAAAAGTACAGGGGTAGATACATCACCTGCAATATCCTTAAAGGTATTTACTACCATATTCGGAGTTTTTGCAGTTCTTAACAGGTAATCTAACTTTCTAGCCAGTTCGCCGGGTCTTTTCTTTAATAAAGCAAGTGCAGCTTCATAGTTCTCTGCATCCATAGCTTTGTTTACTTGACCACCAAAAGTTTCAATCTTCTCGCCAGTACGCAGTTTCTCGAAAGCTTTGGTAGTTTTCGGGAATTGTTCCTTGCTATATTCAGCAGGATGCAGTCTTTCTCCTACTCTCAGCCAACGATTCTTATACCGCAGCATATCTTCTTCCAGATTGCCGCAGTTCTCCAAAAGTTCCATAAAAATACGTCTCTCTTTACGCTTAAAACTACGGAATTTACAGTTGGTTGACAGACTTACATCCCCATCAGACATAGCAGTAACCAGACGCAACACATCGGTAGATGTCTTAAAATACTTCTGGATATCCCGTGCAACAGGAATTGTAGCGTTCTCTAAATAAACCTTGCAGATAACTGCAACGTTTTCCTTTAAGGGAATCTCATCCGGCATAGTAACATTCCCATATTCCATGATCTGTTTCAGATCTGCTTTATCACTATCAGAGATAGAGGTCTTGGAGGCACATAACAGGGTAAAGATATCCTGTAATTCATCCTCTGCTGCCAAATGCAATACCTTTACTTTTCCATCCTCAAATAAAGGAAGTCTCTCGCTTTTCTTTTCTGCTGGATATAAAGTACCTCCGGAAATATAATGAATGATTGCATTCAAATAAAGTTCCGCTTCCTCTTTTTCCATAACAGACTGCGGGAAGTTAGGATACATCGGATGATACGTCACATCAGCTCCCACCATATTTTTGAGCATAGGAACCAATTCCAGATAAAAGTCTTCCAGACTCTTTTTTGGTAATGTTTTCAGCACATCAATTACATCTGCGGAAAAAGTATATCCGAGATTTTCGATGTTCTTTAACATGGTGGAAATAAAGGGAATATTGGGCTGAGTTGCCTCCCCATTAGAAATGGTCAGTTTATTTCTTCTGCGTAATACGATTTCATTTAACATATCATAATCTCCTTAATGTGATTGATATTAGTGAACCAAAATAATTTATATTTTTAAGAATAGAAGGAACTAATATCATAGCCTTAAGTTACTTATGGAAAACGCACCGTAGCTATGGCTACGGAGTGTCATGTAATATTATGTGGTATTCTACATAATATTATGGACTCAAAAAGAAAGAAAAGAATCTGGCAACCATCGCATTTATTATTTGTAATTAGAAGGAAGATTCTTTATAGCCTTTTTTGTTACATATACTTATGTCAAAAAAAACCGTAAAAATATCAAAAAATAGAAAAATATTTTTATTTTTTAAAAAAATCTACGCAAACAAGCTCAAACATTACTTTTTCCTACATTTCGTTTTCATGGTCAAATTGTTTCTGTCGAACCTGTAATGCAAATTCAGCGCTATGCAAAACACTATCCAATCTATCTTTATAATAAATCGTATTTTTGCTGTTATTTTTATTTAAGAGATTTGCATCCAAAAAGTCTTTTAACTTTTTCAGGTCCTCCGGAAATTCCGTCATATCCTGATTTTCCCGCAAATATCTTACTACTGCGTTTTGTAATTCGATATGTCGATATGCAGTGACTCTATCTAACTCAAAATCCTGATAAATATCGGCAATTACTTTTTGTAAATATTCAGGCATAATTATTCTCCTTATTTATTTTCAATTCGATATACTCTATCAAATCTTGGGTCCTGGTCCACAAAATACAAATACTCTATTTGTGTGGGATATATTAAATAGCCATCTTCCATATTCAGATGTTCCATAAATGCAGGAATAAATAAATATGATTGCATACGTTCAAACTGATGGGCATGATGGGTCAGATTTAATTTTTCCAATATTTCTGCATCGGATAATTCTAACAAATGTTGTGGTATCCTATTTGATAGGAACCCAGTCAGGTAACTACAAACGCTCTCTTCTGTTTCCTGAAATTCTTTCGGTACCACATTTTTTAATAATGCAGTTCCCCCTGGCAGAGGAAAGACATGGCGTACCAGACAGGAATAGAGACAAACTTCTAATTCTAATTCGCAAACACAGGTGTCATGATACAGCATTTTACATTTCATATTTTATTTCCTCCTCTGTCACCTGAGCCGTCTTCCAGTCCTTTTCCTGCGCGGGGCGGTCTTTCTGTGCTTCTTGATTTAGGTAAAACATCTCTGTGCGAATCCGTTGTAATTCTCGATAGGTTGTTTTTAAATCCTCTTTTGCGATGCGTAACTGTCTTTCCGGTACTGAAAATTCTGCATAGACATCTTCTATAATTGCCTCTATTTCGCTTTGTAATGGTATATCAGGTATTTTATCGAGCATTGCAATCTGTTCGCTTCTGGAGGCTTTAAATGGCTTTGTGGAGGCGTCATTTAATATTCCGTCAAACGCAAGACAAGAACCCTGATCGAATAATGGAGAAAATCTTGTAATTTCCAGACTCTCCGCATCTCTTTCGAATCCAAAATTCTTTAAATGTCTGTCTTTATTATGTAAAAGAAAGTCAAAAAGGATCATTTGGTCTAAATTCTCCTTGAAGCCCATTTTACTCATCTGCGTATACAAATCAAATGGTTCTCCCATATAATCTTTTTGTAATTGTGCAGCAGTAATAAATTCACTACTATCCGGCACAAATGATTCGCAGGCACATACAGGAATATCTTCATCCGGTAATCTTGCGATTTTATATTGCACAACTGGGACCTCCATAAGATTTCCGACTCTTGAACCAACTACTTCATTCGCTGATAATAGATTACAATTACAGTCATTTCCGAAATCACCATATTTGTATAATACCGGTCCGTCTGAGGTATGTATCCATATTTTCTGTAACACACCATCTGTGTTTACATCCGGAACAGGCATAGGTTTTCCTGCCTTTTTCTCTAACAATATATAATCGGCAAGTTGGTTACTAAATCCATTTTTCTGAAAACAGATGTCTTCCCATTTTTCATCATCGGTTTCTTCCTTAAACCAATAATGATCTGTTAGAGATAAGCTGCCAAATATTTGTGCTGCTTCCAAAATACTGGTTTCAAAATAGGAAGTATATTGGTCCAAACATTGCCTATTAAATGGAATTGCTCTTTCCTTTTGCCAGTTTTCCATGAAAATAGATAGATTCCCACGATTTGCCTTTCTAGTACCCGGTGGTAATAGAATCTCATTATATATTTTTGTAACACGGATAATATGGCCTAATTGCATAACTACATCAGCAACCGGTGTATTCTCATGCATCAACAGCATTTTGTTGTTCCTCTTTCGCTTTTTCTAATAATCGTTTTCCAAATGAGCTTAGATGATAGTAAACAGATTGTCCGACAGTCCTCTTTATAAAGAATTTGGAATCTCTTTTTTCCATCCATTCAATATAATTCTGCCAGGATATCGGAAGCTTATGTACTTCGATACTATTATCTCTTATTGTATTTAAACAGCAGATCATATCATTAGATATTGGCAGTGGCAGGATATCACGAATAATAAAATCTTCTTTCTGATAGTCCCCTATTTGTTGCAGTAGTCGTAAGATACTGTCCATTTGTCCAAATAAATAATGTCCAAAAAGATAAGCATATTTGCATTTATGATCTTCTTTGCAATTATTTATCGTACAAAGTAACTCATCGATACATTTTAAAATATCCGGTGTGATAATATCATGATCGTAAACAGATTTTGAGGCAATCTGAATAAGATCAAATACATAATCTTCCAGATTATCTTTTCCAGAATCAATTGCCTGTTCTGTATTTTCTAATATTTCTTTTAGTGTCATTTTACATCCTCCTATCTATATTTATATATGTCAAAAAATTCCATAAATATAGATAAAATAAAAAAAAGAGTTGAATTTCAACTCTCTTTTCCTCTCAAATTATTATTTATGGGTGTTTCCTATATGTTTGGCTCCTTTATATTTTTGGCTCCTTTTTTGGCTCCTTTGAATAACATTTTTATAAAAAAATATAAAGAATTATAAAAAGTTACGTCTTATACTCAGAATGCCACGTTTTTGCGAAACCCTCTGTTTTTACCGGATCTGAGCCAGGTCGTAAGGTGTGGTCTGGTATACGTAATAATTCAGCCAGTTACTGTAAAGGTTATTGCAATGGGATCTCCACTGTAACAGTGGTCTCTGCTCCGGATCATCATCCGGATAATAATTATAGGGAACCTGGATCGGCAGTCCCTTGTCCAGGTCTCTGTGATACTCATTGTTCAACGTATAACGGTCATATTCCGGGTGTCCCGCCACGAAGATTTTCTTGCCTTCCTCTGCGATAGCCAGGAATACACCGGCTTTCTCGGATTCCGCCAGGATCGTCAGATCCTTACAGGCATGAATGGCTTCGGAAGGAGTCTCGGTATGGCGGCTGTGCGGTGCCAGGAAAATATCATCAAAGCCACGCACCAACGGTATTTTCCGGTTGGATACTTTATGTTCGTAGACACCGAACAGCTTCTGCGGCAGCTGTCTCTTGTTAATACCGTAATAATGGTAGAATCCGGCCTGCGCAGCCCAGCAGATATGCAAGGTGGAAGTCACATGAGTCTCCGCCCAGTCTAAGATCTTACAGGTCTCCTCCCAGTAATCCACCTCTTCAAAGGTGATATCTTCCACCGGTGCTCCGGTGACGATCAGTCCATCGAAGGTGCGGTCTTTGATCTCATCAAAGGTGGTGTAGAATTTATTGAGATGGCTTGCAGGGGTATTCAATGACACATGGGTCTTGGTATTCATGAAGGTCACATCCACCTGCAAAGGGGTATTGGACAAGGCACGCAGCAGCTGCAGCTCCGTGTCCTGCTTTACCGGCATATTGTTTAAGATCAATACCTGCAGTGGACGCATATCCTGATGCAGAGCACGGAATTCGTCCATGACGAATATATTTTCGTTCTCCAGTATCTCTTTGGCAGGCAGATCATTTTGTGTCTTAATAGGCATTTCATTTTCCTCCAGGTCTACTTATTCCTCGTAAGGAATATTATAAGTCTTCAGGAAATCCTCCTCTGTCAGGATCGGGACCTGAAGCTCCTTGGCTTTTTTATTTTTGGAAGAAGTCGAGGTAATGTCATTGTTGATCAGGCAGGTGGTCTTCCCCGTCACACTGCCGGTGACTTTACCGCCTCTCTCCTCGATGACTTCTTTCAGATCATTACGGCTGGCATAATGGTTCAGACTTCCGGTTACGACAAAACTCATACCGGATAGTGTCTGTGCATTTTCATCCACCTGAGGCACCTCAATGGTCAGGAACTGTTTCAGATGTTCGATCTGTTCCAGGTTCTCCGCATCGGACATATACTCCGTAAATGCCCCAGCAAGCACTTCTCCCACACCGGGGATAGCACTTAAGGTCTCTGTGTCTGCTGACTGCATTTTCTCCAGATCATAATCAAAATATCTGCAGAGCACCTTGGCATTGGCCACACCGATCCCCGCGATTCCCAGTCCGTAGATCAGGCGGGGCAGCGTCGTATGGCGCGCAGCTTCAATGCTGTCTATCATATTCTGATAAGACTTCTCTCCGAAGCCCTCCATCTGTGTGATAACTTCCTTATAACGATCCAGCCGGAACAGGTCAGCATATTCGTGAATGAAGCCCTGATCGATCATTTTCTCCAATGTAGCTTCGGAGAGCCCGTCGATATTCAGGGCATCACGGCTGACGAATAAGGTGTATGCCTTAATCTCCTTCGCCGGGCATTTCTCATTGGTGCAATACAAGGTCTGTACTTCATTCATCTGACGGATCTCGGTGGGGTGTCCGCAGACGGGGCAGACCTTCGGGATCTCCACGTTGTCACTGCCGGTCAGATTCTCTGCGATCTGGGGGATGATCATATTCGCCTTATAGACTGTAATGTGATCTCCGATCCCCAGTCGAAGGGAACGTAATATGCTGATATTGTGCACCGAGGCACGGCTGACTGTGGTACCCTCCAGCTCTACCGGCTCGAAGATGGCTACCGGATTGATCAGGCCGGTCCGGCTGGCACTCCATTCGATCTCTTTTAAAGTGGTCTCGCGAAGTTCATCCGCCCATTTAAAAGCAATGGAATCTCTGGGAAATTTTGCAGTTCTGCCCAGGGACTGTCCATAGCTGATGCTTTCATAGGTAAGTACCAGTCCGTCGGAGGGAATGTCATAATGCTCGATCTTGTGTTCAAAGTCTTCGATGACTGACAGGATATTTTCCTCGGTCACCGCCACATGTTCTACCACCGCAAATCCCTGCTCCTGTAAAAAGGCAAACTGTGCTTCCTTGGAATCGTGGAAGTCCACATCGTCCGCTTTTACCAGGGTAAACGCATAAAATCTCACATTACGCTTTGCCGTGATCTCATTATTCAGCTGTCGAACGGATCCACTACACAGATTTCTGGGATTCTTATATTTTGCCTCTGCATCTGCGATCTCACCGTTGATCTTCTCGAAATCACTGTAAGTGATAACCGCCTCGCCCCGCAGGATCAGTTCCCCGGTATAAGAAATATTTAACGGAAGATTCTTAAAAGTACGAGCGTTATTCGTGATAACTTCCCCGATCTCACCGTTTCCCCGGGTAACCGCTTTTGCAAGTTTTCCTTCACGATAAGTCAACACAATGGTCAATCCGTCCAGTTTCCAGCTTAAAATTGCAGGGTTGCCCTGCAGCCACTCCCGCAGTTCTTCCCGGCTTTTGGTCTTGCCCAGAGACAGCATGGGGCTCTCGTGACGCTCCTTGGGAAGCTCATCCACTGCTTCGTAGCCCACATTCACCGTGGGGCTGTTCGCCAGGGTAACACCTGTCTCTTTTTCCAGTTCCACCAGTTCATCATAGAGCTTATCGTATTCATAATTGCTCATGATCTCCCGGTCTTTGGCATAATAGCTCTCCGAAGCCGCATTCAGTTGTTCTACCAGATATTTGATCCGGTCTATCTTGGAAGACTGCATATTGTGTTCCTGCCTTTAAAAGATTATTTACGATTTAACATTCCGGTGTCTGTCAGAAGCGTTTCCAGTTCTTCCCCTGTGACCTCACGCCACTCTCCGGGCTTCAGATCTCCCAGGCGGATATTCATGACGCGGATCCTTTTTAAGGATCTCACTTTCGCTCCGCAGGCTTCGCACATCCGGCGGATCTGTCTGTTGACTCCCTGAGTCAGTATGATCCGGAATGTATATTTTCCTATTTTTTCTATCTTACATTCTCTGGTAGTGATATCAAGATCCTTCAGATAGATGCCTTTTCTCATTATCTCCAAAAAATCGGGTGTTATTTCCCGGTCGATCTTTACAATGTACTCTTTTTCATGGCGGTTTGCTCCCCGCATCATGGCATTGATGAGGTCTCCGTCGTTGGTCAGAAGGATCAGTCCCTCGGAATCTTTGTCCAGGCGTCCAGCATAGGTCAATCTCTCCGGGCAGCGGATCATGTCCATGATCTTTTTCTCCGCATGTGGATCCCTCTCTGTGCAGACGACGCCCACCGGCTTATAGAAAGCCAGGACTTTGCAGGTCTGTTTCCCCTGTAAAATCTTTTTTCCCACCTGTACGGTATCCGTCTCTAACACCTGCTGTCCCATTCCTGCGACCTGACCGTTGACTAAGACTTTTCCCTGTTCGATGAGTTTGTCCGCATCTCTCCTGGAGCATACACCGCACTGTGCCAGATATTTATTCAGCCGCATCCTGCATCCTCTCTGCGGCATCCGCCGCCTCGAAATCGCTAAGACTCTTCACCTTGGGAATTCCGTTACCGTTCGCCACGCCGAGTTTTGCTGTCTCGTCCGCGAGTTCATTGTATTTTACCTTGGAATGCGCCGGTACTTTCGTGAAGCGGATCTGTATCTTCTGTCCCCATCCTCTCATGGTCTGTGCGTATTTCTGCGTCAGTTCATTTTTGCTCTTCCACGCACCGGTGACCCATTTTTCAATCCCCTCGTAATCATACCGGATCTCAATGGCTCGAAATCCACTGTTTAAGGCAAACCGTACCGCATACATGGCTCCCAGCATCTCTCCGGAGACATTTCGCTGTTTCAGAGAATCCGGGTTATCGCCGTTACCGTATTCTGTATAGATCCGCCCGTCGGGAAGGATGAAAATACAGCCAAAACCATATTTTTTCAATGCATCCTGATAGCTTCCGTCCACGTAAGCCAACAGTTCTCCCGCTGCGGGGCAGTCCTTTGGATCTGCATTTTCCGGATATCTTCCCAATCCCTGCCACTGTGCCATAATTTCGTCTGTCTCCTTTTCCTGTCCGATCTGTCGTATTTATCGGATAAAGTTGGTCTTCTGCGCCGGTTCTCTCTCCGGGAAACTCACACCGGCAGCTTTGCCTGCTTCTATACATTTTAACAGCCACGCCATATTATTGCCCAATGTGCGCATGGTCTGCATACCTTCCAGATCCTGTTTCACTTCTTCCGGTGTATTGCCGTGGACCTGGTTCCAGTACTGACTGGATACCACCGGCATACAGTTAATGGTAAAATATTTGTTCAACTGATCAAAAGCCGCGGAGGCTCCGCCACGTCTGCAACTGACAACGCAGGCACCGGGTTTGCCCTGGAAAAGTGCACTCTTACCATAAAAAGCCCGATCTAAGAAAGAAGTGATCATACCGGATGCCGATGCATAATGCACGGGAGATCCGAACACGAATCCATCTGCGGTCTTCGCTTTTTCTACGAATTCATTGACGCCGTCCTCACGGAAGCATTTTCCGGTCTTTAAGCAGGCACCGCAGCCGATGCATCCGGCGATGGGTTCTACGCCTACCTGAATGATCTCTGTCTCGATACCGTTCTTCTCCAATGCACCTGCTACCTCTTCCAGTGCTGTATAGGTACATCCCTCTACATGTCCGCTTCCGTTTACTAATAATACTTTCATTATTTGCTACCTCTTTTTCATCATTTATAACATGTTCTGTTCTTGCATGATCTGTTTCTGCAAGCTATTATATCCGTAAATTAAGCGGTTTTAAGGAAGCTGTCCTCATGCCGTCTAAAATCTCTCACTATTTACTGTCCATACTGTGTATCGGATGTCAGCAACAGGGTGTCATCCTATGTAAGTTTTTCCTTTGCAAGATCCTTTGAGTCAATCGTACTAATTATAAACAGAATCCTGCTTTTTTTCAACCTTATGTTCAAAACAGGCAGAAAAAAACAGGCAGTATTTGCTGCTCATAGAACAGAAATAACCGCCTGTCTGATATTTTATTCCTCTGTGGGCTTCTCATAATATGCGAAATCGTTCTTGCCGTTCTTTTTCACCTTATACATGGCATCATCCGCGCATACGATCAGCTGTTCCAGATTATCGGTGTCCTTGGGATAGCTTGCAATACCGATGCTGCCGCCGATCCGCCGTTTCGTTCCGCAGAGTGTCACATCTTTGGCAAATACCTGACGACACTGGTACGCCGTCTTCTCCACCAGCATGCTCTGACTGCTGCGAAGGATCAGGATGAATTCATCTCCAGCGAACCGATAAGAGGTAAGTATCTGGGACTGCATGTCCTTCAGCCGGTTGGCTACCTGCTGCAGTGCCTCATCTCCCGCTGTGTGTCCGTAAGTATCGTTGATCTTCTTAAAATTATCGATATCCAGCATCATGACCGTACAGGGAATCTGGGCTCCGATCAGCTGTTCCAGATCCTTCATGAACTTGCTACGGTTCGGAAGTCCCGTCAGGAAGTCATGCTGGGATGCCGATTCCATGATCGCACGTGCCTTCTCCAGTTCCTGTAACAGCTTTCGTCTGCGGTAATTATCGAAGCACACCCAGCAGATAATAACATCGAGTGCAGCGATAAGGATAAGTGCCGGGATCAAAGCCTCACGGTTTCTGGCAAAAAAGCCCTCCCGATGATTTACAAATTCGGTATCTTTCGGAAACTGTGATGCCTCCAGTCCGAACTTTCGCATGACATCTTCATCTACGCAATAAATGTTAGGGCTGTCCTTTACCACATTGATCTCTGCACTGTCGGTACCATTCGCGATATCCATGGCCATCTGTGCTGCAATCTCTCCGGACTTATACATGGATACCACATTACCACCCAGCAATCCATCACCGATCCCGGCCTCCACCATGCGGTACACCGGCACTTTGGAATAAGTTACGAGCATACGGATCGCCTGCGAACTGGTATACTGCTTGCCACTGCCATCATTTGACATTACAATGTAGATCAGTATGGTATTCTCATCCGCCTTGCTGACTGCCTGCTGCAGCTGTGCGGTTGTCAGTTCGGAAGAATTGATCTCAGAGAATTCCAATTCCGGATATTCTGACTCGGCACTGTAAAAATTCTTACGCTCTGCCTCACCGGTCACAGAATCATCCAATATGGCCACTACTTTGTCTGCTGACGGATTTACCTTTAATGCCATATCGATATTTTTTTCCACTGACAGCTTCTCCAGGATCCCGGTTACCAGAGGATTCTTCGCTGCTTCCAGGGCATATTCCTCATCATTGACACCTTCAAAGACAATGGGGATACCATCAAACAGTTCCTCCCTGAATGCCATTGCATAACGGAGTGCGGCATCATCTCCCACGATCACGACATCATAGGGATCTGAATGATCCAGATGGTACTTCAGCATTTCGTCAAACATTGCTGCTGACTCTTTCGTCCGGAATCGCTTCGTATCCATGAATTCATAATCCACGGTGGTATTCTCGTCCACCCCCGCCTTGATTCCTTCGATCTGTGTCTGGACTGTATCCCATCCATAAGAATACGAGCTGATAAACAGTACCCGCTTTCCCTGATTCAGATTCTGTGCTTCTGCCTTCATTGACACCGTCCCAATAGTCCCAATGCCTATGAGAACAGCCAATGCAAACAGCCATGCTTTCCACTTTCTCATATTCCTTCCCCCTAATTCCAACAGGTATGCTACCGGGGTCAAAAGTCCGAACCCAATACCACGATATGAGGAATTACATCGCTGGTACTATTGTACCACATTGTCTGTTGAAAGCAAAGAGCTTAATTTAATCTTGCGATAATACCTTCTTCTTTTTTCTCTTTCATTTTTCCGATAACGGTAGGGATTGCTCCGAGCGCCACAAACAGATACTGTAGAACCAGATTGCCTATGTAGCTTCCCATATCAATAATTTCTGCGGAAAGTGCCGCAGGGATCAGTCGATAACACTCGAACAGACTATAACCTGCTTCCGCACCGCCGCCCTGATTGAACAGAATGATCGCCCAGTCCACACGGTCTGCAAAATACGTCATAAGGATCATGATCACAGCGCTGATGACTACTGCCTTTTTGGTCAGTTTTCCGCCCAGCATCTCATATCCCTTCAGAACGCACACCGCCATGATCACACCGGATAATGCTGCTACATATCCCAACTGGCTTAAGATCAGAACACTGAGCATTCCCAACAGGGATCCTAACAGGGCACCTACAATACCGCCTACGATGTTTTCTTTCTTCTGCGCCTTCTGCTGTGCCTTCATTGCGATGTCACTGCGCATCTTCATCTCGCAGTCCGGACATAAATGATAGTATTCACTGCCCATTCTGAACGCTCCGGTCTCTACATTCTGACCGCACAGATCACAGCATGGACTGTAACTGTTTGTACGCAGGAATGTCGTTGTAGCTGCAAGTGCTTCGTTCAATGTATCCTTACATTTTTCCGCATTGGACTGTGCCTTCAGTGATACTCTGATATCCAGATTCTTCTGACCAAAACTCGCGATCTTCTTGCTGCTTTTCTGAAACCCTTTCACTGCCTGCTTGTCAAATGTCGACCCGTCAGCGCTTTTTGCCGCCGTATGCAGCACCATCATATATGGATATCTTGCATCGGGTGCATAGACGATAAAGTCAAACCCATCCCGTTCCCCATGAAACAGGCCACCCACTTCATCATAACGCAATCCGGTTCCCATGGCAATCTGCTGATAATTTTCAATCTTCTTTTTCTGATTCATTTTTCTCCCATCCTTTGTAATAGAAAATTAGTAATCGCTCTGAAGCGTTACGAAAATCACACTTTTCCATTTTACACTTTACCGTGTTAACATGCAACCCTATTTAGGAGTTTTTTCGCCGATTAACCTATTTGCTATAAAAAAACTGTAGGCACATCTGTGTAACCTACAGTTTTTGAACTTCCTTATAAATAGAACAAGGTAATCGAAATCACGCAAATACGGAATTTGCATTCCATCAGCACTTGATCTCAAGGTAACCTAACAGCTTGCTCATATCGTACTCTTCCAGTACGCCCAGATTGGAATCGTAGAATTTGCCATCGTAATGTACCAGGTAATGACAGAAACGTCCCATCTTTTCCATCATGATACAGCACTTCGGCAGTACAGCGGGTCTACCCTCGGTATATACGATGATGTCGGTATGGTCAATGCCGTAATAGTTCAGTGCAGAGATCACGCGACCCATGGTAGCCTGCCACTCTCTGCAGTCCATCACACTGATCACCTCTGCAATGGTAACACCGGCTAACATTGCCACACATGCCTGGCCGCACAGACCGTCCTCAGGCTGGATGATCACATTCATGCTGTCGATCTTGCGGATCGGGTTCTCGAAGCTGTAAGGGCTGTTCTGGTCCATACGGATCAGGGAGCCGTTAATATGTAACAGGATCTTGTGGAGCACACCCAGCTCTACCTTTACAGCAGCTTCATCGGTGATCACGATCTCGTAATTGCCCTTCTCCTTGGGATGAAGCTCGCACTCAATGATATTGTTATCCAGAACGATATCTCCCTTGATGCCTTCTCTCTGATGGCATACTTCCCATACATTAAAAGGAATCTGAATGGTGTATCCTGCATCCTTTTTCTCTACTTTAGATTCAAAAAAATATCTCATGATTCATTCCTCCGTTGCTTTTGCTGTTCCCGAATATTCTCTTAAGAAAAAGATTTACGAAAGCGGTTACATTTTCTAATTTCCTTGATTCTAGCAAAAATTTCCGCCCTTGCAAAGAGCTTGTGGAAAAGTACTTAAAAAAAAACATCCTGTCAAAAAAATATCAAAAAAGCGCCCGTTTTAAAACAGACGCTTTTTATAAATCCAGTGCATTTAAAGCCCTAAAATTGCAGATGCAACGCGGAAATATACTAACAGTGACATTGCATCCACGATGGTGGTGATAAACGGACTTGCCATTACCGCCGGATCAAAGCCGAGACGCTTTGCCAGGATCGGCAGAAGGCATCCAATGATCATTGCGATCACTACCGCTGCTACCAGAGTCAGGCACACGGATGCTGCCACCAGCACCCCTACTTTATCCAATAACAGTAATTTTACAAAGTTCGCTGCGGAAAGTGTGATACCGCAGATCAGTGCCACGCGGATCTCCTTGAATACGACCTTCGGCACATCCCGGTACTCGATCTCATTCAGGGACAATCCACGGATGACCGTAACGCTCGCCTGGCTTCCGGCATTACCGCCGGTATCCATCAGCATGGGGATATATGCCACCAGTACTGCGCATACGCTTAATGCGTCTTCAAAAGAAGAAATGATAGCTCCGGTAAAGGTAGCTGACACCATCAGAAGCAGCAGCCAGGGAATACGCTTTTTGAAGGTCTCAAATACCCCGGTCTTCATATAGGGCTTATCGCTGGGCACGATAGCCGCCATTTTTTCCATATCCTCCGTGGTCTCTTCTTCGATGATATCCACGATATCGTCCACGGTGATAATACCTACCAGCCGGTTCTCATTGTCCACTACCGGCATGGCTGTAAAGTCGTATTTTTTGAACTGTCTGGCAACTTCTTCCTGGTCCATCAGCGTATTGATGGAGATGACATTTTCATGCATGATGTCACCGATGATCTCGTCGCCGTCCATGAGCAGCAGATACCTCAGAGCCACCGTTCCCACCAGTCTTCTCTGGGCATCTAAGACATAACAGATATTGATGGTCTCACTGTCGAGACCCACCTTACGGATCCGCTCGATGGCCTGATTCACCGTCAGATTCTCCTTCAGGTCTACATATTCGACCGTCATGATACTTCCGGCGGAATCTTCCGGATAGCGCAGCAGATGATTGATATCTCTGCGCACATCGGGGCTTGCGTTGGTCAGAAGCTTTTTGACAATGTTGGCAGGCATCTCCTCCAGCAGATCGGCCGCATCGTCCGCCATCAGGTTGTTGATGATGTTCGTTGCTTCCTTATCCGACAGGGACGTGATGATCTTCTGCTGATTGTCCATATCTAAATAGGAAAAAACGTCTGCCGCCAGGTCCTTGGGAAGGATACGGAAGACCTTTAACATCTCTTCCTCTTCCAGTTCTTCCAAAAGTCCCGCAATATCGGCATCGTTGAGTTCAGCCAGGTACTGGCGCAGCTTGGTGTACTGCTTGGTGTTAAGAAGCTCTAATACCTCTTCCAGTTCTTTGATCTGTTCCATGATGATCCTCCTTATGATGTTTTCTATGGGTGTAACTTACATGGCAACTTCGCCCCGGAAGTGGGTTGTCAGAGCTCTTCTGTGTACACTTCATAAAAACCACCACCTTTCCTCATGGAATCATTAAACCGCTATTTTTATTTTATTTCATTGGTTATTCTTTGTCAACGAAATAAGTCTCTTTCAATTTCTCAATTTTTACCTTTCCACAGGTGGTTTCTGTCAGGTTTTTCCTGACTTTTTCTTCATTTTCCATCGGGATAAGTAAAATAAATTTTACGTTTTCGGCATAGATACTGTCCATAGGAACGATGCCCTGCTGTCCGAAATAGTATTGCAGCTTTCCTACGTCATTATAATCTGTCGTCACTTCCAGTTCACAGCCTTTTCGCAGGATCCCCGTCTCGCAGTGGGCAAGACCTTCCTTCACCGCCTGGGTGTATGCCCGCACCAGTCCTCCGGTACCCAATAGGGTGCCGCCGAAGTACCTCGTCACCACCACCGCGATGTTGCGGATCCCGGATCCTGTCAGCACCTCTAACATCGGTCTGCCCGCAGTGCCGGAGGGTTCTCCGTCATCACTGCACCGGGTCAGTTCGCCTCTGCTTCCTATTATAAATGCAGAACAGTTATGTCTGGCATCCCAGTACTTTTTCTTCATTTCTTCTATAAAAGCTACGGCCTCTTCCTCGTTTTCGCACTTACGGATCGTTGCGATGAAACGGGATTTTTTCTCCACGATCTCTCCTTCGCCGCCGGATAATAATACTCTGTAGCTGTCTGTTGCTGCCGTATCGCCCATGTTAACCTCACTTATTTTTGTTTTCCTTCGGATTCTTTTCCAGTGTAGCATAACTTTTCCAAAATGTGAAACAATTCTAAAGACTGGAAAGAAAGCCTTTATTTACATAGCATTATTTGGTATAATATTTTCGTCTGTATCTCAGACAGAAAGGACTTGTTTTATGAATTATGGTAAAAAAGGTGTCCGAGCGAAGCAGAAGGCACTCAACTCTAAATCACAAAAATGGGGAAGGAAGCTCGCACTGACCTGTGTCAAGATCATGCTGGCCGCTGTCGTAGGCATCGGCATCTGCGGTGTAGCTGCCGGTATCGGTGTCTTCCGCGGCATCCTCTCTTCCACTCCCACGATCCGGCTGTCCGATGTCGTGGCAGTAGGCGAGGCTACTATCGTATATGATAAGGAAGGCAATGAGATCGACCAATATGTCAGCACCAACTCCAACCGTCTCTCCGTAGGCATGGATGAAATTCCCGACTATCTGGGCAAAGCCTTCGTGGCGATCGAGGACCAACGTTTCTATCAGCACAACGGTATTGATGTCAAGGGTATCCTGCGTGCCGGTTATCAGTTCTTAAAGACCGGCGGTGAAGAGGCCCAGGGTGCCAGCACTATTACCCAGCAGCTGTTGAAGAACACTGTTTTCACCGACTGGACCTCCGAAGGTGACAACAAGATCAAAAAGATCAAGCGTAAGATCCAGGAGCAGTATCTGGCACTGGAAATCACCAAGTATTATTCAAAGGATGAGATTCTGCTGCGTTACATGAACGCCATCAACTTAGGACAAAATACTCTGGGTGTGGAATCCGCTTCCCTGCGTTACTTCGGTAAGCACTGCAGTGACCTGACGATTTCCGAGTGTGCTGTGATCGCTAGTATTACGCAGAACCCTTCCAAATACAATCCGATCCGGCATCCGGAAGAAAATGCAAAACGTCGTGATACCTGTCTGAATAAAATGCTGGAGCTTGGATTTATCAGTCAGGCACAATACGATGAAGCCATGGCAGATACCGATGCGGTATACGAGCGTATCGGGCTGTATGATATCGACTATCAGGAAGCCAATGCTACTACCGGCTCTTACTTCTCCGATGCCGTGTATGAGCAGGTAAAGCAGGATCTGATCCTGTCCGGTTATAACGAAGCCATGGCAGAGACGCTGCTTACTTCCGGCGGATTGCGTGTGGAATCCACTCTGGATCCCAAGATTCAGGCAATTCTGAACGAAGAATATGCAGATCCCGCCAATTATCCGGAGAACGTGAAATGGTATCTGAACTATGCACTTACCATTATCTCTCCTGATGGCACCAAAAATAACTTCAGTAAAGAAAACATGATGACCTGGTTCAAGGAAAATCAGAATAAAAAGTTCAATCTGATCTTCTCCTCCCAGGATGATGCTTATGCGGCTATAGATACGTACCGTTCCGCCATGTTAGCCCAGTTGGGTGTGGAAGACAATGTGGACAACTACGAAGAGACGATCACCATGACACCTCAGCCGCAGTCTGCTATGGTCATCGAAGAACAGAGTACCGGTCATATTGTAGCCATGATCGGCGGCCGTGGCTCCAAGGAAGGCCGTAGGACCCTGAACCGTGCTACCAGTGCAAAGCGTCTGCCCGGATCTACCTTCAAGGTAGTGGCCTCCTACGCTCCCGCTCTGGACAGTGCCGGGAAGACTCTGGCAACGGTCTACAACGATGCACCGTTTAATTACGCAGACGGTACTCCTGTACGTAACTGGTACAAGTCCGGCTACCGTGGCATCCAGAATATCCGCAGTGCGATCCGTGACTCCCTGAATATCATCGCTGTAAAAAATATCACGGTGATCACCCCGAGACTCGGATACGATTATCTGTTAAACTTTGGATTTACCACGCTGACCGACGGTGTCCAGGTCGGCAATGAGATCAAGTCCGATGTGAACCAGTCCCTGGCTCTGGGTGGTCTGACCTACGGTGTTACTCCTTATGAGCTGACAGCTGCTTACGCAGCCATTGCAAACGGCGGTACTTATGTAACGCCAAAGCTGTACACCAGAGTCACTGATTCCGACGGCAATGTAATCCTGGACAATACGAATCCTCCCACCAGACAGGTGATCAAGGAAACTACTGCTTTCCTGCTGACCAGTGCCATGCAGGATGTTGTTACTTCCGGTACCGGTGGAAAGGTTAACTTCGGTGGCATGGCCATTGCCGGTAAGACAGGTACCACAACAGGACCTACCGACGCATGGTTTGCAGGATATACCCCTTATTACACTGCTGCTACCTGGACCGGTTACGATAACAACGTAGACCTGAACAATGCGGAAGACGGTGTCTCCAAGACTTTATGGCGCAAGGTGATGAAACGGGTTCATGAGGATCTGCCGAACACCCAGTTCCCGGTTCCTTCCGGAATCGTACAGGTTGCGGTATGTTCTCAGTCCGGAAAACTGCCGATCCCCGGTCTGTGTGATGGATCTGTTTATACCGAATACTTTGCAGAAGGTACCGAACCTACCGAGAGCTGTGACGTGCATTATCAGGGCGAGATCTGTGCTTACGACGGACTTCCCGCAAGTCCTGACTGCCCGTTCAAGTACACCGGTGTGGCTACCATGCCTCTGGTAGAGGATCCTGCATTACAGCAGGGTTCTACCGTCATTATCAACAATCCGGACGGTACACAGACAGTCAGCACACCGAATACCAGAACTCAGTGTCAGCATGACGCTACCTTCTTCGCGAACCCGGATTACGAAGCAGTCATCAATCAGCAGCAGGCTGAGATCAACGCACGGAATGCCGCTGCACAGCAGCCACAGGAATAGAACAAAAAGGTGCGCCGCATGGCGCACCACTAAAAAAGTCCCCGGAACTTCAGATTCCGGGGACTTTTTGATGCCTACGGATTGCTTCGTGCTATGCACTCTCGCTTCTACGCTCCGCTTCGGTCCGTGCTAAACATGTGCCACTGGCACATAGCACCCTACCCTCTATTCGCATATCGTGGGATTATCATCCCACTTTTATGCTCATATCGGGGCGGGTCAAAAAGTCTTTCTCCCACATATAAGCAAGCTCATGTGGGTTTAGACCTTTTGACCCTGGCATCATATACTATACAATACCCTGAGCGGTCATAGCCTCTGCAACCTTCAGGAAGCCTGCGATGTTCGCACCTGCTACGTAGTTGCCTTCCATACCGTACTTTTTGGCTGCATCATCCAGGTTGTGGAAGATGTTCACCATGATGTTCTTCAGCTTGGCATCTACTTCTTCGAAGGTCCAGGAAAGTCTTTCGCTGTTCTGGCTCATCTCCAGAGCGGAGGTAGCAACACCACCTGCGTTGGATGCCTTGCCGGGGCAGAACAGAACGCCATTCTTCTGGAAGTACTCGGTAGCTTCCATGGTGGTAGGCATGTTAGCGCCCTCTGCTACAGCGAATACGCCGTTAGCTACCAGCTGCTTTGCATCCTCCAGATTCAGCTCGTTCTGGGTTGCGCAGGGAAGAGCTACATCACACTTAACAGTCCATACACCGTGCTCACCGTTCTTCTTCTCATGATACTGTGCACTGGGTCTTGCTGCTGCATACTCAGTCAGTCTTGCACGCTTAACTTCCTTCACTTCGCGTAACAGAGCTACATCGATTCCTTCGGGATCATAGATCCAGCCGGTAGAATCGGAACAGGTAACCACCTTTGCACCTAACTGCTCTGCTTTCTGGATAGCGTAGATCGCTACATTGCCGGCACCGGATACAGTAACAGTCTTGCCTGCGATATCCTTGCCATTGCACTTTAACATCTCCTCTGTCAGATACAGCAGACCGTAACCGGTTGCTTCAGTTCTTGCCAGGGATCCGCCGTAGCTTAAGCCCTTACCTGTCAGAACGCCTTCATACAGACCGGTCAGTCTCTTGTACTGTCCGTACATATAACCGATCTCTCTTGCGCCGGTACCGATATCACCGGCAGGAACATCGGTGTCTGCTCCGATATATTTGTAAAGTTCTGTGATGAAGCTCTGGCAGAAAGCCATGATCTCTCTGTCGGATTTGCCCTTGGGATCGAAATCGGATCCACCCTTACCACCGCCGATCGGCAGTCCGGTCAGGGAGTTCTTGAAGGTCTGCTCAAAACCAAGGAACTTGATGATACCTAAGTTTACAGAAGGATGTAAACGTAAACCGCCCTTGTAAGGTCCGATCGCGGAATTGAACTGTACACGGAATCCGTTGTTTACCTGTACCTGACCCTTGTCATCCACCCAGGGTACGCGGAACAGGATCTGTCTCTCGGGAGTTACGATTCTCTCCAGCAGAGCGTCCTTACGATATTTTTCCTCATTTGCCTCGATCACAACACGAAGAGATTCCAGAACCTCTTTGACTGCCTGATGGAACTCGGGCTGTGCGGGATTTTTGGTCACTACCATATCAAATACTTCATCAACATATGACATCTGAATGTCCTCCTTCAATTGGTATACAGATTCATGACAACCTGGTTGCCATATGCTTTATTATAAAACGACTTTTTTAATTGTACAATAAACTTTATCCCACTAAATCATAAAAGTTTTGACCGTTTTTCTGTATAATTTGCACAATAAATTATACAAGTATACAATCTGTGCGTTATACTGTTCGTCATTTTACCAAAAGTGTGCTATAGATATTCTTTCAGGGCCCGGATGTTACTGTTTTCCATGGCGATAAGTTCCCTTGCCAATGCCCTGCTGGAAGTATCCGCCATCTCTTCGTTATGCGCCAGCACTTTCTCCATCTCCAGCACTCCGTTGTTGCTTCCCTTTATGATCATTTCCGCTATATGTCCCGTGCCGGTATTAAGGAGTGTATTGTATCCGATGCCCATCTTAAGCATCATATTCTCTATAGCATTCGTGCGATAAATCTGTGTTTTGCCTTCTACCAGTTTCTGCACTGCTCTGTCATGCAGTCTGGAATATTGCAGCTCCTGGTCTGCCACTGTCGCAGCCAGACGGTCATCGTAGATTTTATCCGTAACAGCATCCAGTGCTTTCATCGCCATTTCCGTATTACGCTGTATTTCCCGATAGATGTTAATTTCCTGTTTGTTCATCAAAAAAGCTCCTTACCGTTTTTGGTAAGAAGCTTTCCCTGAAATGACATGTTTTATTCGAAGTCCGCAGTGCAAGCTCAAAAACGCTTCGCGTTTCTTCGCTGTCGGGCATTCGCCCTATCAAAATTGAATCATCAAAAATCGTGCCTGCGAGCAGTCAGATTTTTGCCAATTCATTTTTGGCACTGCTCATTTATTGCACATACTCGCTCTTCACATATCCGATCTGTCCGTTGTATTTGATCTTGCTCCAGTCGCCTTCTGTGCCTACCAGCTCTGCGGAATCACCGCCGGAGAGAACTCCCAGTCTGTCTGCTGTCTCGCTGGCCGATGCACGCACGTTAATATTGGTGGTGGCAGTAACTGTTCCGATGGTCTCAGTTCCCGCTGCACTCTCCGCCAGCTGCAGGAACTCTGTCTTGATGTAGCCTTCCTTGCCTTCGTAATCCACCTTGGTCCAGCCGTTAGGGCGCTGTTCCAGAACCTGCAGCTTCGTACCGCCGGACACCTTGCCCAGTTTATCTGCCTGCTCACTGTCAGAGCTTCTGACATTCACGGTTGTGGTGGTGGTTACATATTGAGGTCCCTGATCCTCTGCCTCCTGCTGTTCGCCGTTTTCCGTCTGGGTATCCTGTCCGTCTGTGCTGCCTTCCTCTGTTCCGGCTTCTGCGACCTGAGTCTCTGCGGCCACCTGATTGGCAAGCTTCTCGCCTACCGCAATACTTACCTGAGAATCCAGTTCACTGATATACTGCAGTACCTCCGGATGGTCCACCATAAGTTCATTATATTCCACGGTAATCTTATTATTGAATTCCACAACATCATCCTGCGTGCTGACAGTCTTGATATATTCATTTACTTCTTCACTGTTCTCACCACGCTTAATATACAGTCCGCCCTGATCGTTGGTACAGATATAGAGTGCCTGATATCCGGGAACCTCTTCTTCGTGACCCACAAAAGAGATCTTGTAATACACATAGGCGATCACAGACCCTTCCTCCGGTCCTGTCTTGGTATATATTTCCAAAGTAGGATAATAGTCAATGTACTGAGACAGTTCTACATAACGATACATATCCTTATCCGAGATTTCATCGCATACGGAACGAAGTGTCTCTTCATCACCTGTCGCCATGGCATTATAATACGTTGCGATCAGTGTATAAATCGCACCTTCTTCGTTGGCCACCAACGGCACTTCCTCCGTCGCCGTCTCTGTTGCCGTCTCACTGGCTGCGGATGCGATCTCTGCCTCCTGCTGTGCCTCTTTATGCCGGTTACTCAGGCTCAGGCTTACGGATACGGTAATAGCCACCGCCACTACAACTACTGCCGGAAGCACGACCTTATTATGTTTTATGATATAATTGCCGATGGAATGTATTTTCTCTTTCCACATATATAGTCCTTTCCGAATTCTGAAATATTCCTTGAATTGCAAAAAGCCGCAAGCGGCTTCTCTCATCTCTCTCCCTATAATCAAGGTGATGTAAATGCATCCGACAGGAATCGAACCTGCATTAAAGGCGTCGGAGGCCTCCGTTCTATCCATTAGACTACGGATGCAAATATTACAAATTTGTTACATCACCTCGACTATAATATCATAAAACCCTACACATGTCCAGTTAAAATTAAAGTATTTTTACACAGCGCTCCTGCCTGCTGTATAAATAAAGCTGATCCGACAAAATCTCTTCCGGAGTCAGCTCCGTGCTATTTACCTCGACGATCATCTCCTTCAGCTCCTCCGCACTCCGTCCCTGATCTACCGGAAGCAGAATAAATTCATGAACCGAACTGGGAATCAGATAATAATCCCCATCCACCCGTTTAGCCAGCTGCTCCAGCACTTTCGGGTATAAAATGCAGCAGGCACCGTATGTTTTCCCGGCATTTGTCAGGATCAGCATGGGAATCTCCCGTGCCAGATGTTGTCTTACATCTGCCTGAAGCTCCTCCAGCAGTTCCTCCAATGCACTTTCCATCGGCATAATGTCGCAGGGAAAAAGTCTGGGAGTATTTTTCACAGCGCAGGCAAACAATTCTCTGTCCGTCACATTCCATGCGGACATATGGTTGTTGTAAATAGGGATCATTCCGTTCTGCACTCCATTGCCATCGTATGCATAGTAAAAACAGGCAGCCAGATCCAGAACGGGAATATATGGCACCTTTTCCAGGAAGCTTCGGTTTTTATCACGATTGATCAGCCGGAAGCATATCCTGTCTTTTACTTTTTCAAAATCCGTGAAAAATGAGATATCGATCTGTTTTCCCACGGCATCTTCTCTGTACACCGTAACGATCTTCCGGATAATATCCGCAAATGTCGCACCTTCCTCATAGGCCTTTAGAAAAGAATTCAGGTATATGGTGGGCATCATGTTTTCCTGCGCCCTGCGAATCATAAGTCCCTGCAGGATCACTCCATTATTCTTCTGTACTTCTCTTAATTCTACGCTGTATTCCTCTCCAAGCGCCTCACTGACTGCACGCTGTACTTTTGTTCTGAAAACGGTCATTTCCATATAAATTCCTCCATGTATCTCCGAAAGCGCTGTCTCCCCAGACCGGCTTTTACCCATGTGGTATTTCAAATTGCAACAAAAAAGGCAACAAGTACACCTTCGAAAAAAAGGTCACTCATTGCCTTACAGGTCTTATGCTCGGATATCAGTGATTATGCACGAGACAGATACTCACCGGTTCTGGTGTCGATCTTGATCTTGTCACCCTGGTTAACGAACAGAGGTACAGCTACGGTAGCTCCGGTCTCAACGGTAGCAGGCTTGCTGGCACCGGTAGCGGTATCGCCCTTGAATCCAGGCTCAGTCTCTGTAATCTCCAGTTCTACGAACAGAGGAGGCTCAACGGAGAATACGCTGCCATTGTGAGAGCAGATCTTGCACATCTCGTTCTCTTTTACGAACTTCAGTGCATCGCCTACGGTCTCAGAATTCAGTGCAACCTGATCGTAAGTCTCGGTATCCATGAAGTAGTACAGATCACCATCTTCATACAGATACTGCATATCCTTTCTATCAATACGCGCCTGAGGGCACTTCTCAGTAGGACGGAAGGTCTTCTCAACTACACCGCCACTCTTGATGTTCTTCAGCTTGGTTCTAACGAATGCTGCGCCCTTTCCCGGCTTAACATGCTGGAATTCGATAATCTGGTAAACATTGTTATCATACTCAATGGTAATACCATTTCTGAAATCACCTGCAGAAATCATAATGTATTCCTCCTAATATTTTCACGTCATAATTCTTTAATATTTTAATATAAAAGCATACATATTTCAACTACTTTTGAATATTTTTTTCAAATTTCTCTTAAGAAATCAATTGCCTGAAGATATCCGTCCAGTCCCTGGCCGTAGATCTGCTTATTACATACCGGTGCCGTCACGGAAATCTTGCGAAATTCTTCTCTGCTTGTAATATCGGAAATATGGACTTCCACTTTCGGAATATCCACGCTTGCCAGTGCGTCCCGGATAGCATAACTGTAATGAGTATAAGCTCCCGGATTAATTACAATACCGGTTGTTCCATCAAAATAGGCTTCCTGGATCCTGTCGATAATGGCTCCTTCATGATTGCTCTGGAACGTCTGGATCTCATCCCCGGTCTCCTTTGCCTTTTTGTCGATCAGATCCAACAGATACTGATAATCCTGCGTGCCATAGATTTTCTTCTCCCGGATTCCCAGGAAATTCAGGTTAGGGCCGTTGATCACTAAAATTTTCATTTTCTTCTCACGCTCCTTTTTCTTCGGTGCTTCTTTCAGCTTACGAAGCTGCAGCTGCAGTTCCTCTGCCAGTTCATCAGAGTATCCCCTATTTGCATCCAGGATGATATCTGCACATTCCGTATAGATTTTATCCCGTACTGCTAACAGTTCCCGGATTCTTCCAAGCGGATCCTCACATTGCAACAGCGGTCTTGTGGTATCATTTTTGAGTCTCTCATAGACTACTTCCGGTGACACTCTTAAGTATACCACCGTTCCACATTGATGCAACAGGGGACGGTTCACCGGATTGACCGGGGTTCCTCCGCCTACGGACAGAATGTACTCGTATTTTCTACTGCCGCATTTGCGTAAGACTTCCGTCTCCAGTTCCCGGAAATAGGTTTCCCCATCATCCGCAAAAATCTCCGAAATGCTCCTGCCTTCCTGTCTCTCAATCATTTTATCCGTATCTTCCACCGGCATCCGCAGCAGATAGGACAGCTTTAATCCCAGTGTGGTTTTCCCCGATCCCATAAAACCGATCAGGACGATATTCCTGCGCTTGTGCTTCATTTTATTTTCCGTCCTCTGTCTTTTTTGCTTCCTGCATCCGTTCATAGACTTTGTCTGCCAGCCACGATTCGACCTTGCAGCCTGTCCACAGTTCAAACGCAATAATTCCCTGGTACAGCAGCATCTTCGCTCCGTTGTAGGCCTTACCGCCCTGTGCCTCCACCAGCTCCATAAACCGGGTCTTCGGCGGATTGAAGATCAGATCGTAACCGGTATGTACTTTTTCATAAAATGCAGGATCCTCGATCACGGCCGCATCACAGTGGGGATACATGCCCACACTGGTGGCCTGTATTGCAAGATATTGTTTTCCTGCCGGAAGTGTGTCATACGCATCCACAGACATTGCTTTCGCAAATTTCCTGCCGGCGATACGATTGACTTCGTCCGCCACCTCCTGTGCTTTCTGCACCGTACGGTTGAGAAGGATTGCTTCCCTTGCTCCCTTATCCAACAGCAGCATGGCTACGGCTCTCGCCACACCGCCGGCACCCAGGATCAGGACTTTTTCGCCCTTCACCTTCACACCATCTTCACACATGGCGCGGTACAATCCGGGCATATCGGTGTTATATCCCTTATAGCCTGTCTCGGTCCGTACCAGAGTATTCACCGCTCCGATATTCTCTGCCAGCGGATCGATGTCCGTCAGATACGGGATCACATCACTTTTATAAGGAACCGTCACATTTAAACCCAGCAGATTCAGCGCAAAGGCTCCCTTTACAGCATCCTCCAGTCTTCCGTTCTCCACATGGAACGGGACATATGCCAGATTCTCTCCCAGCACCATGGACAGAGTATTATGGATCACCGGTGACAGCGTGTGCTCCACCGGGTTGCCGATCAGTCCACAGGTTCTGGTATAACCATTGATATCATTCAGCATTTTACTTTCCTTTCCGGCGGCATTCTCTATGGTAGAAAAACAGCACAATTTTTTCTAAATATCTCTTCAGTACGATCTGGATCTCTTCCTTAGGATGGATGGGGCGCGTCAGATAGGTCACGATGCCACATTTTTTGGCTCCCCACACATCCGTGAACAGCTGGTCTCCCACAAAAAGTGTAGTATCTTTCGTAGTATGCATCTGCTCCATGGCGCGCAGATAGCCGTCTCTTCCCGGCTTGCCTGCCTTATAAATATAAGAAGCCCCTACCGCGTCCGCAAAGCTTTTCACCCGGGGTTCCTTATTGTTCGATAATAGAAGCGTCTGAAATCCCAGCTCCCGCAGTCTGCCGAAAAATTCGATCGCCTGCGGTGTCGCCGGTGCCCCATGGGGTACCAGGGTATTATCAATATCAAAAATGATCCCGCGATAACCCTTCCTATATAATGTCTTGTAATCTATGCCATAGGCGGAATCCGCCTCATGATCCGGGTAAAACTGCTGCAGCATATGTCCCGCCTTTCGTTTATTTCCTCTATAATATGATGTCGGGGTCAAAAGTCCCCGACTTTGATGCCTACGAATTGCTTCGTGCTACGCACTCCCACAATTCTACCCAATATTCGCATATCGTGGGATTATCATCCCACTTTTATGCTCATATCGGGGCGGGTCCTAAGGTCTTTCACCCACTTATGAGCAAGCTCATGTGGGTTTAGACCTTTTGACCCTGGCATCATAATATGATGTAATCTGCTTTTTCCCACACAGAGAATGTCTGAAAGTATGCCTCTTCCAGCGGGATCCACAGCTGTAAAAAGTCCTGTAATCTGTCCTCGCCGTTCCGTTTGCGGATCCGCTCTTCCTGGGTCTTCCCATCAATATCCAGAAATACCCGACGGTCCATATAGTCACCAAATACCGGGTGGCAGCTGTAGGCTCCCTCCACGAATACATAACCGTTATTTCCTACCGGAATCTCTTCTCCCAGGGTCATCCGGGAGCAATCAAATCTCCGATAGGAAAAAGGTCTGCCAGATCTCAGATTCGGGAGCACTTCCGTTAAAAAGCGTTCATAGTGCACATTTCCTCCGGGCTCGCTTCTGCGTTCCGGTGTCCGAAGTGCAGGCGGCAGGAAAAAATCATCCATATGGATCACATCCCCACCCAGTTCCTTTACCAGTCTTGCAGCCAGTGTCGTCTTCCCGGCCGCGCATCTTCCGTCAATGGCAATGATGCGCACCTCTTTAGGGAGTTCCCGTAATTCCTCTGCCAGATCATTAAAAAATCTTCGCGATCTCATCCACAGCCTCCGCAATGTATTCTCCCAGCCGTCTGCTCTCTACTCCCACGATCGTCGCATGGCATTTGTTCATGGGGATCAGGACCAGCTTCGCATCACCAGAAGCCACTGCCGCCGCCATCGTGGGTGTGATCTCCCCCAACATGGCATCCGCCATAACGATTCCCATGGGTCCCATGATCACGTCCGCTCTCTTACTGTTATATACCACAGCGTTCTCTCCGGTGGCTCCGCTTGTCACGCCGCTTTTCATCATATTCGCCGTAGCCGTGGCGTTGGTTCCCACAGCGATCAGTTCCGCCTCAGGGAAACGTTCCTTTAATGCCTCCAGCAGGCTTCTGCCTACGCCTCCGCCCTGGCCGTCCATTACCATAATACGCATAACCTTACTCCTGTAAAAATAATACTTGTTTCATGATAGCATGGCAGATGCTTTTTTGCAATTTATCTTGACAAAAAAATGCTTACCCTTTATTATAAGTTGTGCTTCACGAAGGAGCCTGACGCCAGAAGGCATATTACCCCAGAAGGGGGAACTATGCCGTTCTGGCTTTTTTATTACTGTTCAGGAGGTTTCATTCCATGAAAAAATTAACCGTTTTAAACAAGAGCATTATCACCGCTCTGTGTGTTGCCTTATGTGTGGTACTGCCTATGGCTCTGCATGCGATTCCTAAGGGTGGCGTCCTGTTCTCTCCCATGCATCTGCCCGTACTGCTGTGCGGTTTGGTCTGCGGAGCTCCTTCCGGTCTCATCTGTGGTATTTTAGGACCCTTTGTATCCAGTATGCTCACCGGCATGCCCGCTTTCGGCTATATGCCCATCATGATGATCGAGCTGGGACTCTATGGTCTGATCAGCGGTCTGGTCATGCAGTCTCTCCGCAGCGGCAAGCTGGTCATTGATCTGTATGCGGCTTTGATCATCGCCATGCTGGGCGGTCGCGTGATCACCGGAATCCTGCGTGCCCTGATCTTCGCCGGCGGTTCTTACAGCTGGTCTGCCTGGGCTACCGGATATTTCGTATCCTGTCTCCCCGGCATCATCCTTCAGCTGATCTTACTTCCTACCATTTATGTGGCATTGGAACGCGCTCATCTCCTGCCGGTTCGTTACGCTGCTGTTTCTGCTACTGCAGAGGCCGAAGCTGCATAAATCCATACACCATCGAGCCGGCCGGCTCAGCGTACTTACAGCAAAATGGCTCCTCTGTCTTACGACAGGAGAGCCATTTTTTGTCTGTAGATCCGTATGAAATACAGGATCTCCGCCACTGCGGTAATGCTCCAGGAAAACATATACAGCAGGTACAGGGACGGAATCGTATGAAAATACGCAAATACCGTATAAACCCAGATCACACGGAATACACAGGAGCCCATGATGACAATGAACATCGGTATAATACTTTTGCCCAGGGCTCTGGCTGCCGCAATGGTACAGTCCATAAATGCCGAGATGCAATAGGAAAAGCCCATAATCGTCAGACGATACATTCCGGCATCCATAACTGCCGCATCTCTGGTAAACAAAGACAAAAACGGTCTTCCGAAAACTACCAGTGACACTCCCAGGAGCAGACCGATGCCGAAGGAATACGTTAGGCTGATGAGGTAACTGCTCCGCACTCTTTTCTTTTTACCGGCGCCGTAATTCTGCCCCATAAAACTGCCACAGGCGGTATAGAATGCCGCCATGACATCATACACCAGTGCATCCGCATTGGAAGCTGCGGAATTGCCCGCCACCATCGTGGCATCAAAGGAGTTCACGCCCATCTGGACAAAGCTGTTGGCGAACTGGAAGATCACGTTCTGTAATCCGGAAGGCATTCCCAGCTTCAGAATATCCCTCGTAAGTTCCCGATCCATCCGTAGTTTTCCGGGATGCAGTGCATAGATGTCTTTGCTTCGAAGCAGTGCCTGTAAGATCAGCACAGCGGACACGTATTGGGAAATGATACTTGCTAATGCCACTCCCGCTACATCCATCCGACAGACAATGACGAAGAAAAGATTTAAGATTATATTCAGCACTCCGGAAAATCCCAGATAATACAACGGCTTTTTCGTATTGCCCACCGCACTGTACACCGCATTACCGAAATTGTAAATTGCCAGTGCCGGCATTCCCAGGTAATAGATCCGCAGGTACAATACCGCTTTGTCCAGCAACTCTTCCTTCGTCTTCAATGCCGTCAGCATCCACTCAGACAAGCCTACCCCCAGCACTAATAACAATACGCCCATGATCAGGCTGACCAGTGCTGCGGAATGGATGGTCTTCGACAGGCTGTCCTTATCTTTTGCTCCGTAATATAATGCCGTTAATACATTGATACCACCGGACAGACCAATGAGGAACCCGGTAAACATGGTGACCAGTGTCGCTGTGGAGCCCACTGCGCCCAGAGACAGAGATCCCGCAAACTGTCCGATCACTGCAATATCCGCCATATTGAAAAGCACCTGTAGCAGATTGGATAGCATCAGCGGCACACTGAAGATCAGTATTTTCTTCCCTAAGGATCCTTCCGTCAGATCCTGCATATTCTGTTTCATCTTGCTTTTATCCTTTTCCCTGTTACTTACTTGATTCCCATTACAATCCTCCCCGCCAGCTTCCACTCTGACGAAAAGAACGGCCAAAAAGCTTTTTTGCTCTCTGACCGTTCCCTATTCTAGCATATCTTTTCTTTGTATGCCATATTTCTTTTCTATATTTTTCTGCTATATTTATCTGCTATTTTTCTGCTGTATTACGCTGCCTCTTTTTCTGAATTTTTCCCTGCACCGAACAGCTTGCGGATGCAGCTGTAAGCAACCATAACGCCCAGTACCATAAGCAGCACGGCAACGATCAGCTGTAAACCGTCTACCAGGAAGGTTGCCTGTCCGGCAGCCACATTTTTCACCAACGCGATCGTCTTCTGGATCAATGCGGTGAAGGTTACGACTAACATCATTCCCATGGGGACGTACAGCGTCCAGCCGGTACGACCGGTGGTTTTTAAGAATACTGCCAATGCGATCAGTACCAGTGCAGCCAACAGCTGGTTCGCAGAACCGAACAGCGGCCATACATTGTTGTATCCGCCCAGAGTCAGCAGATAGCCGAAAAACAGGGTGATCACGGTTGCAAAATATTTATTGGTCAGAACCTTCTGCATGGGAGTCATCTTTGCAGTGTCTGTGGTATCCCCTAAGAACAGCTCCTGGAAGGACATCCGTCCGATTCTTGCGACGGAATCCAGGGAAGTCAGTGCCAGTGCGGATACACACATGGTCATGAATACGGTTGCCACGGTTACGGGAACCCCCATTTTCTCCAGGAATCCTGCAACACCGGAGGAGAAAATGGAGAAAGGAGTTCCATCGGGTTTCGTACCATTCACAGCTACTGCTCCGACTACTACCAGTGCTACCACACCAAGCAGGCTCTCTACGATCATGGCACCGTAGCCTACCATGGGCATATCTTTTTCATTGCTGATGGTCTTGGAGGAAGTACCGGAGGATACCAGGCTGTGGAATCCGGATACCGCACCGCAGGCGATCGTGACAAACAGCGTCGGGAACAAGCTGCTGTTGCCCACCTGAAAACCGTTAAATGCATTCAGCTCCATATCGGGATGTGCTACGACCACACCGAGTACAGCGCCGATGATCATGCCCAGTAACATAAAGGTGGTCATGTAATCTCTGGGCTGCATCAGAAGCCACATGGGCATTACGGATGCCAGGAACAGGTATGCCATGATGATGTAGATCCATGTGGTCTTGGAAGCATAGATCGGAAGCTTCATGCCTACCGCAAACATCACTACCAGCAGACCGATGGCTACGACTGCCTTGACCCACTCGTTCATTTTTCCAACCTTTTTCTGGATCAGACCGAAGATCACAGCGACCAGGATGAACAACATGGAGATGGATGCTGCACTGCCGTTAGCATATGCCACACCTGCATCTTCCAGTCCGGTACCTACGAAAGTACCTGCCACCATATCGGTAAAGGCTGCGATAACTAACAGAGTGAACAGCCAGCAGAACAGCATGAACAATTTTCTGCCGGTCTTACCGATGTATTTTTCAATGATCATTCCCATAGATTTTCCTTCGTTCTTCACAGAAGCATACAGGGCACCGAAGTCCTGCACCGCACCGAAGAACAAGCCGCCGATCAGAAGCCACAGAAGCACAGGCACCCATCCGAATACCGATGCGAGGATGGGACCCGTCACAGGGCCTGCTCCTGCGATAGAGGAAAACTGATGAGAAAATACGGTGAATTTGGAGGAAGGCACGAAGTCCTCTCCATCTTCATGGGTAAATGCAGGCGTCTTCGCCTTCTCATCGATTCCCCACTTTTTTGCAAGCCATCTTCCGTAGAAGACATAGCCTGCTACCAGCACTGCCATTGCGATCAGAATGATTACCAAACTGTTCATTTTTGTTTCCTTCTTTCTTATGTCTTGTTGTTTTGTCGTGACAGAAAGAAAAATTCTGATTGCCCGTAAAACAAAAAAGCCTTCCGTCTCCGGCGCCCTTAAGCACCCAAAGACGAAAAGCTCTAAGCTCTCCGCGTTACCACTTTGCTTGCCATGTTTTATCACATGACCTCTTGTTCCCATCTCCATGAAATACAAATATTTCATTTCCAACAGGCTTCTAAATAACGGTAGAATACCGGTGACACCTACTTAAAATCTTCAGTGCACTTCTCACAGAGGATAGTCTGTCATACTCACATACCGTCTCACACCAGCCGACGGCTCTCTGAAATGCTTCCGTATGCAGATCTTGTTCTGCTCATCGAATTTCACTTTCTGTTCGATAGCAACAATACCACTCTGCTTTTATATTGTCAATAACTTTCTTTTCACATTTTCTTGATCTTTTTTATCATTTTCCCTTTTTGTCGGCAATCAGGGGTTTGATGGCAGAATAAATCTCACTGGTGCGCTTGCTGTCCTTGAACTCCTTATTTAGGGCATTGTTGATACCCTGCTTGGTCTTGTACTGGCGGATGAACTTTACCACCTGCGGGACGATGGTCTGATCTGTAAGGACCTTTTCGACTGCTAAAGTCAGTTCATCCGGTTCCTCCGCAGGCTTCTTTTCTGCAGGTTTCTTCTCTGCGGGTTTCTTCTCAGTAGGCTTCTTCTCTGCAGCTTTCTTTTCCGCGGTCTTATCATCTGTCTTTGCAACACTCTTCTTTCTCGTGTTGCTCTTTTTCCTTGAAGGCTTCTTCACGGGTTGTGCAGACTCGTCCACCGTCTCAGGCTCCGCGGGTTCCTCGGGTGCATCCGCCTTCTCAGTCTCCGGCTGTACGGGTTCTTGGGTCTCTTTCACCGGCTCCGGCTGTGTGGGCTCTTCGAGTGCATCTGCCTTCTCCGGCTCCGGCTGTGCGGGCTCTTTGGTCTCTTCCGCCGGCTCTGGCTGTATGGGCTGCGGCTGCTCTGCCACATCCTCTGCAGTGGTAACGACTGTTTCTGCCTCATTTTCCTCTTCTGTCAGAAGATTCTGCTCTGCCACAGGATTCTTCCCCCATAAGAGGTTACGGATGATCCGCACGGGAACTCCCTGCGCCTTCCAGTACACCATGAGGCTGGTGAAGCCATTGTCCTTGGTCACGATAAAATAATTCGGGTGTATCCCCTCCCTCTGCTGTTCGCAGATCAGATATCCCAGATAGGTTGCCAGCTGGAAATCCAGTGCATTCTTGGTCCCCACCGCTACCTTGTGGTAAATGATGTTTGCCTTCGTCTCATTTAATTTCCGATGCAGGTCAAAGGTCATGCTGTCAGCATTATCGCTGTAGAAAATACAGACAGTATCTTCCTCCGTCAAAAGCTCCACGCCTTCCATGCCACGGCTTTTTACATTTTCGAAATCAATCAGATAATATGCCATTACGCTTCCTCCATGCTCGTTGTCCCACTGCCTTCTGTATCCACGGACTTCTCTGTCTGTTCCCCTTCTGTCACCGTCATCTCCACAGCATCCGTCTGTTCTGTCTGTTCAGAAGTCTCTGTATCTACCATGGGATCTGCCGCTGTTGATGTCTTAGTATCCTCAAGAATTTCCGGCGGCTCCTGCTTTTTCTTCGGAAGCTTTTCGCGGATACTCTCTTTCCAGCCGGAGAAGATCTCCTTTATCTGCTTTTTCCGTTCTCTTCGCTTTGCCGCACGCTTCTGTCTGGCTTCTTCCTTTAATTCCAGCTTTTCCTGCTTTTTCGCCTGCTTCGCCAGTGCTTTTTCTTCCAGTTCCACTTCCTTGATGGCAGCCTTTTCGATATCACGGATGTAGCGATTAGCCTTTTTATGATTCTTACGATCCAGTCGATAAGGGTCATACAGGAAATAGGACACCGCTCCCAGCAGCAGAAGCACCACTCCGGCTATCGTAAGCGCCGGTACGATAAGAGCATACTCTGTAAATCCCAGTTCATAGCACACAAACACGATCAGCATCGACGGGAACAGGAACAGATACAGAATCCTTGTCAGGACATCCAATATTGCGTGCTGTCTCTTCCCATTGTTCAACAGTGTCCCCTCGATGGCTGTATAAAAAGCCATGAAAATACATAATTCCGAACCGAAGCCATGGAGATATCCACAGATTCCGGTCAAGATCAGTGACAGGAAAAACATCCCGAACGCTGTTCCCTTATACAAGGCATTGCGGTACTCCGTCATTCCCTGCAGCTTGTCCTCACTGATGCCGTGCAT